>Ga0068629_1000714_pt1 | contig 10211 bp, 10 predicted proteins | sample InSIn3gowninarea_FD_77432 | JGI IMG/M metagenome (GOLD analysis project Ga0068629, IMG submission 77432) | Clean room microbial communities from NASA Spacecraft Assembly Facility at Jet Propulsion Laboratory, Pasadena, California, USA -... ...
AGGATTACTAAACCATTTAACTCTGCCGCACCTGAAATGCTTTTTGCTGCAACAGAATTGTCTATCAAGCAGGAAAATTTTGTCTGGGTATATTTCTTAATCAAAGAAATAAAACGTTGGAGTTTTGGACCGAAAGGCTGGTAAGCTAGCAGTACATCAGGAGCACCTACCATTGCAAGCATTTCTGCCTCGGCTATTGTAGCACATTTAAACTTACTAATGCCCGCCTCAAGCAGCATCATGGAAATCTCCCTTGTTTTATGTGTTTTCACGTGTGGTCTCAACCTTTTCGGGTCGTCTATCATCGATAACAGTACGCGAATATTTTCTTCGACTCTTTCTTTATAAACAACCAATGCAGGAGAGTCTATTGACTCAATGTTCCTTATCTCATACCATTCTTTCATTGCTTTTTTTTGTCGGTAGGCCGCTAAGATTAACCGGCTTTGTTGATTGCTTTTACTTCTTCGGCAGCTATATTTTTTGGCGCACCAGGCAGCCTTATGGCTAGCATAGTTCAAAAATTGCTTCAATTTCAACGGGAATGTTGTCGGGCAAAGATCCCATACCTACAGCGCTTCTTACTCCCACACCATTGTCTTCGCCCCAAACTTCTTTAAACAACAAGCTGCAACCGTTTATAATATAGGGATGTCTTTCAAAATCCGGGGTACAATTTACCATTCCTAAAACCTTGATGACACGCTTTACTTTATCAAGACTTCCAAGGTTTGCCTTTATTGTTGCAAGAATGGTTAGCCCTACTTGTCTTGCAGCAAGATGACCTTTTTCTATATCCATCGTTTCTCCAATCCGGCCGATGATTAGTGTGCCGTCTTCCTGAAGTGGCCCGTGGCCTGAAACATACAAATAGTTGCGATCAATTAGAAAGGGTTTATATACTCCGAGTGGTTTGGGCGCCTGGGGAAGTGTCAAACCGGTTTGAGCAAAACGTTCTTCCGGGGTTGTTGTTTCCATAAGAAAGTCTGTTTGAATTTAATCGATCAAAGGTAGGCATTGCTGAAATAACCTGATTTGCACAAGTGTGCGACGCAACAAAAGTTTAATAGTAGCAATCTGCTTGGGACAAAACAATCAAACTAGAGGTGTAAGTAGCTTTAAATATGTGCTGATTATAAAAACTTATACAACCAGGTTCAACAGCATTACCCCTGCTAATCCCACCACAGCTATAATGCTTTCCATCATCGTCCATGAACGAAGGGTTTGGTTTATAGTAAGATTGAAGTATTCTTTAAACAGCCAAAAGCCCGAGTCATTGACATGAGAGCAGGCAAGGCTTCCCGCGCCAATGGACAGCACCATTAAGTTCGGATTTACATGTGCTTGTGTGATAACAGGTGCGAGGATGCCAGCGGTGGTTAAACCTGCAACGGTGGCCGACCCAACACATATTCGAATGATGGCAGCGATGAGCCATGCAAGTAATAATGGATGAATGCTAATGCCATTAAGTTGAGTTGCAATTTGCTGGCTGATGCCGCTATCGGTCAGCACCTGCTTTAATGCACCGGCGCTTCCGATGATTAGTAATATACCTGCAATGTCTTTTACTGAGTCTGCATATAAAGACATGAGATATTTAATCTTTTTTCCTTGCCTTACACCGATTTCGTTTGTAGCGTATGCAAGCGCAATAATCATTACAACGCCTGGCTCAGACATGAAAGCAAACACCTGCTGGACGGCGGGGGGAAGCGCAATAAGATATGGAATGAGTGTGGTAACCATTAAAAGAATGACCGGCAATAGTGCAGAAACAAAACTTTTTGCAGCACTCGGAAGCTGGTCGGCAGTAAGTGTATGAGGCTGAAAAGTTTGTAAGGGAACTGAGTGGATGTTTTTGAGCGTTTTTGAATACAGTGGGCCTGCTATTATAATAGCCGGAACAGTTAATATCAATCCATACAAAAGGGTTAATCCCATATTTGCATGAAACTGCACAACAAGTGCAGTAGGTGAGGGGTGAGGTGGCAGAAATCCGAAAGTAACAGATAAGGCTGCAAGCATGGGCAGGCCAATGTATACTGCCGGTAGCTTATACTGGTAAACTACCGAAAAAATCAGCGGCACAACCAGCACGAAGCCTACGCCGTAGAACAAGGGAATACCAATAATAAAACCAGTTACAACAAGTGCCCATTGTATATATTTAGTTCCAAATGATTTCATCATAACGGCTGCGATTTTTTGTGCCGCGCCGCTATCCGCAACCAACTTACCCAGCATTGCCCCTAATACAATTATGATGACAAGCGAACCTAAAGTGTCCCCAATTCCTTTTTGCACCGACGACATTATTTTATTGAAGGGTATTCCCAACAAAAGACCGGCGGTGATCGAAACAACTAAAAAAGCAAGAAAAGGATGGATTTTCCCCCACGAGATTAAGAGAATTAGCGCGACGATACAGAAGAAAATGATTACGAATGACATGCGTTAGTTTGTGAACGAAAGATAAATGTTGTTTTGGAAACCAGTCGAAAAAAAGAACCGTGATGGCCGATTAACAGGGGTATAAAGTTCCCTACATCCAGGTTCTGCTTTTTATTTACCTGTTTACCCCTTTTGTTTTTCCTTTGCAGAAACAGATGAAATAATGAATATTTTGGAAGTTTCTCTGGAAGATGTACCTGCAATTTGTGCGCTTGTAAATAGTGCTTACCGCGGCGAAACTTCGAGAAAAGGATGGACAACAGAGGCTGATTTGCTGGATGGAATTCGAATAGACGAATCTATGCTTGCCGATCACATTAATGACAGCGATTCAACCATTTTAAAGTGTTTGGATGATGAAGGTATAATTGTAGGTTGTGTGTATCTCAAGATAGATCAGGAGCAAATGTATTTAGGCATGCTTACAGTGGCACCAGCGTTACAAGCAAGGGGTATTGGTAAATTGCTGATTAAAGCATCTGAAGAAAGAGCTCGGGTAAATGGTTGTAAAAGCATAAAGATGACAGTGATTACAAGTCGGCATGAGCTGATCGACTGGTACAAACGGAATGGTTACGAGGAGACAGGAGAAAGACAACCTTTTCCAAACAGTGAGCGTTTTGGAAAGCCAAAGCGACCACTGGAGTTCTTGGTGATGCAAAAGGTTTTAGTATAAACGAATGCTTAAAAATACCGAATAGTAACAATGATAGATTTTACAAATAAAAACGTGGTAATAACAGGTGGTTCACGCGGTATAGGCAGGGCGTGTGCACAATTGTTTTTTGAACTGAATGCCAACATCATTTTTACTTACAAGTCCAACAAGGAAGAGGCTGAAAAAACAATGGCATTGTTAAGGTCAAATGAACAGAATAGCATGTATCAACTGGATCTATCAAAGCCTACTATGATTGAGGAGTTCTTTAATGCCATAGTTCAAAAATATGAAAGGGTAGACGTTTTAGTAAACAATGCCGGGGTATACATTGAGCATAAAATAAACGAGGTGTCGTACGTCGAATGGCAGCAAGTTTGGTCTGAAACGCTTCACACTAACCTCATTGGCGTAAGCAATCTTTGTTATTTAGCAGGCAGGCACATGAGTGCTCAAAAGAATGGAAAGATTGTGAATATTTCTTCACGCGGCGCATTTCGCGGCGAACCTGATCATCCTGCTTATGCAGCAAGTAAAGCAGCACTGAATGCAATGAGTCAATCACTCGCAGTTGCACTCGGTAAACACAATGTGATTGTAGGTGTCGTTGCTCCTGGTTTTGTAGAAACAGATATGGCGGCTCCTTACCTGGAAAGTGAAGCCGGGGAACTGGTAAAAAAACAAAGTCCACTAAACAGGGTAGCGACACCGGAAGAAGTGGCGCGTATCGTAGCTGTTTTTGCAAGTGAAGGTTTAGCGTTTATGACAGGTGGAATTGTCGATTTAAACGGAGCTTCATATTTAAGGAGCTAAGTGGGCCGCTGGTTATTTGCCTACCTTATCAAACGGCCTTCCCCGTAGCGCGCTCCATGTGTCGTCTATTGCCACCGCGGTTACTGTGTCCAATCCAATTTGCTCAAATGCTACCCACACGGTCTCCCGTTTTATATCGCTTTTTATTTTTCCGGTCAGTTTTGGATAACAGGCCCAAAAGATGCAGTCGTATTTCCCTGCCTTCTGTACATATTTTGCCAGTTTTTCCAGCTCGGTTTGAGTAACTGCAAAAATGGCTACGAAATCATAAGTGCCTTCTTTATTTTTCACAGGATCGGTATCGTATTCCATACCGGAAATGATGTCGCTAAATACGCCTGGTGCATTTACAATTAAAGGACTCTTAGCTTTATGTAATTGCAGTTTTTTTAAAATCTTTTCAGCTTCCATTGGCGCCTGTTTGCTGTAATTTAATGGATGTTTTTTGAATAACGCACTCCGTAGTAAGTCATTGTATTATGACTCGGTCTGCTGTGTGAAATATCAATCATCAACAATCAGCTACATCTTTAAACTGTGACTCCTGATTGCCTTATTGTATCACCACTTCTTTAATGACCTTTTCACCTAATGCCTCATTAACCCTTTCAATAATTTTTTCTTTCTGGTACATCAGTTCCTGTTTCAGGGGACCTACGTTGGTACGAATAAAAAGTGTATGGTTGATAATTTGAATCTTGTCGGTGTATTTTGCAATGGTTTTACCCATCATGGTTTCCCATATTTGTTCTATTTGCAATGCTTGTATGCCGCTGTTAAGACGGCTTTTTTTTAGAAAAGCTTTTATCGCATCACCAATTGAAATTTCAGCCATAAGGATAAAGGTAAAATCAAAAAATTAGCTGACAGCGTTCCTGTGGATAAAGAAAGGGAGCTCCGGCTATGGCGCGTTTATGGGTAAAAACTATAAAAATCGTTTCAGCCATTGTTTTGCCTCCTTGTCGTCTGTAAAGTTCCTCATTGGTATTGGTGGTGCTTTAAATTTAAAAAGCACGTTCATAATAAGTGTTGCGAGTCCCGGTTTTGACACCATTGCCATCGCCGTATACACTTCAGGTAGTTTTTCGGAAGCGAATTTTCTTGTTGCTTTATCTGGTATGGGCGAATTTGACAGGTAAATTAGAAGCGGAATTTTCTTGTTATTGGTTATACTTTTTACTAAAGCGATATTAGCGGTGATATTCTCAACCGTTCGTTTAGGGCTTTTAGATAAAGAAACAAGGATACCATTGTCGATCCAGTAATGAGCTATTTCGCCTTCAAATATTTGTTTGTCAGTTGGTGCCGTCATTGTTGTTGTGTGTTACGTTAATCTCCTTGCCCAGGATTACTCAAACCTTTTAAAAAAACAGTATATCCAGGAATATAACTAAACCGTTTTTTTTCACTTCACTATTTCTATACGCAGCGCTACAAAAGCAATTACTATTCCTACAGTTTAATAATTACGTTTTTGCAAAAGACTTATTTGCCATAAAAGAAAGCGGAAGGCCAATGCAAACAATTAGTATGACTGCGTTAATAATAGAATTGACAACATTGAAGGGCCTCGGTGGAATGTTAGATAACGGAATAACAACGAGGTTCATGACTGTCCAAATAAAAATGCCATAAAGAACGCCGGTCATAATCTTGTTTCTGGCTAAAACCAAGGTTTTGGAAAACAACCAGAAGAAAAAGACAGTAAACGCAAAGGCAATGCAATAATGAAAAATAAGCCCGGCCAAAATCATCATACCTCCACCGGTGCTGGCATCTTTGCCAAAAACGCCGGCAGCCACAAACTTCAAAACGTTTAGCGGGTTCGAACCTCCTGTTTTTATAGCATAATAAGTACACGCAGCAAGAATATCTAAGGTTCCCACAATTGCTCCTGCTTTAATCACTTTAGAAGGTAAAATACTCATTTGGTTTTGGCATGATTTAAATTCTAATGTTGTGGATAATGCTAGAATCTGATAAGTTCCAACTAAAAGACGCGCCACTATTACTAAAGGTATAAACGTTAATTCAGAAAAACGAGTGCAACCTTGGTTCTCATTACTATCAAAAAAATCAAAACTGATTACTGCACTAGTATTATTTTTGGCGCAATGATTATTGCCTGGAAAAAATTCTCAATTCAATGGTGCCCACTTGCTTTTATTGCTTTAATGTTTGCTTCCTGCAGCATTTTTAAAGGAAGCCAGACACCCATTCAAACGTTTACAAACCCTTTGTTGCCCCGCGGAGCCGATCCATGGAATATTTACAAGGATGGTTATTATTATTATACCCAAACGATGGGAAACCGGATAGAGATCTGGAAAACAAAAAATCTCGCCGAGTTAAATACTGCTCCACATAAAACCGTTTGGACACCACCAAAAGGAACAGTCTGGTCAAGGGATCTGTGGGCACCGGAAATACATTTTATTAATGGTAAGTGGTACGTATATTTTGCCGCTGATGATGGAAAAAACGTAAATCACCGTTTGTATGTGCTTGAAAATGGTTCAAAAGATCCGCTGGAAGGTGAGTGGACCTTTAAAGGGAAAGTATCAGACAGCACTAACAGGTGGGCAATCGACGGTTCGGTATTTGAGCATAAAAATCAATGGTATATGACCTGGGCCGGATGGGAGGCACACAAAAACGGTTCGCAGGATATTTACATAGCTAAGATGGCAAACCCTTGGACCATCGATGGCAAAAGAGTTCGCATCTCTGCCCCCACCTTTGATTGGGAAAAATATGGAGACCTGATAGCAGATTCAGCATCTGATAATCCGCCTCATGTTGATGTAAACGAAGGACCTGAAATTTTAAAACACAAGAAAAAGCTGTTCCTGGTGTATTCCGCCAGTGCCTGCTGGACCGATTACTACGGCCTTGGTATGCTCACCTTTACTGGTAAAAACAATAACTTGCTTGATTCCGCATCGTGGCAAAAATCCCCCGCTTCTGTATTCAAACAATCCTCGCTCAACAGCGTGTATGCTCCGGGACATAATTCTTTTTTCAAATCTCCGAATGGAAAAGAAGACTGGATACTCTACCACGCTAACCGTGCTCCTAATATGGGATGTGGTGGTAGCCGTTCGCCAAGGGCACAAAAATTTACATGGAACAAGGATGGCACTCCTAATTTTGGTGAACCTGTCAAGGAGGGTGTGCCAATGCCGGCGCCCAAATAACTGCTGATAATAAAGCATGGTTTTGAAAAAGTAAAAAGGCGATCTATGAGAAATATAAGACAAATTATTGCTTCAATTATTACGGCAGCAGTAGCCTTTACTGCCTCTTCACAACGCTTAATTTTGCCGGGTGATCATCCTGATCCCTCTATTATAAAGATCGGCGACAACTATTGGGCGAGTGCCACAACTTCTAACTGGATGCCGGCTTACCCGCTTTTAAAATCTCCGGATATGGTACACTGGAGTACCCAGGGGTATGTTTTTAATAAATTGCCCGACTGGGCCGACTTTTATTTTTGGGCACCAGAAATAACCTATGAAAATGGGAAAGTGTACGTGTATTACGCAGCACATAAAAAAGGCGGTAACCTTTGCCTTGGTATTGCTACAGCCGATAAGCCTGAAGGACCATATAAAGACCTCGGCCCAACGATGTGCCAGGAGGTCGGCTCTATAGATGCTTTTCCAATGCGCGATGAGAACGGCAAGTTATACCTGATATGGAAAGAAGATGCCAATAGCGTGAAACAGCCAACTCCCATATGGGCAATGGAAATGAAAGAAGACCGAACAGGCTTAGTTGGAGAAAAACACGAACTATTTAGAAATAAAATAGCATGGGAGGAAAACCTCGTTGAAGGTGTCTCAATGATGAAACATGGAAGCTACTTCTATGCTTTCTATGCAGCAGCGGGCTGTTGCGGAGTGGGTTGCAACTATGTTGTCGGTATAGCCCGGTCTAAAACTCTTTTAGGCCCCTGGGAGAAAGACCCTGCTAACCCTGTGCTAAAGAGCAATGAGGAATGGATTTGCCCCGGCCACGGCACCCCAATCGAAAAAGATGGACGGTTTTATTTTCTGCATCATGCGTACGACAAAAAGACCAATGCATTCACTGGAAGGCAAGGGCTACTAAGTGAGTTTAAATTTACTACCGATGGCTGGGTGAAATTTGTAAATGTTCCTGAGCCTGTTTCAAAACCTGCACCAGTTACCGACGACTTTAATGGTCGCTCGTTATCAGTTAACTGGCAGTGGAGCGTTTTTCAGAAAGATATTAAGTACAAGGTCAAAAAGGGTGACCTTCAGTTAAAGGCTGCTGATGTTTCCGCTGGTGCGTTTATTGGTCAGAAAATACTTACCGGCAATTTTACCGCCACAGCTACTTTAGCAAAAAAAGGAACGAAGTCGGCGGCAGGTATAGCAGCAATAGGCGATGACAAAAATACCTTGAGCTTGCTCTATTCAAAAGACTCGGTTAGATTGGTTAAATTAAAAGATGACTCAACAACTATTTTGGCTACAATGCCTGTCACTATGAAAAAAAACCTGCAGTTTAAGATGCAGGCAACCGGCGGCCGATACTATACATTTTCCATTGCATCAGATGGCGGAGCCTTTACTACAATTAACACTAAACCAATAGACGGTCTTTACCTTCCGCCGTGGGATAGAGGCGTACGAGCTGGCTTGGTTTCCAAAGGTAGCGGCAAAGCAAAATTCGAGTCATTTCAAATGGTAAGTGATTAGGCCCTGCAGCGCCTTAAGTACTATTTGATTTGTTAGTCAACCTTGATGAATACAAACCTTCTAAATCAATTTTTCTTAAAGGTCGCCAGGCACCGTTTGTTCATAGGGGTATTGGTGTTGCATTTGCTTGTGTCCTATTATTACATCTCAAAACAAGACATCACTTTTGATGAACCTCACTACCTCGAGTACGCAAAACGATGGCTACAAGGTAAACCAGACAGAATTTACTTATCCGATGACAGCAAATCACCGGTTATAGCAGTTTGTTGGATACCGAGAATTATACAACAGGCACTTCAGCCAGGCTACAAACTGACAGATGGTGGAATTAAGGACCAGGTAACCGGAAGGTTTTTGATGATTCTATTTTCCCTGATTACGTCTTTGTATGTATACTGGTGGTGTTGTGATTTGTATGGTAGAAAAGGTTGGTTTTTTCCGTTGGTCCTGCTTTTGTTTGATCCTCTTTATCTCGCCTATTCGACTATAATAACTACTGATCTTGCCTGTGCCGCCTTCCTCGTCGCTTTGTTATATCATTTTAGGAAATACCTTTTATACGGGGAGCAAAAACAGTTTTACCTGGCAGCAATATTTACAGGTATTGGGATTGTTACAAAGGCTACGCTGCTTTTTACTACATTTTTATTGCCTTTGCTTGCGTACATTTTTTATTTGCTCAGAAAACAAAAACAGCGAATATTTAGTAGAAAGTCTGTGATGAGTGCAGTTGTATATGTTCTCGTTGTTATTGTAGTTATCAATGCCTTATACTATTTCCACAGATCGTTTGTGCCGCTTTCGCAGTTCACTTTTGTGAGTTCAACTTTTCAAAGTTTTCAACAAAGTCTCACATTCTTCCGCTGGCTATCCGTTCCCCTTCCCTCGCCCTTCATTCAGTCGCTTGACATGCTGCAAGCGCAGGCTGAGATGGGCGCAGGAACAAAGCAAAGCACTTACAACGGGGTGTATCTGTTGGGACAGTTAAAAATGAAAGGCGGGTTTTGGTACTACTATCTGGTTGTGCTTTTTTATAAGATGCCAATAGGTACAATGCTTCTTTGTGCAGCCTCAATAGGCCTCTTTGTAAAGAAGTTTTGTCTTCGATCTTTTGTAGAAAAATACATGTTTTTGTTGGTGCCGATAGCCTACTTCTGGATTGTCTTAAGTTTTTTCAACCAGTTCCAAACAGGTCTCAGGCATTTACTAGTGGTATTTCCGCTGCTGTTTATTGCCCTGGGACGATTGTTTAAACAAATGAGTCAAGAAAAGGCAGTGTTTAAAGTGATGACAGGGCTTTGTGTTGCTTATACGTTTGTTTCGGTAGCTATTTTTTATCCTTATCTAATTCCCTACACTAATGAGTTTATTACGGATAAAAAGACAGTTTATAAAAAAATTCTTGACTCCGGAATTGATTATAACCAGGTGCACCTTAATAAAAATGTTATTCAAACGAATTATCCGGGTTATAAAATGCCTTCACCGGTTCCAGACACTGGCAGGTATGCATTGACCATGAACCAGCTATACGACAAGGAAAATTGGGA
>Ga0068629_1000719_pt1 | contig 10159 bp, 7 predicted proteins | sample InSIn3gowninarea_FD_77432 | JGI IMG/M metagenome (GOLD analysis project Ga0068629, IMG submission 77432) | Clean room microbial communities from NASA Spacecraft Assembly Facility at Jet Propulsion Laboratory, Pasadena, California, USA -... ...
TTAAGGGAGGCAAATAGGGGAAAAAAACAAAACAAAACAAAAAACAAAAACAAAAACACAAAACAAAAACAAAAACAAAACAAAAAACAAAAAACAAAAACAAAATGAGAGAATAAATAGGTATTTGGAACGCTCTGAGTCCTATCTTGGAATTGTCATGGATTTCCATGGTGTAGAGGTCCTATATTAAGTTGGATCTTAGGAGAAATTAGTATTAGTTTTTTAGTTGAAATTAGGAGCACGATGAGTCTAAGGTCCATCACATAGATTGGTTCATTTTGTGGCTAGATTGGAACAAGAAATCCTCTAGCAGAGGAATTAGAGGAATACCTTGTTATATAAAAAAATTAGTATCTCTCCTCACACTCGGCTTCATAAGGCAGACCCCCTCAATTGGTACATTTGAATTAAAATATTTAACATTAATGCTAAGAGGATTTATATCATAATTTGTTATTTCACGCCTATCAACTATACCTTTTTTTAAAAGAGCAATCTAGATAGGAATTTCCCTTACAATACCTTAAAATAGGATATTTGTAGTCTAAGGAATGAAGGTAATATCCTCTTGTTAGGACACTTTAATACTACAACCATGTCTAACCAAGTTATTATTCTAAGTAATGATTCAAACCCTAATCCTCTTTGGCTAGATGAGGACCTTAATTTAGCTATTAGATTCAAAAGAAACTCTGAATATCTTATCGAGAACTCATTTGGTACCAAGTTAGTAAAACTTTGTAGTCCTCAAGACCTTATAATTTGCAATGGCATAATCAAGTGGTCAATCTCCAACCAAATGACGTGTATTCATGGGATTGGCAGTAGTATTATAGATTATGTGATATATGATATCCTTCTTTCCAACCAAAATATAAACTTTGACCTCTTAAATAACCATGATCCTGACTCTAATCATAGACCTTTATCCTTAACTCTAAACTTTGTCATGCACAACAAGCACATGCATGAGAATTGTGAGAGTCAAATCCACTGAGTAAAATGGATTTCTTCTTAAAGGATTTAAATAGGGAATTACATCTCTTAACTTATAAGGATAACATTGAAAACCTATATGATAATTTTACTACAACCCTCTTCGCTACCATTTAAATTATATATTGAAGCGTCATATACAAAGAATAATAGAACTAACAACCCTTGGTTGTTTGTAAAATTTCTAGAAAAGTGATTATGGATACTCCTAACAAAACCATAAAACTTGATAATATAAATATGTACAAAGCTCTTATTAAACGAAATAAAAGATAATGTGTAAGTATAAATGAAGAGTAGTTATAACGCCTTTCTAAGTTTGACCTTAGAAAGTTTTGGAGGAAAATTATGGCTCGTATGACTAAACAAAATCATTTGATTCCCTTGAAAAACTAGAATATTTACCTTAAAAACCTCTATGAATTCTCGAACACCATGGACACCATATTGAACGCCCCTATAGAGGATGATTTTTTTCCTTTGCAAGACAACGAGTTTAATCTTAATCAACTCGCTAATGGGAAAGCTAAGGACTTTGAAGGCTACCAAGTTGAGATTTTTAAAATAGAAGAACCCATCCTCATCATATACATACACAAGCTCTTTAATTTTGCAGTGAGGTAAGGATTCCTTAAGCCTCAAATGCATAGCCTTATTATGTCTATATTTAAGTGTGGGAATAAAAGATTCCCTCTAATTACAGGACTATTATGATAGGCCACATCTTAGCCAAGTTGTACAAGCTTATTTTGGAAAATAAGATTAGCCTTTGGCTTGAAATTCATGGTAAAAGCGCTAAAGGCCAAGTTGAGCATATGAGATATCATTCAATTTTGGACCATCTTGTTACTCTTAGGATAATCGCAGAGGAATATCACAATAATAAAATTGATATGTTCTATTGTTTTTTTTACTTTAGAAAAACTTTTGACATCATTCCTAAGACAAAGCTATGGAAGAGACTAGAAGAGATAATGGTTCTTCTTGAGTTTAGGGTTGTTGTTAGAAGGTTGTACAAGAATGTTATTTCCAAGATTTAGGACCATTAGGGGTTGGTTAGAACAAATTAAATGCAATATCAGAGTCAAGCAATGGTGTCCCTTATCCCCTACCATTTTTTGCATATAGATTGATAATCTAGAAGATGTTTGGAAGATATATATTGTGTTGGTCTCACACTTACTTGTAGGGTCATAACTCTCCTCCTTTATGTTGATGATATTATTATTTTTGCAAGGATCCATTACGATCTTTGAAAGAAATTAAGAATCCTCCAATATTTTTGCTCCAAGATGGGTATGACTATTAATACCAACAAAACCAAATTCATGATAATTAAATCCAAAAATATCACTTATGATACTTTCATTTATGATAACAACTCCTTGGAGGAAGTTCCTTCATACAAATATCTGGGAATTGACATCCATCATAAGCTCAATTAAAATTATTACATTGAGAAAATAACAAATGGATATTAGAAAGCATATTATGGGCTTGAAAATAAATGTAAGTTAGAAGATCTTTGGATTTGGGATAAAAAATACTCATCTTTGAGACTCTAGTCACTCTTGTTATTTTATATGGATGCGAGGTTTGGGGTTGCAATATATCTAAAGAGTTGTGGAAGAATATTGAATAGATCCAAAAACAATTTAGAGCCCACAACCTCAAAATTAAAGGAAATGCTCCCTACCCTATCCTCTTGATTGAAGCAAGTCTTCCTCCCATTGAAAGCATGGCTATGACTAGGTACCTTATGTATAAGAATAAGTTATACAACATGGATACCAAGATGTTTCTAAAATTACTTCTAACTCTAGCCTAAATTCCCACCTTCGACTCAAGAGAGGGTGGCTTAAGGATTACATATCTTGGATGAACTATGGGGAATAAAGGAGGAGATCATCTTGTGGAATATGAATAATATTAAAAATATTATTACTTCCAATTTCAAGGAGAAATTGTGGGGTGATAAAGAGTTAGAGGGAAAAACAAAGATATTATAAGGAGGTAATAATCCTCAATCTCGAAAACCAAAATTTTCTTTCTGTCCTGATTAGTGTTAAGAAGAAAATGAACATTCCAAGATAAGAACTAATTCTCATGAGCTTCACAGTGAAATTAGTCATTGGTTGATTCCTAAAATTCCATGGGATGAAAGAGTCTATCACCTTTGTGATCCAAAGAGGGTTGAAGATGAAAACCTTTCTCTTAGAATCTCTGTTTTATATTCATTTTCAATCTAATTTTCAAAATATTTAAGGTCTGATAGATTTGGGAACACTTCTCTCACTTATTATTTTTTAGCATAGAATAAAATATTAAAGATTTATGATTAATCTTGTACCCTAGTTTTAATGAGATATGCATATTATGAATTATATTTATTCATTTATTTATATGTATAATTTTATTAATAAAAACAAAAGTACAATAGAACAAATTGAATTTAATGGAATTATTTTTTTTCCACTGGAAAAATCGTAATTTTATTCGTATTGAGTAAAATTACATGTTGTAGATGCTTGTAAACAGCATATGCTTTACCAAAACTTTCCTGTGCTTCAGGAAACTAAAAAGACATTCAGCCTAAACTATGCTTTTCTTCCTTTCTTTTTGTCCACTTTCCGCCAACCTTCATTGTTGGGTGTGGCTATTACAATTGCCTTGTGTGCTTCTTTTGGATTTTCTTTTTCAGAATCTGAGCTTTCTGTTGAGTATGCTTGCTTGTTTCCTCCAATTTCTTGTGGTGGGCTGAATTTCTCACTTTGCTGCTGTGGATTGGTTTGCACTATTGCAGATCCCATCTGTTTATCCTCATTCTGTGGGTTGAGTTCTGTTTTATTCCCAGTATATTCTGCTTCTTGAGGTATGTTGATATCTTCTATGTCTTCCTCTTCTGCTCTGTTATCTGTAGTTGAAAACTGCCATCCTTTCGGCTTTGGTATCTGTTTTCTTTTCTTGTCTTTTTTGTTTTGAGGGCATATATTTTGTAGATGTCCAGTTTGGTGGCATATTCGACATCTGAAAGCTATGTTTTCATAATCAAGCGGTTGTGCCCATTGCTTTTCATTGTGTAGTAAGAGAATGTGGTCTGGTAATCCTTGGCTGAGGTCCACCTCCACACAGATCCTGGCAAATGTGTAGATGTCCTTGGAGAGGCGGTCGTTATCTATTTTTAAAAATTTCCCCAAAGTGTTACCGATGTCTGCTAATACTTTGTAATGCCAAAAGTGTAAGGGTAGATTGTATAGTTTCACCCACACAGGCATTTTGGAGACCACCATAGTATTCGGATCGAATTCTGGGAACCAGGGTGTCAAGAACAGACCAGCATTTCCCCAGAACCATGGTCCCTCGTTCAATGCATATTCTTTATCATTCACTGTATCAAATTTGACAATAAAGAAACCTTTAGAACAGAGGTGGATGTCGCAGTTTGCTGTCCATATGGAGTATATCCATTGACAAAGGGCTTCCGGCTTGGGCCAAAAACCATTGAACCTGCAAATCACAGCTTTGGTTAAATACTCCTCTTGTATTTCATTTACCTCAGGTGTAGTAATTGTTATTGCAGGGTTTTGTTCTGTTTGCTCAACAATGTAGGGTCCAGGCATTGTGGCTTGTTGTTCTGTATTTGCTTGTGTTTCCTTCTTCCCTTTCATTGCATCTTTGAAGGAAGCGGTTGCTTTTGAGCTCGTGCCTGAACTTCCTCCGCGGATTCTTGTGCTGAGGTAAATGGTTGAATCTTTGCCTATGCCATATTTGTTCAGTTTGTGCTCCTCCTGCAGTATTTTCCCTGTGAAAATCAGGATTTGTTTGCAGGGTGGGATGCCTGTCCTTTCTTGTATCCTCTGTTTGAGCGCTTTTATTTCCTCCCAGCTTCCTATCTTGATACATATTGTGTTCCCTTCCATGGATCTGATAAATAGATTGTTTAGATTCTCCTTGGGTGCTTCAGGAACAGAAACCTCCAGATCTGTAATGTGCCGATCTAGCAACGAGGTTCTATTATCCATCTTTTGCTTTTCTCTAATCAGAGAGCAGGCTTCCAGATCTATCCAGAATGGGGATCGGTTAACAGTGCGCAGGTCTAAATCATAGATCCCGTGGCTCGATCTCGGCGCCATGCCACGGATCAAGAAAAAAGAAGCCCAATCTGGGCTCAAAGGCGATTGCTCGAGTGGTTGGTCAACGAGATCTGCAGCATAATGGAACAGATCTGGGGTCTGTTGTGCAAAAAACTTGAGATTTAGTTTTCTTACCTTTGTATTTTTGTCGCCGTGGGCTTCTTGGCCTCGGATCTATGCCAGCATATCATTGCATGTCAAAACGATGTGATTGAAAGCCCTCTGCTCTGTTTCCGGGCGTGCTTCGTTGATTTTGACATTGCTACAGCTCCTGGGTGCCAGATCTAGTGGAAACGCAGATCTCGAATAGCCAAGGAAACCCTCTTTCACCTGCGGGACGATAGGCAGATACGAAATTCTATTCTTGTTGCTCCGGGCCTCCTTTATATCCTCCCCCAGATGCTCGTTTTCTTGACGGATTTTTATCTCCTGAATGTGCACAGCACGCGGCTTTTTGACAGTGCATTGCCCCCGTCCATTGACTGCAGGTTCGCCAACAGCAGAAGCGGTAATATCAATGTACATATTCACCTCATAAGCCGACCTTTTGTCCGTTGCCGTTCTCACAGTCTCGAGATCGAAACTCGCAGACTCTACTCCTGCAGACGCCATCGTCGAACTCTCCAAAACTTTGATTGAATTTAATGGAATTATTATTTTTATTACTTTTTACTTTTTTTTCTAATTGAGTTGGAATTATGCTTTATTATTATTATTATTATTATTGTGATTTGATGCAATTTTGGGTTGTAGAGAGTCCCTCGGTGCAATAAAAATCTATTTCTTATTAAATTTATTTACAGATTACACGTGTAACATATCTTTCAAATTTAAATTATAAACTCTTTGGTGAACTATCTATAACAATTTCAAATACCAAAATAAATAAATATATAAAATACACATTTATGTTCTCCATTACAATCTTTAAATTGTAAAATGTAAATTCTACTTTTTATAATGATTTTAATGCAAATTTTACTTTTTATAGTGTTGTTTTTCCCTCTTTCTACTAAAAGTGGTCTATAGCCAAAGATATTTATTTAGGGGTGTGTGCAAATGAATGATGGTCTCTCATGAAGCATTATTTTTATACTTGGAGGAATGACGAGAGGTACCTATGTAATGAATTAGAAGATGGTGTAAGAATATGAAATGTAACCAATGAATTATTCTTTCAAATAGATAATTTGTATTTATAGAAATTGTTTCTAACTATGTGAATTTTGAATTTTCCTATCATTAGTATGTTATATTTCATGCAAAATATAATGCCCACATTTGAGTTAGTGCAACCTTTGAGTACCTAAATGATGAAATCTCACTACAAAATTTGCAAATTTTTAGAGAATATATTGTTATTGTGCACAACTATTTTTTCAAAATTTATGAATCTAATTTTATAGTATATTTTTAAATTATGAAACTCATTATATCCTTGAAATTATAAGATCTTCCATTAGTGCAACTTAAAAGGGTCTTAACATTATCAAACAATTTTTTTTAAATTGTAGACCATATCCAAAACAAAATCCCAAATGACCAAGGCCAAAAAAAATTATAGTAGAAATACATGAAAGATGTATTCTAAAATTTTAATACATGTCAAGATAAAATGTATTTAAAATATTAAACACTATTATTATTTTTTGAAATATATATTTAGAATTTGCACAATTAACTCTATATGTTTATGTAGTTTCATGGACAATGTATTTGTCTATCCTATAGAAAAATAATGTCAAAGATAGAGATATAGATACATTTTCTCAAAAAGTGATGCTTTCATGTATTTGCAATCCAAACCTTCTTGTTTGTGATCTTGAACCTATAATTGAAGCAATCAATTCAATGTGCACGTAAGCTTCTTGGTAGAAAAAAAATCAAATTCAAAAATATGCATGTTCCTAGTAGTAGGAACATGTGCCAGTGGATTTCACTTCTTCTACAGATTATTCACCTTCAAATTCTTCCTCTCAATATGAATCTTTAGAAATCAATAGCTTGAGCATTTATGGCTAGGAGATCTTCTACATCATCATTATCTTCCAATTTTTCATATGGACATTCAAAAGCACAATGGCCTATTCTACCACAGTCAAAACATTTGGATAATATCTTACCTTTGAATTTGCTAGATCTACTTATTGACTTTCTTACAAATTTAACTTCTCCTTCATCATATTCATAGCTAGAGTAACCATAGGCTTTGAGACTTTATGTCTTCTTTGAACCTTTGAGAATTTTTCCCCTTTGAGTTGACTTCTTTGTTCTTATTTCATATGCAGTATCCATCTTTAAATTCTCCTTATTTGGCATTTCTTCAATGTCACTTCCTTCATAGGTGCTTTCTAGCATATCCCATATTTCTTTTGTTGTTTTACACAGAATCACCTCATTGAACTCTACTTTTGATAGGCCACTCAAGATGCCATTCATGACTTTTTCATTATGATCATTGTCTTTCCTTCCATTTATTACATATTTCTAAGCATTAACACAAAAATACATCAGATATTCCCTCATCCTTTTCTTCTAGACATAGGAGATTTAAATGAAATTTCATGAATAACTATGGTTCCTCTGAGATCTTCCTTCTAATGGCTAAACTGGTTCTAAAGGAACTTGCTCTGATACCAATTATTAGATTCACAATTATACTTCGGTGGGAGTTGAAACGATATAATGACAATTGTTACTTATTTAAATATTCAAACATCATAAAACATCGATCTAATAAATTGAACAATTAACACACAATATATGTAGAAACTCTTATAGGAAAATGACACAAAAAATTCATGATATGAAACATATTGTAGGCGTCGACCTACTATTACATCAATTTATAGGCACCAACCTATAGGAAACACCAATCCACTCTATTGCTTTGTAGAAACCAACCTACATGAGACACCAATCCCATCTTATGCTTTGTAGGAACCAACCTACATGAGACACAAATCCCTTCTACTACTTTTTAGGCACCAACCTATAGGGGAAACCAATCTCCTCTACTTCTTTGTAGGCACCAACCTACATGAGACAACAATCCCCTACGTTTCAATATTTGTAGGCACTAACCTAAAGGAGGCACTAATTCCCTCTGCCACTTTGTAAGCATCAACCTACTTCATTAAGTTGCTTACTTCTTCACAATGTTTGTTAGCTACCTTTGCTTTCACTAAGTATACTTGTAACTTATGCCATCACTAAGTGTGTTAGTTTCTACTACCTTCACCAAGTCTACTTGTTGCTTCTTCCTTCATCAGTTCTACTTCTTCCAAAACTTATTGCTTTTAGTTTATTTCCAAGAACAAACTTGCACAACGTGTCACATATTCAATTTTGTAAATCTAGTTCTGAAAATTCTATCATAGGTACTTAGAGATCTCTTCTCTATCTCCTCTAGATTTCATAATCTGAAACATCTAAAAAAGAAAGTTATAGTGAAAATGCCAACCTGACTTATTTGAAGAATGTTTAAGGAGTGTTCATGAACGTGAAATTCCTCATATCACATCTTCGAAGTTATAGGAAGGTCTAAATTTTCTAATATGTACCTTAATATCTCTTCTCTATCTCCTCCAAAAACAATGTTACTGTCTTAACGAGAACTTTACTGAGTTCTTCTTTTTTTGGAGGTCACATCTAATCATGATTTCCATGCTAATTTTGAAAAGTGATGATGAAATATTACCCTTTTTTCATTTCATGGTTTAAATTCCAACATTTTTTAACCATGGCATTTAAAAACCAAATATCATGATGACGAAAGGCATGAAGAACCAAGTTGAAATGCAAAAGTCATGATGCAACATCACCTTTTTTTCTTCAGGGTTAAAATTCAAACATTTTTCAATCATTGCATTGAGAGGTGCTCTACAATTTAGTATGGAAACGATGTTGTAAAATGTTATGTTGACTTCATCAAATTATTAAAATTAAAATTAAATGTTTAGGTCATAGACTAGTTAAGATAAGTTAAATAATGAATCCATATAGGCGAGGAAATTTTTATTTATTTTTTTAGAGGAGGAATGACCTGTTATAGAGTTTTGTGAACCCAACGTTTCGGACTACTAAGTGAGTCCATCATCAAGGGATGTGTCAATATATTTTAAGATATTAGTGATGTATCCAGGAGCTGTATTTCAGAGTATAAATATGAGGTATGAAAGGAATACTATAAGAAATTTAGTCGGCTCATATCTGATCAAATTGTTAATACATATTTTATTTTATTTTATTATATATATATTTTAAGGATTTACTAACTTATTTAATTGAATATCTAAACTCTAGTGTTCACTAAGATTGATTTGTTTTTTATTTGAATTATTCCAACTCTTTCTTCTTTTTTCTATATGTTGCTTATAATATTATAATTCATAAATTTATGATTTTATTTTTTTATTTTTATTTTTTTCACTAAAACGGGTATGTTTTATTAATATGAGTAATAGATTGGGCTCACGCCATAGCGGCCTTCTTTACATTACATCCATTTCTGTTTCTTGTGCTAATACCATATTCATGAACCTCATGGATTACAGGGATGATAAGAGCTTTCGCCATTTATGAGGAGTTGTCCTTTCCCCAGCATGCAGCCTTTGTTTGCCATCAAGTCTGCTTCACTGTTCAGGCTTCTGAGAATATGAAGGAATTTGTAGGAGTCAAAGTCGAGCAGGACACTCTTTAATCTGTTTAGAGATTTATTGAGGCATGTGTTGTTAAACAGTTTTCCCGTGTTTAAATTCTTTATTAAGATCTCTGAGTCTCCAAATGCTTGGAATTATTTGTCACCTCTGTCTCTAGCTATTTGACAAGTTGTAAGGAGACCTTGAATCTCTACCTGATTGTTGGTTTTCTGCCCGATGCCCCAGCAAAAACTGTCCCTTTTAGTGCCATCCAGGGCATAGATGACCCCTCCGACTCCTGCTGTCCCAGGGTTGCCTTTGGAGGCTCCGTAAAAAAAAATCGTGGTTATTTTTTGTTGCCGCCACCATTCATGGAAGTTGGATTCGGAA
>Ga0068629_1000721_pt1 | contig 10154 bp, 10 predicted proteins | sample InSIn3gowninarea_FD_77432 | JGI IMG/M metagenome (GOLD analysis project Ga0068629, IMG submission 77432) | Clean room microbial communities from NASA Spacecraft Assembly Facility at Jet Propulsion Laboratory, Pasadena, California, USA -... ...
AATGACTAATGACTAATGACTAATGACTAATGACTAATGACTAATGACTAATGACTAATGACTAATGACTAATGACTAATGACTAATGACTAATGACTAATGACTAATGACTAATGACTAATGCCAACAACCAACTGGCAACTGCCCACTGCTAAGTGACAAATTACCAAGTCGGGTCAACATACAGATTAATTGTCACTTGTTTTTTCCCGGAAGGGATGCCGGAAATACAAGCACAAATCGTATCTCCGCCGTCAATTTCTACTTCGCAAGCGTGACAAGAACCCATGAGACAGCCAGTAGGAATAGAAAGTCCTGCACGTTTGGCTACATCTAATAAAAGCTCTCCTGGTTCAGCTTCAACTGTAACATTATCTGGTAAAAAACAAACTTTTGTCATTGAATTTTAACCTCAACTCTAACAAACAACAGTTAACAGTTAACAGTTAACAGTCAACAGTCAACCGTTAACTAATTAACCTAAAATATGGTTGATATCTAAATGCTTTTCCACTGTATCTGCTAGACAGTCTAACAGAGCTTCTCGGTGTTGTCGGTAATTAGGAATACCAGTAGGCAATGTGCGGAGTCCTCGCTGCTGCCGCAAGTGATTTAACCAAGCTCGCCGCCAAGCTCCGTTGTCAAAGATGCCGTGCAGGTAAGTACCCCAAACTGATTGAGAAGTGTTGACAATTCCTAAACTCTCATCGTCAAATAGCGGTTTAGTCAAATCTGACTCTAGCATTGCCGTTCTTCCTTGATGAATTTCGTAACCGGAAACTGGCAAACCCGGTTGAGGATAGTTAGATGTTACAATTCGTTGGCGGGCAATTTTGTTCGGTGCAATCACAGTTTTCAAAGGCAGCAATCCCAATCCTGGAAATTCTCCCTTTTCTCCCTCAAGCCCTTCTCTATCCGTGATACTTTCTCCCAGCATCTGAAAGCCGCCGCAAACTCCCATGACTGTACCGCCAGCTACTAAATAATTTTGAATAGCTTTTGCCATACCTGTTTGGCGCAGCACGTGCAAATCGGAAATTGTAGTTTTAGAGCCTGGTAAAATCACGGCATCTGGATGGCCTAAATCGTCTTTTGGGCTGACATATTTGACTGTGACGGTAGTTTCCGACTCCAGGGGGTCAAAGTCGGTAAAATTAGAAAGTCGGGGCAGGCGGATGACCGAAATATTTATGTCGGTTTGAGTATTGGGAGAACGCCGATCGAGCAAATCGAGAGAATCTTCTGAGGGAAACACTTCGTCTATCCAAGGAATCACCCCAACTACCGGGATTCCCGTCCTTTCTTCTAGCCAAGTCAGCCCCGGATCTAAGATCGATTTTTGTCCTCGAAACTTATTAATAATGAATCCTTTAATTAAAGCCCGTTCGTCTGGATCGAGCAATTCCAAAGTACCAATAATGTGAGCAAAAGCACCACCGCGATCGATATCAACTACTAGCAAAGTCCGAGCATTTAAATGTTTAGCTACCCGCATATTTGTTAAATCGCGGTGTTTGAGATTAATCTCAGCAGGGCTGCCGGCTCCCTCACACACAATCATGTCAAATTCTTTGCCGAGAAATTCTAAAGATTCCCGAATAACTTGCCAGCCGAGATCGAAATACTGCTCGTAATATTGAGATGCTCGCACATTTGCGATCGCCCGGCCCTTGACAATTAATTGAGAAGTCATGTCTCCTTGTGGCTTGAGCAAAATCGGATTCATTTCTACCCAAGGTGGGACGCCCGCCGCCCAAGCTTGCACTGCTTGAGCGTAGCCAATCTCTCCGCCGGCCGCTGTGACATAGGAATTCAGCGCCATATTCTGACCTTTAAACGGACTTACCCGCCAGCCTCGCCGAGAAAAGATTCTACACAAAGCTGCAACGAGTAATGATTTCCCTGCGTGAGATGTTGTTCCCACGACCATAATTGCTTTCATAATCTTAACAAAGAAGGCAGAAGGAAGAGGGCAGAAGGCAGAAGGCAGAAGGCAGAAGTAAGAAGTAAACAGTAAACACTAAACAGTAAGAAGGCAGAAGGCAGAATCAAAAAAATTCTGGTTTCTACCTTTTGCTTTCTGCCTCAAGATGATGGTTTATCTTCGCCGGATACATTCTCCGACTTGGATTGGGCCGCCGATTTAGCAGTTTCGACTAGATCCGGAGGGGGGGGATTCGGGCGAATCAATTCGGGTTGTTCTCCCTCAGAAGATGGTTTTTGATCGGTGGATTCGATCGACATAGCTGCTACTGAAACCACTTCCACCTGCGCGCTCAAATCAGGTTCTCCCGATGCTTCCATCTCCACAGGCGCGACAGAAACCATTTCCACCACAGTCATTTCTATAGATGCTGCTGGGGCTTGTGCTTCCGGTTCACCAACCGCAGGCGGCGGTGTCTGGGTCCGGGCCGACGATGGCTCGTCGATCTGAGTTTCCCCTATTTTGTCAGAACTCGCGGTTTCTTTCGCCATCAACTCGGTCATTGCTTCAACATCGCTTGGAAACGGCACTCCAAGGCTTGTTTCAACAGCAGTGCTGCTGGTTTCGGCTGCCACTTCCGCCGCCGCAGAGGCTAATTCCGATTCGAGAATCTGGTCGATTCCCGGTGCTGGAATTGCCGTTATTTTAGATTCAGGTGCGATCGATTCTGGAGTCGTTGAAGGTTTTGGCGTCTGGGGAGTTGCATCAGACTTGTTTTTATCCCCACCCCGTCCCAACATACCGCCGAGACTATTTTTGATATTGCCGAACAGACTTGCGAAACCGCCGGATTTCTTAGCTGGTTTGGCAGGAGTTGGGGCCGGGGCCGCTGCCGCCTGCGACTCTTTAACGGCTTTCCTCCATTCTGTTTCCTCGTCAAAATCATCGGCTTCTGGCTGCTGTTGAGGCTCTGGCCGAGCCTCTGCTGGCTCCACACTTGCGGTCGAGGCAATTTCTGAAATTTCTAGAGGTAGAGGTAGAGGAGTGAAGCTGCTGGCTAATTCTGCAGGGGTTGGTGAAGTCTCAGCAGCAGGAGTTTCGACTGAAGAGACGGGTATTTCTTCAATTGCAGGTGGACTCGAGTCGGGAATTGTCAAGCCAGGGGGCTGAGCACTTTCGGCCCTGGGCTCGATCGAACTTTCGGCAATAATTTCAGCTATTGGGGGAATCGCCGGCTGTTCCTCTAGCTTTACCTCGCCCTCATCCACAGCGGGTGCTGGAACCACATCAGTTTTCGGTTTGGTCGATCGAACAAACTTCGGTTTTTTCGCTGCGGGTTCTTTTTTCTTGGGAAACAAGCCCCCCAACACCCCACCTGCTGCCCCAGGCAAATTCACCGACTGAGGAATCGGCGTTTGCTCAGCAACGGGCGTCACCAGCCTGCGCAAGGTCAGCGTTTCCCAAGCAAACCAGCCCAACATAGCCACGCCCGCCATTTGACCAAGCAGGAGAGCACCAGTAATTCGTCCCGCACAAGCCCATAAAATTAACGCATAAAAAAGCCCTACCCCGCTCCAGGTAAAATCACTTTTGCGGTGAACTTCTGGAAAAAAGAAGGCCGCCATGTAAATACTGAAGCTGCCTAGACCGACCGCTAACGCCAGAAAGTATGCAAGCATATTGTCGGTACCTCCGCTGTGTCAAATAACTTCTACGCGCTAATTCTACCTTTGAGAGAGACTCAACGGCTTCTTTCTCTCGGACAATTCTCGATTTGGAAGGAAGTTTGGCAATGAAGCAGTGTAGGGGATTTAACGGATTTTACGGATGTTGACGCCAGAAGTCAAGGGTCAAGATTTTCTCACTCTTCCCGACTCCCCCTCTCACTCTCCCCCCCTATAGCCATCACCCCCCTCTCCGTCGTGATATGTATCACTTAAGTATGGCCGTGCGATCGCACCAAGTGACCGAGGATGTTTATATGTTGTAGGTGTAAGAGAAATTATGCCCTAGGGCATATGTATTGGAGACAGTGCCATGTATGAAAAACTGTTGTTATCGGCTGCCTTAACCATATCGCTCCAAGTATTTCCCGGACTAAGCACTTCCGCGAAATTACCGAAAAATTTGGTATTGCGATCGAGCGATAGCCCGGCTCAAACCCTGAAACTTCCCCTCGTTTCAGTACCTGCCGCCCTCCAGGCAAACTTCCAATCCTAAGGATACGTGCAAGTGCGATCGAACTTACGCAGAGTCTCTCTCCTATTTTTTTCTAGCTGTTCTCTTTTCTACGTGACTGTGCACAACTCATCAGTTTGTTGTCAGGGCTTTAGTCCTCATTAATATCAGCTAATAAGGACTAAAGCCCTTACTACAAACCCGGTAGTCAATAACGACTAGCAGAGCCGACATTCATTCCCATAACATACTAGACCAATCTCAACATCAGGCTGTCTAGTAGAAACATTCAAACCTTAAAAAACTTGTGTAATCCTGAGTAAAGGATCAAAATAGATATAAGCTCCCCAGATGGAGTTCAAAGCTAATAAGCACATTGACTATTAAATCAAGGAAAGTGAAAATGGGACTGAGCGATATTCTCTTGAATGAAAACAACAGAGAAACTTTTGTTGATGACTGTGTAAAGTTGATCGACAAACAAGTTGCAGCAGCGCCGGGATTAGGTGGTCTGGCTCTTAAAGCTGCCTACTCTACTGTCAAGGGGATACGGGCTGACTATTGCGCCCAAGTCGTCGATCAACTTCTGCCAGAAATCTCGATCGCACTCGATCCGATGTGGACTGAAGCAGTAAACAATGGCAACCCAGTCGAATATCTAGCCCAAAGAAAAGCTATAGTGGCAGACGAATTGCTCCAGCTCAGCGACAAAAGAGCCGAGAAGAGCACAAGAGCGGTTGTTAAAGGCGCCTATGCCAAACTCCGCCCCTCAGCTAAGACTTACGTGGAAAAGGGAGTACCGGATTTAGCCGAAATTATTAATAAATATAATAATGCGGCCTGATAAGTGAGCAACGGCTAAAAAAATACCATAGTCAGATGCCCGACTTCTTCAAGAAGTCGGGCATCTAAAAGAAGACTTATTTGTAAGTTTGGAGTTAGGAGACCGAGTCCTAATTTTATAGTTATTCATTGCCAATTACTCACTGAGTTGCCCCCAATATTTTAAACATCGCCTGTCCGGTAATTCCCAACCCCAAAAACATGGCAAACATCGCGCTAATCGCAGGCAGAAATTTGACTGCTCTTATCTGTTTTGGCTGTTTATCAAAATTCCGTTTGGCATAAACTAAGATTAATCCGATCGCACTCAGCACTAAAGCCAATCCCAAACTAAATGCTACCGCTAGCCTTATTCCCAAACCAACATTGCCCAAAGCCGACGCGCTCAACAGCATCACCAAAGCGGAAGGACAAGGCAAAAAACCACCGGAAATTCCCAACGCTAATAAGCTTTTACAAGTAATGGGAGAAGCGTCAGCACCGGGCGGCAGATGGGAGTGAATGGGGCCGTCTCCGCGATCGTGGTAGTGATAAGATATATCTGCTTTTACAGGCTTAAAATCTCTCTCCCAACTTCCTCTATTTAAAAGATTTACTGGTTTCTCACGGTTGCTAGTAAGGAGTTTTGTCCTTAAAAACATCCTCCATAGGCAAACGACCTCCGATCGAGCTTCCTTGAGAATTTGTAGCGCTACCGTAGCCGCTGGGTTTTGTGGTATCGCTCTCCATGACATCGGGTAAGAAAGCTCCGGCGATAGCATTGGGATCGACATTATCCCGACCGTCCAAAAGATCCACAGCCTTGAGAGTAGCAACAGCAATAGATAAGGTGAGTGCTATGCTAAATTACTGGCATTTAACTGCTGTTCTGTCCGCCGTGATTATATAATTTGTACCCAGCGACAAGAACGCAAAGGATGTTTTATTGTCAATTCAGCGGGAGAAGTAATTAACTTAGACCAGTTGTATTCGCCTCAAAAATTCGACATTAAGCTGACAGGAAACGATGGGAAATTTATCGAAGACTACAAACGCTTAGCAAAAAGCTACTCTCCCCAACCAACGGACAATTTACTGCAAGCAATCAAAAGAGCGCCCGGTCAAAAAATTGCCACAGCTAAAAGAATGTGTGCGGAAGCAAAATCGGGAGTTTCTCTGCCGGAGTTTAAATTAAGAGCGATCGGGCAAGCTGTCAGTATCGAAAATCCAACTGCCAAAGAAAGTTTTCTCGCCGATGCGAATATTATTACCATTCTTGCCCCGAACCATTATTGCCCGGAATTAGCCAGTAAGTAATATCATAAACTCTGTAGGGACACGGTAAGGGACATTGGTCTCAACTTAAGACTGATATCAATTCCGGTTGCACCGGAATGATGGGGAGTAGTCCGTAGGGAGTGGCCCGTGAGGGAATGTGGAATTATTCACTTTGACTTTATCATTCCCATCCAACGGGAAACGATATAAAACCCTTGAGAAATATCGGTTTTACCTGAGTCTAGATCCGCCTTGCATCCGCCGAATCGTTGCCGGGACTTGAGATCGGACTCTTCCCCCGAATCGTTGCGGGGGGTGCCGGGGGGATAGAACCCTAATAGTCAAACAGCAAACAGGTATTACGTTTGACGTGTTTGTTGGCACGAAGAAGGGTAAGGGAGCCTCTCAGTTTTGCTTTTACTGTCGGTGCGCGAGCGTCCCCCTCGCACTCCTAAAAAATGCTTTTTACAAAACTCAGATGCTCCCCACGGTAATGCCGCGTCTCTACTTGCAGCAACTTGCCATGAAATTACCGGAAATGAAACATTTAAAATCAAGCTCCGCCGACTTGCGGGATTTATTCAAAGACAGCATTACAGTTAAATACCTCGCGGAACCGCTGAAATCTGTCCCCGCTTGCGAAGACGCAGCCAAATTGCGATCGTGGATGGAGGCCCGCGATTTTGACGTGCTCGGTATCGAAGAAAACGGCACGGTTTGCGGCTATGTAGAACGATCGCACTTAATGGCAGGCAAGTGCAGCGACTACCAGCAAATTTTTCACCCATCACAATTAATCGCTGCCTCCACTCCTTTAATGGAATTGCTGCCGCTGCTGCGAGAAAAACCGAGATTATTTGTATTAGAAAGCAACAGGATCAACGGTATCGTTACCTGCGGCGATTTGCAAAAAGCACCGGTGCGGATGCTGCTGTTTGGATTAGTGACGCTTCTGGAAATGAATTTATTGCGAATCGTGCGGATTTACTTTCCCCAAGATTCTTGGCAGAAGTTCCTTAAAAGCGATCGCATCTTAGTGGCAAAACACCTTTGGGAATTGGGGCGATCCAGAAATGAAGCAATTGACTTAATCGATTACCTGCAATTCTGCGACAAGCGAGATTTAATCCTGACTTCTGCTGAAATAGTCGAGCGGCTGGGGCTCAAATCAAAACGCTACGGAGAGCGTTTTTTAAAATCAGCAGAAGCCTTGAGAAACAAATTAGCTCACGCTCAAGATTTAATCAACGGTTCTTCTTGGCCAGAAGTAATTTTTTTAGCTCAGGAAATAGAAGCGCTTTTGCAGCGCTGCGAAGAAATTGAAATAGCCACACCGCTGGATGAGACAGCATTTAATGGCTAACATTAGTTTTTAGAAAGGTGATGCGCGCGCACCTTACATTGAGTTGTTAGGAAGGTGGGCACGCATCACCCTACATTAGTTTTTAATTTTTAACTTCCTGTTAGTGTACTGAGGAACCCACCCTTGAGCAGTGGTGTAATACTGCACGGCTTTCAAGTACAGCGACGGAGTGAGATAAAACCAATGTTCGGTATTTGCCGGCACTTTAATGTATTCTTCAGCTTGCAGCATTAATTGTACCTGAGAGCCGTTAGGATACACAAACCCAAAAACACATTCTCCAGCTAAAATGTGAACAACTTCTGGATCTGTGTGGGTGTGAGTGCGATTGCTTTGAGTCATCAGCGCGTAAATCTGCGGCGAAGCGGGGTGCAGCACTTTTAAGTCGCACCACTGACATTTGTCTGCGCGCTTAAACTGTTCAAACTCGCTTTGAAATGCTGCGAGTATCTGCTGTTTTTCTGTTACATTGAGAATGTCTTGGGCTAGCAGTTCTCGAACCGCAGGATTTTCCTTCATTGGCAGGCGATCGATCTGAACATTTAAAACAGCCAGTTGGCTTGCGATCGCCCCTATATCCCTATAGGTTCTACCGTTTTCTAGTTGCATAACAGCCATTGTAAACCACCTATTTATTTGGCTTTGAGGATAATTTAGTTTACTGTTTCCATCTCGTGTTACAGGCTAAACTCCTGCTTATTTTCAATAATAGCCGATCGCTAAAATTCGATGTCCCGCCTCGCAAATCATCAAATCAATACCACCCATCAAATAATTTTCTGGGTTTTTTAACTTTTATTTAATAACATTTACTGTAGTTAATGTAGGGTGTGCCATAAGTACCGCACTCCTAGTCGTGTCTGGGGTGTTACATCTGAACAGGAGAAAAAAGCAGAAAACCGCTATTTGAGGTCCCAATTTTTGAGTCTTCAATCAAGGAAAATTGCTTGGGGGAGCTTGGAATCAGAATCAAAACGCCCAAAGTTAGTAGCCTCGTTACTCACGCTCCTACTGGGCTAGTACCGCACTGCTTAACCAAAAACTCAAAACTTTCAAATCAGCATCCCTGCGATACAAGCAGTCATAAAACAAGCCAAAGAGCCAGCAATCATCGCCCTCACGCCCAACCTCGCCAAATCGCCTTGCCGCTGCGGAGCCATCGCGCCAATTCCCCCAATCTGAATCCCGATCGCACCAATATGAGAAAACCCGCACAAAGCATAAGTCGAGATAATTTGCGATCGTTCAGAAATCGCCTGTTGTTTCACCAATTCTATCAAATCTAAATAAGCAATAAACTCATTCAAAATCGTTTTTTTTCCCCAAAACAACCCCCACCTCTGCACAATCAGCCCAAGGCACCCCCATCAGCCAAGCAACCGGAGCCATCAAATAACCTAAAATTAATTCTAGCGACAACTGAGGCAAACTAATTAGCCCTCCAAACCAGCCCAAAAGCGCATTAAAAAAAGTCAACAAACCCAAAAAAAGCAATCAGCATAGCGGCTACATTCGCCGCCAACTTCAACCCGTCGCTAGCACCCGAAGCCGCCGCATCCACCGCATTAGCATAAACCTGTTCCACCTTCACCTCCACCTCCCCAACAGTCAGCGGCTTTTCAGTTTCTGGGTACAGCAATTTAGAAATAGCCAAAGCTGCTGGTGCAGACATCACCGACGCTCCAATTAAATGTTGAGCCGGTACTCCAAAAGAAATATAAGCTGCCATGACTCCGCCGGCAATTGTGGCAAATCCTCCCGTCATGACAGCATGGAGTTCCGAGAGCGTCATCGTCGCCAAATAAGGTTTAATTAACAAAGGAGATTCCGTTGGCCCGACAAAGATATTCGCAGCACAAGAAAGGGTTTCGGCGCCAGAAGTTTTCATGGTTTTAATCATCAACCAGGCCACTGCTTGCACAACTCGCTGCAAAATGCCGTAGTGATAAAGTATGGTGATAAACGAAGAGACAAAAATGATAGTCGGCAGCACTTTAAAAGCGATAAAGTGTTCGGCAAAATTGTCTCCAAATATAAACTTTGCCCCCGCATCAGAAAAATTGAGAAACTGAGTCACCATATCTCCCAAAAATTTAAAGACAGCCAAACCAGGAGCAGTTTTGAGAATCAAAATAGCAAAAATTAGCTGTAAAGCAATTCCCCACAATACGGGCGGCCACTTGACAGCGCGCCGATCGACTGAAAAGGCGTAAGACAAACCGACAAAAACAGCTAACCCGAATACAGAAATAAGTCGTTCCATTTAGCAATTTTTAGAGAAGGTGCAGCAAGCTTTTATCGTTACCAGGCTCTGGTAATCCAGATTAACAGTCCGAGCGTACTTTATTTGGTTTCCGGAGCTCGCCATGAATTCGCGGTGCGGGTCGCACAGCCCCGGAGGGCGTACAATACACGATGCAGCGCGATCGCATACAATCTGGGTCAGTTTCGCTTACAATAAAAGGCTAAACCTCAAAATTACGGCGCAGCGTAATTGCTGCTACTTTTATGTCTCTACCTATAGTTGCTAGGCTGATGGGGGTGCCTTGGGCTGATTGTGCAGAGGTGGGGGTTGTTTTGGGGAAAAAA
>Ga0068629_1000723_pt1 | contig 10152 bp, 4 predicted proteins | sample InSIn3gowninarea_FD_77432 | JGI IMG/M metagenome (GOLD analysis project Ga0068629, IMG submission 77432) | Clean room microbial communities from NASA Spacecraft Assembly Facility at Jet Propulsion Laboratory, Pasadena, California, USA -... ...
AAGAAAAAAGGGAAGGAAAAATTAGATTTGCTTGTTGATGTCTCCGTTATAGCTTAGAAGACCACTTGATGGCCTTGTATATCAATTTTGAAGAAATTTTGTTTTTTTGAACATTTTTGTAGTTTTGGTACAATTAGCCTGCAGAAAGCGTAGCATGGGCCATGCTACGCTTTTTTTGGGGAGTTGTATGGACAAAACCTTTACATGGCTAGATGGAATTTGACCTCTACATCATCTTTGGACACTTGGCTTCTTCATTCATCAGCTTTTACAAGGAGAAAATTCCCAAAAACCGCTCAAAAAAACACCTTTCTGCCTTGTTTTTGGAAGCCACGCTACGCTTTTTGACCAATCTTGTGAGAATTGACTTTTGAGGGGTAATACTTGGTCTTTTTCAGTGCTTGAGGAATACATTGTGTAGCAGACAGAAAGAGCTTTCCAATGAGCTATCATGAGCTCAATTTGGAGTTCAGGAAGGCCTCCAAAAGTTTCCTGCAAGATCACGCTGCACTTTTTGCAGCCGAAGCTGCGCTTTTCACAGATTTCAATATGCTTTTTCCAGGAGGTTGAATTTCATCTACAATTTGACCATTTTTTACTTTTTACCTATGTAAAGATGTAATTGACCTTTTAATCATGTAACTGGGGTGTAATTATGTTAGATGAAAGTCAAATGAGGTAGATGCACGCTAGTAAGTCTTTTGTTTTGGTCAAATGAATCAGTTTTACTATATGGAGGGTTTGTTTAAACCTCCCTAATCATTAGGGTTTTGGTTGAGATCTTTGAGGAACAACTCCAAAAGGCATGGATTCTACCCCTGAGAGCAGGGAATTGATGTTTCAATCTATATGTATCATTTTCTAAGTCATTTGAATGGTTCGACTTGAGAGGAGAGAACTATTATAGATTGTACTTGGACATTTTCTAGAAATCAAAGGATACAGTTTGCAGCTATTATCTAGGAATTCATCTGCAGTAAGTTTGTGGTGTTGTTTTTCCTCTGTTATTAATTTATATGAATGATATTTATCTTCCTTTTCCATTCATCATCTCTTCAATAGTTTTCCTTACAATATATAAACATAATTCTTTTCGCTAAGCTCTGTCTTGATGGAAAATTATTATATGTTACTTTCACTCTTGCTTAATGAATTTTCATTTTTCATGTTCATTACGACCCTTATGCTTCATCTGAACACCATACTACATCGACAAAACCTAAGATTCATCACAAAAGTGTTGCTACCTTGCTCCTTCATATCTTTGTTGTTGTAACATTTTGACCCTTTAACCCTCTAATCTAGCTACCTGGTTTTTCTCCCTTATCCAACAACAAAACCTTAAATTTCCCAAAACTCACTTGAGCCTAGCTATCTAGCCTAAAATCCTTTATATCTCAATGATCTTTTGACTATAATTTCATAGAGAGAGCCGTCTCTGGCTTGGTAGGGCTAGCTACCAAACTAAAAGCTTGGTCTGTGGTTACCTCTGTCGATTCCTCTCAACCTGGGACATTATGGAGGATAACAGAATCTGTACAAGTTGGATGGAGCATACAACTTTGTCATCTAGAAGGCCAGGATCTTGGCAGTTTTGGACAAAAATCGCATTCAAGGATTATGCCTTGAAGACGGTTTTTGTTCCGGTTGATGTTGATCCTCTCAAGAAGTACAAGGAGGCTCAGGCTAAAGCGAAGTGCATGATCTTGGACGAGGTCAAGGATCATGTGATCCCACATATTGCTGAGAAGGACACAATAAGGGAAATGTAGGAGGCCTTGACCACTTTGTACAAGGGTACTTCCATTCAACGGAAGATGTTTCTAGAGAGTCAGTTGAGACAGTATCAGATGCAGAAGGAAGAAGAAATCGATCCCTTCCTTCTCAGGTTGCAAGGGATCTAAGACTAGCTAACTTCCGTAGGGTCTACTCTAGATCCTGAATTCATGGTTAGAACCACTTTGAATGCAGTCACTGAAGACTGGGAAACCTTTTTCCAAACCATCTTGGGTAGGGCTTCTCTCCCCAGTTGGGAGGAAATGTGGGCAATTCTTTGACAGGAAGAGATCAGACGATTGACCAAGGTGGGAAGCAGCAGCAAAGGGATTAGAGCCAAGAAGGAGGAAGAGGAGGATGCAGCGCTCGCATCAACGGGACAGCAAGGGCAGCAGAAGAGGAAAGAGAAAGATATATCCAAAGTCAAGTGCTTCAAATGTCGAGAACTGGGTCATTTCGCCACTCAATGCCCTCGGAAGAAGGGCAAGGAAGAGAAGTTTCACTCAAAGGTTGCTCCATCAAAAGTTGACAAAGAGGACGATAATGAGGATTGCGCCATGAGTGCTCATGCACCTCTAGAGAAGAGGTGGGACGATATTAAGTTGTAGTCAAGAGGACTACATGAAAAGGGGCAAGATCCTTGAGGTGCCCAACTCTTGGATCGGATATGGCTATGGGAGCCCTTAATGACAGTAGCAGAATAACGGGAGTCAGTTGGTGCAAGGGATGATGGAGCAACAATGGCAGAGTTAGAGTGCCAAAGTCTAAATCAGCACAGTAGAGTGTTGAGCAGTGCGAGAGGCACAGCGCAAATACAACAGCAGTGCGGTAGCATCAGAGGGTCAGAACAGATTAGCAGCAGAGGTAGCTTCAGCATCACGAGGTATCCAGACTGACTAGCATGTCAGCTTTTGGGTGACTTTTTCAGATGCTTACTTCTAGCAACTGAGTCACATTGCTATGGGCAGCATGATGCACATATTGAGAGGGAGTTGCAGTATAGATGTAGCAACCACAGTGGCAGTGTCATGGGTAGCAATACAGGTTGCAACAATGCAATGGATGGAGGGCAGCAGCGTAGAGGACCGACATTTTGGATCAGTGTGATACTTCTACTACAAAGTATTGCTAAAGCACATTCCTCGCTAAGAGAGAGTGTTGATTTTTGGGTAGCATCATATGTGCTCTAGCTCTGAAATTTTGTGGAGGGGCTACAACACATGAGATCTCCAAGACCCAGAAATAGTTTGGTGAAATTCCACCCAGATTGTATTTTATTAAAATAATTAATATTTTTTATGGGGTTCCTAAGTCTAAACTTAGGAAAATTAAAATATTAATTGGTATTAATAAAAATATGGGTGAGAAACTTCTAAGAGACGAGGATCAAGTCTAATTTAATCTTAGCCGTTGATTAGAGACTTAATCTCATCTGTTGATTTCTCAACAAGAAAAGTATAAATGGAGGCTTGGGGTCAATTGGAGAAGACACACAGAGAGATGGAGAAAATTGATTTTTTGAAGTGAGAAGTTCTCTAGAGGAAAATCGATTGAGGAAATCTCTAGCAGAGGGGCAATTTGGCAGAGGGACTTCAATCCAAGGCTGAGAATACATAGTAGAGAGGCAGAGCATAACTAGGAGGGATAGCGCAACTCCAGAAAGGGTGATGCAGAGGCTAGAGGAGCTGACGCAGTCACTTAGAGGTAGCACTGGGGGTTTTTGTGAGGCAAAGAGAGCAGCAATTCAACATATCGACTTTTTGAGCCAGGAAGGCTCACTGGGAGGGTGACGCAATTCCAGCACAGAGCTTGGAGCAGCCATCATTGCGCAACACAAGGGACAGCGCAGTCACCTGTGGGGTTTGTTCATCCAGTTGCTGAATTCACCAAAATATCTATCTCCAGATAGAGGTACTTCTGTCGGGTTTATTCTCTATTGGGTGAGCCAGATTTGGCACCCTAGTTGTATTCAGAAATTTGCTTAATAATAAAACCCTCATATCCATTGCACCGATTTTCCCGCATTGGGTTTTTTTGGGGACGTTTAGGCCAAAAATAAGTGTGTCCTTTGCATGATTGTCTCCTTTATTTTTCAGTTCTTGATCTATATAGTGGTGTAGGTTGCAGTGTATTTACATTAATATTTTTTGAACATTTTTGAAAATAACTTGTTAAATGAAGAATACAAGTAGGTGATGTAAATCAGTTTTCTGCAGTAGGATTTCTGGTTTGTTATCTTTAGAAATTTTCACACTTTTATCCTTAATGGAGATCTACATATTCTAAGTCTTATGGAGTATTTAACTTGAAGAATGAACTTTGTTCATTCCAGTTACTAATGAGGACCCACTTATATACCTAGGCAAGTGCCCCTTCATGAACGGTCATGTATTTTATGACATGCCTCTTTAGTAACTATTTATTATTTAATTAAATTTTATTGTGATTACTATTATTTAAATTATTGTATATTATTTTTGTACATTATATTCATAACAGTTGTCATTCATGTCAAGTTCAAGTGGTGTTTGTTGACCGGAGATGGTTTGCGCGGCTCATAACCTTGCTAAGAAGAAAACAATGGAAAAGTCCACATTTCGGGTGGAATGTGCAAAAACACCAAAATTTGTTATCAAAGGAAAATAGCGCCAAAAAAAAAAACAAAGTTCACACTCCCCGCCATTAGTTGACAGAGATCCGCAATTGACAAGTCGTCACATTGTGGAATCCAAGCATTTGGATATCCAAGCATGCACCAAGCTAATGTTTCAAGGCGGATAGTGGATTCAATCCACCTCATTCTTTCACATCCAAGCCTCTAGCATGTATTCGGGCCTCTCGAATGTATCCAAGCATTTGGGAATTCAGAGATGCACCGAGGAAAACACTTAAAAAATACCTAGATTATCGATTTCTTTGTCTTGACTAACAGCTGGACCCCAGGTACAACGTGGCAGTACAGGTGGTGTGTCAGGTGGCACTACGTGGCAACATGGGTGACATGGCAACATGGGGAGATGACATGTGGCACAATTGCATAGGCGGCAAGGGACATGTGAAAGGTATACAAACACATGACAGCAACAAGTAACACCACGTGGCAGTTTAATGACATGGTAATGACATGTCAACGTATATTGTAGTCTTTGTCGAAAATTGGTAACTAAGGGAGCAATTTTCCCATTACGAAAGCCCAACAAACCATAAGGAGACACCACTTGCACTTGGAAAAATTAATTTTCGCACATGGAAAATATTATTTTTATTGTTGGACCAAGTCAACTTGAAAAGTAAAAGTTGGCCTAGAGGAGAAATTTGACCCACAACATCACATATAAATAGACCTAACTTGGCATCACTCGGAGGCATTACAACACATCACATCTTCTTCTAGTTTGTTGGATGATGTTGTCATTGATGTCAACCCTAAGGTTTCACTGGGTTTGATTTTGACTAAAATACCATTCATTGATATCAATTTGTTCATGAACACTGCCTAGTAAGAGTCAGATTACATCAAGTTGGCAGCTACATTGTTGGATGGTTGAAAAACCAAGTCCTAAGGTTTGGGTTACCTGGACAGAGGATGTACCTTGACTTTGTCAAGGGTTTTTGAAGGGTCAAAATATTGAGCTTGACTTGGAGATCCATGTCATTGGATTCTCCTCGTTGAGATCTTTCCAATGGTATGTGATATGCCACATGGTTCCTCATAGTTTGAGAGATAACTAAAGTTGAAGTTAGAGACCCCACTTTCTGGGCTAAAGCCCTAAAGGGTGTGACATGGCATATTTTCATTGGTTGTGGGCATCCACAATTTAGAATGAAGGTTCCTTGTTTTATTTTGTGGAGGAATTACCTTAAGAAAGGCTATCACACACGTCTCATACCCATAGGACATACGTAGGATCTAATTCCTCATTATAAAGGGTAATTGGTTTTCACTTAAGGTTCAAGGTAACTAAGTAAGGAGATTATTAATGAATTAATGTTATTAAAAATAAAAAGAAAGTTGCTTAAACCTACCCCAATGTCTATCCTTAGACAGCCCTTTCCTAATTTATAAAAACACTCCTATATTACCTAATCATAAAATTTTAATCTACTTCCTATAAGGGCAGCGGGCATCTTTCTTAGCTCACAAGATACAGGTTAATTAATTATGATTATTGGAACAACCAACAATTAAAAGAATTCAAACCCTCCTCCAACATTCACCTAGAAACCCTCTCCTATCCTATAAAACCAAGTCTAATTTCCTTCTCAAAACATAACAAAATTACCACATGATCTCACACTTGTCTTAGCTCTGAAATTTTCAGCTGTCTGAGGAACTTCTGAGGAAAATAACGTTCGCACCTCCTGAGGTAGACACAAAGGAGAGAGCGAAAGCTTTCTAAGGTAAGGACGTTCATTTTTGTTTTGTTTTGGTTATCTCTTGGCACTATGGTAGAGTGAATCCATTTAACCTTATTCAGACTTGTGTTTCCTTGTGTTGAGATATGTAAAACATTTTCTTTTAAAAAGAACAAACCTACAGACCTCAAGTTTGTGTTACTAATGTTTTCGGACCTGTGTATCCTCTGTGTTATTTAGGTCTAAGATCAGTGATTTTTTTTAGGTTGCACAGCGTATTTACTATAGAGCTCCGACAAGAATTGGAAGTTTTGAGTTGAATTTTCTAAGTCTATTTGTTAGAAGATTAATCTGTATTCTGCTAGTTTATTTCTTCTACTTGTAAATTCTGAACAAGTTATTTAAAACATTTAAATACCGAAATAAACACAATAAAGTCACAACATCTACAAATCATGAGCTGAAAGAAAACAAACACACAAGTGACACCGTTATTTTTGGGCAAATGTCCCCGGAACCTAATGCGAGAAAACCGGTGCAGCTGTTATGAGGGTTTATTATTATGCAGTATTTCCTTGAGTACAACCGGGTGCCTAATCGGCTCACCCGGCAGAGAAAAAAATGCACAGCAGCAATACTTCTTTATTCAGAAACAGGTATTCAAAAAACCTGTTCCACAAAACCGTCTCTAGCGACTCTGACGCTCTGCATTAACCCTTCTGGCCTCTGATTCAACCTCCTATTGCTCTGTGTCAACCCTCTCAGGCACTACGCAACCTCTGGGACCCTCTGCCTTTTGCATGGATGACGCAGTCCCTCTGGGCTCTGCATTGTCTCTGTAGGCTCTGCGTGGCTTGCTCTGGCTATTGCTCTTGCTCTCTGGCTCTGTGTTGGTCTCTTGGCACTGTCTCTGCCTGTTTGTCCAGTACTCATTGCCCCTCGCTATTGATCACTAATTCAACTTTTCTTAGCAACCCCCCTCAACCAAAATGAATGACTGATCACTGTGGTGTATTCCCCAACTGACCCTCAAGCCTCTTCTTATACTTTTCCCGTCGATCCTTCAACAGTCGAGATTAAATCTCTAATCAACAACTAAGATTAAATTTGTCTTGATCCATGACTTTTGGAACCTTCTAACCCAGTTTTATATTAATACCCATTAATATTTTGTTTTCTTAATTTAGACTTAGGAACTCCATTAAAAATATTAATTATTTTAATATCTCCCAAACTGGGTACAATCTGTCCAAACCATTTATGGGTCTTGGAGATCTCGTGTGCTTCAGCCTCCACCAATTTTTATGGCTAGAGCACATCTGATAATACCCCAAATCAACACTTTGGACTTGTGTTTGGACCAGCGTTTTAAATTTGAAACTGATTCTCTTCTTGTCTTTGGATCTCTGTAAGAATTTTAAGAGAGGTAGCATTACAACTCCCAGCAGCTTTGGTTCTGATCTGCTTAGAGCTGAAGTTTCAAGTCCTTTTAAGTCAACTGTTAGTACTTCTTTAAGGTAGTTAGGGCACTATTTTAAGGTTTGCTTACGGTTGATTGTGAGTGCTTGTTTAAGCACTATTTCAGGTCTGGTTTTTTCAGTCTTAGGTCTGTTAGCTTAGGGCACAAAGTGTGTGTCTCAGTTTGGCAAAGGTTGTAAGAATAGGTTTTCAATGTTAAACAAAATTGACAGTGATATACATTACAGAGAAATCCATAGTGATCCTACAATTATCAATATATGACATTGTTTCTCACCAGAAGACAGTGGTAAGTAAGGGGGTTCGTCATTTGAGTTTCAATATCAAATTAACTAAGCCAATCATTGACCTCTCATTCCAACCCTAAACCAAAGTACAGTGACAAATGATTATTGTGTCATCACACTTACCCTATGTGACCTTGCAATAATAAAATAGTCTTAAATACGACAATGATAATAAGAGCTGTAGAGCATTCATACTTTGTTGACTGTGTATAGGAACTTTGCCTTGCGTAACAAAATGACATTCATTAATATACATTGAGAGTCGTGATGATAACTTGACTTCCCATATAGATAGAATGAACAGTGACATAATATGATAGATATCTGACATAGATAATTGATAATATATATGCCTTGTGGACTTGACATATTGTGGTGACACCTACACCTTTCATAACAGCAGTACTTGATTGCGGTGATTTGACATGTGAATTGACAGTAATATAGACTTGACATGTTTGACTGTGACACTATATGACAGTGATATTGACATAACCCATTAACTTGACACATTAGTTTGACTTGACTTATAAACCTATATGACCTGTTGATTTGACATATAGACCTTACTTATGACAACAGTAAATTGACATTGAAATGATGTCTTGACTTGACATAACAATGAAACAATGACGTAGTAGTATTAGGTACCTTCTCCTTAAGTATACTAAGAATCTTTATGTCGGTGACATTGGTCACTCAGCTGATGTATTGCATTGACATGGAAAGTAACAGTATTACAGTTGGTTTCTGATAGCCTTATTGGACAGTGATATATGTGACTACAGTGAGTGATGATGGCTCTAGGGCACTGACTATCTGAACAGCAGTGTTTACACATATGCTGGTAGCTCTCTACGGGCAGTGCTTGAAAGCATTGGTAGCAGGTCATAGGGATGATTTGAGGCATCTTGGAGTATGCCATTATCAGACATTTGGGCTCATCGTCTACAGCGGTACAGGGTGTTCGTTGTAGCGATGTTGGTAGCCAGCGTTGTGAGCTCATAAACGCTCATTTATTCATGTGCAGTGCAGTGGTTCAGTACTAAGTAGTGATGTGCAGTGAACTATGTGAACAGTGTTGTGCAGTGGTTAGTGGTTGCAGGTTGTACAGTGATGAGCAGTGGTTAGCTTGTGCACTTCTCAGTTGATTTGGCAGCATTGACAGTTAGGTTTTGATGTGCAGTGCAGTGATTAGTTAGACCAGTGTTGTGTTGTGGACTTGACAGAACATTCATATTGAGCAAAGTAGCATTATCTTCTATATAGCTTTCTTATATTGATTCAGAGCACAGGGGGATATAGTCTGAAAATCATGAAACATGGTCCACCAGCTCTTCAGGGTGATTGGAGACACCTTCAAGTAGTGGCCTAAGAAATCTCCAGGGTGGTAGGGTGGCGCTAGGACAGGTCGTAGCCTGCACAGGGCATTGTGGCGTCCTTTTAGTTGGGGCTGATAAATTACGGGGCAACAAAGAATCCTTTCAACAGTAGCTAGTAAACAGAGTGTTTGGGCACTCATCAAGTTGTGACCTGACTCACAAGGCGTTGAGGCGTCCTTCTAGTTGCAGCGGGATATTAGTGTATAGTAGTGTCCTACAAGTTCTAGCTTGTAAATCAGGGGGTTGTGGCATCCTTCGGTTGTGGCTAAGAACTTGATATAATTAATTTTTCTTTTAAAGAGAAGAAGAAGACAATTACTAAAAAGCATTAGATTGTTTTTGAACCGGAGGGCGTTTTCCACCTAAAAATTTTGTGTTTACTATCTTATCTTTCTACATTGTTGTGTGTTGTTGTCTACTGCATTTTATATCTCGTAAAGAATAATAATAATAATACTGAAGATTATCTAATGCTTTGAAAAAGATTAATAAAGTGCTAATTGCTAAGAAATAACGATTCACACCTCCTCTCGGTATTTCCAACATATTTGGTTAGTACACCTCTGAAATTTCAAGGTCAAGTTCAAATGTGTAAAAGGGGAGAGAGAGAAGTTTGTTGACCAATGTTGACTTTTTGTTTTTGGCATCTTTAACTAGCATTAACTTGGGGCTGATATTCTCAGAACCGGACTGGACCATGTGGAAATCGTCGGTCAGAATGATTTAGGGGCCAAATCGGTCAGTTTGAGGTTTGGAACCGCAAATGCCTAGCTCGGTGCCGAACTGGCCAGTTTTGCGACAGAACCAGCCGGTTTTGTGGTGGAACCAGCCAGTTCTATCACGGAACCAGCTGGTTCAGTTTTTTCACCGAG
>Ga0068629_1000731_pt1 | contig 10118 bp, 9 predicted proteins | sample InSIn3gowninarea_FD_77432 | JGI IMG/M metagenome (GOLD analysis project Ga0068629, IMG submission 77432) | Clean room microbial communities from NASA Spacecraft Assembly Facility at Jet Propulsion Laboratory, Pasadena, California, USA -... ...
GAATATGATTCAGTCATTTTGAAAAAGGGTATGATTGTCTAGTTGAGGCTCGATACATTCGCTCCCTTCCCCAAACACCACGATGTCGTTCGCCTTTTCCAACGCACCTCGGAGGTCGAGCTCGCGCTCTTTCAGGGGATTCAGGTAGGAGAGGGAACTGTTGATCAAGTCTGCCGTCAAGCGCATGATGAAGTATCTCTATGCAAGGCGCAAAATGGTGTCGCGTGGGAGGTCGCGCAGGCGGGCTGTGAGTGCTGTGAAGTGAGGCGGAATAGTCGTCAAATCGCTCTACGTCAGGGTCGCGGATCTTGTAGGAGGTCAAGTAGCTAGGAGGAAGTTGTAGTAGTTGTTCAAATGCATCGGATGCGTTTGAGGTAATGGAATAAATTTGCGGAGACGAAAACAGGACGCTTGGGCCACCTGGACTCTGATGCAGACAAAGGTTATACTGAGCAAGTGACAGGATGTATGCTATTCTAAATGAATCACTGTGGCTACTCTACTCTAGAGGCGCGTCCAGCTAGCCTAGAAGCTCCACATCCAGACCGATCGCCTTCATGAACAGGTTCACATTATCGAGTCTTGGTCTTCCAACCTCATCAGGTAGTGTCTTGGCTGTAGTCACCGCCTCCATCACTCTGTCCTTGACACCGATAACAAGTCTCTGCTGCTGTTCCGGGTCGGCTTGCGTACCAATAGCTGCCAGGAATTGCCAGACATATACATCGTCTCCGGCGTCTATAGGCGAAGTGAAGATGTAGGGTAAAGACGGCTCGCGGAGATAGAATAAGCGATTGTATAGTTGGTTCCACTGCTCCCAATCAGCCTCCGGTGCATGTCCAGACTGCTTGACGATAGTGGCTCGACTGAGGAACATAGTAAGGAATGCAAGCCCAATCTTTGTGCAAGCGACGGCAGCCACATTGACTCTGTCAGTGATGAGTCCGATCAGGCCAATCATGATGCCAAAAGCGGCGTCATTGGCAAAGGAGAACAGTGCGGGCAAGACGGCTTGAACGAACAGCTCAACCTCGTGGCGAACAGCTAGTGATAATGGAGCCTCCGGTGTCGCCTGACATGCTGAGCGCACCACATCCAACTGGTCGAGATGAACCATGATCATCGTGAAAATCGTCAATCTCTGCTGATCATCAGTTTGGCGGAAGACTCTGGGAATGACCTTTTTGCCCTTTGGATGAGACAAAATGGCGATGAAAGGGTGAAGAGTGGCAGAGGTAGGATCAATAGGCTCGAGCACTTTCAGGGCACTCCAGAGCCTTGCATTGTAGTCTGCAGCCGCTTGTCGCCAGTCCATCTGTGCTTGGATCTCGTCCGCACTGCTTTCTTCCGTGGCAGGTGCAGGCATGCGCCTTTCGTGGTCTTCCATCTTCATCAAGCACGAATATACGTTCTCAATATCCCTCAGAACAGCCTTTCGTGACGTCACAGACTCAGCGGTTCGTGGTCGGATAGCGCTGTTCTCTGCACGACGGATGTTGAGCAGTGGCTTGGGTGTTTTGGAATTGCTGAACGAGATCTTGCCTAGGCTGCCGGCAATGACCAGCTGGCTGTTCTTCGGTTTTGCTTTGGCGGCCTCGACTGCTCTCTGAACTTGCTGCTCCATTCTACGCATGTGGCTGTCGCCACCGCGACCAAATCTTCTATTTCCTCGACCTCCAGTCTGATTTAGATATGTTTGTGCAAAGAGGTTCGTTGGCTGATTAGGGTTCTGTCTGGAACCTCCACGAATTTGACTGAAAACCTGGTAATAGAAGTCCTCAGCAAGCGAAGCCTCGGGTCCTTGCTCTTCTGTACCTCCTGTAGCGGTCACAAGCTGTTGGAGTTGAATGCGAGTGATAAAATTCTTATCTTGTGGCGTCATCAGACCATTGTCTCGTGAGAGGAACTGGATCTTGTGGTTGCGCTTCAGACGTCGTGCTTCTTCTGCAAGTACAGCTGCTCTGTCTTCTTCGTTCAAATGCTGCAGCTGGCCGGGATGGATAGGACCATGGTTCTGGTTATTGAAGTGCATAGCGCCAGGACCCATAGGTGGTCCTGGCATATGCGGCATACCTGGGAACCCACCAAATTGCTGAGGCCCTGGATGCTGGTGAAAACCTCTAGGATGCTGTGGGATCGGTCCCTGGGGTTGCATCTGGCCTATAGGACCAGCCGGTCCCTGTCTTCGTAGAATCTGAGGCACAGAGGGCTGCATTCCTGATGGAAATTGCGGAGGTTGCTGCTGCATTTTGGGCATTGGAGGTTGATGCTGCTGTTGCAGAACTTGAGGCGCCTGAGCATAAGACTGTTGCTGCGGTTGAGGTAGCTGGGGCGGGAGCGTGGGCATTTCCTGTGCAGGTGGTGGCTGAGGTGCAGATGCAATCGTCGGTGGTGCAGGCGATTTCGATGGAGCTCTTTGTGCGCGCATCATGGCTTCTACCTCATCTAGGCTCATCATCTTGCGAGTGACAGTCGAAAGTGATGGTTGAGATGGCGTTGATACAGGTTGTGGACGAGGTTGTGTTGCTTGCATACCCCAGATCGCGGCATTCGCCTCTAGCTGCGGAATAGCACCAGGTTCCTTGTATCTTTCGTATCCAGTGCGTACGGGCTTTGGCGCGGCTTGAGGAGCATATCTTGGCGGCTGCTGATACTGTTGCTGTTGCTGCGGCGGCGGCGGCTGATACGAGGCCTGTGGAGGATCATAAGGTCTTTGCTGTTGCTGAACTTTGCTCGGCCCTTGAGCAGTCTGGCCGGAGAAGTCAAAATCTCTGCCGACGGGCGCTGACCCAAAGGTGTCTGCGTTGAAGGCGTCGTCTGTCTCGTCAAGCTGATCGCCCAGCCCATCGTACGTGTCGTCAAAGTCAAGGCTGTAGAGATTTTAGCATGGCGCGTGGTAAGCCTTATAGCCAGCAAGAAACGTACACCTCCCCGTCATCGCCATCATCACGACCTAGTCCAGCGAAGGGATCAGGCGCAGCGCCAAAGCCAGGATTTCTAGCATTGTGCACCTGAGCGCCTGGTGGTTTGGTTGTGTCGAAGCCAAAGAACGACATGATAGATCAAGCTGAGTTGTGTGCGTAGAGCAGTACGAGTGTGTGCTTCACGCCTTTGCGAAGTACACGTAAGTGGAGGGCTTTGTGCAACGGAGAGATCAAATGTATGAAGCTGTTCTGTTCTGTTCTGTTCTGATGATGGCAATCGGATTTAGGGCTACGAAGTGCTAGACCTAATTCGACCTAGTGCGGGGAACATGGCATTCAGTCTTGCGCCTACTACTAATTGCTACCAATTCCCAGTTCCAGCACAAAAAGCAGCCGAGATCAGATAGCGGGCGATAGCGGCAGAATCAGATCGCGTGCTTCGCTCTGCCAATATCAAGACTTCACATAGACAGTTCCAGATTTTGCACGTCGATATCTTAGAAGTCGCCGCAATAACGCGTCCACATCAGGAGTACCTAAGGTTTCAGATCTTGGGCATGCCTTCCATAGAATACAACTTATAACCAACTTACTCCTTCTTCTCTGTTGGGACCTTCCACTTCCTCTCGCTCTGCTTGGTTGGTTTTGCTCCTGCTTCTTCCCGGCGACCTTGAACGAGTCTTTGTATCTTGAAACAGCTCGAGTGAAGACGTGCCAAGCAGAAAGGGGCTTCATCCACGTTCCAGATTCTCCAGGAAAGGCGGCAGTTTCACCGTTGATTCAACGCCATTATTTACGTGACTGTCCTACAACTACTACTTCACACTGTCAGCACTTCCTTTGTTGAACTCGTGCGCAGCAATACACATTCAAGATGGCGGGAACACGGTATCTGCGATATATCGTCTTCGCCTTCGTGGTAAGTCCGCATCGTAATAGCATGGACATGCTCAACCAACTAACGCCCCTTTCAGTGCTTAGTCGTCATCTTCTTCATCTCTTCCTCCAGCAGTGCGCCCATCGACCAGTACACTCAGGCCACAGATTACTTCAAGGACAAATGGCGCAGCTCAGCGCAAGACACGAACAAGGAGATGATGGACCAGATCAACAACATCCCTACCTCAGACAAGCCTCCCAAGGGCAACGACTATGTCCAGCACCCTCCAGGAACTTCTCAGAGCACCGCGCCAGCATTGTTGCATACTGTACCTGCTAGCGAGCGCATGAACGCGACGTTTGTTACCCTCGCTCGCAACGGCGACGTATGGGAGATTGCAAAGTCCATCCGCGCAGTTGAGGACCGCTTTAACCACAAGTTTCACTACGACTGGGTGTTCCTCAATGATCAACCATTTGATGATCAGTTCAAGAAGGTGACCACAGCACTAGTCTCCGGCACGACGAAATACGGTCTGATCCCACAAGAACACTGGTCGTTCCCGGAGTGGATCGACCAGGATAAGGCGGCAAAGGTTCGCGAGGACATGCACAACCGACAGATTATCTACGGCGATTCCATCAGCTACAGGCACATGTGTCGATTCGAGTCTGGGTTCTTCTTCCGTCAACCTCTTATGCTCGAGTACGAATGGTACTGGCGCGTTGAGCCCAGCATTGAGCTCTACTGTGACGTTGATTATGATCCATTCAAGTTCATGTCGGAGAACAACAAGAAGTACAGTTTCGTTCTAAGTTTGAAGGAGTACAAGGAGACTATTCCCACTCTTTGGGACAGCACCAAGAGCTTCATCCGCGAGCACCCTGAGCACATTGACCCTGGCAACTCGATGCAGTGGCTGTCTAACGATGGCGGAGAGAACTATAACTTGTGCCATTTCGTGAGTCGAGCTTCCGTCTTTGAAGCATGCCTTTGCTAATATGAATCTCAGTGGTCCAACTTCGAAATCGGTAGTCTGAACTGGCTCCGCTCAAAGGCTTACGTCGACTACTTCGAGAAGCTAGACAAGGACGGTGGATTCTTCTATGAGCGCTGGGGTGACGCCCCTGTGCATTCTATTGCTGCCGGTCTTTTACTCCCCAAGGAGGAGATCCACTTCTTCGAGGACTTTGGTTACTGGCACGTTCCTTTCACTCATTGCCCTGCGAACGAGCAAACGAGAATCAAGAATAAGTGCCACTGCAACCCCAGCGAGAACTTTGACTTCAATGGATATGCTTGTAAGTCTTGGTTCTATTAATCATATATGATCGAAATGCTCATTCTCTTCCAGGTACCAAGCAGTTTTACGAGCTTCACAACATGCCACTGCCTCCAGGGCAATCCTAGATTTGGGGAGATAATTCATGATGATGATGTCCTCGGCAAGTCAGGTACTTGTTCATGTGTAGCATTAGCATGTATTTTCAATTATTGGGATTGGGAAAAGGCGAACGACATCGTGGTGTTTGGGGAAGGGAGCGAATGTATCGAGCCTCAACTAGACAATCATACCCTTTTTCAAAATGACTGAATCATATTCTTTCTCAAAGTCGAAACAAAGTCGTTCAATTCTCAAGCTCCTCCAAGTAGACTTTTGTAACACCGGGCTACCCTGCATCGAGTCGCGAGATTTTGACTTCATCTTTAATTCTACCTCATAGTCTGTTGCATCACGCTCTACAGAATAAAACCTTCCCAGATCAGACTGGACGACACACCAACAACGAAACCCAACTCAAACGGAACCAAAACCCACCACACGACATCATCTCTACAACAACCATGCCACTCACATCCTGCGCTCGCCTCCTCCGCCCACTCTTCCCTTCCAGCATCAGCCGAACACTCACACCCGCTCGCACACCTCTAAGAAGCACACAACTCGCGCAACGCCCACGCACAGCAATACCCTTCTCCACCTCCACCCCTCGTCTAGCAACCTACAACCAAGTCCTCCGCGGCTGCCGCAAGCCGCAACCCCTCCGTAAAAAGACCTCTCCCGCCCTCATCAACCGCCCCTCAATGCGCGGTGTCTGCCTCAAAGTCGGCATCACCAAGCCCAAAAAACCCAATTCCGGGGAGCGCAAAACCTGTCGCGTGCGCCTCTCATCCGGGCGCGTGGTAACGGCATACATCCCCGGCGAGGGACATAACGTGCAGCAGCATAGTGTGGTGGTGGTGAGGGGTGGGAGGGCGCAGGACTGTCCTGGCGTGAGGTATAAGTGTGTCAGGGGCGCGGGAGATTTGGGTGGTGTGGGGGCGAGGATTACGAGTCGGAGTAAGTATGGGACGAAGAAGCCGAAGGTTGGGTAGTGGGATGTGTGAGACTGGGAGGGAATGATGCAGGATGAGTGAGGGGAGGCGGGAAAAAGGCAATGACGATATGCAGACGATGTGCTTCAAGGGCGAAACGGATGCGGATTCGCGGGTGAACAGGGTGGACGGAGGCTGTAAGAGGTGGTGGTGTGGTCTGCGGCGAACGGGTCCATCTAGGCTCAGTACAGGCGGCTTCGAATTAGAGACGCGGCCCAATCAGACTGCAGAGCGGACGCCGGAATGGAGGATCTGGCATACTGTATAGTCCTTGGATGTATTTGGCAGTCTTTACATCGATACTGAAGACGACTAATGGAACCAGCATCAGACGTATAAGACAGTTCATACGCCTCCCCCGGAATCTGTCAAGTGAATATGATCAGGAGAGGACAAAACATAGAAGAGACAGATCGGTGCCGAATCTCGTGTTGTGATCTCTATTGTATATATCTACAAAAACCATCACTCACCCTCCTCTACCACCTCCTCCCCCTCGTCCTCGTCCCCTTCCACCCCGTCCACCCCTACCCCTCCCACCTCTACCACCCCCACCTTTCCCGCCCCTCTCCCCAGCAACCGCCCGCTCACTAGCAGCCACAACGCGCTCCCACATCCTCTCGCCACCAAACACGCCTTCCGTAAATCGGATGTAACTTATGACGCCAGCGTCGACAACAGCAAGGATGGCGTTGCGAGCTGGTGTTGTGGCGCCAGTACGGAGACGGCGGTACATGGCGGGGAGCGTGTCGTGGTTGTTATGGGAAGCGAAGGTAGAGGGCGTGGTTGTTGCGTGTGGAGGTGGGAGGTTTCGAAGAGACGGGTGCAGGAAGGCGAGGAAGGAGATCGGGAGGGAGGATGGTGAGGGCGGTGGTGGGATGGCGCGTGTGGAGTCGCTTGGGACTGTGCTGTGTTTCTCTTTGGCTTTTGCAGCGGCCTGCTTTGCTGGCGTTACTGCTGAGGGCTTCGAAGTCCCGCTCATTGCAGACGTCGCAGAAGGGACCGCCTGCTCTTCTATCAGCGCACCCAGCTCGGCCAGTGTAGGCACAAAGGTTGCGCGGGCGTCAATAACGCAGATGCGGAAGTCGGGTGGACCGGGTGCGGATTTGCGGAAGTGAGGGGACGGGCGGTGGACGTTGAAATGTGTTGTGAAGGTGTTGCGGGTCTGCAAATCGGGACTGGGTGTTTCTGCAGGATCGGGCGTTTCTGAGGAGTTGGGCGTTTTTAAAGGATTGGGCGTCTCTGAAGGTATTGAGGTTGTTGAGGCTTTTGTGCTTGTTGCTGAAGATGATTTGTGCTGAGGTTGCCAGCATGGGATGATATGGAGACGTCGGTAGATCTCGTCATAGCTACGGTAGAGAGCTGGGGGAACTAGTGGTCCTTCTTTGGATGTGGAAGTGGTTGTGCTTGAATGGGTATCTGTGGAGAACATATTGTACATCCATGACATGATGGGGGATTCCTTCTTATCCTCCACAGGAACGCATGCATACTTGTCGTCTGCTGCCACAACTGACGGTGGTCTTGTGCGTCCATCCCATCCTTCGGCTCGCAGCACGATGAAGCCTGACCTTTTCAGCCCAGCATAGACAAGGTATCTTTCGAGTGTAAGGAAGCCTTTCCGATCGCTCTCCTCGCCGAGAAACGCGGCATATGCACCTTGTAAGCTCATTGGCACAAGGTGTAGCTCCGCGTCGAGCTCAGAATCTTGTTGGTCTTCCTGTTCGGGTTCGTTTTCCTCTTCGACCTCATCCGCAGGGCCTTCTTTCTCCTTTTCTACGCCTGGGTAATTCCTCACTTCCTCCTCATCCTCTTCGCCCCACCGGACGTCCAGTCTTCCAGTTTCCAGCGCCCACAGTGCTTCTTCTGGCCATAGCATAATCGCCCCTCCGCTCTCCGCTCGTCCCATGTTCTTGAACACAGCTCCCCTCGGCCTCCTCACTCTGGTCAAGCCAGTCCGCATGTCATAGACCCCAACAACATGACCTTTGGGCGCATGTACCCTTATATGCGAAAGCGCATCGTGCATAGCCTGTCTCGAGCCATCGAGCTGTGATGCTTGTTTATTCGTTGGATGAGGCTCGAAGTCCTTGACGCCGCGTCTGGGCAAGGAGCTGGCGGCTGCAGAGGGACCGAGGAGAGAACTTGTGGCTGTGAGCGAGGAGAGGAAGCGGTAGTCTGGGATGGACTCGTCGGGGTCGGAGTCTGAAGCTGCGTCTGCGTCTGGATTTAGAGTGTCATTGCTTGAACGGATGGCATCTTCGGAGGCGTCTGCCATATTCGAAGCGCAACGTGAGGTTAGGAGGAAGACTCGGAGAAGCGATAGAGCATGCAATGACTGTGAATGTAAATTCTCGTGATGTTCGTTTTCCAAAACAGTAGATCATGCTCGCGACCCCACTTCAGCCCCACCAAGTTGTTACTTACTTCGATCTTCAGCCACCATCTTCACTTCTCCTTCCCATTTCCATCATCAAAACAAGTTTTGCAGTCTTTCTTTATCGTTCTTTCGTTATACTAGACACTCGTTGTTGACTACAATCGTTGCAAAGTCAGTCTTAGTGATCAGCCGTCTTTGATATCTCGATCTCGAAAGCTGTGCAAGTGCTCGTGCAATATTGAAGGTCGAAAGCGAAGCAATCAGAAACCATCGACAAGATGGAGGGTCAGCTCATCTGGCAGTTCGGCAAGATACCCGAAGGTACTCGTATCAAGCAAGAAGAGATTGAGACTACCGGCTGGCTTCCAAGGCCCGAGGATGCCGCCGCTCAGATGCATTACCAAGGTATGACGCTTGAAGAGACTGCCGGATGGATCCAAAGACCAGGCGGTGCCGCTCAGATGTATCGCGATGATTTCATTCTAGTCGATCAGAGGCACACTACGTACATCAATCCTTCGACTCAACAGCATCTGTCAATGCCAACGATGGTCCCACACGACACAGACTCGACGATGAACAACACCACGGAGCCTATTATACTTGGGACCGAGCCACCAAAGAAGAAGCTCAGTAAGCTCACTGGCAGTGAGATGAGGCGTCTGAAGGCGGATCTCACTAGGGAACAGAGACTTCAGGTGGACAGTGATCGCAGAGCCGAACGTGATGCAGAACTACATGCAATGGGCAAGAGTGAAGAACAGGTACAGATGGAGAAGAAAGCGCGCAAGGCAGAGAACAAAGCCCGCCGCATGTCGAAACAGCAAACACGCCTGAACAACGCTGACGTAGGCGTTCCTTCATTTGCTACTGGAGCAAACGCCACTCAGCAGACGAATCAGCCAATCAACCCTACTACCGCAGTTCAGGCTGTGTCTGAAGCTATGGCTAGACTCCCACCAACTCCTCAGATACACCCAATGAGATTACGCTCGACCCTCCGGGCGAAAGCAAATGCTAAACTCAATATGACTACCGCAGAATCGGAAGAGGAGCGCAAGAAGAGGCTCGAGCTTCGTGCTATGCAAACGATAGAACGTATGCGCAAGACCATCGAAGACCTCATGCAATATGAAGGCATATCTTCGGAGGAAGCACAAGAGCGAGCAATCCAATCTGAACGTGATCGCCACAACAAAATGGAGAGACGCAGACAGCGTAAACTAGATATCCTATCTGCTGACCAGAGGTTCAAGCTGCTCGCCAAGCACGAGAGAGTACGTTTATTAGTGGGCAGGGGAAATAGGCGAGAATTGTATACGGCACCCTCCCGAGGCGTCCTACTGATGAGGCGAGAGACGGGTTTGCTAGGAGAGGGATTAGGGAGTCTCGTGGTCATATGAGAGGAGGGAGGGCGTTAGGAGAAGATGGTACCCTTCACAGGGTGGTATGGAGTGGGAAGGGGTAATGGCTGGCTGTGGACGAATGGTCAAGTAGAGCGGTAATGTTGTCGAGGACGAGGGAGCAATACATTACGATAACTGTACACGAAGACAAC
>Ga0068629_1000732_pt1 | contig 10116 bp, 16 predicted proteins | sample InSIn3gowninarea_FD_77432 | JGI IMG/M metagenome (GOLD analysis project Ga0068629, IMG submission 77432) | Clean room microbial communities from NASA Spacecraft Assembly Facility at Jet Propulsion Laboratory, Pasadena, California, USA -... ...
GGGGGGGGGGGGGGGGTGAGAGGGTAGTAAAGAAGATGGAACTGCATTTCAGAGTGTAGTGATGGTTATGTGGTGGCAGGAGGTGGTGGTGGTGGAGGAAGATGAGGTGGTAGAGGATGGAAAAGTAGTGGCTAAAAGGGTTGGTATTTCCCCAATTAGCAGTGATGGAATCTAGAGTTTTCATCCACCCGATTCTTATTTGGACATTTATCAATCTAACGATTGCAGTATTGCCCGAGTTGGAATCATAACTCAATACCCACTTCATACACCACAGTGAATACTAAGAATAAATGCAACTCTGATACCAATTTGAAGTGAAATTATGAATGCGGAAGCGTTATTATTGCAATTACATAATAACTACTAACTACACACACCACCACCACCACCAACAAATGAAACTAAACTAGAAAATGGATTTCTTTCTCTCTATATTCTATTTCTCAATATTCAAGTGTAATTACAAATGAATACCAAGCGCCTATTTATAGGAGAGAAATTACTTGGTAACCAAGTAATGACCCAAAAGACTAAAAATGACTAATTAGCACCAAACATATTTGGAGACCAATGAAAGACTAAAAATAGAAGGAAATAACAATAATATCCTAAATTAAAATATAAAATTGTGGTGACTATTAAACTCAACACAAAATAACAAGCAAATGCAATCACCAGAATAAATAAAGAACTTGAAAGAATGACAATCACACACAACACAAGATGTACGTGGTTCGGCAAGAAGGCCTACGTCCACGATGATGCTCTTAGTATTTTATTTCTCTTTACTCTTGGGGAGTGTTTACAGAAAAGAATACATACCCTTTGCCCCGGGCCGAGGGTTTAATATATACACGTCGTTTTTCGGAGAGTGGGGGTGTTGGACTCCTCCACGTTTAACCCATCATCCCTAGAATATCTCCTCGAGAGATTTTAGGAATTGAATAGGTCACAACTGAATCAAGTATAGCGCGAGGCCTCTAGACTTTGGGCCGGACTTAATTGGGCTACTCGTCTGGGTCGGAATAACTAATCGAGGTATCCACAATTGCCCCTAAAATTTTTGGGTCACAATTTGGGCTTAATAATTTTAAATGATTGTCTTAATGGCACTTTTGTGAATTATGCAACACCTTGGGATTGAAGCGCCCTTCCCGAATTGATTTAGGCGCCAGATTGCTTCGTTTCCTGTGCGTTATGATTAGAAGGGTTTAAATCATCTTGAAGAGGTCATTCCCTGAACGTCACTTCAGATTTCTTCGCATTTTCTAGATTTCTCCAAGCTTTCACTGTTGCTTTCTCACTCCCAGGTCTCGTCTTCCATCTTCAAGCTTCTCTCCTATCTTCTCATCATCCCTGCTTGCAACTTTGCATCGTCTCAAGCTGACTCTTACTTCGTAAGTTCTTCTCACTTCCTTTTTTTCTTTTTCTATTGGGATTTCTTCATATTCGATACTAGGGGTTCTCTTTTCAGATGACGAAAATAGGCAATAGGTCGGTACTGAGTTTAGGGAATTCTATAATATTCCAAACTGGGTAGACATCGAATGTGCCCCTGTTCCTCGTAATGTCAGAGACATTGAGGACGGTCACTAGATACATGTTCTTTTGTTATCCCAGGGGGGTCTTACTTTCCCCCCAAATAGCTTGTTTTTGCACTTTTTTAGTTACTTCGATATAGTTCCTGCACAGTGCTCGCCCAATGTTTGGAAAATTGTCAATGGTGTGCATAGAATTAATCAGCTTTATGGCACGAATCTGGGGCTTGCTGAAATCTGCTACTGCTATTCTTTCTCTCAAACAAGCTCTGGTCTTCTTTACCTTAAGGCTAGGAGTCCTGATAGGGTATTCGTAGTAAATCTACCTGATTCCCACAACGACTACTGGCATGAGGGGTTTATTGCCAGAAATGGCAGTTCCCTCCCCATACTGAAGGGTCGAGGTCTGGGACATACGTGATTCCCTTTTATGGGGAGGAGTACATAGGTAGGCATAGTTCTGCTTATTGATCCTCTGTTAATGTATGGTTTTTCTCATATCTTTCTCTCTTTTTCTTTTCAGCGAAGACAAAGAACTTAGAACCCGCTCTTCGCGAGATTCGTGCTGCTGAGCTAGTCAAGGCTTGGAAAATCAGGGAGCTCTTAGCTGACGATGAGCATCCTCGATCAGCTGCATTTCTTCTGGAATACAAGAACATTGGGTCCAGTTTCATTGCACGTCCTGTGGATAGCATCCCTCATCTAGATATCACAGAAGAGGTTGTTGCCGACCCAATCCAATTGGACGAGGAGGAGAGCAGCTCTGGTGAGGAGAGTTAGGGGGCTAATAGGGGTTGTGCTGAAGGTGGTTACAGTGAGGAGAGCTCAAGTAGCGAAGAGTCTTCCTGCTCAGAGGCTCAGGAATCATCAGGGGACTCAAGTAGCTCCAGCGAGGAATATATGGCTCCTCTCAGGAAGAATCTGATTCAAGATGATGATGAAGACACCGTGCTTCTTTCTCATCGGTTGAAGAAGCAGAAATCTGGGAGCGGGGATGTTGCCACTGGCTCCCAGAATGTTGCTCACGAGCAGGGGAGAAAGAAGAGAGAGGAGGAACTGGTGAAAGAGAGGGAGAGAAAGAGGGAAGATGAGAAGAAGAAGGTGGAAGAGAGAAAGAGAGTTGAGAGGGAGAGAAAAAAGAGAGAATAAGAAAAGAGGAGAGAGGAAGTGAGGACAAAGGCGGGGCAGTCTCTGGTGCCCATGTCTGCTTTGCCCAAGGGGGCTTCTGTTGCCCTTTCCCCTCAGTTGGCTCCGGCGGTGCTCGAAAGAGCAGTTTTGCCGGCTGATCGTCAGAAGGCGATGGGGACTGACCAGTTAGCCCTGAAGGCGAGCCAGAGGCTAGCCTTGGTAAGTTTGCTTTTACTTTTCTGCTCTTGCAATGTTCTGTTCGATACTTCTCTTGCTAATATTTCTCTTTTCTCTGCAGTTTGTGACTGATTTTGCTGTCCTCTACCGCATCCGCGATGAGCTGGTGAGGAGGAATGTCGAGCTGGAAAGGATAAATGCCGAGCTGGAGGCCAGCTTGAAGACTGCCAGTTTCGCTCAAAAGTCTTCTGACCTCGCCTTGGCCCAAACCAACAAAGAGAGGGAGATGACGGCCAAGGAACTCGAAGAGCTGAAGCAGTCGTATGATTTGGTCTGCGCGAGCAAGCTAGCTGTGGTAGAGGAGAACAAGGTACTTGCTGGAAAGGTGAAGAAGGTGGAATTTGAGGCGACGACCCTCAAAGAGAGCTTGTACAACGCCGGATGGGTCGCGGCGTACGAGGATGCTGAGGCCCAGATTGGGTATACTGGTCATCTCAACTTTAAGAAAGGTTGGGACATGGCCTTACTCGCTGCCTAGGTGGATATTGAATCCACCCTCTTTGACGAGCACGACCCTGGTCCCAAGCCCATCGTAGATGAGGTGCCTCTCCCTGCTGCCAATGAGGGTGCCCCTGCTGTTCCAACCATCGCTGCTGATGCTCCTCTTGACCAGGGGGTGGTGATTGCTCCGTCTGAAGGAGGTGCGCCTGGAGCTGCTGCAGATAAGGGGAAGCAACCAGCGACCTCAGAGCAGACTGAGGTTGCCAGCTAGTCTTCTTTAGGGAGATATTTGTATTTTTTATATTTCAGTCTTTCTTTTTGTTTGCTGATGTACTTTGAACCTTTCTTTTAATGAAATGAAATTCAGTTCCCCTTCGCATACTGATGTATTTGTTCTCTACTGCTTACATGGTTTGTAGCTCATTGATATTGAGGAATATATTCCTGCTACCTCTCAACTAGGGAGAATTCTTGGTCCTGATGCGAGCAATCGAGTTCGCCAAGCCTTTATGAGGATCTGCAAGTCTCTTAGGTCGAGGAATTAGGATTATAAGGACCAGTCAGAGCTCGTTGCGAAGCTGAAAGATAGGCTTCAGGAGATGGAGGAGGTTGGTGCTTCTGTTCAAGAAGAAGTAGATGCTCTAAAGGCCAAGCTTCTGGATGCCTCCGAGATTATCAGGTTGGAGAGGTACTTCAGCAAGAAAATGATGCTCTGAGGGAAGAGGCCGTGGCTTAGAGAGCATGCGCCTAGAATTTCCCCTTAGGTTTTGCGGGGCTCCTTCTCATCCACTAGGCCGTGGGCTGGCGCTGACGATAGTGGCTCAGCTACGAAGGTTGCCGAGCTTCGAGGTGATGGTCTCAGGGCGTATGTGATAACTGTCGGCCTTCAAAGAGATGTTACCTTGTTGAGGCACCTGTTCAAAAAAGGTCCTCGGCAGGTGTGGGCTGATGGTTACGATCAGGACTGGACTGATGCGCCGACAAAGTTGAGGGAGGTTGAAGAGTTGTCTTTCATTAGAGGATGGTTGAGTGCTCTTAGGGAGTTGCAGGTCCCTAGGAACTCGGTCCTCTGGTATCGTCATGAGATATCCCCCTCAACTTTGATGCCGAACCCATTCAGGAGGGATGATTAGTGGATCCCCATAGATGCTATCCCCAGGCAGCTATTGGAATCAGATTCCAATGAAGTTGAGGAAGAATTAGCTCCTCACCCAGATGATGGTCGAAGAGCGCAAGTGGCTGACTATCTTGCTTGGAGACCTAATCCTCGTTAGGATTTATTTTATTCAGCACATATAACTCTCTGTATATGTAATGATGTAATAAAACAATTATGTTTTGGGCGATTTGCCGACTAAACATGTGTTGTGTATTTTCTACTTCATTGATTTCCTGTTCGACTATCTTGGGCTCTTTTTAGCCGACTAGATTTGATATAGGTAGAGTTGCCTTACTGAGTGAGTATCCCCCCAGTCCAGTATGCTTATAAGATACCATTCTGCCCCACTTTACCTTTTAGGTTGTGTCGTCACACTCCCTTAGGCCTAAGTGTGGCAATGGCGAGGACACACCTGGTGTTGGATGTTCTGTCCGAGCAGGTTTTTTGAGCCAAACATTGTTTGGCGACCAACCTGAGTTGGCTAAGTTGCCTAAGGGTTCCCTGGAGGGCTTCATATATTGCCAGGGGCAATGCTAGGAGGTTGTTCGTGTTTAATGACGAAAACCTGAGGAGGGTAATACCCTGCTTTTATATGTTAAGAGGGGAACCTATCACTTGGAAAAGGTGCACAAGTTATAAAGATCTTGAGAAAAAATCAACACTTCATAGAATGCCACTGCCAAATAATCTTTTATTAATCAGAAGTGAATTGCAAATTTCAACATTGTAATAAAAGATTAAAACAGAAAACTAGAAGTAGAATTTCTTTAAATTGGCTGCGTTCCAAGCTCGAGGTATCTCCCTACCCTCCAGCATTTCTAAGTGATAGGCTCCTTGTAGGTCGTCCCTTATCACCTTGAATGGTCCCTCCCAGTTTGGTCCCAGCTTGCCGTCTGATAGTTTTACTGCGCTGCCAAGAACTTTCCTTAGGACGTAATCCCCGACCTGGAATGCTCTCGGATTGACCTTCTTGTTGTAGTGCTTTGCTAGCTGTTGCTAATAGCCTGCTAGTTTCACTAGAGCCAGATCTCTTCGTTCCTCAGCTAGGTCAAGTTCAGCGAGCAATGCTGCATCGCTCTGGCCTTGGTCCACCAAGGTGGACCTCATGGTGGGGAGGCCAACTTCCAAAGGAATGATTGCCTCCATACCATATGTCAGTGCGAATGGGGTTTCCCCGGTTGCTCGCCATGGGGTAGTGCGGTAAGCACATAGGATGTGTGGCAGCTCGCTCACCCATGCCCCTTTGGCTCGCTCCAATTGCTTCTTCAATCCACCAATCACTGTTTTGTTGGAAGCTTCAGCTTGTCCGTTGCTCTGAGTGTATGCCACCGAGCTGAAATGGTGCCTGATCCCGTGGCCGTTACAGAAACCCTGGAAGAGGCCACTTTCGAACTGGGTTTCGTTGTCAGTGATGATGGTCCTGGGGATCCCAAAGCGGGTGATAATGTTATTCTATATGAATTTCATCATATCCGCATCTCTGATGTTCGCCAGCGGCTCTGCCTCTATCCATTTGGTGAAGTAGTCTGTCGCGACCAATAACTACTTACAATTACCGACAGCGGTAGGAAGAGGGCCTACGATGTCCATTCCCCATTGAGTGAAAGGCCATGGGCTAGTAAGTGATTTTAGGTCGCTGGCCGGTTGGTGAACCATAGGAGCGTGTAGTTGACATTTTTCGCACTTGCGAGCATATATCCCAGAATCCTTCTGCATGTAAGGCCACCAGTAGCCTTCCTTCATTGCTCGGAAAGCTAGCGACCTGCCCCCAATATGACTCCCACAGATTCCCTCATGGAGCTCGTGCAGAACTTGCTCGACGTCCTTCGGGTGGACGCATTGGAGGTAAGGACCGGTGAAAGATCTCTTATACAGTTTGCCTTCAGGAGATAAGTGAAAGCGAGCATCTTTGACTCTTATCTGATGAGTGACCTTCTTATCGTCTGGTAGGGCACCATTTTTCAAATAATCCCTTAGGGGGTCCATCCAGCTAGGGCTGATTCAATTTGGAGAACATGACCTGTGTCTCGTAGCCTATCGCTCTAGTTAATACTCGGCTGGGCAAGGAAGTCGATCGAAATTGTTCTCTTCAAGTCAGAATTGATCGCTGAGCTCAAGGCCGCTAGGGCATCAGCATGGCTGTTTTGTCCTCTGGAAAACTGTTGGACGCTAACCTGTTCGAAGTTGGACATTAATTTCTTTACTGTGGCGAGGTAGACCGCCATTCTCTCATCTCTCGCGTTGAAGTCTCCCCTTATCTGGTTGGAGACTAGCTGTGAGTCGCCGAACACTTGGAGTTGCTTTGCCCCCAGCTCCTGTGCCTTCTGTAGGCCTGCTATCAGTGCTTCATATTCTGCTTTGTTGTTGGAGGCTTCGAATCCAAGCCTGATCCCTTGCTCGAGGATTGCATCTTCGGGGGTAACCAGCACGATGCCCACTCCTGCCCCTTTGGAGTTGGAAGCTCCGTCAACGAACAGTCGCCAAACACCTTGCGCCGAGGGTATTTCCCTTTGACCAATAGGTTGAAGTTGGTCGCAAGGATGTTCTCCTGTAAATTCTGCGAGGAATTCGACGAGGACTCGTCCCTTGATTGCATTCCTTGGCTGAAACTGGATGTCAAATCGCCCGAGCTCGACTGACCACTTTGATAGTCTACCGGACATATTTGCTTTTCGCAGGACTGCTTTAAGGGGGTGAGATGTGAGGATGATGATGGAGTGACTTTCGAAGTAATGCTTCAATTTTCTCGAGGCTACCACTAGTGTAAAGGCGAGCTTTTCCAATGGTAGGTATCGCTGTTCAGCGTTTAAAAGAATCTTGCTCGCGTAATAGACTGGGTCCTGGATTCCTGTTCTTTCGCATACCAGTGCAGAACTGACAGCGTAGCTAAAAACTGCGAGGTATAGGTACAGAGAATCGTTCTCTTGAGGTATTACGAGCAAGGGTGGTGTGCTGAGGTAAGCTTTGAGCTCCTCTAATGCCTTCGAGCAATCCTCGTTCCACTCCACACTTTTGCTTTTCTTCAACAATGGCACTGTTCGGATGACTTTGAGATGAACAGATTTAGGGCGGTGAGCATCCCTGTGAGCTTCTGCACGTCTCTTATCGTACGGGAGGGCTGTACCCTATTGATGGCGTTAACTTGGTCCGGGTTGGCTTCAATGCCTCTCTTGCTAACCAAGTATCTGAGAAATTTTCCTAACTGGACACCGAAGAGACACTTACTCGCGTTAAGCTTCATTCGGTATTTCCTGAGGATTTCGAAGGTCGTCGATAGGTCTGAGAGGTGTTCTTCTTTATGCCTGCTCTTGACGAGCATATCATGGATGTAGACCTCCATGGTGTCTCCCATTTGGTCTTTAAACATTTTGGTGACCAACCGCTAGTAGGTTGCTCCTGGATTTTTGAGCCCAAAGGGCATGACCTTGTAACAATACAACTCGACGGTGGTGATGAATGCCGTCTTGTCTTGTTCTGGCTCGTGTAAAGGGATTTGGTGATACCCGGAGTATGCGTCCTAGAAACTCATTCTTTCATGAGTTGCTGTGGCGTCCACCAACTGGTCGATCTTCGGGAGAGAAAAACTGTCCTTAGGGCGCCCTGCTAAGGTCGGTGAAGTCGATACAGACTCTCCATTTTCCATTACTTTTTGGAACCACTACTGGGTTGGATAACCATTTAGGGAATTGAACTTCCCGTATGGATCCTGCATCCAGTAGCTTCTCCACTTCCTTCTCCACTGCCTTGGCCTTCTCGGGTGCAGTTCGCCGTGCCTTCTGCGCGATCGGGTTGAAAGCCGGGTCAATGTGCAACCGATGACAAACCACACTGGGATCAATCCCGGGCAGCTCGTAGGGTTCCCACGCAAAAATGTCCAGGTTATTCCGCAAAAGTACTGTTAGTTCCTTCTTCTCTCGATCTGTGAGAGAGGCTCCGATCAAGAACGTCCTATTTTTCTTGCTACCGCTGGCTGCGACCTCCTTCAGGTTCTCAACGACCTGTTTAGAAGGGAGGAGCCTGGTCTCCTCCACTCCAGGTCTTCCATATTTTAGCTGCTATTTGGAAGGTATAAAACCTTCCTGTTCTTCAACCTTCTCCTTGGCCTTCTCGACCTTCTTCTCTGACTTTGGGCGGATGGCTGCTATAAAGCACTTTCTTGCCATTGCCTGATCTCCATGGATCTCCATCACTTCTCGCTCAGTCATATATTTGAGTTTCTGGTGGTAGGTAGAGGGGACGACCTTCATCGCATGTAGCCACCCTCTGCCAAGGATGGCCTAGTAGGGCGAGTCAATATCGACCACCAGAAACTCGATCATTTTGGAGACATTTCCTGCCCTTAGTGGCAGTACAATCTTTCCCAAAGGGATGGTCACTTTACCAGTGAAGCCAACTAGAGGGACAATGGCTTTCTTCAAGTCGGCGACGCTTAACTTCAACTTTCTGAATAGGTCGAGATACATTACTTCGGATGACCTACCCTGGTCGACGAGCAACTTATCGACATCGTAGTTAGCTATCCTGAGTGTAATGATCAAGGCATCATGATGTGGGGTCCTCACTCCCACTAGGTCTTCATCCGTGAACACGATGTGTTTGCTGTAGTCGACGTCATCTGCTCGCCGACGCTTTCCTGTCTGCATTTTAGCTGGATCGATTTGAAAAGCTTGCATTACTGCCATAATCTTTTTAACTTCCATTCGAACTGAGTTTCCTTGAATCTGCTTTAAGTCCGATGCCCCATGAATCACTGCGAACTCATGGCCAACATCCTCCTCGAGCATGTTGTCGGGCCTCGGGTCTCCTTGGCAGCGATCTTCTCTGCCTTCTTCTCCACAAATTCGTTCAAATGTCCAGTTTGGGCTAACTCTTCAAGGTAAGACTTGAGAGCCTTGCAGTGCTCGATTTTGTGCCCACCCTCTTTGTGGAAATCACATCTCAGTGCGTTGTTCCTTTTTGAGGGGTCTCCTCCCATCTTTCTGGGCCACTTGACGAATGGCTCGTCCTTGATCTTTGCTAGAATCTTGTAGATTGGTTCTTTAAAGATAATATTCACTGCCTGAAATGCTTCTGGAGCATCGTTTTTGTTCCCGCTCTTGGAGCCACTCTTGCCCCCATTTTTGCTTCCCTTCTTTTGGTTCTCAACTTTGTCGCTGCTCTTACCGGCGAACTTGGCGCGGCCATTCTCCCCTGCACTGAGGCGGGTCACGTCCTCAACCTTGGCATATTTTTCAATTCGAGCCGTTAGGTCGTCAATGGTCGTGGCCTCCTTCTTAGTGAGGGACTGGTGCAAGAGGTAGGAGTTGGGTAGGCTAATTTTAAAGGATGCCACAGCGACCTGCTCCGAGCAGTCCTTGACCTCGTTGAACAATTCCTAATAACTTTTCGCATAATCCCTGAGGCTCTCTTGAGGCGTTTTCTTCATTGTCAACAAGGCATTTATCCTCTTTGGATGGGAGCTGCTGGTAATGAAGCGAGCTGTGAAGAGCTCTGCTAGGGACTCGAAGCTCCTGATGGATCTGTGAGGGAGCCTCTCGAACCACTTTCGGGCCACATCGTGCAAGCTCGAGGGAAAGATCCGACACATTAATGCGTCCTTGTGGCTCAGAA
>Ga0068629_1000735_pt1 | contig 10108 bp, 12 predicted proteins | sample InSIn3gowninarea_FD_77432 | JGI IMG/M metagenome (GOLD analysis project Ga0068629, IMG submission 77432) | Clean room microbial communities from NASA Spacecraft Assembly Facility at Jet Propulsion Laboratory, Pasadena, California, USA -... ...
GGGTAGTCGAACAACCACAAGGGTCAGTTTCACCCTTGGCTATAAATACCCCCCTCATTTGTACATTAAATGACTTTTCACCTCATCTCCTCTCACATAGCTAAGAGAGTTTGTAATCTTTTCAAAGTGACAGTACTAACAAATTTCTCTTCAAAAACAAAAGGAAGATAATGATGACACTTTACTATTTTGAATTGAAAACTGCTTTCGACACTTGAAAAACTATTAATTCAAATCAAATGCAAGAGTAACTGTATAGTCGACCATCAAGAACAATAGAATTCTTTTCTTTAACTGAAAATGACACTTGCGACACTTTCAAATCAAAAGACGACAATTTGACTATGCTACTATTTTGTAAAAGAGAACTGAATATGGTGGAAAATACATAAAAACATCCACAGTTCTTTGCACAATGTAGGCGGAAGGATGGAAAGGAAGGGGGTTTCGACAGTGGTATACTAATCAAAGACAGCAAAACTCCTGAATAGAGCTGAAGAGAGTGAACACAGAAACCAAAATCTTAGAGCAAAAGAGGTCTTGTCTGATCAGCGCACTTGTAACACAGGGAAAGTGTGATGCAGCGCACCTATTGCACACGGTAAGTGCAATGCATCCAGATTCCCAAGAGTAAAAGGTGTGATGGTCCAGGGACGAGACTTCAACTGGGTTCTGGGTCAGATTTTGTAGCTCAGTTCAGGGATTTAGGCCGGGCAAGTGATGTACAGTAAATAAAAACCGCAGGGGCTGATCTAATGAGGTTATTAGAGCCACCACTAGGGCAACTAGAAATTTTGCAAATCGATTATTCAGTTTATAAACAAAACCTGGAGATAGACTCAAGCAACATTGATCTACTTTTCACTTGCATAGCAAATGCAGTTCGAAGGCTAGCTGGCTTGACTTCAAGCTCCATCTATAAGTTTATAAAACAAAAAAACAATCTATTCGCTCCCCAGTGGAGTCGCCATTTTGTTATCAGGAAATCTAGTGTCCACTCAGAGCTGCTAGTACCACTAAGACTGGTAGCTATCTTAGAAACAAACAAACTAAAACTACTTTCGTTTTCCTTTATGAGAAGTAGATAAGAGTGGAATGAAGGACACCAACCTCAGTCTTGCGCTTGTTTCCTTGCTCGGTTCCTCTCCCTTCTAACAGATCCTTGCCACTTCTCCTTCGTCTACCCGACTTCAAAGAGCACCTGTGGAATCAAAGTAGCATAATACTATCGAATAACAGGGATCTACAATCATAAACAATATAGGACCAGATGTATATTGACCACACAAATGCATATATCATCAAACATACAAGAATGTGGAGGAAAACTTGAATAGCTTTATTACTATCAAGAATAGAAAAGAGGATTACAACCAATTTTTCTAACCCAACGTCATCCTCCAACATGAAAGCCCTTCTTTCACCCCATGAAAAGCTTAGATCACCCAATACTATGATATTCCAAAAAGAAACCAACAACACTTCCTTACAAGATACAAAATTCCAGCCTCTGGATCTCTTGGATGAGGGATCCATATATAGATGATTGCAGGGGGTGAGTCAGCTTCTGGGATTTTGATTAGTGTCATCTCTCTGATAGTTCTTGATTTCACTTGGATATTGATGATCTCTTACTCATCCCTGGGCGAATTCAGAGAGGTAAGTGTCATAGGAGAAGTTTCTGGAAGATTCTGTGATCATCCACCTCACAAACTATCTCTGCCATTTGTCCACTCTCTCCCATCGCACCCTACAGAAGGGCTTTTTAGTATGCATCACACCCTTTACACTAGGCAAGTGGGATGCATCATACCCTTAGCACTAAGCAACCTGTATGGTCTAGTTTTGACCAGTTCTGAGCAGTTTCCTGTGTAGAACTTTTGGGAGATGATGTAATCATCTAACCTTGTTCTTTTAGGGTATGGAACAACAATTTTAGGGGCTTAGGAGCCCTTAGTTTATGGACATGTATGATTGGGGTTGCAGTGCCCAAAAATGTCTATAACAACGTTGTAGAGAGAAGGTGCTTTTGCAATGGCCTGCTTGATCCAAGTGAATGCATACTTTTCCTTCTTACCCTAGTTGTAGACTACATCTTTCTTGATCATGTCCTGCATGGGCTTAACTATCTGCACATAATCCGAGATGAACTTCCAAAGAAAGTTTATCTTGCCCAAGAAGGATTGCATAGCTTTCTTGATGACTAGATAAGGAATCTGTGTAATGGCTTGGACCCGGTTTAGATACACCTTGATCCCACTCTTGGAAACAATGTGTCCAAGGAGGTTCCCCTCCAACACATCGAATACGCTCTTTTTTGGATTCAAGGAAATCTTGTATGTTCAGCATCGCTTAAAGATTTTCTTGAGATGGTGTATGTGGTCTTCTCGTCTTCTTGAGAACACAGTCACATCATCAAGGTATACCACCATGCTCTATCCAATGATTCTGTGAAAGGTGATATCCATGCCACATTTAAATGTTGTGCCTATGTTTACAAGCCCAAACAACATTCATCTATAAGGGAACGTACCCTGGTTGGTATGGAAAGAAGTTTTGAGTCTGTAAGGTTCTTTTACCAGAACCTCATTGTATCCTGAGAAACCATCAAGGAGATAAAACATTTGTTCCCCAGATACTGTTTTCAAAATATGGTCCATGGATGGCACGAGGTAGTTGTCTTTGTTCGAGTCATGGTTTACGTTCTGGAAATCAACACACAAGCAGATTTCCCTAGACTTGTTTCATATAGGAACAAGGTTGGAGACCCATGTAGAATTTCAAACTTTGTATATGATCTGTGCACCCAACAGCTTAGTAAGCTCTTTCTGTATGAGGGGTTCAAGCAACAGATGTACTTTCCTTAGCTTCTATTGATATGGCTTCACCCCTTCTTTGATTGGTATGATATGTTGGATGATATGCTTGTCATAAGTCTTTATATCATCATACGTCCACGCGAACACATCTCGATACTATTTGAACAAGCAGATAAAGGCTTGTCGCTATTGCTATGTACAACATATACCAAGATTGACAAACTTCGGATCCTATTTTGTTCCCAAGTTTATCAGTTCATGCTTCATGGTGGAACTATGGGTCTTGTTGTTCCTTGGCCCCTAGAACCATTCTTGCAAGTCATATAGATTTTCCAATGATGCCACACCTTTTGTGATAGTGTGGCCTTTCATGTTACTAGCTTCCGCTTGCAGAGAGCGCTCGTGCTCATCATTGTCTATCACTACATCCTTGAAGACGTCAACATTGGCCATGAAATGCAGTGTCTGTCGATCATCATTAAACATGCGTAAGTTAGTTATGTTGTCTGGGATAGATGGTTTGTACAAAATTTCAATAGTAAATCTATCCCTAATCAGTGACATTCTCGAGGCTACATTTTTCAGTGCATTGGCAGCTATGTTACGCGTACATGGTACAAAAATTATATTAAATGCTTGGAAGTTTGAGATTAGTTGCCATACCTTTTTTTGGTAACTTTTGAGATGCAATGATAAATAGTAAATGGTGTTACATACCTTCCATACCACTATCTCTAAATCACCTACCACTTTGAGTATGACCACGTTGAGGCTAATGGCTTTCTGCAAGCACAACACAAGTGCTTCATATTCTACTACATTGTTTGTGCACTCAAACTCCAAGAGACTTGATACCAGATGATTCCTGTTGCAAGGGTCGATCAGAACACACCCAGCTCTTGAGCCATCCTGTATCTTTGATCCGTAAAAGTACATGGTCCACAACTCATTTATACATGGACCGCTTGATGTGCTAGTAATACTACTACTATTGCTGCTACTACTGCTACTATTTGTACAATGTGTTGTATAGATTTCATTACCATTAGTTGGACAAGGAAGGAGTTTTCCATGTAGGATAACACCCCAATGTTGACTCAAGGAGGCAGTTTCTGAACATGAGTTCTATGAAGGCCAACGATTCATTCTCACCATTGATGGGAGTGACATTATGTTTCATGTACCTCTTGGATTCTACCTGGATCTGGTTGCACTTTCCCTTGTACAGAAGCCACATGTGAGACTAGTCTGTAGAAAAATATCCATCTAGCTTACTGGACCAGTCTTTGCTGAGTAACAGACCATATGCTTTTGGTATGTCCACAACAACTATGTTGATGCATTGGTGGACTCGACTGTCACAAGATAGTCAGATGATTACATTTCACAGTTCACCAATGGCTGGTACCGATTTTTGATCAAGTTGAATGATTCACGTAGATGTCTCACTCCATTATGCATTGATTTTCTTAGCAATGGAGAGCGACATGACATTACCCGCCATGCCGCAATCAACCAAATAGTTGTGAACATTGCAGTTGAAAACTTCAAATGAAAGTAGGAATGGAGGGAAACTTGAGTTTTCTTCTTCCATCTGGAGTGTATTGAGCACTATGGAAAGTGATCCAGGAGGTGTGCTTGCTCCCTTGCTAGTAAATACTGCGTTGTCTGTTTCATTTTGTCCCAATAAGTGCAGCAGGATATCTCACTGACTCTGGATCTTAACCAACTCAAACAAGTTGATGTTTGCCCAAATTTTCTTCATGTCATTGTTATGAAACCAGCTCACAAAAAGATAGAGAAGAGAGATCAACACCTTAGAATTCAGCCTCTTCGAGGGGGCAACCTCCTTTACATTACACAAATGAGCAATTCTTGGATGATACAAATGAAAAGATCTCCTTTCTATATATAGGAGTCTAAGTGGTCATAACATAATCAAAGCTAACATAACAATAATAATGTAAGGGCACAATAATAACAATAGTGGGCTTCTATGGGGCACAATAGTAACAATATGGGCACTACATGGGTACATCAATACAATAAGTGGGTTGTACTAATAACAATAAGGGGTTACACTAGTAGTATAGGGGGTTAACATGCTCCCCTCCTTCAAAAAGCATTGTCCTCAATGCTTGAGTAGTTCTTGATGATTTTGTATAAAATTCTTTTTCTCCCATGTGGAATCTTCAGTAGGTAAGTTCTTCCACTTAATGAGATACTCTAAAATTGATCGATTTCATAGCTATTGGGTTCTTATTTCTGTGACTGCTCCAGGTTCCAATATGATTTTTCCTTCCTCTTCAATTTCTGGCAATATTGTTTGAATTGGGATCTTTTGCAACTTTTGAATAAGTGGCCATACTTCTTCGTCCTTCTTCCATTCATCTCTTGCTTCGTTTACCCAATCTAGTTGGATAATCGAAATAGCACAGAACAATGCTTCCACATCCTCATCCTTGAAGAATCTTCCCATTCAGTAAGGTCGCCATTTTTTAAGTGCATGTAGTATTGCCAACATTTCCTTCTCATAAATAGCTTGCTTGAGATGTAGCAGTAAAAATATCTAATCACCTAAATCAAAACATTTTTCACTACAATGTTGATCTACTTGTTGTTTCGTTTGCTTTTGCACTGAAGTGGTGTTATCCTTTAAAAGTTGGAGAACTTGTTGTTGATGCTCGATGTGATATTTCACTGCTTGAACCCTTTTCTTCTTGATATGTCCTTCTATCTCTAGAGTTTAAGGAGTGGTAATTTCTTCCAATCCTTTACAAGAGATGGTTGGATTCATTTCTTGATGCTTGATGTGATCTTTCACTTCTTGAACATTTTTCTTCTTGATATGTCCTTCTATCTTGATAGTTTGAGAAGTGGTAATTTCGACCAATGAATTGCAAGATATGGTTGGATTCATTTCTTCTTTCTCGATGTGATCTTTCACTTCTTGAACCTTTTTCTTCTTGATATGTCCTTCTATCTTGACAATTTGAGGAGTGGTAATTCTTGTCAATGCTTTACAAGATATCATTTGATTCATTTCTTCTTTCTCTGGGGTGGGGTCCTGGTGTATAACTTCTTCTTTTGATGTTTCTTGATCCTTTTATTCCTCCTCTTCATATTCTATGTAAAATAATTCCTTCTCAGCACACTTATGACCTTTAGTGCATTTGCTATCACAATTGTAACAAAGCCATTTTTTTCTTTTTTCTTCCAATTGTTGTGGCGTAACCCTTTTAGGTTGTGGAAGGCTAGGAGAAACAACACTTCCATATTTATAGTTGTGAGGGGTATGCTTCCTAGTTTCCATAATTTTGCTTTCCACTATGTCATAAAGCCCTCTTACTCTTTCCAATTGTTGTGGTGTTGCTCTAAAGAAGGTGTTGCTCTTTGTATCCTCATAATGTGCTATCATTTCCTCCGTGAAAATTGACCACGTAACAATTTGTTTACGAGAACAAAGCCCTTCATACCATAAAAATTGATCTAGTTCTAAATATGAAGATGCAATACATACCTTTTGTAATAGTGGTACACCATGTAGATCAAAATATTGCTTCATCTAAAGTATCCAATTTACCGGATCCTTGCCATCAAACTTCCTCATCTTGCTTTTTCTTGATTTTAGGAGCTCGATCTTGAAACGATTGTAACTCTGTACTTTCGGATCTTTAAGTTTTGAAATTGTGATTTGTAGTATCTCTCTATGTCCTCTTTCCAATGCCACCAGTCTGGTCCAAATTGGATTCTCCAAGAAAGAGTTATGCACAATCTCCCAAGATGACCTAATTATAGACCTTTCAAGAAGAGCGAAATTTTATGAAGTGCCACGTGTCATTGTTTCGACCTTTGGCTCTAAAAAATATGTACAAGAAACTATAGTCCATCCTCTTTTTGTACCTTCTTATGAAATTTCAATCTGATGCTCAGAGAGAAAGTTATGACGATTTTCCCTAGGTCACCTGTTTGGAATGTAATTCAGGAGTTTGCAAAAATACCAAGTTCCTCAGATCATATCTCCGCAAATATAGTGTGAAAAGCTCTAAAATTCGGACCCAAGATTCATCGCGATTTCTTCTCAAATGGTTTTTTTAGCTTCTGAAATGTCGCAAAAAAAATTTATAGCAAAAAATCCAATGATGACCTGTTTGGAGCAGCGAAACCCTAGAATCCAAAGCTCTGATACCAAATGTTATGAAACTAGCTCACAAAAGGATATAGAAGAGAGATCAACGCCTTAGAATTCAACCTCTTCGAGGGGGAAACCTCCTTTACATTACACAAATGAGCAATTCTTGGATGATACAAATGAAAACACCTCCTTTCTATATATAGGAGTCTAAGGGGTCATAACATAATCAGAGCTGACATAACAATAATAATGTAAGGACACAATAATAACAATCGTGGGCTTCTATGGGGCACAATAGTAACAATATGGGCACTACATGGGTACATCAATATAATAACTTGGTTGTACTAATAACAATAAGGGGTTACACTAGTAGTAGAGGGGCCTAACAGTCATCCACAATGTTTTAATCCAGGGGTGGTAGACTCACCGCGATGTCTAGGGTAAAACGAGTGTTCGTGTTGTCCGACGGAGTGTTTTGCAACTTCCTACTCACGGATGTTCTTTTTTCCTCCGTTCTCTTCCTGGACTTTCTTTGTGTTTTCTGCTTTGGGGCAGCTGGTGGATCAGTCTTCCTTATCAGTAGTCTGATATTTTCTTGCTTCTCCCTAAGTGTGGGGGGAACCCCTTTACTCCTAAGATTGTAATGGTTAGTTTGTTTTTGGGCCTGCTTCTTGTTGTTCATCTTTGACATCATTTGCAAGCACTGATACGCTTTCACTATATGCCCAGATCTTGATGGCTCATCAGGTGAAACCTCTTTGTCATTGTCAGTGTCTTCCAGTTGCTCTTGCATATTTCTTCCCACATCGAGTGTACGACTATAGAAAGCATTTGTAACTCACTTCCAGCCTGAACAAGATTTCTCAGGATGATGTTCCACATGGAAAGAACAAAATTTTGGATATGCACACTATTTGAGCTAGAACATAGGCTTCTATGTATTTTTTGAAACGAACTGGCTGGTGCTTGATGCGCTGCTAGCCTGTCTATACCTAGGTAGGTGACTACTTGCAAATGTCTCCATTTTACGTCATTTGAGTTTGGACATTTCAGTGGTCAAGCTCTTGACACGACAAGTTAGGGTCTCAATATCGGTTGCTTCCTTGTCTCTACCCTTTCTTGTCATCACTCGGGGCTTCTTGCTCACATCCTTGGAGTCCTTTGCCGATTCTTCATCCTTGATGACTCCAACTGCATGCAAGTCTTTCTCAACAATGATAACCTCTTCACAGTTTTCCAATAGTGTTGGTTTTGCGGTTGGCAGTGCGGATGTGTAGTAATCAGTGGTGATGGAGTCATGAGGTTTAGTGTCTGCTATGAATTTGTTCAATATACGTGTAAACCTCTAATTGAAATATTTCACTTTCTCTTTTCCCTCCATCTTGAGGCTTCCCAACTCTTTGAGTAGCATGGTTGGGGTCTTTTCATTAGAGAATTTCTCAAGGAACATGTGTTTGAATGCAAACCAACTTTGTATAAATTTTGGTGGAAGGTTGTGATACCAAGCAGCTGCGCAACCATCCAAGGTACATGCAAACAATATACATGCTACATCATCATAACATACCTCAAGGTTTTGTAGTTGTAGGTAGAATTTGTCTAAATGATCTTCTGCCTTCACCATGCTATCAGGGTCAAATTTAATGTTCATTCTCTCCACTCACCTTGACATCTTATGCAGAACAGCCTGCAGAGCCAATGGTCCCTGAGTCATCCATTCAATATTTGGGTCAGCCATCTCTTCTTCTTCATCATCCTCTTCCTCTCTTTCAGAGTCTAATGGTTCCAGCTTAGAGTCTATTGGTTTGTCTCTGCCTCCACCTCCTCCGCTGCCTTCCCCTCTGCCTCCTATACCATAGTTCAATCCCAAGATCACAAGAGTGCCTTGTTCACCTTACCAGAAGATCGGAGGTTCTTCTCTATCTTCAATAGCTTCTTCTAGACCTTCAAGTGTGGAAAGGACTACTTCTTCCGCCAATGATACAACAACTCCTGTGGGAGCGACTTTTGGATTCCTAGATGAGCGTGGAAGATGTTGTCTGTCTGGGATCAACTGACTGCTTTCATGAACTAGCGAGTGATGGGATGGATGGAGCGAAGTTGATGATATGGAATCTCATGTTCAATTCTTGGAGGTGAGGAGTAACAAACTACAGAGTCGCATGTAGGTGAGAGGGAGTGCGATTTATTGCCTTGACTAGATGGTTGATGAATGAGTGTGAGGGGAATTTCATCCATATACAATAGGTTGCCCTCCTTCTAGCACCAGAAATGTTGACGGTGATGGACCCACCAACATTCAGGGGATCACCTCGATATGAAGTCCCAATTAGACCTCACACCATTTTGTGTGGGATTCCCATCTGGTATGATGGCCCGGTCATAGTTATCTTAAGGATTTGCCTCAACTCTTGCTTGTCAGCAATGGAGAGTGGTTTTCTTTGTCTTCAAGAAGTGAGGTTCGCGTGCTTGGTAAGTGTAAGTGTCACTTATGTCAATTGTTCTTTCACTATAGAGGGAGAGGGTGGGAGTGAGTCCCAAGTTGGTTGGGATGAAGTCCCAACTCAGCTAGAAACACACAACACAACAGAACGTACATAGCTTCTGGAGGAGCAGTCCACACGAAGGCGGCAATCACAACACACGAGGTAAGTTAACATGTATAGCACTCAACGAATGAGTCCAACCGAGTGCAATAGTTGTTACAGCAATTTTTATGTGAAAGGTCTGTCTAGTGTCCGGGAGAGTAGTCTACACAGGTGAGACAGTGTTAATAGCATATACAACATATTTCCATTAATAGATTATTTATTACAACAAGTGAAATAGTTCAGATGTAGAACACTAGTTAAAGCAACATGCATCACAAGTGTTAAAGATTAGTCTTACAACAATTACAATACATGTGTGAAAATTTGTTGGCCTATTAGTAGACTTCTGAATTAAGCGAAAGTTCCAAGACACATCGTTACAACATACATCACTAACCCCGAGTGTGGGGTGTTGGAGCCACTACTTACTCCTCAAAGAAAAGATTACAAACTCTCTTAGCTATGTGAGAGGAGATGAGGTGAAAAGTCATTTAATGTACAAATGAGGGGGGTATTTATAGCCAAGGGTGAAACTGACCCTTGTGGTTGTTCGACTACCC
>Ga0068629_1000736_pt1 | contig 10105 bp, 9 predicted proteins | sample InSIn3gowninarea_FD_77432 | JGI IMG/M metagenome (GOLD analysis project Ga0068629, IMG submission 77432) | Clean room microbial communities from NASA Spacecraft Assembly Facility at Jet Propulsion Laboratory, Pasadena, California, USA -... ...
AAGACGAGGACCTCCTGGTCGTGACGGTATCCGGGGCCCTCGTGGCGATCCTGGTCTTCCTGGTCTCCCTGGTCGTAATGGTCACCCTGGTGCTGCTGGTGCTCCTGGGCGTGACGGCCTTCCTGGTCGTGATGGCCTTCCTGGTCGTGATGGCCTTCCTGGTCGTGATGGCCTTCCTGGTCGTGATGGCCTTCCCGGTCGTGATGGCCTTCCCGGTCGTGATGGCCTTCCCGGTGCTCCTGGTGCTCCTGGTCATGATGGCCTCCCTGGTGCTGCTGGTGCTGCTGGTGCTGCTGGTGCTGCTGGTGCTGCTGGTGCTGCTGGTGCTTCTGGTACTCCTGGTACTCCCGGCGCTCCTGGTCGTGATGGCCTCCCTGGTGCTCCCGGCGCTCCTGGTCGTGATGGCCTCCCTGGTACTCCCGGCGCTCCTGGTCGTGATAGCCTCCCTGGTGCTCCTGGTGCCCCTGGTCGTGATGGCCTTCCTGGTGCTGCTGGTGCGCCTGGTGCTCATGGGTATAATGGATGCAATAGATGCGATGGATGCGACGATTGCAAGACTTCAAATAGACATAGTAGGAGCAAAGGACGTAGTAGCGAGTATGTGACTGCATACTCTTCTCCTAGCGACTTGCAGCGTATTTAGCCGCACTTTGCATTATATAGAATGTTCAAGATATTTACTTCATTCATTGTCACTAAAATCGAGGATGGAGCAAGACGATACAAGCGGTCTATCTATGCATCCGCTGGTGCATGTATGTGCAAGGAACGCCAAACGGAGGAAGCCGTCATTACGCTTGCTACGCGGGGATTTCTAAGGCGCGAAAAACAGAGCAATCTGTTCAGACACACATCCAATCATAGGTGGATGAGATATCGAGAAGAGCATATTTTGGTTTGGAGAGAGAGACGCGATAGCACTAGTCTGGAGCTGCAGCTGGATGCTCATTCAGATGTGGGATGATCGCCGGCTCCATCCCCTTCTCGAAGTGCAATTCCAGGCTGGATAGAACTCGGCTTGAACGTTCTTTAGTGCCTCTGTACCATCTTTGGGCACAAAGCTATTGTCTTAGCAGTGAGCGAAAGTTAGCCGTAAAGTTGATGGAGTATGTTGTGGAGAGACGTCGAAGAAAACACGATGAGAGGGACGCAAATCGGCTAGCCGCAGAACACTTGCTCGTTATCGCTAACCGAGATATTGGACAGACTCAAAGGCGACAGCGATGCTGGACCATGTGGTCAAGGTGGCCACGTCATCACCGTCAACGCGTAGACGACCGGTACATGAGCTTGGCTAGTATATTAGCAGTGAATATTCTTTCCCAAATAGAGTCCTTTGTCGAATAGCTCTGGCGAGAGGTGTATGTGCAATATTTTGGGAATTCCTCCGTTCATTCCGATCAACCACTCTAGGACAGCTCGCACGTGCTCTGGTAGGCTACAGTCACAGTATTCTGTCACGTACCCATACACCAGCAGGTTGAGTTTTTTTGGGTGGATTGGATCGTGTCCAGATTGGTAAATACGGAAGGGAAAAACATATGTCACTCTTGTCAATCAGCAATCATTCCACTACAATGGTACATGTAGCAACTTATTTGCAATTTTGGGACCTGGGATAGAGATGTGTTACGACATACAATGAGTTTCCAACCAATACTTGAACCCGTTGCTTTGGTCTCATATTAATCAGTTCGAGTCAAAAATACTTGACAAGGGTGAATAATACGCCCGTACTGTAATCTCGTTGAAATCACGGTATGGCCATGTATACTTTAGTCAGCTTGCCAAGGCAAATCATACCAGCGCAACCCTCCGCCTCGCTACTCTCTTCCTCCCCCTCTCTTTGCCCTCTTTCCTCCCCTCCCTTTCACAATATTATCCCAACTACCAAACAGCGCTGATGAGTCACCAAGCCGACCATGCTCGAGCGCTACAAATGTCAAGATGGCACCAATCCTAAAGCCAACTTTTGTTCCGCAAACATACTTCTGGCCGTCTCTGCTTTCCGACCAGACGGCCAAGTCCCCGTCCTCAATCAGCAGCATTTCGATGGCGGACAGTGTCGCATCTTTAAGGTCGAGTTCTCGGACGCGGAGAGCTGGGCTGTGCGTATCCCATTGCACGTACAGACCGATTTCGAGGATGCCATCATCAACCTTTTGCGCGACGAACTGGCCGTGCTTCAAGAGATTGGCAAGACTACCTTCACCTGGGCCCCAAAACTTCATGGATCGAGCTTTAAATTCGACAACCCGGTTGGCTTCCCGTTCCTGGCCCTGTCGTGGATCGAAGGTTCCCCTCTCACTTGGACTGCAGATTATCCTCCAAGGCCAGTTCGGGATAAGGTGCTCGCTCAAATCGCCGAGATACAGAGGTCTCTCATCCAGTGCACACAAGATAGCAATAGTATGTTCAGCTAGGACTGAGTCTTTTGTTCCAATCCGCATACACGTACTTACTGCTGCTCATGATAGGGGGCCCCGCTACCAAACACTTTTCGAGAATTATAGATAATAAGATCACCCGTGTTCGCAATGGCCAACTCCCCGAAATAACCGAGCAGGACTGTCTCGACCAGAGAAGCCTTCCCTCTCGTGTCCTTCACCCTGAACTAGAGAATGCGCCCTTCGCCATAGATCATGGTGATCTGTCGCCGTTCAATATTATGGTCGACTCGGACTACAATATCACCGGGTAAGCAGGCTCACTTTAAGATTATCATCCCATCCCTCTCCCTAGGGTGGAATCGTAAATTACTGACTTCTTCCCTACTAAGCGTCGTCGATTGGGGTTTCGCTTCAATGGTTCCCTTCCAGCTAGCCGGCCGCATGCCTCGCTTCCTCCAGCTATGCGAGCTCACCCTGCCTCCCGACGTAACACTCCAAGAAGACCGAAAGACCTACATCACCTCTCTCGAGTGTCAATCTTCAACGTCGCAAGTCGCATTCTGGATCTTGGTTATCCACTCGCCCGAAGACGTTGGCTTCCGCCATTGCTACCTGGAGTCGCTCATCAGTAAGGGCATGCACTTCACACTAGCTCGTCTCGGATGGAAGCTGCCTAATCGATAGCGGTTCAAAGCAGCACATCGGGGCTCCTTTTTAGTATGAGCGGCTACGCCAAGCTTTTTTGGCGTTCGTGTTTTACATGCCAATCTATAGATGGAAGAGGAGCTTGAAGAAATTATAAATCAAAAGAGAATAGGTTATGTTCTACTAGAGACTGCTCCTCAATAGGGGATAATTTGCGTTTCTGAAGCCCAAGGCGCACTTAGAGTTTGAAATGCCGAACGATACGAGTTTAATTGGGTTATTGAACTACTCGACTATCAGTCACGTGACTCACATGGTGTGACAGTTTAGAGCAGGAGCAAGGGCCTCCCGTGTACGCGAAAAGTGCATGTCATCCATCTTGTTTATAGCTTCCGTAGACATATTTTCAGCTGACCATTACAGATGGCATCCGGAAGCACAGTCCTTCGCTTGAAATAAACAGCCGATAAATACGAAAGGGTACTTGAGGCCCTTCCTCTTAAAACACACACTATTATCATCCAAGCGATCATCTATATGTAACGGAATGTGAGGATCTGGCTCCGATGGGACAACGATAACGGATCGCTAGTCAGCGTACAAGTGCGGAGAGCCTGTGAGGATCCAGTCGAGCCTTGCGACCGTAGGACGAGCGAAGTTACTAGCGGCCCATGAAAAAGTAGATAATGGTACCGATGATATGGAAAAGCCCAAAAGCAGCCTGCCCAACTCCACCGAGGTGCATCAAATCGTAGTATGGTATGTGGTCACTGCCTCCGAACATTTCAAACAAGTTGCGGAACCCGGAAGCCTGGTAGGAAAGCGAGAAGCGAAAGGGGATAATCACAATGTCGGAAAAGATGCTCGGGACGAGGTATAAGTACTAAAGACTTTCCGTTCGTATGACCTTCCGTGGTTGCAGTGAGACCACACTGCCGCTGACCGAGATGCCGACCGCGATGACAATTGTGGGTACTGTTCTTATGAGGACCTTTTTTTGTAGTTCGAAAAATCTCCAGTCGTCAGTTTGGGCTCGGTCTCGTAGTACAGTTGAAAAGTGTGCGTTGGTCGAGTTCAGGGCCGCAATAGTCAGCCAGCAAACGCTCGAAGCCAAAACTAGGAGTCGAAGGCAGATATCACGTTTTGACGACATTCTCGGAGATTGTCGGATAGGAAACTGACGTAGACGTGAGAGACAAGGCGGTTCCGACAGGATGTTGTGTAGGTACGGATGGAAATGGTTTCCGAGAGACCAAGGCCTTTCGCTTCTTATATTCAAGGCACACCTTGTTGGCCCTGGAGTCACAGAGGCTGAGCAGCACTGTATGGCGGTGCAGATCCATCGTTTTCTCCCCTGGCGTCTCGAATGATCAGGTCGTTGCAGCTGCCTAGACAGTCCTGGTGGTGCATGGCTTGGACGGTCGAGGGTTAGATTTAGTAACCCTAGCGTACGCAGCGCAGTTCCACTCTCACGCTGACTACGCTAATCCTTTTCCATGTGCCAAGAACTGATTACGCTTGATAACTCTACAATTCTATCCGATGCATTTCGGGAAACGGTGCAGACTACCCAGAAGGGTTGTAAAGAAGATGACTCTATGTCGAGGAGAATTCGGACAGGGAGATCTCTCTTCTGGCTTTGCAGCAATTACGGCAAACATCTCACGCATCATGTTTTAGCAAACGCCATGTTCACTTTTCTAGTTGGCTCACGTCAACTACTATTCCTGGGGCTTCTTAAATACTCTTACGGACAACCTAAGCCTCATCTCGAAGCAACTAACAGAAAGCAGTGTCCACAACTTCGAAAGCTTAGGCATTTACCTTCATCCCTCAAACGACCACATACTACTACAATCTATAATGCCGTTCCTGAGTCTATCTACCGCTGTCACGGCTATGGTTGCCTTCACAGCCACAGTCGATGCATTGCCCCAGCAGCCAGGAGCAACCAGCCTCAGCACCCTCGCAAAAAAGATGCCTGCAAACACTCTTCCAGCACCTACCGGACTGGGATTAAAATACGTTCTGCTCGGTGTTGGGACGCAGAACTATACCTGTATGACCGGCAATGCCTCGGACGTGCCCGACACAACCGGAGCAACTGGTAAGCTGTCGTACGTCGTTCCAGCAAGAGGCATACTAACAAACTACAGCGAAGCTCTACGACCTCGGCACAAGACTGAACAACGACCCTCTCGCGCAATGGAAGATCCCTGCCATCTCTGGCCTCGCGCTCTCCTTCTCCGCGTTCGGCACCGGGCAGCTTGACTTGTATCTCAGGGCTGAGGGCTACAATCAATGGCTGGGCAACCACTTCTTCACGCTGAAGGCCCCAACGTTCTCGCTGTACAAGATCAAGGCCACGCCCCAACCGCTGGTCATGGTGTCGAAGAGGGCTGACCAGGACGCGCCCAAGACCGCTTGCCAGGGAACAAAAGGCGAGGGCGCTGTCAAGTGGCTCTACCTTACCGACGATGCGGTGCCGGCCTTGTCGCAGGGAGGCGTCAACACCGTGTACCGGATTGTGACAGCCGGTGGCAACAAGCCATCAACGTGCCAGGGCCAGAATAAGTACTTCGAGATGCCCTATGCGGCCCAATACTGGGTGTACGGTCCGAAGGCATAGACGTTGGATGCTTGTCCTCCATGTTCAGCCCCACTTCTTAGATACCACTTCCTACGCCATCCATCTGCGCACGCTCGCACTCTCGAGTCTTATTTGAATGTAGGTGTCGAGCCCACCGGTCCACTCTGCTATACCTTCCGGCGGAGCTGGTTTTCGAGGTATACTGCGATGCCAACAGTATTGCAATGAGAGTCATCAACCGACGAAGGAACTTGGTATGTCTACTCAGTACGTGCGTGCAGACCCACAGCGAAGCGAGGATATTCCCGTTTCTATCAAACGCTCTTCGCATCAGGAGCGAGCAGGGAATCCATGCGTTCATGGACAGACTCGAGGCAGCGCAGCGAAAAGTGATCGGGGAGGCACGTCTGGTTACCTATGCTTACTCTGCTGTTTACCATACTGTTCACAAATCCATACTGATCGGCGCAACCTCTCGGGATGGGTAAGAGTTGTCTCATTGGTAAGCTATCAGTCTGATAGAGGAATACTCGCTTAACCCATATAGCATAGTTTGTCAAAAACAAATGGATCAAAGAATATGATGCGACTATTGAAGAACAATATCGTAAAATGATCGAAGTCGATGTATGTTGTTAGGTTTTGATATTAGTACAACAGTTTAATGATGAGTATAGGGTCGGCGTGGCATCTTGGAGATCCTTGATACGGCCGGGGAAAGTGAGTACACAGCATTGAGACCAGTGTACATCGGACACGGACATGGTTTCCTGCTAGTGTTTTCGCTAACCAGGCAGTCTTCGCTAGGGCCTCCAAGAACAGATTCATAGCATGAAAGCTTATAACCGATTGATCCCCATTATCCTAATAGGAAACAAGTCGGATCTTGAAGACCAAGGGGCTATTACAAGCGCACGAGCGAGCGAAATCTCACGGCGATGGGGCATGCCTTACTACGAAACAAGCGCCCGCAATAAGTTGAACGTTGATCAAGTTTTTACGGATGTATACCGCCAGATGATTCACAGCGACCGCAACGATGAAACATTGGCACGAAACGACAAGTCTGTCCTGAGATCGCGAGGTACCAAGGTATCCAAGCTTCGCAGAATGCCGCAGCGATCCATGCACAATGATCGACCAGGAGGACGTGGCGAACGACAGACTGGGCTTACTGGTGGAAGGATGCGCGCATTGCTTCGAAAGTTCGATGGGACAACTAAGTTCAGGCACTGGTCAAAATTTCTGCAGAGAACCTATGAGTCAAGAGTGACAGGCGGAACCTACTTTCATTAAAATTATGATTCTTTTTGATGGTGTTACGCACTGCCGAACTCACCCTCTGAGATTGCCATCGGCAGCCACCAATACATCCTTCCGCAGCTATTCCTCTGGCAAACTGTCATAGAAGAGACTGCTATGTCGTGTCCTACACGATCACCCTATACGACCAGTCGCCCAGAATCCCAGACCAAAGGCGGAGCGTAGCGCACCCAAAGCATCGAGCTTCCTACTGCGTCTTAGGCGTCATCCTTCAGTCCTTCCCCTCTTGACGCCACCCGCAGCACTGCCATCGACCAGCGTTTCAACACCATGCACTACGAGGCCAAGGGGCTCTCGTCCCATCAGGTGGCTTGCATGATAACCACGTACCCAAAACGCGTTGCCAATCTCTCAAATATGCTTTTCCCGCGTCGCTTGAAAGTAGCGCCGCCGCAATCTTACTTCGGGCGGCAAAAGGTGAGGTATAAAAGGATGTTGGTAGCGCGTCCTGTTCTTCTTCTTTATCACTACAAGCACTTCCTTCTTTGCTTCGAAGGTTACGTTACTACCCGTTATTGAGAGGTACAATGTTCAAATCCAACGACACTCAGAACGTCAACCAGGTGCGATAGCAAATTTGCTCACAACGCTTTGTGTATACTAACGAACATCTAGACTAGGGAGATGCTGAATCTTAATTCTTTTGTGGCTGCTGAAAGAGATGTTCCTTCGGATATTGAGGAAGCATCTTTGGCCGAACTTGCAAACGCACAACCGACAGATTCACTGTGCAATAGTCTGTATGTCCTTCACGATAGCCAAGACAGTGTATGTGCCTTTTACAAGATCAAGTTTTCTAGAGCATCTCGTAGCCCTCATCGCTTCTAAAGCGGGAAGCGAAGACTGACCAATGATCAGGTCTTGGTTCCGGCCTCGAACCCCGAGCTATTGGAGGCGAGTCCTGTAAAGCTCGACATCACTCTTTCCCACGAGCAGAAGCCGGATCAAGGAGCAGCACAAAGTCCATCATCGCCATGTTCGGTCGTATATACAACAAACAAAAGCCATCCCAGGGATGGCAAAATGAGGGTCATTCCCAGTACTTCCGATGAGGAAACATACGATGAAGAGTCATGCCGAGCTCCTAATCGCCGAAAGCAGCAAGTACAAGCATCGCCACAACCGCCAGAGATGGACGATTGGACGTCTGGTGTGCATGGAACTACAAGCGCAGCGAGACTGGCTGCAGATTTGACGCAGTTGGACGAGATTTTTGCACGATTCTTGCATTATTGTCGCGAAACAATACACGAAATAAAGGCATGCGAGCTGTCGAGCAAAAAATGTTGAACGCAGAACGGCGACCCGTCCTCTCGTGTCCGGGCGAAATATAGAATAGACAAGAGAGGGAACAGTTCCAAAACAAGGCAGTTGAAGGACCCGCGCGACGGTGCAAAAGGAAAAAGCAGAATCGGAGTGCTGCGGTGACAGGATTTGCGAGAACTGTCACAAAATGTCGATTCTCGATTTCGTCAAGAGGGCTTTTGATACTGTATTTAATAATTACCTCCGAAGTTATTGTTGTAACTTTCCTGGGCCAAAATCGCCGCTCTGCTCTCTTTCCGTCAAGCACATTTGCTCGTTCCGACATCGGTTGCGTGCTCCGGATCGAACTAGACGCGCCTTCCAAGCCGTTTCATCGTTGCGAATGTGTTAAGTGAAAGATTTTGGCATCGTAGCAGATTTAGGTTACTTTGACTATCGAGATGATTTGTCGACTACTCCGTCGTCGCCTAGCACCGTAGGTAGGTATGGTTCGTTGCAGATATCTCCCCAGTCTTTTCGAACAAGATGGCAGGTCCGAAGTGTCTGTTAATCCAAATCTCGACACCGATGATAGAATGGACATGGAAAAAAAAACCCCTGCCGAACTCTACGGGGCCGAGTACAGAGACGGCCACCAGAGGCAGCTGATTGAACATTCAGAAAGTCCCAAAAAAAATAAGCGCAGCGAGACATGCTGCAGCATGGGAGACGGCACGGGAGCAGTGGGATGAAATCGAGATTCATGCTGAGTCTGATCCGCAATTTGTACAGAGCCTGGATGGTTTCCGCAAAATGATGCCCGGCATACAGATATACGAGTTGCGGACACGATGGTTCAGAAGGGCTTTGTGCCGGTCGCTAAAGATAGAAGGGAAGCATTGGAGTGTTGCGAGCACTATGGCCGATGATGACACAGATCACACGCCGACTCCGTCTTGCCATTGCCGCAAACCAAGATACATGGTCCGATATCAACCTCCTAGGAAAGCATTCAAGCCAACGTTTTACGCAGTACCTTTGAATTCAACAACGCAACTATCCTTGAGCAGATTTGCCCGTTCCTCCTCATCGCATCCACCGAAGTCATCACTGTACACATGTTTGTTGAGCGGTCCGGAGTGATGCTTTTGTTAGCGGGGCAGTATGTGGGCCTACGTTACCAGCAGTCAAGGTTCTCGAATCTCCTCTTCCAAAGCAGCGGATAAAGTGATAAGGCGATCTATCTAAGGTCCAAGGTCTTGTTTCGAGTGAACAAGGACCTCGATCGTCTCGCTTCTTCCATCAGCCCGGTCTTGAAATTTGACTGTACGGCAACAGTAGCATGCTTCGCTAAGTGTCGAAAGTTATTTGACTCATGTCACGGCTATGGAGAATAAGTTGTCAAAGATTTTTCAAAATTCAAGACAGCCTGCGAACACCTTTGGCCATCCCTTTGGCGCTGGGCACTGACCTCCTGAACAGACAGCTGAATACGACGCCACCAGAATCATGCTATAAATATACCATAAATCTGCGATAGTTTGATATTTGACACAAATCTGCGATAAGCATTGGTCCGGTAATAGCGTAGGCAGCGCAAGACTATCTTACCTTCGTGCTGGCTACGCTAAACCTTTTTTATATGCCAGGATTTGATTACGCTTACTCGAAAGCTAGCCGATCGTCACCACAAAGGCCGATTATTGCTTACTTCGAGCAACTTAGGCTCAAAATCTGCTAGTGACTGCCACTCGTAATCCATAACGTTGAACGATGTGAGCTGGAAGTAGTGATGATAATTACTTTCCTTGCAGCAACAAGCAGAGGATCCGGATCATTGCCGGTTTCTGGCCGCAGCTAGAGCTACTGCACTCTCAAAGCCGGCGACCCGAACACTCTGCACTATAATAGA
>Ga0068629_1000737_pt1 | contig 10100 bp, 10 predicted proteins | sample InSIn3gowninarea_FD_77432 | JGI IMG/M metagenome (GOLD analysis project Ga0068629, IMG submission 77432) | Clean room microbial communities from NASA Spacecraft Assembly Facility at Jet Propulsion Laboratory, Pasadena, California, USA -... ...
TAGTAGCCTCTCCAAATGCATGTTGACCCTCTCAAGGTTGGCCTCCCGATCCTCATTGATTTCTTGCTCCAAATATGTGAGCTCAACCCTTATTCTTTGAGCAGCTTGGCGATGCTCACAAATGTTTTGCAACTCCATGATCACCTGTTGGTCCTCTAGCTGCTTGTTTCTTTGCTCCAAGTACTTCATGTTCCACTTGGCCCTCTCCAAGTCAATGGATAAGGCCTCAATCTTTGACTACTGTTCTTGGATGACCTATCTAAGCTCTGCATTTGTTGGCTCTGTATCGGTCTCATCATCGTGAATGAGAATGAACTTGGTCTCTCGTTCACCTGATGGCTCTCCTGAAGGCCCCTCATCATGCACTGGATCCTTACCTCTGCCCTGCTCCTATGATGTTGATGTAGGAAGCGAGGCCCCTTCCACCCCGGGTGGAGATAACACTCGCTTTGCTGCTACAAACAAAAGTCTACTGCCTTTCTGGTAGGTGATGTATACTGGCATGGTAGTAGTCTCATGGCACTCATACTGATGTGAAGGACCACCTACCTCATGTTCTGCCTCTGATACTACCTACAGAGTGTTGAAGAAGTCACGAGAGATGAAGTCCTCCCAAGCAATACCCTGCAATCCCAACTAATGGTCCACCAAAATCCGGATAAGAGCAAAGTGATAAACACTATTTAGCTGCTGTCGAGGGATCTTGTGCTGCATGAAGTTTTTCATTTTCTCTATGTTACCACAAATGAAAAATGGGAGGTTCATCATCCGCACCCTGGTAAAGTGCATGAGCAACCTGATGTGATAGGCATAAAGGCGAGAAAACCTCCCCTCACAATTGAAGTACTTCATGATCAATTTCATGAGCGGAGCATACTCATCTCTCAAAAATCTGAATGGAAAAACTCTAGTGAGCTGGCTCAAACAGCTGGCCTTAATGTAAGGTTCATAATGATGCCTCTCCACCTTCTTCTTCTTATGCCACTGTTCTCCAATGTTTGGTATGCCTATTGCCACTGATATGGTTTCGGGTGTCAATGTGAAAGTGACCCCAGCCAAGATAGACTGACCTCCATATAGGTGAAGTGCAAAAAGACAGGCGAACTCATGATGGACTCTGACATTTGTCACCCTTTGACAAAATTCAAAACATGTTAAGTGCTGGAAACAAGACATATCAAGAGGGCATGCCTGCAACTCATTGAGGGTGTTTAGCTCATCTCTAACATGTTTGCCACTCCGGTGATATCTCCTATGGGCCTGTTCTCCTGAAGCTATGTCACTGTGGATCTCCTCCTCATATTCTGATGAAAACTCAGATGCCATGACTGTTGTTTTATAAGTTGAATTTGGGTTGCCCTTTGATTTAAATGAAGCTAGAAGTTGCTTTGACAATCTGCCACCAAGGGGACAATTTAAAAGGGAGCATGAGGATGGGGATAATATAATGGGAATAGGGGTTTATAGGAAAATTTTGTTTAGGGATATACAAGGGGTTTTGGGGTATTTTGATAGGGTAGGGTTTGTGTTGTTGGCAAGGTATGGTTTGGGTTTTTTGAGCAATAGGAGGAAGGGGGAAGGGAGTACGATTTTAGTGGTGTTAGGGTAGCGATTATGGGGAAAATGGCATAGGGGAATAAGTAACAGGGGTAGGGTAGGAAAAACAACCTTGGCAGCAATATCACTGTAGCACAAACCCTAGCCTCATGGTTCTCTTGATGTCTTCTTGTGTTTGTTTTATAAAAAAAAATTGTATTTGATTATAATCATAAAACCATCGTATTTCTACCAAATTTGATGCACAAGTGGAGGTAGGTCGCCTACCTTTCAATTGGATGAGCTCCACAAAAATTTTTGGGTGAAATGGGTGGTTTCTGGGCGTTTTACCCCTGTGCGCCACGTGCAAAGCCCAGTGCGCCACGCACTCTGAGTACGCCGCGCCAGTGGTGAATTTAAACGGTGGGCAGGCTCTGTGTGCACCGCGCCCGGTGAGTGCGCCGCGCTCCTGTCTGTGTGCGCTGCGCACCCAGAAATCGCCTCAAGCTGCTCCAAATCGCTCCAATCTTCAACTCACAACCTTGTACCCTTCTTCCAACGCCTTGCTTTCACAATGAGCTTGTTTTATGGTGATATTTGTGTATATATGCTTGGAGGTCATTTTTAAATTAACTTTTTCAAAAATCCACTTTTCTAATGTCTTGTTTCAACACCTTTTTCACTGACTTTAATACACCCTGATTCTCACTTTTTCTTTGAGTTTTGGGCTCAAACGATGAAATTTTCAACACTTTTTGCAAGGATTGCATGATAGAGCACTTTGGCCATTGAAACTATGACTGCACCTGAAGAAATCAATTGTTGACCCTTTTTTGAAAATTTTGTCACCAATAGCACTGTTGGACTTTTCTTCAAAACAAAGTTTTGAAGAACCGTTGATTTTTGTCAATAAGATGATGGAAAGTTGCGGATCATTACTTTGTAAGAGCATCACTCTGGCCTGCATGGCTTTACTGGGCATATTTCAAGACCAAACTGATCAATTCCTAGACCTAGTGACCAAAAATGACCTTTGTCCGTTGAAGGACCAAACCTTGACTGTTATGGACTTTTTGATTATTTGACATAAAGACTTAAGCCAGCAGGAACCAGATAAGAGGGAAATGACTAGCATGACCTTCTCCATCAAATTATGGCATGCCCCTAGCAGAATGCAGCTGAGTGAATGGAGTGGGACACCTAAAAATGAAATGCATAAAGAGTTTTGATCTCTGACGGAGGGCTTGACCAGACCGACTCTAACATTGGCTCCAATGGGGGATGGTAGCTCCTAGGAGGTGCCAAGAACAGCAGATCTCTAGAGGAGCTAGATAGTTCCTTTCATCCATTGGGCTATGGAGTCATCATTTTGACAAACAACACAGGACTCTGACTCATTTTCGAAACTAAAATGACCAAAAATTGACTCAACTTGACATTGAAAGGACTCAAAAACTAACTAGACAGACTGAAACCAAACTAAAACAAAAATGGTATTTAGAATGACAGTGGAAGTAGTGTTAATGAATCAAAAGTGGTACTGCTTGAGCAGCCGACCATTGATCGGCCCTCCTGGACAATCTTCCCCATTCATTTCCTTCAGAAGAAAGGCATTCTGACCCCTATATGCTGCAATCTGGAAAGGACCTTTCCACAGATTCTTGAACTTGCCATGCTTACCTTTCTCTTCATTCCTTGCATCCCACTTTAGCACCACATCATGCAACTGAAATCTATCTACCTTTTCTTTTCTGTCATAGATTTTCTTTATTTTCTCCTGCAATTTGGATGTGTTCTTGAAAACTTTTTCTCTTGTCTGCTGCAAGTGGACCATTTGATTCATCCTTCTCTGCATGGGATCTTCTTCACTACCAGCCTCCTGAAGAAGTCTGATTACCGGGGCAGCGAGAGAGGTAGGAAATATTGTATCAACTCCATAAACAAGCTCAAACGGTGACATACCAATGGACTTTTTCTAGCCGATCCGATTTGCCCAAAGCACATGGACCAGCCTCTTATTCCAGCTCTTTTTATTTATTTCCAGCAGCTTCTTGATAATGTTGACCAATGATTTGTTCGAAGATTCTGCCAATCCATTGCCTTGTGGATGATAGGCAGTTGAGTGACCCAAAATGATGTGATATTTATGAAAAAATTCTACCATCCTTTTTGATTTGAAAGTTGCTGCATTATCGGTGATTAACTTGTTTGGACAACCAAAGCGAGACAAGATGTTATTTTCGAGAAATGAAATGATTACCATATCCATAGCTTGTCTGGTGGGAGCTGCCTCAATCCATTTTGTGAAATAATCTGTCACAGTAAGGATCCATGTATGCTGTCTAGAAGAAGCGGGATGAATTTCCCCAATGAAATCCAACCCCCACTGCTGGAAAGGAGCGCTCACCTCAATAGGCTTAAGTGGCAAAGGCTGTAATTTCTATTTTCCTTCGAAAATCTGACATTCATGACAGTGCTTGACCATCTTATACACATCAGCAAACAAAGTAGGCCAGTAGTACCCTGCTCTCAAAATTTTGTTCACTGTTGACTTCCAAAAAGGTGACCACCACACTCTCCTCCGTGGAAATCCTCCATGACTTTCTTTGCCTCCTCTTCCACCAAACAATTTAACAAAATGCCACCAAGATCTTTCTAATACAGTGCAAAATTCAAAATGCAAAACTTGGCGGTCTTCAATTTGAGTGTTCTTGCTTTGTTTCTAGTCATGCCGGGCGGTGGTGACAGATTTTTCAGCACATATATTATATCTGAATACCTTGGGGACAAAGAAAACATTTCAGATACCTAAATTGAAGTTCCTTCCTCATTCTCATCGGACATGGCAACGATCAAATTTATGTCCAAGGCATGCAAGTTTGATTCGGCCTTTAACCTTGCCAATCCTTGTCCTTTGACCAGCTTTGTGGGCTTTATTTCCACATCATATTCTAGTAAGGCTGCAATCCATTTGCCTCTTCTTCATTCTGGATCAGTCTGCACTAAAACATCCTTTACGGTAGCGTTAGGAACATAGGCCACAATGTGAGAATGTAGGATATATACCAAGAAATCCTTCAATGCCTTCACAAGTGCCAGGGCTTGCTTCTCAATGATGTTGTACTTTAAAGCTGCATCTATTATAGCCCTACTAAAGAATGCTATGGGCCTTTCGTGATCACCTATTTTCTACAATAAGATTGCCGCCATAGTGTGCTCTGAAGCAAATGAAAAAAATATGAAATCTTGAGTATAGTCCGGGCTTACTAAAACTGGAGCTGAAGAGAGGGCCAATTTGACCAAGTTAAAAGATTTTACAACCTCCTCTGCCATTTCACCTGGCTGTCCTTCTTAAGCATGTTGGTCATTTCTCTTAAGTGTTCAACAAGATTAGGCACAAAGCGACGCAAAAAATTCATCTTACCATTGAATGACTGTATCTCTTTTTTGTTCCTGGGCAGATCGATTTGCTGAATTGCTTGCACACATGCTGGATCAATACAGATGCCATCCTTTGAGATAATGTGCCCAAGTAATTTGCCTTCCTCCATGGAAAACAAGCTCTTCTTAGGATTTAGCGATAAACCATATTTTCTGCACTTTTGAAAGACAATTTTTAGATGGTGCATGTGTTCTTCATCAAATTTGGAAAACATTGTCAAATCATCTAGATACACTACCAAAAACACACCCTTCTCATTCGCAAAAGCCAAGTCCATTGCCCACTGAAATGTGGCACCTGCATTCTTTAAACCGAAAGGCATTTTGGCATAATGAAAGGTTCCCCATGCAGTGGTGAATGTTGTTTTGTCTCTATCATCTTCATGGACAAAAATTTGGTTATATCTGGAATAACCATCAAGCAGTGACATACGAGATTCCCCCACTACTCGCTAAAGTATATGGTCCATTTTGGGCAGTGGATAGTTGTCATTCAATGAGACTTTATTGAGGTTTCTAAAATCGATGCATAAGAAGATCTCATCTGTCTTCTTTTGTACGGGCACCAAGTTAGAGATCCAATCTGAAAATCTGATGGGCACAATGATACCTGACTTGTACAACCTATTTACTTCCTTTTCGATAGATGGCAACAACTTTGGATTTATCCTTCTCAGCTTCTGTCTAAATGGTTTTTGATTAGGCTTGATGGGTTTCATGTACTGAATGATATTGGTATTATAGGTCTTTAAATCAGAATAATCCCAAGCAAACCCATCTGCAAATGAAGCCATCAAACTGATGTATTTGTTCTTGATTTTTGGCGGTAATGCTTTAGACAATTTTACCAACTTAGGATGGGCAGCTGTTTTGATGTTAACCTCTTCTACACCCTTCTCTATTGGCTGCAGTGTTGGCTTGTGGGCTACATCATCTTGATCAAAAAATTCTTCTAGAGGTATCAAGCCTTTAGGAATAATGTTATTTTTCCGCTGCAACACATCCATTTCATTGATCTGCACTTCATATGTCCATTCCCTTCGCCATCGTCATTTTCTACATCAATTGATGTTTCTTTGAACTTGCCTTTGTTTTGCAAAAAATCCTTAATCTCCTCATCATCTTAAAATACTTGACAATATCTCTGATTGTCTGGAATGGTTGGACGGTGCTTGACATGGATTTCAAATTTATTGCTGGAGTTCATGGGGATCTTCAAACTACTTGCTGCCTTGGCAAGAGCATCAGCAATACTAGTTTGTATATGGGGCACACATGTCAAGGTGTATTCTAAGAATAATTTTAAGATGTCTAAAACTGCATTATGGTAGGCCCGCATCCTAGGATGCTTTGCTTGATACTCACCTCTGACCTGCTTTGTTACCAATTCGGAGTCGCCAAATACCAAAATCCTTTTAGCATTCAGCTTTCTAAGAATCTTCAGGCTAGCAATCAAAGCTTCATACTCCACTTCATTGTTTGAACACTCAAAGGCCAGCTTGTAAGAGCAAACCCTCACGTTACTAGGCACTTTGTTTGGGGCGGAGAAAGGACTACGTACCCAAATTCCAATTCTAGTGCCATCATTACCTACTGCTCCATCAAAATCCATGGTCCACCAGCCTTCTTCCTCTTCTTGTAAGTGCTGGAAATATATTTTTTGTGCGTTGACTACTTCCTGTCCATTGCTTTTAGCTGATTGCCCAACATTTTTATACTTTTCTTGTCCTTCTCTCTTCAAAATTTCTCTGAAATTTTCTGTTATTTCTGGAATGTCATCTGCTTCTACTATCTGACTATCTATAGCATTTAAACTATCTGAAAACAAAACAAAAGAGTCTAAATCTGTATGTACATAGTTAATTGGATGATTTATAGGTTTCTCCTTGCTTGTGATCATATATTTCATTTTCTGTTCCCGATACAATTTCCTCATTTGTCCAAACACCAGGATGGTTGCATAGGAGAAATCCAACTGTAGTGTCCCTTTCAATTTCGCTACCCAAGACCTGGAAAGAAGCATGCCAAACTTTGGAGGAATATATGCTACCACCACATCCATCAAAACATTTTTCATGGGAAGTTGATCCAAACTCACAACTAAGTCTTTGATGAGTCCTATACATCTCACTGTGCTAGAATCAAATGAATAGAGATCGTGGTATTGTTAGGTGATGTCTAGACCAAGCTTATCCATGATAGTCTTGGGCATGAGATTGTGAGAAGCTCCGGAATCGAACATGGCATTATGCAACACAAAATCATGCAGTCTTACACTGATGTAAAACAGTGGTACATCACTATCAGGAGACTCACCATTTGATGCCAATCCAAAAATCATTTGAGGTTGATCATCTTCTACATTTACCATGTCGGACATTGGGTCCAAATTCAAAATTTTATATATCTGTCCTCTATAACTGCTGTTCTTCATTATTTCGGTCAAGGGGATGGATACCTTTAACTTAGAAATCTCATTCTCTAAGCTAAAAGTGGGAGTCTTTTCTACCTCTTTGACTAGGATTTCTTTCCTTTTCTTTTCCTTTGATGCAGTTTGCTATTGTAATTGTTCTGCTAGTTTTGATTTGCTACTCTCTGGACCAACCACCTCTTTTCCTTTTCTTTATGTAGTTGATGAATCATTCTTTGCTGCTTCGCCCTCCTTCCTTTTCTAAATTGGCTTGGCCAGCACATCTCTATTTCTAATTGAGTATCGCTGCTATTGTGTGGATAGAGCATTCGTATACCCCCTTTGATATTCTTCTGATTCTTCTTCCAAAACAGTGTCACTAGCTAAAATGAAATCTGCATCTTTGTGTGCAGCTGAGATCACTGCACACTCCTCTTCTTCGGTAATGTAAGTAGGCAGCTCATCTAGAGTAAAAAGGTGGTTTTCTTCACCTATTACATTTCCGTCCTCATCTGAATCCGGTCCATGCACGAAATTTTGCTGCAAAGGTGTTTGTCTTGGTTGTTGTGCTGTCTGCTCTTGGGGTTGCTGATCTCTTTGTCTTATTCTATATTGTGGCTGCTGCTAGCCACGGAAGTTAGGATTTCTAACTTGTGGCTCAGGCTTATCAAGCTTCACCCTTTCAAGCATCTGCTCTACTTTTTTGAGTAGTTGATCCATTGAAGAAGACTCTTCCTTAACAGTGACTTTCTTTTCTCTTTCGATCTAGCTCTTTTGGATAGCAGATTTGCTTCAACGCTGACTGCAATTTTCTATACGTTTTCCATTGTGGCCGGTTCTCTCTCTCTCTCAATTGATAAGCCATGTCAGCATCAAAACCATATGGAAACTTCATCATAGCTAGTCCCACAGGTGGCTTTAGATGATCTGGAATTTCGTTATAGACTGCATTAAATCTAACACAATAATCTTGGACCGACTCACTAGCGTTTCGTTTGATTTGTTCATATTCGGCCAGAATTTGAAGGGGATTCTTTTTCACTTCCCACCGGTTCAAAAATTGTCTTTGTAGTTTAGCCAAGGTAACGATACGTGCTGCTGGCAAACCTCTGAACCATTTCCTCACTTCACCTGCAAATGTCTGCACAAAGAGTCTCATTGCCACATTCTTCTCATCGATCTCATGCAATTCATAGAAGTCTGCCATTTTGTCTACATGTTGCTGAGCGATAATGTTGTTAGGAGTGCCATCAAAAAACGAGATTTTGCTTTGATAATTTGAGGGCATATCATCTAGAACTTGGGGCAGAACAACGGGTGGGAAACGGGCAACCATCACTCTCAGTGGATTTGACCTTGGAGGTGTCGGAGGAGTGTGCACAGTTTGCAAGGGGCTAGCAATTGGAGTTTGGGGCTGTGCCGCAATATAATTATCGATCAATTGGTTAGCTCTTTCTATTTCTAAGTCTACAAGAAATTGCGGATTGGGGATAGTATAGTCAACAACCCTTTCAGACTTAGACTCAAACAATGATATTTCGAACCGCTCATCAAACTCAAGCTCTTCAAGGTACTCAAAAATGTCGGGACATGAATGGGATTTGAACACGGAAGTTATGGTGCTTTCTTGACAAAGGAGTCTTGGAATCAAATTGAGATTTTCATAGATGTGAGGAGGATCTGGGTCTGGATTGGCTCTGGTATATCATCTAGAAGCCAGCGTGCTATTGAGAAAAATCACAGGACACAACCAATCTACTCAGCCTATCCAATGCTAAGCTCATCATCTGGAAGCTTAGAATTATTATGAAACAAGGGGATTTGATTTCAATTTTGATTAGTTCCCCAGCCGAGTCGCCACTATGTTAGCACCTAAATCTACCCTAGGCTAAAGGAAGGAAAAAATTAGGGTAACCACAAACCACGCTTAGTCTGGTAGCTAGCCCTACCAGAACAGGAGAGGGCTCTCTCCGAGTCACGCTTGGTGAATAGATAATCAAAGATGGTCTAAGATGACTTACAATGAAATATTTACCTTAAGCTAGTAAGAGAATAGGGATTCAGGAAACAATTTTCATGAATGACCAAGCTTCTGGGATGGTATGGGACCAACAGTCAGCAAAGAACAGAGAATTTAATACAAAGGCACAGATTATTCCGTGAGGCAAGGTAGGTGGAAAGTGTAGCAATTTAGTTTTTGAATAACACACAATGGAGATATTTCTAAGAAGAGTGAAAAGGGCATAGGAACATGAATCCTTTTCAATAGAAGAAAAACACCGAACATGAAATTTTCCCACAGGCAGAGCAATAAAATTGAATTCTACCTAATCTCACTCAGAAAATTTCACTAGAAATGAACATGAATTGAATTATGAAACATAAAAAAATACATATGAAAACATAAGAGATACATTTTCTACACTCACAACCACAAGAATCTCATGAAACAGAGCTACTGCCTTTCATTAATTCTCTGTTAAAAATATACATTGAAGAAACAGAGTTTCTTTCCCACAGTCTCCCAGAAGTTACAAGCCAGCCATCAAGTGAATGAGAGACTGAGTTCATTCTCATTCATGATGATGAGACCGATACAGAGCCAACAAATGCAGAGCTTAGAGAGGTAATCCAGGAACAACAGTCAGAGATTGAGGCCTTATCCCTTGACTTGGAGAGGGCCAAGTGGAACATGAAGTACTTGGAGTAGAGA
>Ga0068629_1000738_pt1 | contig 10091 bp, 19 predicted proteins | sample InSIn3gowninarea_FD_77432 | JGI IMG/M metagenome (GOLD analysis project Ga0068629, IMG submission 77432) | Clean room microbial communities from NASA Spacecraft Assembly Facility at Jet Propulsion Laboratory, Pasadena, California, USA -... ...
CGGTGTGGTCTCAAAAGAGTTTATGAGAACCGTCTATGACGTGAGTTTCTTGCAATATACTGTTTATTTAGTGGCGATATCATTTGCACATCAACCGGCTCCATTTATGCTCACCTTGCGTATTCTGGGTCAAGTCAGCAAGCTCAAGCCATCTCTTTCGCCACTGCGCAGCTCCGAGCGGCAGGCATTTGAACTATACAAGAAGAAAATCACTGAGCTAGCAACCGCTCTTTGATGTCCGCTGCCATTGGTTTCGATAATACCGTTATTTAGGGGAATCAGGCGACTGTATGCCGTTTGAGTTGAAGATCAGAGCTTTCATCTAGCTTATCCTGCTGTAAAACTTGCAAGTCACCTTTCCCGACGTCAATATATCCATATCCACGGCTTAATCGTAGCCATCAACCTAAGTTGTGCGTTCATGGTGTCTCGCGGATTACGAACCATTGCTTCGCTCGACGACGCATATGGTAGCATAGGATCCGGGAGCGTAGTACGGTTTCGTTCAGTCCAGCGTATAGAGGCGTATCGGTGCAAGCTGAAAAAGGCATATATACAATTCAGGATGGCATCTAGTTCTCCGGCCCAAAGGGAATAGCCATTATCTTTCCACACAAGGCTTCTCGAAGGTGGTCATAACACAGCAATCGTCAATCATTATGGTGAAATAAGCCGGAGAAAGGGATCCTCGACCTGGTATTCTCTTTTTCTGCAATCTCGAAAAATACGGATCCCTGAAGTAGTAGAATAGCTGAGCATGCTCGCTCTAAAAAAACAGTATATTGCAAGAAACTCACGTCATAGACGGTTCTCATAAACTCTTTTGAGACCACACCGTTCTCTGGCCAGGCTAATAGATAGGTTGCACTGAAAGTGGGGTGTTTAATGAGCAAAATGGTCTGTATTCACACGTCAAGCACGCGAACTTACATCCATTCCAAAAAGGCGGCTGGAAAACTTTTTAACCATCAGTATAGAACTCGTAAATCTGTCATATGACTGTAACTCCTCACCGCTCCATCCAGTAGGATCCCAAACCATCCTATTACCATGGATCATTCGCATTCCTTCCCAGAACGTCAAGCCTCCTTTTCGGTTTCTGTCATACTTGCTGTACCGTCCGATGTTCCAGTCAGCACAGGGCTATCGCAGATTAAGCGACTGTGTTCAAAGGGCGCGTATACGTACCTGAATATCGCTTCGAATCGCGCAGGTACAAACCGGCCTTCACGATCATATGTCCCAGTGTCAGATCCATGCTTGGCTCTGTGCATTCGCTTCAGCTTGAGCCTGAAAAGGGGGTCCGGCCATCCCATAGTGAACCAGGCGAAACCAAGGTGAATGATGAACATGGACATGACAGAGATGACCCAATGACTGCAAGATATCCTGAATATGAGCTTCATATGAGCCTGAGGAGCATCAAAAGACTTACTAGCCCAACTCATGGAAACCACGATAGGTATCCAGTGGCCAGATAATGCCATCTCGATCACGGTCCCAGAACAGGCAGTGTTGCTCGAGCACGCTGTGTTCTCGATGTTTCTCCGCCCATTTGCTCTTCGCTGTACCTGATGTAGCTTTGACTTTCAGTTATGACCATAGTTTACAAGAGCATTCACTGACCATCGGGAGCTTCAACACTAGCAGCAATATTCGCCCTTGCAATCTCTGCGATGTCACTGGATTGATCAGATATCAATCTCGGAAGTCCATAACAGACGACGCACCTGGCTCGTACAAAGAGCTTCTCAGTCCAAGATAGTTTGCTACATCCTCGGTTGCTGGATGTCCGGGGATGGTGCGATCAAAATAGTGTTCGTGATAAGGTAAACCGTCCACCTCCATTCTCCTATCGGACCTGGTTGGAATTTCGACTTCATGGTGCTGTAAAGTTTGACGAGAAGGCCGCTCGTCGGAATCAGTCATGCTGTGTCGATGCATCGCTTTGGGAGACGATGTCAGTCAGAAAGAAAACTTGCCAGTTTAGGTAGAGGAATTGAAGTATCAAGGTATTGAAGAAGTTGGAATCACGATCAACTTGTCCACCACCACTCAACTCCGCCGATGTGACGTCAGCTGAAACAGGTAGTAGGTAGTGTACTGGCAGGTGTATCTACTTGAAAGAGAACTGCTTTGCGTTCGTCAAGACGTAGCCATCATGCTGTATCACAGATACTGTCAACATGTGAATCGCTCATTACCGAAGTATATCCTCTAGTGAGCGGTGTAATGATATCAGAGCCGAGTCAAACATTCCGGCCGCAAATATACAACTCAAGGTATTCGACGTTCAAGCTGCTTGCCTGCCTAGTCTACTGGTTCATTCAAAGGATCGCTCCCACCTGACCTGGGCATATATCGACCTGGCATTCCTTGTGCACTTCCACTAGGATCGACATGTGAATAAGCATGCGAATCGACGATGATGAAGTCGGACATCTGAAGAGGCCGCAATTTAAATCCCTGTCGAAAAGAAAGTCGATCGTCAGGCGGACAAGGGGACGGAACGTCTCAACGCTGCATCACATACCTCCTTCTTCGCCTTTTCCATGCCCTGAATACCCATCGCTCCCTTCTCGCGCATCAACTCCCTTACAGGCCGCATTGCCGCGTTCCTACACGTCTCTCGCAGGTCACTGCCTGACAGTCCGTCAGTTTTCCTTGCCAGTGCATCCAAAGAGAATCCTGGTTCCAACGGAGTAGTTGCTAGCATGATTTCCAGGATCTTCTTGCGCTGGTCTAGATTAGGTAGTCGAATAGCAAAGCGTTTTGGCATCCGTCGAAGAATTGCCGGATCGATGCTACATTAAGTAGCAGGTTTAACCAAGTGGCTTATTCGATTTCCAGTAGTCAACTCACTCATTTGGTCTATTTGTAGCTCCTAACACAATAACTCTTGTCTCATCTCCAGAAGTAAGGCCGTCCCACAATCTATATGCCAAAGTTTGGATCAGACGGGGAAGAGTTACGGTATGGTAGCTGACGGGACCTACGTCATGAATTCTGCCTTCATCATACCCGTCACTTCATGATCGTTCCCACTTCTGGTTCTGAACAAAGAATCAATTTCATCGATGAAGATCTAAAAGCGAATATTGGGTTAGCAAGAATACCTAGGCTTCAGGCGAATCGAGACGTACAATACTCGGCTCGAGTTTACGAGCTAGCGAGAACAAGCCAGCGACTAGCTTATTAGATTCGCCAAACCATTTGTTGGTACTGATAGCGCAAGAGCACGATAAGTCTTCTATAAACATAAATCGCCACTAATTCTACTTACAGACTGGACAACGGCAGGTTGATAAACGTTGCTCCACTTTCCTTGGCCAACGCCTTTGCGACCATCGTTTTCCCGCATCCTGGATGTCCATACAGCAGCACCCCCTTTGGCGCACCCAGCAGGCCACTTTGATTCTTGAATAACTCCGGAAACGTCAAGGGGTAAATGACACTTTCCCGCAAGGTGTTAATGACGTCGTCCAGACCACCGATACTTTCAAACGTCGTGGAAATGCTGGAAGGTGGAATGATTTCTCCTGCAATAATTTGCTCATACTCGTTGAGCTCTAGGCTGTCAAAGTCGATTTCGGAACCATTGGCGTTGAGGGATGATAGTATTTCTTTGCCTTTCTTCGATGCTTTCTTGCGGTCGGTCTTCTGTGGGTCTAAGCTTGAGAGAACATATCTGACGGCATAGAAAAGAGCAATCTAACGCAAAATTCGTAAGGAAGATGAGTAATTTGCCAATATCTAGAGCGGCAGGGAGACCTACTTGTGATGCCGCGAATACAGCCGCTGTAGAGCGCAATAAAGAGGTCGGCATGCAAGGTATGTAGAGCACGGGAGATGAGCGGTAGCTTACTGTCGACAAGTATCTTCTGAACGTCACGAGCCATAGTGAATTCTGGAGATGAGCGTATGGGGTAACGCGAAAGTGCGTGGTATACGATCCCAGCTGATGGTGTCTTTGTAACAGCCAAAGACGCGAAGTTCAAGGGTATAACTAGCTGTATGACTTTAGTGGTCTATATGGCGAAATGGTTTCTGTCACGAAGATGAAGTGCAATCGACAGCCCGGTTCTAAGAAAGCAGTAGCCGAAAACTACCTGTGTCACGGACCACTCTGGCCAAACACCTTCTACGAAAAGGCGGCACCGACTCTGGACATGCACAACAATGCTAGAACATAATTGATTAATACTCAGCATGCTTCCAGGCATTGCCGATGGGATGTACAACTTGGGAGAGCACTTTTCTCAAGCCAAGTTCCTCCGTTTGATTTTATGACAGAGTATAGATGCGCGTCGAAACTCTTTTTCGCCTTGTTCCCGTTTTACCTTAATAATCAAGACCTCCTCCGCCGGCATCGGGTGTCCCACTGTTAACTGCAGCAGGCGCCGCATCCAAATCCTTGTAACTCACACGGCCCCTTTTCGCTCTCGGATCCTCTCGACCAGGCGTCAAATTAATAGGCGCACCCGTTGACGGTCCATCGCGTGAGCCACGATACCCACCACGCGGCGAGTTGAAGTTACCGAAACCGCCACGATAACCAGGGATATCACCGGAACGTCCAGCGAAACCTTTGCCTCTCCCTCGCGGGCCCCGATCTGAGAAGCGTGCGCTGGAACGTCCTGCGGTAGACGTGGCTGCTAAGGGATCATAAGCAGGATGGAGTGGTCGGTTGACTGGTTTGTCATTGACAGAAGCCGGTTGATCCGGCAGAGGCACGATGTGTTTCGGATCAAGAATAAAGTTGTCGAAGAGAGGCAGATCCTGATTGTAAAACAGAATGCTATTAGTTTTCATCTCCAGAGCCAGACGGGATGTCCAAAGTGCTTACTTTGTTGAGATGTTCGAACAGTTCCGCATGTTTGGTAGTCAAGTGTTTGTGAACGAATTCAGGCGCTTTGAAAAGCTTGCTGCAATTTTTGCATCGATATTTGTTGGCCTCTTCCTCCTTGATAAGAGGTTTGGCTATCTTGTCGATTTCACTGATGAATCCATAGCATGAGTACGATAGTTCAATATTGTCAAATAACCATCAACTCACTCGTCGCGATTTTTCCCGTAATACTCCTTCATGTTCAACTCTGACCGAGGCAAGATGATCAATTTGATCTTGCTGTCCAACCTTGACGACCACTTTGCGTTTGCTAAGAGAAGGGGCGTAATAAGCGGATGCGACCTTCAAGGCAAAGAACAAAACTTACGATGAATGACCTTCGGCCTAGGTCGCATCTTAATATCCAGAGGCTGGCCATCCACATCCGTTGTCACTATAGGCCTAGCTTCATGTTCCACTTCGTTGTCTTCGTCCTGATCCTCAGCCACTTCCTCTTCAGGTTCACTGTTGCCAGTCAATCTGACATGCCGCATACATCGGTGGTACAACTCTTCGGGAAAGTCCATGGGCGCAACACAGTAGTAGCAGCTATTAACGAATATCAAATGTCAAAAGGTCAGAAGCTTGATTCTGTCAAACGTATTTCTTTGAAAATACCTGTTCAAGCCGTTTCGCAAATACGAAACCCACTGATCCAATTCTATCCTGACTTTTTCTCGTTCCAGATCAACTAGCACGCTCACTTCTTCGGCGCTTTCTATCTTGTCGGCTTCTTCAGCCTCTTGAATGAGCTTTTCAATTCGAGCTTGAACAGCGTCACTTCCGCGGGCAAGAAGTCGGTATGTTTTCTTGACCACATCGTCGAGAGACTTTTCTTCGCTTTCAGCAGCTTTACGTTCTTCTTCAGACAGCAAGAGTTCGTTTTCGAGTGCCAGTGCCATGGCTTTGGCCTGTGCGGCGTCGTGTTTCATACGAGCCAGAGATCCTGAGAAGGCTGGGTTCTCTCGTATTCGACCAGTAAAGCTGATGGTATTGACATTCATGTGTAGCGTGAAATCTTTGACCTATTACGTATTTGCTATATCAGCTGTTATGCTCGAGCCCAAAGAACAGACCAATTCTGCACCTACTTCTGTAAGATCGATAGCAGCGTGAACTTTGTTAATATCAACATTCTCCTTGAATTGAACGTATCCGACACGATGGCAACCCTTTTTCAAGTAAGGCTCGGTCATGGCCAAGTAGTCATACCCAGGTTGTGACGGTAAGAACTAAAACGGAAAGAATAGATCCTCCATAAGACTGCTGTTCGGCAACGAGACAAAACTTAATATTTACTGCTTCGAGAGCGTGACGTCCAATATTCGGAGGTATGGTCTTGATGAAAATCTGGTTGCGAGGTGCTGGCAGTTCGACCAATTTGTTGGCTAACGGGGGAATGACTTTTCCAATGCCATTCGCATCCCTTCCATCCTTCATTTTTCGCACTTCTGTTGGTATGGCTGAGCAACGAGAAAGCAAAAGCGCAAAAACATTTCAGTCAAAGGCAAGTATTGAACAACAGTACGGAACTCACCACTAGCATCGTAGTTGACCTCGTCCCATGTACCCTTTTCCAATTCTTCTAGATATTTTTGGACCGCAGGTGCTCCACCCTGCCTAGTAGCGTGGGTCCGCAGCTGCTGCATAGCCTCATCCACACCGTACTTTTCGATGAACCAAGTCTGATTTCGATGTTCCAGGAAGAGTGCCCAATTCTAGATTGTCAAGGTGCGTATAAGTCAGTCGCCCTGTGCTCAATGTGTCCGTGATCGAGACCTACCTGTCGGATGAGAAAGTTATTCCTGTATTCCTCGTACTTTTTCTCTATCACTGCGCTGATATTGATGTTTTCGCCAGTGTTGGGATCCTTGGCAGTCAGCTGAGGCAGAAACACAGCAAGTATATCAGCGTGATTGCTCTCGATATTAGATTCTGCATGGCGCACAATCTCTCGCTGAGGTTCACTCACCTGATCAGGATGAGCAGCCTTGTACCATTGTCCGAAGACATCGATCGATACGCTGTTCTCAGATTGCTCCGGATCAAGTAATCCGGGACCGGCAGCTTCAGGTCCGCCACGATGTGCCTCTCCTGGCCCTTGGCGATTGTTATCGTCCCGTGAGTAAGGATATCGAGCATCTCCAGCCGGGGGCCAATGCGAATCGGGCCCTCGTCGAGGAGATACAGATCTTCTCTGTCCGTATCCTGGGTGATTATTTCGGTTATATTCTGGATCATATCCTCTCTCCCTGGCCCTATCGAACTCTTGATCCCTGTAGTTTCCTCTACCTGCAGGTCCGTCCCAACCACCTCGATAATTCCTTTCGCGATTTTCGAATGGTGGTGCGCCTCCATACCCATTGCCAGTTCCTGGAGGCGGTCCGCTTTGTACAAAGTATCGAGGTCGAGGGTCGTATCGTCCTCCGCCTCTCGCGCCGCCTGTAGGAGACGGTGTCCTGCGACGTTTCCGAGGGTCGTAGTAGTCGTTGTAAGCCGCACCGGGTAAACCTTCGGGACGTCGATCGAGTGGTATGTCCCCATTCCCGGGCATATCATAGATATCTCGACTCATGTATCCATCGTTACCAGCCGAAGGATTGTAAGAGTCTCCTCTCATGATGGCGGCTACTAGCTGTCAAGCTTGGGAGCTCGAACGTCAACCTCTGTCGGAGGCTATGGTGGCAAAAGGTGTCGCTGGAATGCGGCAATAGGTATCTAATAGGAGTACCTGCAATGTGAAAGCAGACGAGCAACAGGAGTCGGGTACGGTTTCACGAGAGACACGCGTGTTCAGCAATTCTGTTTTCAAGGGAACTCGTTTTGCAGAGGATATACCTTAGGTTGACCTTGACGATATCAGCAGGAAGTGCTGCCTAGAAACGGAGGGCGGTGAGTAGCGATGGAGCTTCGTGTTACTTAGACTCAACCTGTGCTCGAGAGGAAAGCGGAGAAGCTATGCGAGACTGGTTCACGAGCGCGAAGCGGTGATCGGATTGGCCAAGGCAGCTGGCCAGGCTGAGAAGTACATCGGATCCGGATTCAAGGCTTAGTCATCACACAATCTCGTCGATCTCATTTCGATATATCGTAACTGCAACTTCTGATTTCTGATAGAGGGGATAGTGATGGCGACGAGTTGAGTTGGAGGTTTTGTTCAATAGGTGGAGTTGTATCGTAACGACAGCATCGCAGAATGTCGTTCGTATTCACTCAGATGCTTGGATGCCCGACTTCGACGAAACGAGGGGCCAATGCGTTCCGTAACCCTTCACGGTTTGCTTCGAGTATTCGGTCCGCAGCCAAGGAGACAGGAAGCCCCCACTCTGAAGCTCTGAAAGTTAAAAGCACCATATCGCAGTACCGATTCGCATCAAATTTCTCACAATCCACCTTGCGTGTGCGGGACAACGCGACCGGCAAATCAAGGACCTGGCAATGGCAAGCGCCGCAATCCCGTAGAGGATTCAGCTCGACGTTCTTCTCCAGGGCTCCCAGAAATGCATTAGGGAGGATTGAACCAAAGCGTATAGTTGTAGAGATACCGAGAATAAATCCTTTTGAAAGCGTATGGAAACCAATTCTTGTGAGTTTCCCGAAAAGCATCGGACGAGCAGCTCGTATAGCAATCGAGTTCCATGCTGAATACCCTATTCGCTTGGCTCTTCTGTCATTAGTTTGCGACAGGTCTCTCGGTCACGGCGTACGTGCTCGCTGCAGCATACACAAATAAAGAAACAGATATATGGTCCGCGAGATTAGGATCGAATTCTTGGTGGCGACGTGGTACGGATCAGCCTACAGACGACGAGATACAGCGAGCCAAGAAGCTGCAAACTGCAAAAGTAGGTCATTTTATAAGTTGCCATGAGTAAAAGTAGAGCTAACATCTTCTATATCATATCCAGCGTTTGCAGGATACCCTAGACCGACTACCTGCAGCCCTCTCCTTCCTTCCAGAAGGCGTCAAGACCCCGCTCTTACGGATCTACATCTCATTTTCAGAGTCATACCTTATGGCGCCGCCAGCACAGCTAGTCTGTCTCTCTATTATTGGCTTGAACGGCCTCGTCTTCCTCGCTTGGAAGATTCCGAGATTGGAACCAACGATGCGGAAATTTTGGATGCACTGGCCCGTCGGCGGTAACCACCGCGTTGTGACCCTCGCCACCGCCATCTTCTCCCATCAAAGCCTTCCACACTATGCGTTCAACTCGCTCGCCCTGTATTCGTTCGGTTCGGCCGCGTACTCGTACCTCGCACATCCGGATCGCGACTACGATAGTTTGAGCACGATCCTCCCCTCAAGCACGACAGCGTATCATTTCCTCGCGTTTTTCTTAACGGCCGGTCTCTTCTCCTCGCTATCGTCACATCTGGCAACGGTGCTCATTCGTGTTCCTCGACTATTACGCGATTTGGCATCTCCCGCTCGGGTCTCCTCCATCTCCGCACTAGCAGCGAATCAGGCTGTTCTACCATCTTTGGGAGCTAGTGGAGCCATCTATGCGACTCTGACACTGACGGCTTTGGCATTTCCTGATGCGAGTGTCAGTTTGATCTTTGTTCCGTGGTTCCCTATCCCTATTGGAGCTGGAATGGTTGGCATGATTGCGATAGACGCCTTGGGAATGATCAGAGGGTGGAAGTGAGTATCTGACAATTTTTCCACCTTCACCTGCGTCTTCGCTTTGTGTGCTAACACCTAGGTCTGTCACAGGATGTTCGATCATGTTGCTCATTTGGCAGGTGCACTGTTTGGTTTAGCATATTACCAAGTCGGTCCATCCATTTGGACATGGCTTCGGGTCAACTTAGGGGCAGAGGAGCGTCGACTAGGTCTTTAGGATGGGGGATAGACGGGGTCGTCAAGGGCGTTATTACGGCCGATCACATAGGAGGGACTGTCGACTGTTGTGCGATCTACACTCCGCTCACGCATAACATAATAATATTGCATATCGCATTGCTTGACTCATGTAACAGGGAATGTCCTTGGATTTGGCAGACGGATTTTACAGAAGACATTATGATGCTTGACCGTCCTTGTGTTCCAAGGCTATAGGCTTATAGGCTAATGAGCAGCTGAAATCGATGCTGAAACGGGAAGTCGATGACGAATTGCTACGGCTGTGCTTGTGCTGTGCGATTTCTTCGTTCGGTTGCTGCGTTGAATCGGGCGCCGGAGCGTAGAAGCTAAATA
>Ga0068629_1000739_pt1 | contig 10088 bp, 7 predicted proteins | sample InSIn3gowninarea_FD_77432 | JGI IMG/M metagenome (GOLD analysis project Ga0068629, IMG submission 77432) | Clean room microbial communities from NASA Spacecraft Assembly Facility at Jet Propulsion Laboratory, Pasadena, California, USA -... ...
GTATACGGTATGGGAGTGGACTTGATTACTGTGCTTGCAGTCATGGGCACTGTGGGTGTCGGAAATCCGCTCTCACTCAATCCTGGCATCGCTCGTTGGCACTACTACCCAGAAGGATACTCGTTTGAAACACATGGTCATTGGGAGAAGTCGAATTGGGACAACAGTGTTGATACTACTGCTTGGAACTGGGAACTGCATGACCGCATCCTGGAGTTGCGCGATCGATCAAGAGAGTCATGGATGTTGCCCGCGAGATCACCTTGCTGGATCTTGACTCATCTTGTCACTTTGCCGGAGCAGCGAGGACGAGGAGTTGGAAAGATGCTCGTTCAATGGGGTATGGAATGTGCTGTCAAGAGCGGATTGAAAGCGTACTTGGAGGCAGGTGTCATGGGCATGGATCTGTATGCTCGTTGGGGCTTTGGCACGGTCGGCGAAGCTATTCTTATCAAGGATTCGAATGGCCAAGTTCTGTTCCAGATGGCGAAGATGGTTTATCCGACCAGATGAAATAACTCCACAATGAGCACACCACTTTCAGCTCTTTTGAGCCCAGTAGATACCCAAATGGTTCAGCAATTCTTTCCGCGAAATAAATTGTTTGCAAGAGAGTAATTAATTGTTATAGAAGTCGGCTGTGATTGGCCAGATTTCAAACGCCGTGTGCTTTGACCACTATGCCAGGGTCAGTACAGTAACAACGCACTCTGCCATTTCTCGAACCTGACACATCCTCAGGTCGTGAGAGATCGAGAACAGAATCAGCATCCATCATTGCATCTTCGACAGTTGTTAATTTCAGCACTCAGAAAGCAAAGCCACTTTTGTTTGCACCGGGATATCTGTTGAGCAGACCAGTAAGAAGGTCAGTGCCATCAAGTGCCATGTCTTTGAACGCCGGACAGCTCAGATCCAGCAGAGGGTCCAAGATGGCATCATTGACAAGCTTCAACGGAGCTTCGAGTGTCTTGAACAGGGACGAGAGAGAGTTTGGCGTGAATGTCTTGACGACTTCCAACACAAAGCACACAAGATTGTTGCCTTCCAACAGCGACGTCGCATTCAAGACTCCACCGGTGATGTCTTCGAGATCCAGTCCGGAGAAGTTGTCGACTTTCCCAAGATTTCCCCCAATACTGGCCAGGATAGGATACTTCATGAACCATTCGACAAGGTCCAAGTTTAATTGCACCAAACCGTAGTCCATACCGATCCTGTACCAGTTTGCTGGGATCTGCTCGTGGCCCTTTCTGTAGACCAGCCTTCCATCCTCCTCGTAAACAGCGTAGAAGCTGGAGAAAACATCCTTAGCTGCGAATTGATTAGTCAGGCTGATCTTGAGAACATTATACATCGCAGACTCACTCAAATGCCCTCCAAAAGGATATTCCATCGTATGGTTGCTCAGAATACGTCCAGTAAAAGCATAGCCCGAATTTCGTGCAATCATTCCAGTGTACGGGCCATAGTAGAAATTGGGATTGATTGAGATACTCTCTTCAAATCTCTTGGCCGCACGCGCACCGATGTCATCCATGGTCAAAACGTAATCTTCCGAAGAGTTGTATGCTTCCAGGAAGAGAGTCATATTCATCGTAGATGCGTCTCCAGTAACGTAGAGATCGTCGCGCGTGTTGGATGAGTCCGACTCGATCCAGTTGTGAGCGTGGTCCAACCCTTGAGGTGTTCCTACGGAAGCGCAAAGTCAGCTCGGGTCTAAAACGAGAGAGGACAGACGTACCGAGAAGTCCAAAGAGGTTACCGAGTACGTTGTTGGCTTTGCGACTCTTGCCGCCGATTGAGAAGCCAGGATTGAGTGAGAGCGGATTTCCGACACCCACAGTGCCCATGACTGCAAGCACAGTAATCAAGTCCACTCCCATACCGTATACTGAGTATCGTTAGAGCCGCGTGTTTCAATGATTCGACGTTGTGCAGCTTACCATGGTTGACCGCATGAATCACCTCGAAGAACTGTTGCAAAAGATTTACTCAGCGATTTGTATTGAGAGAGGTGAGATAAATCTGCTTACGCCAGCAATGCCATCACGGGAAATATAACCATGATTAGCAAGTGCATTGAGTCCGGGACAAGGTCCTCTTTGGTCTCCTTTGTCGAAGTTTGGCGGCTGAAAAGCGTGTAACCCGGTGACTTTAGCATGTTAGTCCAGTCCACACTCTTCTCCTCTTCATTCAGGGACGCACCATCAACAGGCTCAGTCATAGGGTCGAAGAGCAGACGTTTGTGTTTCAAGCGAAGGAGACTCTCATGCATGTCATGATTCGCGCTTATATCATAACGGGCGAGTTTTGCGAAGTTTTGGGCGGTCGGAAAAGAGTGTACCAAATTAGAGAGTAAACAGAGTGCAAAGAAGCTCGACGAAAGAATGGACGTGTTCATGGCGAAGGCCTGCAGGATCGAGCCTTCTACGATCAAGAAAGAGCTGCAACGGGGGGAAAGCCTTCAACCACGCCCCGGAAGAAGATGGTTCTGAGATTTGACATTATGCGATCGGGATCAGGCGAGAGAGAGCATTATGATGATTCAGGGGCGTGTAGCTGGGTTGACTCACGCTGGAAATAGTAGGTCAGCCGTGAACTCTATTGCCCCAAGGAGGAAGGTTGATCAAGGTCATCTCCCAGCTACGGAGTCACTACCATGATTGGGATCGTCCGGTCGTGGCAACGCAAGAGCAAGTGTGCAAAGTTTCAGAAGAGCTATATTGGGATGGAGTTGGCGTCGCTGCAGGCATTGAAGCCGGTTGGTGTCGGTGCTCACATTGAGGCTCAAGAGTGTGCACAGCATAGTACACAATGTGGCCGAGTATCATCTCCGTGGCTGCATGGACGCAAGTGGAGAGAAAGGCTTGACTCGCGGGCGGTCGTGTCAAGTCATGAAGACATTCGAGACATCCGTGCCCTGTCTAACGCTCTGACACCTGTCGTTCAGCGAAACTCTGAGGAGGGTCCGAAACCCGACCCGGCAACAAGTATAGCATATATCACCTTCGAAGAATGCGTCATCAAGTGAAAGCTCACGCGCTATCGCAGTGAGTCAGCTAGGGTGACTGTTATCAAATCATACACATGCCGATGAAGAACGGCCATTTCAACAAGACTGTTGGTCTGTTGACTGGTGCTTAGAGGCAAGAAGTTTCAAGGAAAGTACATGCAGAGCTGATCTGTTTTGCGCGCCAGGCACGTGCCAGGCTATCATCATCGAAATAGGTAAAGCGGGGTAAGGGTGCTGCATCCTGCTCGTCGGGACCAGTTCTTGGCCCTCGTCACGGCTTGCTACAACAGTTTCTCAACACAGCCAGCACGTCTTTCCTGGACAACGAGTCCATCGTCGAATGGTATTTGTTGTACATAAGGAAATACCAACCATGTTCTCCGAGCTAGTTGACTCTCATCTCGACTGTACTGAGTCAGTCAGTTCTCGCCGGACTTTCTGCGTAGGACCCTTGGATTTTAGAGTTTCCTGGACTCTCAATACTCTTGCAGCACTCAATTCGAAGTTCTTCGTGATAAGGGATCCATCTTTCGTCTTCCAGTCAAATTGTTCGTCCTGTCACCAGTCCTCTCGTTCTTTGTGGGTTCTTTCCGCACCTCCTTTCCTCGGCGACAGGACAGCAGCTCAGTCAAGATGAGATTCTACACAAGTGCATTGGCAGTGCTAGTCGCTCTGACAACTTTCACGTATGCGGCTCCAGATCAGCCTTCCGCGTTGGAAATCGCGCAGGCGTCCTACCCAAAGTGTACAGTCAGTATACCACCTACTGTCAGAAAGTGAAACGATCATAGCTAACATTGTGCCATCTCAGCTTGGATGCCTGGCGAAACTTATTCCACAGTCACCTTGCACCTTAACGGACGTGGAGTGTCTCTGTACTAACGTTCCACTTAACTCCAATTTGACGGTGTGCGTCTTGGAATCATGCACTACCTACGAAGGCTTGGGTAAGTGAACAACTTTCTCGTGCCCCATTGGTACGATAGCATTACTGACAACGTTCATTCACCAGTGACCAAGAATGTTTCCTCCAAGATGTGTGGAGCTCCGGTACGAAATCAGACATTGAAGCCTCTTCTTGTTGGAGTCATCGGCGGCGGGCTAGCTTTGCTGGTGTTCATCTTGAGGATGTGTGCTGGACTACCTGTTGGCGGTCGTCCTTTGGGATGGGACGACTACACGATTTGTATCGCCGTTGCCCTTGGAACACCCCCAACTGTCTTCTCCGTGCTTTGTAAGTCTTGGAGATTGTTGTTTGAAGCCACGATCAAAGCTAACACAAGCATTCCAGTATCAAAGAACGGCCTCGGAAAAGATATGTGGACTCTCCCGTTACAAAACATCGAAAATGTTCTCTTTGTGCGTGATGGACAGCTATTACATTTTGAATCAAATTCTGACATGCTGCAGTATTATTATCTAGGCGAGATCTTCTATTTTGCTTCTCTCACTGCTACCAAGATCTCAATTCTTGCCTTTTTCCTACGTGTCTTTCCACAGCAGCAATTCCGCAAGATCATTTACAGCGTGATCGGAATCTGTGTCGCCTATGGACTTTCTTTTGTTTTGGCCACGACCTTTCAATGCAACCCTGTTCCCTATTCCTGGAAGCAACTGGACAGCACTTACCAGGGATCCTGCAACAACATCCACCTCCAAGGATGGATGAGTGCAATCTTCAACATCATCATCGATCTCATCATCCTCATACTTCCACTCAAGGAACTCTACGCTCTTCAAACCAGCTTGAAGAAGAAGCTCATGGTTATGGTCATGTTCTCGCTCGGTATCTTGTAAGTGCTTAGGAACTTGTAGTCGAGACGGCAGAGCTAACTACGCCGCAAGTGTCACCTTTGTCAGTGTTGTTCGACTTCACTCTTTGATTGTATTTGCCAACTCTCAAAACATTACTTGTGAATTTTGTCCTCCCTTATCCTACGGCTTTGCACAGAGCTGACAACCGCAACTCCAGGGGACTATAACGACGCTGCTTGGTGGAGTACCGTCGAGATCCATGTCGGTATTATCTGCGCCTGTCTGCCTTCAGTCCGAGCACTCTTCGTTTCTCTCGGCGCCTCCTCGCTCGGCACTACCCGGGCTGCCTCCAGAGCAACAGGCTACGGCGCATCCAACAACTCTGGCTTGGGAAGCAGTTCGCATGGTGGCAGCAAGAATGGCACATTGATCAAGGAGAAGCCGATTGCTGTACCCAAGCATGGCGATGAGGAGGATTTCATTCCACTAGTCGATCTTGGAAACAGCAAAGACTGACTTGGACCGCTGCCTTGGACTCTGGACATGCAGGAAGACGAGATCCACAACATCCATGTACATGATGGGTAGACAAAGAGACCCGACGCCGCCGCGGCATGACAGAGCAGCTCTACAAAACTACTTTCTGAAGTCTTTCCAGAAGCTCGACGTCAAATTGTACTCTCAGCATCGCACCGGTGGTCAAGGTGTGAATCGCAAGTAGGCCATCCATGTGGTTACCCCAAACTTTGATACACTCGAGAAGCTTGTCGCCGCATCACGCTCAACGGTTCGCTGGAGCTTAAGAGGAGGTCGAAAAGATTGACCAGATGACATATGATCAGTCTTTCTACTGATATGAGCATAGTGCTAAACCAACCGTTGGAAAGCTGTTTGCGTGCCAGGCATCGTGGTATGTTTAATTTATTCTGATATCCAATGTCCCAACTGCATCATCTCCCTTCATATTGGGATCAATGTCTGGGTGTATATAGTGATCTCAACCCATCTTCCGCAATCTCGAAAGCTTGAAGACCTGAAGCCATGGTCGGCACCGGTGATGAGTGTCTTGGGGGCTCAGCCGGATTTCCGTCAAATGGGTAAAGTTATCTTCCCAGACGCGTAGGTAAGAGCGGTTTTGAGCGACAAGGCAATCCACTGGGTGGCACTGTCTCTAGCTGGTGCACAATAAGTCGGTCAGGCTGCCAGCAGTCGTTGATGGTGTCGAGTCAGAAAACTTGACAAAGTCGTAGCGCGAGCGTTTCTGATGGGACACAGACGTGGTTTGATCGTTGCGGGACTGCGCTTTGACCAAGGTGACCTTTTTGGAAGATCAAGTCGAGCCGAGAACAGAGTCGGCAGACGATCGGCAGTGATGTGGAGGCTAGCAAGGAATCCCACTCAATATATCACCTCTATCATCTATTATATTTTGCCTATACCGAATCCATTCCTTTTTTCCATTGACCTCATCAACTTGTGTTTTCGAGTGTGTACATTCACTCCTATTCGCGATTGAGATCAACCAAAGTTTTGATCAGCAAATCGCTCGGAACCATCATGGACCGAATAGGTATGCCGATTCCGCCGTCGCGGTCTGACCTCAATCTCAGTCGCCACATCCTCTCTGATCTCTTCTATATCTGGAGGCACTCCTCTTCGCTGTTTGCCTTCTTACAGCCTCTCCCAACGGGGACCACTCACAGTCATTCATTCAGCTCTCACTCATTGAGTTCCTCAAGCCCGCTCTTTTTCCGCCGCCCCATCGAAGGCCTCCTTATTCCCCTGATATATTCCCATCTTGTTATACAGCTTTGATCTATCATCATGAAGGTTCTCAGCACCATTGCTGTTTGCGTGGCCTCTGCCAATGCGTAAGTGATGGTTCCGTCAATCATCCAATTCATCCACTCACGAGCTATGCAGGTTTGAGTGGACATGGCCGAAGGTCTCCGACGAGCCCATCTATCCTCCCAATGGATACAACATGCCCACCAAGGGACCTGTGGACAACTCAACTTACGAGTACATCGTCGTCGGATCTGGTCCTGGAGGTTCTCCTTTGGCAGCTCGTCTAGCGCTTGCTGGACACAGTGTCTTACTCATCGATGCAGGCGAGGATCACGGGACAGACAGACAAGTACAGGTGCCAGCTCTCCACCCTTACGCCAGCGAGTACAACCCAATCCGATGGGACTTCTTTGTGGATCACTACGCCGACGAAGAGCAAGCCAAGCGCGACTCCAAGATGTCATACCTTACTCCGTCGGGAGAGTACTACTCTGGACTCAACCCACCCGAAGGCTCGGTGAGAAAGGGTGTCCTCTACCCCAGAACTGGTGCGCTTGGTGGCTGCGCTCAACACAATGCCCTGACCATGATACTCCCTACTGAGAACGACTGGAACAACATCGCCACCCTGACTGGTGATGACTCATGGATGGCCAAGAACATGCGCAAGTATTTCGAGAGACTCGAGCGTAACCGCTATGTACCCAGCAGTTTTGTCGGACATGGATTTAGTGGTTGGCTCGAAACTCGTGTCACCCCTGTTCTTCTCATCGCTGAGGATCTCAAGGTCTTGTCACTTGTCACTGCTGCAGCCACCGCTATGGGCAAGGGCCTTATTGGAGGACTCTTACATACCGTCACTGGCCTTGCTGAGGTATGTCTTGCAGTAATAGTAACCACTCATGCTTCGCTAATAAAATCTGCAGATCCTGACGCTCGACATCAACAACCCTACCAAGTCTCGCGACAGTGCCGAGCTCATCTACCAGATTCCTCTTTCCATGGACGGCGACTACGTTCGCAGCTCTCCTCGTGACTTTGTTCTCCAAGTCGCTGGAGCTACTAACAAGGATGGTTCCAAGAAGTACAAGCTCGATGTCGCTCTCAACACTCTCGTTACCAAGGTCAACTTCGATACCTCCAACACCAAGCCCAAGGCAACTGGCGTTGACTACCTCTTCGGTCAGAGCTTGTACCGCGCTGACCCTCGCGCTGGTACCGATGACGGTGGTGAAGCCGGAACTGTTCATGCCAGCCGTGAAGTCATCGTCTCCGGTGGTGCTTTCAACACTCCCCAGATCCTCAAGCTTAGCGGTGTTGGCCCAGCTCAAGAACTTCACTCTCACGGAATTTCTGTAGTCAAGGATCTTCCTGGTGTCGGTGGCAACATGCAGGACAGATACGAGGTTGGTGTTGTCGGTAAGGCACCTTCCGAGTTCTCATTGCTCAAGAAGTGCAAGTTTCTGAACGGCACCGACCCTTGCTATGACAACTGGAAGAACAATGTCGGAGCTCTCAAGGGTGGCTACACTACCAATGGCATTGCCTTCGGTTTCCTCCACCACTCGTCCGTCTCGGAGAGCGATCCTGATCTTTTCCTGGGCGGTGTCCCTGCCTACTTCAACGGCTACTTCCCTGGTTACTCTGTCCACGCCACCCAAGATTTGAGCATCTGGACATGGCTTACTCTCAAGGCTCACTCTCGCAATAATGCTGGTACTGTAAACCTCACTTCATCAAACCCTCGTGACACCCCTAAGATCGTCTTCCGCTCTCTCGGTGAGGGCGTTGGTGGCGACAAAGATCTACAAGCTGTCTACGAAGGTGTGCAACACGGTATCAAAGCTTTCAAGGACCTCATTCCTCTCGACGGCAAGTTTGGCCGCGTCTGGCCTCCACCTGAGATGACCTCTGAGGAGGACCTGAAGCAGTTCATCAAGGACGAGGCTTGGGGACATCACGCTTCGTGCACTGCTCCCATCGGTGCTGATGACGATCCGATGGCTGTCCTTGACAGCGAGTTCCGTATCCGTGGAGTTGATGGGCTTCGTGTTGTTGATGCTTCTATCTCCCCCTAGATTCCAGGCATGTCCATCGCTTTGCCCATTTACATGGTCAGTGAGACGGCTGCCGAAGTGATCATCAATTCAGCTGCTTCCTCATAAATCGTTGAGGCAACTTCAAGTGATAGGGCTTTAGCCAAGTGGGCTGTTCTTCGCCTAATCTAATACTTTTTCTATTTGTATGTTGGACGTAATCTATCGTGTACACTCTTCTGTTCTACTCCTTGGTTTATCTCTTGGTGATCTCAGAATCCACAACGGTTGAGGTATAGCATGTGAATACGAGTTACAATACGACAGCTCAATCGGCGTTTGAAGGAACGTCAATGACTCTCGACAGACAAGGATGTTGAGCAATTCGTTTCACAGCCACGTTCACTTGAGTGAGTAGTCAAAGACTTGTTATACAGCTTCGTCTATGTTTGCCTTCTCTTCTTGTTGGGAGGTAAAGAGATCTACGTCGATATTAGATGGTTCTCAAAACAAGGGTATGGTTCGGGCAGCAGGGATTCCGAAAGCTTCGGTGGAGGTCGGCCGAGTTTAAAGTGCAAGGGCACCAATGAGCTCTTCCTCTTTCCAACGTCACCCTGCAGATCATTCTGTGGTCTTAGCTTTTGTCATATATTGACCTCCCCTCCGTTATCCTGGTTGAATGTGATTTGGTTCGGTCCAGCATGCCACGAGCCGTTCATTCTCTTCCTTGTTTACGACTCATGCTCGAAAGGTCCAAGCGATATGAACTATACCCTCGTAGAGAAGTCCGTCTCCGGCAGCAAGATGCTCTTGCCAAGAAGATACCCACTTCGAACGTGTTGTAGATGAAGCGAAAGTAGAAAGCAAGACAATGGATTGAGAAGCGGAAGGAGCTACCGTTATCGAAGTCAGGCTTGCAGAAGCCCGCGATTGCAACATGAAGGTTCATATGCTCAAAGACTACCATTTATCCGCATCATCGTCGGACGAAATCAAAGAATTCTGTCCACCACATCATGATGATTTACAACAAAGACAACAAAGCTGACATCCCGAGCTTGGATCTTCTGACTTTTCTGTTTGGTGAGCTTCCACTCGCATTGACCATCAAGGTGTGAGACCAACAATCATCGACAGAGTCCGAGCATTGCACCGCCAAAGAAGACACATCCTTGCACGCCGAAGCAGATGACCCCTCGAAAGTCATCACCAAGTCGCAAGCACGAACTCTCACTCGCCAAATTGCGCATTTCCTTCGCCACGAGTATGGTATTGGTCGAACCGGTCCAGACAAAGACGTCGTCGCCGCTGTATCAACTGGTCAATTCGCGCTTCCTTGCGTCTTCTACGGTGTCGTTGCCGCTGGAGGTGTTTATTCAGCCGCCAGTCCAGGAGCCACTGTTGAGGAACTTGTTCGCCAACTTCGGGATGGACCTGCGAAGATAGTCGTCTGCAGCGCCAATCTCAAACCTCTTGCAGAGGCAGCCGCAAAA
>Ga0068629_1000742_pt1 | contig 10075 bp, 9 predicted proteins | sample InSIn3gowninarea_FD_77432 | JGI IMG/M metagenome (GOLD analysis project Ga0068629, IMG submission 77432) | Clean room microbial communities from NASA Spacecraft Assembly Facility at Jet Propulsion Laboratory, Pasadena, California, USA -... ...
CTTGATAACCTTCTAATTCATCCAATCTTGTTAATTCTTTTTCAGAAACGGTGTATAGTTCACCATATATTTTTGCTTCTGGTGATTGACTCATAGCGGGATAACCATACCCTGTGTCAAATAATGTTCCCGACACCAATGCTTGCTCTGCGATACATGCTGCTTCCTTTACTAGCCTGTGGTTTGCTTCGCCCTTCCGCAATGTTCCGTAAACAAATACTTTTATCATTCTTTCCACTCCTTCTAGACTTTCTACTGTAAGTATAAAAGAAAAAGGTTGGGATTCCCCCAACCTTTCTACCCTAACTCATCTGTTTACAATGCCTTAATGATTTTTGTTGGAACCTCACAGGTCCAGCGGTAGCCTTGGCCCCTTTTATTCGTAATAATCGGGCTGCTATCCTCAGCGAAACACTTACCTACCTTTCTTTTTATCTTAGAAATATAAGCTTTGACGGTAGCTTCCTCAGGAGTTTCGCCCTCGTCCCATACATTAAGTAATTCTTTTATACTAACATAGTGGGGATTCCGCTCAATTAACATACGAAGGATTTCTGCTTCTTTTCTTTCTAACCGTGTAAAATCTTCTGGGCCGGTGAAGGTAGGATGAAAATGACTCACATCTAACTCGGCCTCATTATCTTCTGCAGTCTCAGCCTGTAACTGTTCCATATTATCTAATGGAAGAGAAATAGTCGTTCCATCAGGATAACGTACCTGCCTTTGTAGGCGACCATTTTCTTTAATTAACTGTTCTAATTCCGTCATTTCGTTCGTAAAGTTTCTTTCCTTATCCATTTCCTTTGCTTTTTGAAAAAAGATTAAGGCCTTTTCATCATCAAAAAGTTTGGCGAAGGATTTGGACATAGTACAGAAAACTCGAAATGTTCTTATTTCAGAAAGCGGGAGTTCTATTGCTTTCTCAAAATAAAAGATGCTTTTTTCGTATTCACGATTTTCATAACTGATGTGTCCTAAACGATACAAGGCGTCGACATCATTCGGATTTAGCACAAGTACTTCTTCAAATAATTGCTGAGCTTTCTGTAGATTCACATATTGCATCTTCTCATCTGTTCCACTTCGAATTAATAGGTTGGCCAGATTCATTTTCGTTTCTCTGTCTTCCGGGTTCTTATTTAATTGTTCACGATAGAGCTCAATCCCCTGTGCTAGCCACACGGATTCCTTGATTAAACCCTCACGTTTTTTCCATGAGTTCCTATTGTTATTCATCTATATCCCTCCATGATTCTGAAAAACTCTGGAATAAATAATCATCCTTTGCGTCAAATGATAATTTTTTCACTCATAAAATAAATTTTTTATTTTGACAAGTCAATTATACAGAACTTATGTTACAAAACTTATTATAAAAGATAGAGGCCAATGGAATATTTTACTCCATTGGCCATCTTTTCACTTGTTTGAATGACTCTCGACATTCCTTTTCCCCGTTTATTTCTGAAACCAATCAGCTGGTTCCATATTGGCAAAAGGGATGTCTGTGTCAACCATCCCTTCAATCTTATTAATCGAAAGGTCCTTCCCCTTCAACCACTTGAAAAAATCTATTTTAGTTGGTTCTTGATCTCCACCAAGCGCAATCCATGCTTTTTGTTCTATTGGAAAATAAGCGGATGTATGGATTGTCCCGGCCCAACTGCCATATAGTTTAGAAAATACGCCTTTATCCGTATCGTTTAATAGTTTGAATGCCTGTAGTCCACTTAATCCAGGCACATGGTTTTCCTCAATCATTTGCTCTCTTTTTTTCGAATCATCAAGTACACGTCGATTTTCCTCAGTCAAGATTTTAAAATGATTGGTGCACGTATAGCCTTGCCTCACTTCTACCCTTCTTGGTGAAGTCTCTACAATACTCGGTATTTTGGAGTTGATATCAAATAGCAAATAGCTGAAGGAACCACGGTGAGGAATTTCTTTAAGCAGTTCAATCCCTTCTTGGGTATTGGCACAATTTTCAAGGAGGAGTCTGCCAATCATATAACAAACAAAGCCGTCACCCGGATGTTTTCGGTTCATGAAGGTATAGCCCATACTTAGACCCTTTTCATTCATTCCATCACTTCTACCGGTAATTTTCTGTGTTGTGCCGATTGTAGCATAGCCACCGTCTGTTGGTTTGAATAGGACGATTCGGCCATCGTAGGTTTTGGGGTGGTAATCATAATTGCGAATCATGTAATCTTCCCCAACATAAATCGAACATCCTGAAGGGTTTATGTTCACCCTATATCCGCCGAACTCCAGCAATACTCTTTCCATCGGCCACTCCAATGCATCCTGTAAACCAAGGAACTCTTCCCAAACCATTGGCGCTAAACGTTGAAAAACCTGTTTTGTCTCTTCAATATTGATCCTAAAACGCGGTTTCCTTACCTTCCACTGCCGTTCACGGTTTTTCACCAAGATTGAGTCCGTAAGCAATGTTCCTTGTTTAAATCCAAAATCATAATGTGTGCCACGAAATTGAATGACATCAGCGAAGATTTTTTTCATGTTCATATCCTCCATTTGTTACAGTTACCTATTAGGATACTTGGAACAAATCCAAAAGGAAAGGATTCCAACTAGTTAATCGTTTACTTTCTCCCCTAGCACCGTTCTATTAAAGAAAGGGTTGGAATCCTCCCAACCCTTCGATTACCCTATAATTTATCCTGTACGGACTGCAGCTTTCGTTCCATTGTGTTTTCCTTGTCACGTCGGTCATCAATTCGAATATTTGTACAAACTCTTTGTAATCCTTTCTGAAACGGAACCTCATGAATTTCTTGAACAATCTCCAGCAGCAATGGCAAATCACCTTCAATTAACGTACTCATTGGCGTTAATTGATACTTTACTTTGCCTTCATACTTTTTGAAAACTTTTTGTATTTCAGCTACATACTCACTAACACTTGGTGTAGCAGTCCCTACCGGTATAACCGTAATATCAACAATCGCCATTCTTCTTTCCTCCTCTTTTTTTTACGTTGAATAAGCTCCAGATACCTTCCATTTTTTCTGATGGTGCCTGTCCCGATTACATTCGATGAAAGACATCTCCATTGAAAAACACAAGCAAGGTGTCCTTCATCCAACCGATGAAAGAAATCTCTGTTCGAAAAAACAGGCAAGGTGTCCTTCATCCAACCGATGAAAGACATCTCCGTTCGAAAACACAAGCAAGGTGTCCTTCATCCAACCGATGAAAGACATCTCCGTTCGAAAAACAAGGCCAGGTGTCCTTCATCCAACCGATGAAAGACATCTCCTTTCAAAAACACAAGCAAGATGTCCTTCATTTAAACAATGAGAGACATCTTTACATTAATAAGGATCCGCTTCATGCCCGAGCTTTTTAGACTTATCCGTAGCACCATCAGCACCTGCAGTACTAGTATGCTGGGTAGCTTCTCTGTTTTCAAGTGCTTTTGCTATGCCCTCTTTTACACGGTTTCCATAATCCTCATCAGCGTTTGAAAAGTATTCAATCATTTTGTTTCGAATTTCTGCTCTGCAAACCTTGAGTGCATCAACGAGATTGCTGATAAGCTCGTCTCTTTCCCAGTCTTCCAAGTTTCTGTAGGTTTCACCAGCTTGTCCGAAGTCGTTGGGGCGATCAATTTTTCCTCGAACCAATTTATCATTATAGAGTGGTTCATGTACCTTACCTATCTGTTCTGCTTCCTTTAAACCACCTATCACGGAAGGCTCATAATTTACATGTGGACTTTGATCAGGTGCCCCGTCCACATGATAAGACATTTGACCACCACGCTGGTTCGTTGCCACCCGCTTTTTCGGCGCATTAATTGGAAGTTGCAAATAATTCGTCCCTACCCGATGACGTTGTGTATCGGAATAGGAATACGTTCTGCCCTGAAGCATTTTATCATCTGAAAAATCCAAGCCATCTACCAATACTCCGGTACCGAACGCTGCTTGTTCTACTTCATTAAAGTAGTTTTCTGGATTCTTATTTAATATCATTTTTCCAACCTTTAAGAAAGGAAATTTATCTGTTGGCCATAATTTGGTATCGTCCAATGGATCAAAATCCAATTCTTCATGGTAATCGTCACTCATGATTTGGACGCAAAACTCCCACTCAGGATAGTCTCCGTTCTTAATTGCTTCATACAAATCCTGGGTAGCATGGCTTACATTTTTCCCTTGTATCTCTGAAGCTTCCTTTTGTGTAAGATTTTTAATACCCTGTTTCAACGGTTCCCAGTGGTACTTGACTAGGACTGCCTCACCAACCTTGTTGACCCATTTGTATGTATTGACCCCAGACCCCTGCATTTGGCGGTAATTTGCTGGAATACCCCAAGGTGAGAATAGAAATGTAACCATATGGGTAGCTTCTGGTGTCCCTGCGAGAAAGTCAAACATTCGCTCAGGGTTACTTAAGTTTGTAACCGGATCCGGTTTAAAGGCATGAATCATGTCAGGAAATTTCATCGCGTCACGGATAAAGAAAATTTTCAGGTTATTACCGACAAGATCCCAGTTCCCATCATCTGTATAAAATTTCACAGCAAAGCCTCTGGGATCACGTGCTGTTTCTGGTGATTCCATCGCGCCTGCCACCGTTGAAAAACGTACAAACACAGGCGTTCGTTTTCCCGCTTCCTGGAAAAGCTTAGCTCTGGTATATTTTGAGACTGGCTCATCTCCTACTTTACCATACGATTCAAAATAGCCATGAGCTCCAGCACCGCGTGCATGAACCACCCGTTCTGGTACTCTTTCACGGTCAAAATGAGAAATTTTTTCAATAAAATCATAATTTTCTAGCGTCGATGGTCCACGGTTACCAACCGTTCGAATATTTTGGTTATCTGTTACAGGATGACCTTGGCGATTGGTTAAAGAATTCGAGCTTTCACCAGTACCTGTTATTTGGGAATCTATTTGATTTTCGTCCACACTCTTGCCTCCAGTTCTAAAAACAAATTCTATATATTTATTACCAATTCGTATTTTTGTATGTATTTTATTCTTTAGAACAAGATTCATTACTTGTTAAGGATATATTTTGATGAATGAATTTTCATGTGATGGTTATCACCATGTTTCTACAACTTTTGAGGTATGCTTTAAGCATATTTAAATTAATGTAGCTAGATTTTAGACGGGAGAGTATTCTGGATGGTTTAAAAAAATGAGGAGGGACTCTATCAATGAGTGTTGTATTAAGCGCTCCACTAAAGGAATTAATGGATGAGCATGTTTCGCTTAGAAAGGATATGGACCTTTTTTATGAGCTCACTGAAGAAATTGAATGTGATTATGGTCCTGTTGTTGTTCAACAGTTTTCAGAATTGTACAAGCAGGTTTTATCCTTCACTGATAAGCTGAAGCAACATTCTAATCGTGAGGAAGTGGGTCTATTCCCTATGATTCTCCGACACCTTAGGGAAGATGACAGGACAATTGAGGTGATGGAACAGGAGCATGAAAAGGCAGAACAGCATCTGCAGGATTTTCTAACTGAAGCTAATAGGAAGGGAACGGTCATTGATGAAAACGATGCGCAATGGATCACAGTCAGTGCAGTCCAAGCTTACGCCACCTTAACCCAACACTTCGCTAAGGAAGAAAAAGTACTATTTCCGTTGGCAGAAAAGCTACTGTCGGTAGAGGAGAAGAAGCAGCTTGAACGATTGTATAGGTAGGATAGAACTTTACTGTGATAGCCTGCCCACCTCGATGAAAACCACCTCCTTCAGAAAAAACATGCATGTTGGTCTTCATATCATCGATGAAGGCCTTCACCTTCAAAAGAATCACACATGATGGTCTTCATCACTTCGATGAAGACCTTTTCCTACAGAAAAACCACACATGATGGTCTTCATCACCTCGATGAAGACCATCTCCTTCAGAAAAACCACACATGGTGGTCATCATTACTTCGATGAAGACACTTCCTTCAGAAAAAAACATGCACGTTGGTCTTCATACCCTCGATGAAGACCATCTCCTTCAGAAAAACCACACATGATGGTCTTCATCACTTCGATGAAGACCACTTCCTACAGATAAAACACACTCGGTGGTCTTCATAACCTCAATGAAAACCACCTCCATCAGATAAACCACTCACGTTGGTCTTCATACACTCGATGAAGACCTTCACTTCAAAAAAATCACACATGAAGGTCTTCATCACTCTGATGAAGACCTTCCCCTTCAAAAAACCACACATGATAGTCTTCCTATCTCTTTACGGCTGGATTTCCCACCAGCGAAGATATTCATATGGATTTATTGCTTTACCGTTTTTGGCATACATCCCAAAATGTAGGTGGGGTGCAAATTTACCTTTTGTTCCTTTCTTTCCATACCCGGTATCACCAGCAAATCCAATTAACTGTCCTCTTGATACCTTTTGTCCCTTTTTCAGACCAGGCGGATACCCCATCAAGTGTGCATAGTAAAGCTGTATTCCATTGGGGGCTTTTATGGTTACACGATATCCGCCATACGTATTCCACCCAAATTTAACAATTATTCCTTCTGTTGCTGAAAAAACCGGCACCCATTTTGATGTCATTATATCGATTCCCTCATGAGTCCGGGATTTACCCTTCGTTGAAAACGTTCGGCCTTCTCCAAAATTATGTGTAAAAGGTTCATATGTTTCCTGTGCAAGTGGAAATACCCCGTTAGCAAAAACCTTCGGTGGTTTAACCGCCGGCTGGACTGGTAAAATTATTTTCTGACCAGGAAAAATCACATCTAATGTAAGGTCATTCAAATTGATTAAATCTTCAATGGAACTTTCGGTTTTATGGGCAATTTCCCAGATGGAATCATCTGGCTGAACAATATAGACGGGATTTTGCGTATGTAAATGCTGTCCAGGAACAATCACATTTGACTTAAGGTTGTTCCACTTCTTAAGCTCCGCTACCCTTACATGAAATCGTTTTGCTATGGAAGATAAGCTATCACCATTTTTTACCCGATAATGTTTCTCCTTTTTATCTTCCTTTGCCAACCGATAAATATCTAATACATTGATGACATATTGTTTCTTTTTCTGATCATAACGGATGGGTTGATTTAGGTTGTAGCTTTTGCCATTCTTAATTGCCCTTTTTGTATACGCACGCAAGCGAATGACATCATCCTTCTCCCTTGTAATATGAATCCTTTTACCTTTTTGGACGACTTTATATCCCATTGATTCAAATACACTCCGTATTGGTACTTCATGTGCTGCGGCTATGGCATTGCTAGGAAAATCCAGGCTTATCATTAAGCTGATTATTAGAAAAATAGTGCATAATTTTGATACCCTTTTCAATTATTTTCAGCTCCCTTCATGTTTATTATGGGTTTAGGTTGTATCACTATTTCAAAAAAACATTTGGTATATTATGGATGCTCACCTAATTGGCATCCTTAGAATAGCTCCACTCGCTTTTTGTTATATTAACAACAAGGAGATGATCAGATGCCACGTGATAATGAAAACCAGCATGTAGAAGCCACACCGCATTTTGACGGGGAAAAAGAAGGAATCATTAATGATCCCACAGCTACTTCTGGCTCATCAATGGGCATTCAAGTGGAAACCAATGTCGAGTTTGCACTAGAGAGAAACCCCTTCAATTTCAAACCTAAGAAGGACCCCGAGATGGAGAAGTTCGAAAGCCTAATGAAAGGGAATACATTAGACTAAAGTTTTGGACTACAAAACTGCATAGAAAAACGCAGAGGCTCCGCACCATCTGCGTTTTTCGTTATAGTAGGTACTATAAGTTTTATTGAAAAACTCTGTACAATCATGCCTCCATTTTATTTTAACCTTGGTTTCCCACTGGACTAGGTTATGATTCTATTTCAACTGTATTGATATCCGTTTCCACATTGGATTCTTTCAAATAATCTAAAACTCGCTTGGCTATTAGTTTATATCCGCTTGTATTTGGGTGGAACTTATCATCTGCCAATAAGGAAATATTCGTATTACTAAATAGATCTTTTATCGGAATAAAGCCCATATTATCGTATTTTTCTGCAAGTGATTTTCCGGCTTCATTCCAATTGTCTATAATCAAATCAAGTTCTATTATTTCACCAAAATACTGTTCAAACGGATTATAAAGACCAATTAAATATATTTGTGTATCAGGGTTCAATTCATTAATCTTATTAATAATGAATGTTAATCGCTCTATATAGGCTAGCCTTTCTTCTTGGAAGGGTTCCATAGTAACATTCATAAAATTTGATTTTAGTACTTTCATAATATCATTTGCGCCTATAGTAACTAGGATAATATCTGCCTCTTCAATCGCTGAAGAAATGGCTTCCTTTTCCAACCGTTTTAATAATTGGTCTGATCGGTTCCCTTTTTTCCCGAAGTTTTCTACGGTAATATTTAAGTTATGGTCTTCAACCGTATGGTTAAGAAGGCCAACATACCCGCCACTCTCTGTTTCATCCCCAATTCCTTCGGTCAGAGAGTCGCCAATTGCCACGACTTTTTGATCTTTTTGGAATAAATCTAATGCACCCTCCACAACTTCCCTAACCTTAGCCTTAATATCTTCCGTTATTGATTTTTCATTCTCTACTATTACCTCTTCTTCCGCTTTTGCAGGTTTAGCAGCGGTTTCAACTGTGTCTTCTATTTTTGTTATATTATCTGAAGCAAGCGCCTTTAAACTTTCCGCCTCTTGACGGTCTGGCTGAAGTAAAAAAAGAAAAAAACCTACAAATAATAAAATTGTAATAAAGATGATTGCTATTTTATTTTTCTGCATAATTCCATCACACCTATTATTATAGTAAAATTCCTAATCTTAGAAAAAACTTATTAGTATTATATAGTTTATTCATTTTATCATGGAGGTCGACATACATAAAGCAACAAAATTTAGAAAATAAAGTCAGTTTTTAGACTATGATATTAATAGTAAAAATATACCAACATATTAACGGGTGTAATGGTGAAGGATGTCCAAAATAACATGCAATTGACTGGGGTGTAACTTGTGCTTCAAAAAATGGTAACTATCTTGCTGGTGATTTCGCACAAAAAAACCAATAATGATGGTTAGTCATTATTGGTTTTTGACAATGAAACCAACAAAATATTCTATTTTTTTTTGGAGACCGTGCACAAATTATTTAACTTTAATTACAATTTTCCCTTGGGCATGATGTGTCTCACTTAATTCATGTGCTTTTTGTAATGCTTCTGCTGAAAAATCAAATACATTACCTACTTGAGGCTTGAGTATCTCTTTCTCAAGTAATTCGCCAATTTCACCTAGCTGTTCACCATTTGGCGTTAACCAATAGGAGCTTGCCGTTACCTGTTGCTTTTCTGCTAATGCTGGATCGGGTTGTCCAGCAATCGTTACTAATCTGCCTCCATGCTTTAATACTTGGAAGCTTTTATTTAAGATGTCGCCGCCCATTGTATCAATGACCACATCATAATCACTTAATTCTTCTTCGAATTTTTGTATGCGGTAATTAATAAATTCATCTGCACCTAGTTCTTTAACATATGCTTCATTTTTTTCACTGGCTGTTGTAGCGACATAGGCACCCAAATGCTTTGCGATTTGAATGGCCAAACTTCCCACACCACCAGCACCAGCATGGATGAGTACTTTATCTCCTGGTTTTACTTTTGTATTATCCACTAGACATTGCCAAGCAGTTAAACCTGCTAATGGTATAGAGGCCGCTTCTTCAAATGTTAGGTTGCTAGGCTTTTTCGCAAGTAAATTCTCATCCACAGTTGTAAATTCCGCATACGTCCCTTCAGCGGTAGTATCCGGCCGCGCAAAAACTTCATCCCCCACCTTGAAATTCTTCACTTCACTTCCAACTTCGACTATCTTACCAGCAACATCCCAGCCAAGGATAATTGGGAATGTCCAATCAAGCATCTGCTTCAGGTAACCCGCACGAAGCTTCCAATCAATTGGATTAATGGAAGTGGCATACACCTCAACTAGTACTTGGTTTGCTTTTATTTCTGGTTTCGGTAGCTCCTATTGGTTAACGCCAAATGGTGAACAGCTAGGTGA
>Ga0068629_1000743_pt1 | contig 10069 bp, 8 predicted proteins | sample InSIn3gowninarea_FD_77432 | JGI IMG/M metagenome (GOLD analysis project Ga0068629, IMG submission 77432) | Clean room microbial communities from NASA Spacecraft Assembly Facility at Jet Propulsion Laboratory, Pasadena, California, USA -... ...
AGCATTAATATTCCTGAAAATAAAATTTCTCCTTGTTTTCTATTTATTTGAGGATTCTTTTTAGGTGATGGTACTTTACATTTAAAATTGGAATGAAAACAGAAAAATAGTACTATAGTTATTGTTCCTTTATTTAATATTGTACAATCTAATGTTGAATCTAATAAGGAAATAATGGAAATAATGACTAACACTTTAAATAGTATGGGTATAAAGACTTCTTTAGTTAAAAGTACTAAAACTTTCTCTTTAACAGTCAAAGGTATAGATAATGTTTTTAAATCTTTATTCCCATTATTGGAAAAAAACTCACACTTTTTATATTGAAAAGGGGATAGTTTTAACTTATTAGTCTGAGTAAAACAGTTGGTTAAGTCAGGAGGCCACCATACTTACTTTGGACTTAATGCTCTTATTAATAAAATATATAATAGTGTTAATGAGCGGTTTACAGATAAGGAAGTTTGAATAAGTCGTTTAACTATTTGACTAAAGGCAGTTTCCGATCGTAGAGATTGAGGAGAGTATTATATCTACCCCATATATACACCTAATAAAGTTATTAGGGGTTGACAGGTGCGTTTCCCTTCTACATTAAAACTTCCTAAGTCTAATAAGGCAATGATGTGTTCAACTTGCGGTGGACAAGATAAAGCTCTTCTCTTAGCAGTAGAATATAGAGATAATATTCTCTCAGATTGAATTAATACCTTTTAAAATATAACCTTTGCAATCTTGTCTTTCTGTCTTTTATGTATATTTTGATCTACCTGCGGGTAGGAGAGAAATTACATAAATAACATATTTACCTTAAACAAACTGTACAATTAGATTCTTAAGGGTTATAGCTATGTTCTCTGCTATTCGTATATTATTCTTATTATCTATTACAGATATAAGTATATCAAGTATACAAATATGTTACAGTTATATAGTATGCTGACTAGTTTTACATCATAGAAAGATACAGAATGTTATCTGTTTTATATTTCTTTGTTATTTTTTGATTGATAGTGAAGTTACGTATTGTATGGATACAGCCCCAGATATGTCTCTTACATTACAGAATAAAATAGCTCAATTAGAGGAAAAAATAAAATACTTTAAGGAGCAAGCTGTGGTTGCAGAGAGGGATTTTAAGGAAGTATTAAGCACAAAAACATTTTACGAAAATATGGGTGCTATATCTGAATGACAACGTGAATATAATATGGTTGAATCTGCGTTAAAGGATACGAATACTAACCTTAATAGTGAAAATAGAATGATAAAAATCTTAAAAGCAAAACTAGAAAGTGGGGATTATGATATGACTAGTAAATCTACCGCAGCTAAGCGTAAATTTACTGATTAAAGGCATTTTTTATCTAGTTAAAAAGGGTGTTTAATACTAGCCTAAACCTTCGTTTATTTAGCCTCTACATTTAGACGACCTAAGTCTAATAAAGTCTTTATGTGTTCAACTTGCGGTGGACAAGATAAAGCTCTTCTCTTGGCAGTATAATATAGAGATAAAATTATCATATATTGAACTAATACTCCTTAAAATTTAACCTTTTTAACTGTTTTGTCTTTATGCATTATTTTATCTACCTGCGGGTAGGAGAGAAATTACAAAAATTACAGATTACCTTTTAGCTTAACTGGGCAAACCCTATGCAAACACCTGCAGCTATTGTTCCCGAATGATATCTTTTACCATTCTATGCTATATTAAGATCAATACCTAATAAATTATTAGGAGTAATTGCTATGTTTTCTGCTATTTTAATATTATTACTTCTATCTGTTACAGATGTAAGTAGATCAAGAGGAATGCAATTTAGACCTTTATGTAAAATGCTATTCTTTGCGTTTGGAGCAAACTTCCTTATTTTAATGCAGTTAGGATCTAAACACGTAGAATCACCATTTATTGAATTAGGTCAAGTATGTACTGTACTCTATTTCTTATACTTCTCAGCAGCTATATTAGGTCTAACGAATCTTGAAAACACTATTGTGGATCTAAAAACAGAAAAAAATAGTACTAAGGCGTAAGGTATTTTTCAGTTTGTAATAAAAAACAGGGATGTTTTTTACTTTACATGTGTATTCTCTACATCGACCTTACACATGCTTCATGTGGCCGCTCTTACGATTACTATAGCTATTGTACGAAATGTGCAACATATATTTGTAAAATATATAGATAAGTTTAAATTTATCTTAACGTAAAGGCAGTAAAATAAAATTTAACAGGGTTAGATTATAGTAAACTTGTTATATAATTTTTTATAAACTATCTAAATATACTTTTTTAGTTTTTACTATAACAAATCCCCGTTTCGGGTTTTCTCTAAGAGAAAAAAGAAAATAACGGGAAAGTTGTATCATAAGTGATTTATACCTTATATACAATAATGGGAGAAGATTATTTTTAAGAGTAAAACCTTATTTAGGTTAAAGCCCAATAATATAAATAGTATCGATTGAGAAAAAAGGAGCATTTGTTTTATATACGTACTGCGGTAGACTACGTATTAAATAGGCTTAGCATTTCTTTACTAAAGCCCAGCTAAAGGGTATACGATGAGAAGTAAAATTATTAGCCTTACCCTTTAAGTATATGTTTTACATGCGTATTATAAAAAAAAATGATCCTTTACTTCTTTTTTAATCTAGGATTACTTTTGTAAATAGTTGTAGAGATATACTATTTACTATAAGCTATATGGTCATACACACTAAGCTTAAATGGCTATATATTTATATTTATATACGTACTATATCTATATATATAAGGTTATGGATTAAGCACTGCTTTATTAAAATGAATAAAATAGAGTTTTGATGCAACATTTAAAATCTAGAGGTACATAGACATTATATTAACATAGGTGTCACACAGAGAAACTTATTTAATATGCAAATACACAGATAACATATAAAGCTACATAGCGTACGTATAAGTATAACCTATAGAGGTACATAGCGTATTTATTTTTAAAAAATAAATGATATGTAAAGGTACATAGTTAATAATATATCTATTTTCATGAAAAAAAATTCGTTGTCTATATAAAAGATCTTTTATAGATGTAAATATAAAACTATTCAAGTAAGTATAACCTAAAAAAGGATATGTACATAGGGTGATGTTATGCGTAATATAAAAAAGTATATATTTAAGGTTCGATTCCTTTATATCCTGTAATATTAGTTTAATTTTTTTTAGCTTGTGATACAAATGTAATAAATTTGTTATATATTGTATTAATTTTACAATAAAACATATTGTAGGAAAGTCCAGTGATTAAAAAATAACTTTCAAAGTGAGGTACAAGCTTAGGTAATGCACAGAAAATATAAATAATAAAAACTTTTAGTTTTTTATTGTAATTTTGAAATAAAAAGCCTTTATAATTCTTTTTTTTAGTTAAATATTCCATTACTAGAACCGGCTTACTTGTATCCAAGTAATAATAAAAATAGCTTAAACTAATTTGTTATTTTACATATAGTTTTTGAAATAAACTTTGTTACAACTTTTATAGATAACTATTAATTATTTAAATATATAGTTAATATAGTTAATTATTTAATATCTAAAATAAACCTTTAACGGTTATAATAATTGGACAACCATTAGTACTGTAATATTAGGATTTAATTATAGAGGGAGAAGTCAACAAATACGTTTGAACTCCCCCCCCCTCTTTCAAAAATCAATGTATTGTAAAAAAAAAAGTTTTTTTTGGTATAGTTCAGGTTTGTTGAATAATATGTAGGTTGATTAGGTTTGTAGTTGGATTGTTTTCATATGTACAATATACTTAACTAGTGTGTATAGTATGTTATATGTTTTTATATATTTTGCATGGTTTTATACATTTTTGTATCTTTAGTTACCACAATTTTTTTTAAGACTAACGAGTATTGTATTTTACATTTCAATACATAATAATCACTCAAAAAAAAAAATAAGTTTAATGTTTACTTTATTTAACATTGTTTTATCTTGATGAGTTTAAGTTTTTTGAGAATAAATACATTAGATTTCTACAATATCAATCTCCTTTATTGGTATTTTTACTATTTTTATTATCAATGTATTTATATCTTTAAGGATGTTTTACTTTTTGATGATAAAAGTAAAAATTATCCTTATATATCTATAGGAGCTAAGTTTGAAATAGCAAAATAGGCTGTGACTGATACCAGTAAGGGAATTAGTAGTGGTTATATATTTATCTGTTTTTTTTTTCATACCCCTTATTAACTATAAGGGGGGGGGGGTAAACGATATTTACTTTCACCATTAGCTTCTAGATTAAATGCTTATTTATTAGCTATGTTTGTATTTAAAATGATGGATAATATGATTGAATTTGATAAAGCGGATAGAAATAAAGTGCTTCCTAAGTTGGATTTTGGGAAGTATGAGATTGTTTTACGTGAGAGTGAAAAGGTTTTTAGGTTCAATCACGATGAAATTGAAAAAGAATTTTACAAGGGTTATGGTGTTCCGTAAATGCGTACTAGAGGTGTAGAACAACAAAATAAAAACAACAAAGACTCTTATAGTAAGGTTTCAAATGATAGTTATACCTGAAATGATGGTAATGCTTCAAAAGATAGCAATGCTTCAAAATATAATGTTTCAAATGTTAGTGGAGAGGAGGTTAAGTTTTTAGATGAAAGTACAAAATCTAAGGGTAATGCTTTAAATAGCAAACATTTTTAGAAGTTGTGACTGATTATTTATCGAACGAATACCAATTAGGATAACCCAGAATATGAAGACTCTTTGGAGGTTAAAAAGTAAAATATTTATAAAAAATAAGGTTGTTTTATGTGTAATTTCATAAGATCCTTCTAACTTTAAACTATCACAACTAGATTTATAAAAGGTGTTAGCTTTACATACTTTTACATCTCCAGATGGTAATATTGTATCCTTTAAGGAAGGAATGAGAGAATATACTTTAGGTTTTCAAACAATTAAACTCTCCGATGTACCTACTATTAAAGGTCTAGTATCTATTCATTCACCATGTCTTATAAGTTTAAGTCGTCTAGTATAACTATGAGCCTGCAGATTAACTAACTTATCTTCTATTTTAACATCTCCTACAGTTCAATTTATTTTACTTTGTCTTTTAACAGCTGTACTTACATTCTTATTATTCAATAGATTCATATAATCTGTATAAGTAATAGAACTCGATTTTAAACCTTTAGCTTTATTGATAAATTGACCCTTGTCATTACATAGTCAATATGTTTTACCACTTATAAACATAGCCTTCTCGACTTTATGCTCTAGTTGTAATTTACCTAACTGAGTATCATTACTGTTTTCTTTATCTAAATCCGCATCAGTTACTATACTACCCGTATCAGAATAATATATGTTACCTCCTTTACTTAGAATATCTAATTTTAACTTTGACATATTAATTTTACCATAAGCTGTAACTGCAGCACTTATAGCTATTGAACTCACACTTAGACTTTGAACTTCTTTATCGGTAAATTTATCAAGTAACTTAATGATATCTAGATTATGACTTTTTATTATATCATTATCTAACTTAGTTATATAACTAACTAGGTAATTATAACCACTAATTCTTTTGTAAGACGTTATTCTATGCATAAGAGATATTCTGTCAAATGTTTTTTCATTTACAATTTCTGTTATAGGTTTATCAAGACTTATTCCAAATCTACCTAATAAATTATTAAGAAGACTTTTAGCTATAGTCTTTTGCATAGTGTTTGTAGTTGTAGACTTTACATTATAAATTTTGTCTATGTAGTCTTTAAATACATTAGATTCTCTATTGAAACTATAACCCTCTATTACAGTTATCTTATACCCATTTTCTTTAGCAAACTTTAACTCTTCACTAAAATATCAAGCTTTTCATACACCAAGAGGGAAATTTATACCTGACTTACCTCTAATAGGTAATAAACCTAAATAACTACCTAGAGGTGCTTCAACCTTACAGTAGAATAAACCAAATAGATCATCTATAGACTTATCAGTGTAATAATCTAATTTAGCACAATTTAAATCAGGCATATCTTGAAGAGCTACATAAGGATATAAAGAATTAACGTCATAATAATTTAGATTAAAACCTATAGACCTACATTACCTAGGTTTATAGTTAGAAATATACGTTTATATCCTAGTATGATAAATTACAATAGTTAAATTTGAGTTGACTTTAGGTTGTTTTTAAAAAATGATTTTTATTTGTTAAAAAAATAAGTTTTCTATTAAGGTTGATTAGTACCAGGTGTTCATTATTCTAACTTAAAATCCGTAAAGGGGATGTTTATTTGATGACGGGACAAAAAAAAGAATGTTATATTCAAATCATTAAATCTTAGTTATTTTGAAGAGTTTTTTTGAATTAATACAGCATAGAATATATTTGCTTTTTTAGGAATATCCTAAGGTATTAAAATATACATGTGGTACTATTTTGTTGTATTTCTGAGGTGTAGGTATTAAAGATAGAATTTAAACATAAAACTTGAAAGAAGCTAAGGAAAACTTATCTAACTCAAATTAATATGAGGGTAGGTAGGGGTTAATCTATTCGGTGTAGGCCAGAGGGATAATAACTGCATGGCTAGTTCAGTTGCGTATTTAAAGGGTAATTAAGTACTTTCAGTATTGGATGATAAACCAGATATGGTGAAGTTTCCTGAAAATTACTTACCAAAAGGTTACTCAGGTGAACATTTTAAAAAGAGGGTAGGCCTTATACTTAAAAATCCTCAATAAAAAGGGAGACCTATTTTTTTTTTAATGATAGTTATATGGCTTAATATAGTATGTTAACCTTTAACTGTTCACATTATGTTTGTTATTCATAAACCCGGCATTGTTGAAGCAAAATATTACTAAGTGAAAAGGGGGTTAATGGATATACTATACTAAGAAACGTATACAAAACCCTTTTTAAGTACTTACTTTATATATAAGATAAAGTGCTTTTACAATGACTACACAGTAACTTAAAACTAAGCTATTAAATAGTTGTTTTGCATGTAGTATTATTTTTGAGTAGGGAATAATAACAAAAAAAAACTCGATATATACATATATATGTGTTTATATACTATTGTTTGTCTAATAAATTATCTGCTATAAACTGTACACCAGAACTCCATAATCCTAATCACACTAATATACAAAAGCTGTAACAGCTAACAATGAGAACAGTACATAGGTTATAGCATAACCACGCTTTTTACTTTTAAGAGTATATAAATATTTATGTACCTCTAGATAACAACAATACGTTTAAACTTTTAACAAATATATTTATAGAATTAGGATTAAATGGTTTATAACAATTGTTTTTATTAAACATTAATATGTAAAATATAAATATGATATTTTAAACATGTGTTTATAAATAACTATATACATAGTAAGATGTAAAAAGGAACAAAAAAAATAGAGCATACTAAGTATATACTTGTAAGGTTTACATCTAGTGTATGTTTATATACACTAGATAATCTCTATTTTCTATTTCGAGAATTTTTATAAAGAATTTAATCAGTTAAAGATTAAAACATAGATTAGTGGCTACTTACTCACCCCTTTAATCCAAAAGTTCCATTACGTGTTTTAGAATTAATAAGGGTATATTGTGCATTAGCTTTAACATGACCTCTTAAGATAGAAGAGGATTTAGACTCAAATGAGGCACGTAGATTTTTTAGACTACCGACATATCTATACTTAAATACAGCTCTCATAGCAGTTAAACGTCTAGTTAATCTACCTGATGCTTCAAATCTCACACCACTAACTACTTGTTGCTTTATAGTTTTTACTACATTATTCTTATTCATACTTTCAATGTTATCATCGAATGTTATAAGTGTATGTAAATCAGGTATTTTCACCATTTGTCAGATGGCTCTTCTTAAAAGGGTAACCGCTTTATTGTGTCTATCTCTTAGCTTTAAGGCTATAGCTGATGAGAAAACGTCACTGTTTAAATGAAGAGATTTTAATTCAACTACTTTAATCTCTATTTTCTTACCATATATTTTATGGATTAAGTTAATTAAACCTAGATTTCTTAAATTTAAAACTAAATTGTTAAATTTTGATTTATTAAAGTTAATAGATTTTGTATAATCAAAAAAGATATTTTGTAATTTAAAAAGTTTTTTTAATAATCTAATGTTATAGGTAGGTATCTTATAAACCTTTCTTCTTTTAAGATTTAAAGCTAAATAATTTAATAAATTATTTTTAATGGTAAAAAAAGTCATATTTCATTTTTTTAAAACAAAGAATTTATCTTTCATAATATCAATAGATCTGTCTGTAAAAGTATACAAGAATGTATTATTAGTATCACGGTCTATACCCCTAATGGATTTTTTTTTATAAAATGTTTCTGATTTTAGTAAATTAATATTACTTTCTCTATTCTTTACAGCAAGTTTAGTTTGATCTTCCTTTTTAAACTTATAAAATCTAATAAGTAAGAGAATCTTTCTTAAATAACGCTCTAAAGATGCTTTTTTTTTATTATATGTGTATAATAAAATAATGATTTTATTATTAAAATGTTTTAACTCCGCTCTACTAACATAAACCTTATCAGCGGAATAACGACTCTTATTATGACGTTTACGTTTAAAAAGTATTTTAATTTTGTATAGTAGCATATTGCAATAACTTGTGAACAATTTATTTACGTTTACGTTATAAACAATTAAAGGTTTTATATATGAGTTATTAAAACTATACACAGTACCAAATCATTCTTTACTAGAAGTTGGACGATATATAGCGTTATTGTATTCTTTCATTTTATGGTAATTTTCTACTTCATTAAAATTTTCTTTCTCTGTATAGTTAGCATAAATTGGTTTTTTATTGGAATTAATAGGCACATTGTGGGGATTAAGTGTTTTTCCATAAAACTTCGTTAGTTTTTTTAATATGTTTAACATAAAACATAGTAATTAATTACAGGTAAAATAAATTGAGCAAAACACAGAATATATTATAATATCCTAATTAAGATGTATATTTATAAACAAAAAGCTAAGAAAAATCCAATTTAACTTATGATTTATCAGCTTTACTCTTTAAACTAATATAGTGAAAAAAGTCTTCTCTGTATGTTTCCAAAAACAAAATGCACGAGTTATTTAGCATTTGCTTGGGATCTGTTATATAGGAAATAACAAGTTAACATTAAACCTAGGAATTCTTCTATAAAGTATGTAGATACTAAACTAAAACAACTGTAAATAAGATAGAATATAAACAGTATGTAAAAAGCGGGCTTGTAACAGAACAGCTGGAATAGTATATTTATAGCTAGTACAACCACATATTGTACAAAACTATACCTATAATAGGTGTATATACTATGAAAAAAGGGTAGCAGTTGTCATTAGTATATTAAAAAGAGTAAAATCTAGTATAATAGCCACCCTTAAAAGCTCTAAAGGTATAAATATGAATAAGTTCATACCTAATGTTATAACTGCTACAGGTAAAAGTAAGCATGTTGATACTATGCTAAATCTGACTAGAATATCCACGTTCTCAACCGTAACATTGTTATCCTAAAAAAAGAAATATAACTTGTATACTATATAGTTTATAAATAAAGAAATATGCAGATTTAATAATTTATATGAAAAAAAGATCTATATATAGTTTCTGTTTTTTATTTAAATAATTAGGGTATTATACATGTGTGTATAAAGCGCAAGCTATTACGTTATTGTGTATGTTCTCCCTAATGTCCAAAATAAAGAAGACCCGGGGATTAATAGCTAGATATTTGCACAAACGTGGACTTAAATTAACGGAACTACCAACCCAACATGGACCATTTATTTTGTTTACCCTTTTATAAACACCGCATTTTGTTAATAGTATCCTAATAAAATAATTTGTAATCAATACATTTTCACAAACAATCATACTGCGATTCCGGCCGGGATGAGCCCGATAGGGGCTCATCCCAAAGGGTCAGTCCCCCAGGGGGGGGGGGGGGGGGCTAAAATAATTTTAAAA
>Ga0068629_1000746_pt1 | contig 10055 bp, 7 predicted proteins | sample InSIn3gowninarea_FD_77432 | JGI IMG/M metagenome (GOLD analysis project Ga0068629, IMG submission 77432) | Clean room microbial communities from NASA Spacecraft Assembly Facility at Jet Propulsion Laboratory, Pasadena, California, USA -... ...
AATGCCCGCTATGATCGGAGGTTTTGGAAACTGGTTTGTTCCTATTCTAATAGGGGCTCCCGATATGGCTTTTCCACGTTTAAACAACATTAGTTTCTGGTTATTGCCTCCATCTTTATTACTACTTTTAAGTTCCTCCTTGGTAGAAGTAGGAGCTGGTACTGGATGGACTATTTATCCGCCACTAAGTAGTATTGCAAGTCACTCAGGAGGTTCAGTAGATTTAGCTATTTTCAGTTTGCACTTATCAGGTATAAGTAGTATATTAGGAGCTATAAACTTTATAACAACTATTTTTAATATGCGTGGTCCAGGTATGACAATGCATCGTCTGCCTTTATTTGTTTGGTCAGTTCTAATTACAGCATTCTTGTTATTGTTGTCACTTCCTGTCCTAGCCGGTGGAATTACTATGTTATTAACAGATCGAAACTTTAACACTACATTTTTTGACCCTGCAGGTGGAGGAGACCCCATCTTATTTCAACACTTGTTTTGGTTTTTTGGTCATCCAGAGGTATATATTTTAATATTGCCAGGTTTTGGTATTATTAGTCATGTAGTTTCAACTTTTTCTAAAAAACCAATTTTTGGTTACTTGGGAATGGTTTATGCTATGTTAAGTATTGGAGTGTTGGGTTTTATCGTATGGGCTCATCACATGTATACAGTAGGTTTAGACATTGATACACGTGCTTATTTTACTGCAGCTACTATGATTATTGCAGTACCGACTGGAATAAAAGTATTTAGTTGGATTGCTACTATGTATGGAGGTAGTATTGAGTTTAAAACACCTATGCTTTTCGCTGTTGGGTTTATTTTTCTATTTACAGTTGGCGGACTTACTGGTGTAGTGTTAGCCAACTCTGGTATTGACATTGCTTTGCATGACACTTATTACGTAGTAGCGCACTTTCACTACGTTTTATCAATGGGAGCCGTTTTTGCAATGTTTGCAGGTTTTTATTACTGGATAGGAAAAATAAGTGGTTTACAATATCCTGAAAGTTTAGGACAAATTCACTTCTGGATTTTCTTTATAGGAGTAAATATTACATTCTTTCCAATGCACTTTTTAGGACTGGCCGGTATGCCTCGTCGTATACCTGACTACCCTGATGCTTTTGCAGGATGGAACGCAGTAGCCTCTTACGGTAGTTATTTAACAGTTTTAGGTGCAATCTTTTTCTTTTATGTGGTTTACAAAACACTTACAAGTAATCACAATTGCCCACGCAATCCATGGGAAACAACTCCTGGAATTTCTGCAACACTAGAGTGGATGGTAGGTTCACCTCCAGCATTTCACACTTTTTCAGAAATCCCATCCATTAAAGATACTCTTCCGCCACTAAAGTAAAATTATTTAAAGCTCTACTTTTAAATAATTTTACTCTGTTTGGTAATTTTATAATCTATATACTTTGTGTTTCCGTGCTTCTAATTATAAAGAAGGTTTCACAAAAAGTTTTTTGCTTTTTTAAATACAAAGATTATCCTACTTTTTCAAACACAAAAAGTAGGATACTTTTTGTATAAAATATATTTTATAAAAAATTTGGATCAAAATACAAAATAAAGTATGAAAACGTTTTTTCACATTCTAACAATTCTAACAAAACAGGTAGTTATCATATTTCACAAAATTATTTATTACTTTTATAAGATAGATATCTCATTGTTATACATAATGGGCAAGCCTGTTAACTATCTTTTCTTCCTTTTTACTTTCTTCTTTGGTACCTTTGGGAGTTGCCGAAATCTTCCTTTTGAGGCAATTGTTTTCAAATATTTTTGTTTTCTTTTTGGTTGGTATTTAATTGTAACTAGTATTTTTATATTTTTATCTTTCCAGATAAAACCTGTTAAAGAATATCTCTATAATTCGTTAGGAGAAAGTTGGGTAAAAGAGAAAATAGGCAATCCTGGTACGGCACAGCTAGCAAAATTTGGTGGAGTTGGTGCCGCTCTACTCGGCTTTAATATTTTGGACAAGTATCAGGATGGTAGACAAATTTTAGAACAAGGAGACCACATAATAAAAGGTTATAAGGATATGATCGATCAGACTGGCAAACCCGCCTACTCTAACTCGAAAGAGTATAAACAAACTATGCAGGCTGCTAGAGAGGTCTATTCAAGAGAGCCAAGGGGTTTTTTAGATCGCCTTGAGGAAAAGGCCGCAACTAAAGTTCTAGTTGAAAATGGAACTAAAGCGTGGAGGGATTGGTTGAGAGGAGGTAAATAGTAAGTTAAAGATGATTTATTTACATTTTGTTTTTCTTTTAATTTTCTTGCTATTTGTTACCAGAAAATATCCTTTAAAAATAAGAATACCTATTATTTTACAAGGGTTACTCTATGCCTTTGCTGTATTTTTAGTAAAAAAATTAGCGTTTTGGCTTAATGGGCACAGATAAAAAGAATGAAAACAGTAGTAAAGATTAAGTAAGACGTGCGCTTTCTTGCTTTTCTTTGTATCTTTTATTTTCCCAAGTATCAATAAAAATCAACTCCTGGAATTTCTGCAACTAGAGAGTGGATGATAGGATCACCTCCAGCATTTCACACCTTTTCAGAAATCCCATCCATTAAATACACCAAAAAGTAGTACATAAATTTTTAAATCTTTAAATCAATTTTGCGCAGCAAAAGAACCAAAAAAAAAAAGTATATATTTGAAAAAACAATTCGTTATATTTTTTTGCTTTCCTTTGCTGCGCAAAAGTTTTTTTTAATAATCTTTTCAATTCTATTCTATAAAAAACTACAAAAGGTATGAATGTAAAATTTGGTAAAAACTTGTTAATGTATGCTTTACGCACGCAAATTTTGATAATATATTTTTTTTTCTTAACACCAGGGTACATGGTTTTCGTATTATTTGTAATTTTTGGTATGCATTGTCATATTGAAGATAGTTTTTTACATATCTTTTCTCGGTTTGTAATTCATTTTACCGTATTGTCAACTTTATTTCTTTCCATATTGTTAAATTTTTATTCTTATGGAGAGAAAGTACAATCTTTTATCGGCGACTCCTTTTTGCATAGGTTTTTTCCAGGACCTTTAAAAGGTATTCTCCCTCTTGCTTTTTTTGTATTTACCGAAGGTTTGTTAGATTATGTGAATGTGCACTCTTTATTAAGCCGTATGGAGGATTATAATTTATGTGTAGAACAAATATGGGAGGCTCTTCAACAAGCAGAACGTATGGAATGGGGTGAGGATTTTTTTAAGAGGCTCCAAGGAATTGATAAAGATATAGCGGAAAAATTGCCTTCTGAATTCCCGACAAAAGGAGTGCTTACTGATTATAGCGAACGTTTTGTAAAATATTTTAGATAATATTTTATATTTGACAGCCTTTCGGTGAGAGACGGCCTTTTTATTTGAATCCTCCTTTATTTTTTTATTATCTTCAAAAAAATGAAAAAGGTGCTTTTTTGAGCAACCCTTTTCTTGCTTCTTTGTATCAAAAAAAAGGTTTCTTTTTTTACTTTTTAAATAAGATAAAGAATTAATAATTATTGATAAAACAGTTTAAATTTGAGTTCCAGTGTATTCACTACCATACCAATAAAAAATATTCTTTACAGAAGATAAAAGGGTAATCAAGGTGGCCAATCAATACGAAAAGATAAAAAATACAAAATTTAATTGTTTAACAATTACCAAGAAAAGACAAAGAAGACTCATGACAGGATTAAATAACAACACAAAGATAGAAAATGTTCTTAAAAGGGTATCAATTTAGGAAGAGCAGGTTTACAGAACATAAAAAATTGGTATAGTTGGCAAGACAGTGTTTGTTTTGCGATGAAAGAGCATTTAGACGTAAAAGCTTTTGCACTTACTTTTAAAGATAAGCTTTTGATATGATTAGTATGGGTACAGGTACAAGAAGTGTAGGCTCTGTTTCTTATAGACATTTTCTTTTATGTGGTTTACAAAACACTTACAAGTAATCACAATTGCCCACGTAATCCATGGGAAACAACTCCTGGAATTTCTGCAACTAGAGAGTGGATGGTAGGATCACCTCCAGCATTTCACACCTTTTCAGAAATCCCATCCATTAAAGATACTCTTCCTCCGAAAAAATAAGAGTGTACCGACTAATCTTTGTTGATCGCTTTTTTATGAAAAAGAAAGATGGATGTATGTGTAAGATAAGCATACACCCATTTTCTATCTCAGTATAATAAAAAAGAAAAAAAAACTATCTTTTATGCAAAAACTTTTTTACCATTTCTGCCGACGGAACCTGTTCCTTCTTTATTTGATTGGGCAGACTGCCTTCTCACCAATTTTTTTTATAGTGGTTTTTTCAGGATTTTACATTTACTCTTCTGTGCCGTTTATTTATAACTTCTGCTTTTTTCTTTTGATGTACAATTTGATAGGGAATACCTGTATTAGGTTGTACCTCAATAAAGAGAATCGTTTGAAAAAAGGTGAGGACTTTGTTGGATACTCCTTTTTGCACCAGCACGTCACTCATACCGGGGTCGCAAAAAAAGGGTTAACGGCTGGCGGAGCGGCCGCTGTAGTTGTGGCTCCTTATGCCGCTACCATTATTAGAGAAAAGTTAAACACATGGGAAAGGGATCGACAGGCCGACATATTATCCGACAAAAGCAAAAAGGCCGAAAATGAAGGAAAAAATGATGAAGCGGAGCTTTGGAAAAAAGCATAAATCGATGTAAGAGCGCGTGCACAAGATCCTATTTTTGTTCCTCCTGCATCTCCTTCTCTTTAGGAGGATTGATGGTCAACACACTTTTTAAAGAGTTGTCACCTTTATCTTACCTATAAAGATTATCAAAAAACATTTAACTAAATAAGAAAAAAAATATGATAAAAGATTACATAACTAAGACGACACGCTTATCACCATTTGCGAAGAAAATTATACTCTTTTATATTTGGTATGTCGAAAAGAGCACAGCCTTTACTTTCAAAATTGCTATTTTTTTAACACACTATTTTTCGAAGATGCCTTATTACTTTATTTACATTTTATTGTCAGTCGCGGCAATCTGTGACAATAATTATAGTAGTTGGTGGAATCTCTATATCTTCTATTTTACTTTTTCAATATTTTTGTTATCAGCCTTTCTCACTATATTTTACAACGAGTGGGCTTTTGCTAAAATTGATAATTTAGTGGGGTCACGTTTTTCAGAAAAGTACTATAAGCGTGAAAAGAGTGGTATTTTCGTGAACCCTTTTTTATTCTTAGGTATAGCCTGTTTTACGCCATTTATTCTGGACCTTTTAACTCTCCTTATTGACCAATATGAACAGTTTAGAAGGGTAGATGTTTTAACAGAACAAATGGATCAATTAAATGCACATGGAAAAATAAAAGAAAGCAAGGAAATTTTTGAACAGATTATTGTATATTCAAAAACATCAAGTAAAGGTATAATTACTAAACTCAATATTATTATCCAATCCTTTGTAAATAAGTAAAGCATATATATATCCCTTGCGCGTTTCTTTCAAGAGGGATAGTGGGATCTTTATATTATTTTTTTTGTTATTACTTTTACCCTTTTTCAATACTTTACTATTGAAAAAGGGTTTTTGCAACCATAAAAAGATAGAAATTGAAAAAATCTAATTTAGTCTGAAAAATGAAAACAGTGACGCATTAGGTTGGAAATTGTTAATACATTTATCAATATGTGATTTATAGTGTTTATAATAATTTCACAAAATTATTATGGATTTTTTTACATTATCTTGCACATTTGTATCTCTATACCTTTTTCTCAAACTTATAAATAAAATTATATGCAAAACTTTTTCTTAAAAATACACCTAAAGGTATACCAAAAATATATGGATTTGTTTTTATACTTTCAAAACACATTTTCAACAGAGAAGGGAAAAGAGACGCCAACTTTATCATTATGGCCTTTTGTTTTCCTGTGCTTTTCTCTACTTACAGGTATTGTTTAGATAATAGTACTATTATGTTTAAACCTTTTTTTGGATTTTTGACTCTTAACCGGATATTGGAACCTTTACTTTTAGTTTTTATTCCTTGTTATATACTGTTTTTATACTTTTCAAAAAAAAGTTATTTATTTTCATTTTTGTAAAAATATTTCTTTTATCATTCCATTTTTTCCATTCTTATTGTTCTTTTATAGGGTTATGATCTATTTTTGTAAAAATATTTTCTTTGGTTGTGTATTTTTACTGCTCTTGTTTTTATTATACCTTTATTGTCTTTTTATAGATTCACCTCTTATTCATCTTAAACCACTTATAGTCTTTCCTCTTTTGGCTTTTCGTGTTTTTCTTAGTAGTATCGATCAAAAGCATTGGCTTTTTATAATGCATCCTGAGTTTTTACTCATAAAGTCACAGTTAGAAGAACCAAATAACGATTTAGGTTGGTTTCTTCTAAAAAATTTTTCTCTTCTGTGTGCTTTGTGTTTTATTTACTTGGATTTTACTCATTATGAACGCTTAACGCAAATATATCATCTTTGCGTAGAATCGTTCCAAGAAAAAAAAAAACAAATCATAAATATCAATAATCTTGAAATTGAACAAAGATTTGAGTCTTTAAAAAGAGAAAAAGAACAGATTTTTCAATACTATTATAGAAAACATCTGTATTGTAGAGCTGCTCCTTATATTTTTGAATCGTTCAAAAAAACCAGTAAGGCGGATTACAAAAAGGTAAAACATTTTCTGACAAATCTCATACTTGTATATACATTTATAAAAACAAAGAAAACACAAATTTTAAAGCAATCTTTGAAAAAATCTTAGAAAAAAAATTACGCAAAGAACCTGCCAGATCAACAGAAAGCTTGTTTGAAGATTTACTGGGTATGGAAGCGTGGGTCGCTCTTAGATTACATGGAATCAAAACAAAGCAAAATGTTGATATTTTATGCGAAAAAGATTTTCTTCCTAAATTTTGTAACGCAGAAATTCATCCCGAATTGTATGTAGAACCTCTTCACAAAGCCAAGGTAGAAAAACTTTTAAGAAAGTACGCGCACATGACAAGGGAATAATTAAAAAACCATCAACCGTTTGCAGATAAACTTTCTGAGTTGGGTAGAGCGAAAATGCAAGAACCCGCTTTTTAGCAAATGGATCGTTAAAAATTTTTTTTAAAGATTGTACAAATATTCTATCATCTTAAAAAAAAAGCAAACAAAAGAATACATTTTTAAAGAAAATTCCTCTCTAATTATGAAAAGAACGGATAAAAACAACACTTTATAGAGTCTTCTACAAATCTCAATTAATCTTCTACTTATCTTAAATGAGTTAAAAGACAAAATCTATAAAATTCCAAAAAAAATATATACCCAAATTATAGATATAGGTATAAAAATTTCTCTGTAAAAAAGTTTGAAAAAAACAAGTGAACAACTAAATGTAAACAAAGATTTTCAGTTTAAACATAATTTATATATTGTAGAACAAGAAACTTTTACCCTTCTTGAAAATCTTAAAAAAGGTTGTTTCTCTAATTCTTCTATTGATATTTTGTTTCATTCTTCTATTAATGAAATCTATAATTTTTCTATTGATACAGATTACAAGAAAACTTGTAACGACGATCAATAGAAGAATGAGTAACTTCTTTGGGTAACAAAAAGTAACCCTTTTTCCTGAAGGGTTCAAGAGAGATACAAAAGGCATAGAAAAAATTTGGATACTCTATACTCATTCTTCTATACTTATAAACTTTGTATTCTTTTTTTTAAACCTTTTAGTATTTTTTTTAAACAAATAAAATTTGTTGGAAAAATGTATATATAATATAAGCAAACAATATCTCTTTTTCTTTATGAATTCTCTTTTTTATTTTTTTGCTAACCTTTTCCACCTTATTGTTCTTACTTTTGTTACCACCATTTTCTAACCCTCTAGGGTAACTAGGGTAAAGAAGCTTTTTTTGGTACCTTTTTCAAGCTGTACTGTGAAAACGGGTACAAAGAAGGGATAATGGGTGCGCAATATCGTTTTTTTTGTATTCTGAAAATCTGTAACAAAAAAAATTAAAACAATTTCAAAACCCTACCAAACTCATGTTTTATCACAATACGAAAGATACGAAAGATACGAAGTTTGGCAAACTGAATTGCTCTTAATAGCACGTATTTAAAAAATTAAATTATTGATATGCAGAAATTGAAGAGGAGTAAGGAAAACCATCAAAATTTTTCTTTCTATGGTAACCCTTCCGCTTACAATGATGGTCACCCTTTGAAAAGAAAGGATATCACCGTTTGAAAAGAAGGAGGCGAAGGTTGGTATCCTTTCAAGGGAAAAGGCAAACAAGCACGTATCCCTTATCCCTTATCCCTCTAAAGGGATAACTAAAGGGATAATGGCTGCGCAAAAGGCTCGCGCCTTCTTCTTGTATCCTTTGTTTTACGTAGTAAAACTTAGGCTTCGCAAGAAGTATGCGAACCTTTTATTTTTGTATCCCTTCTATGCATAGAAAACAGGTTTTCTTTCCTTCATTATCCCTTTAGTTATCCCTTTAGAGGGTTGTTAAAAAAGTATACAGAAGATTTTAACAACCCTTTCTGTTTTTACGTAGTAAAAGTTAGAAAAAGATTCTTTTGGTTTTAAAAAAGTAGATTTTAACAGGCAAGGGATACTTATCTTTTGTTTTACGTTTACAAACAAGAAGTATAAGGGAAAAGAGGTTTTCTTTCCTTGATTATCTTTTGCTGGTAGAGGGATACAAAGATAAAGGCTTCTAGAGTTTTTTTTTTCTTTTGTATGCACCTTTTTTATTTTTTGCTGCCCATAAAAACCAACCTTTGAAAAGATAATAAGACGGCCCAACAGATGACAGGCATCGGCAATAATCATGCATGCCCTTCTTATCCCTTCGCTTGCATCGTTACTGAAGAAATAAAGGGTAATGCCTCTTTGCCTGAACCTTCTTTGGAAAATATAATAAGAGCATTAGTGGCAAACGTAAAGCCCTCTAAATGGTAACAATTAATGCGATTTTTTTCGCTCATGTATTGTCTTTCTATCTTGCAGTAGTATAATAAAAAATTCGCATATATTGCTTTTCTTCAATTAATCAATCTTGCAAATGATTGCATCCAAATGGTACCATTAAATTTTTTTAATAATATATTCATTAAAAGACATACTTTCAATAAGGGATACCAAGTTTTTGTTTTTTATTACGATGTAAATTTTATTGCTTGTATCCCTTTAAAATGTTTTTAAAGGGATACAACAATTCCTTGATCGTCACATTTTAAAAGAGTTTTACCAAAAAAGCATCAATGACAATGATTGCCCTTCGTCCTATTATGTATCCCTTATTGAATAGGTTTGCAAAAAGTTTTTTTTTAATTGCGGCGGCAGGACTTGAACCTGCGATCTCCAGATTATGAGCCTGGCGAGATATCCAATTTCTCTACACCGCGATAGAGTCAATCCAACCGCAGGTTCCCCTACGGTTACCTTGTTACGACTTCGCTCCAGTTACCAAACAGATCATCGTAGACCGTATTTTAGAATCAAATCTGCTTCTACAATTTTGTAATCAAAGAAAAGAAAACAGATTTAATGATAAAAACAAGAATGCTTCCGATCCACTCGACTTCCAGAGCGTGACGGGCGGTGAGTACAAGGCTCAGGTACAGATTCACCGTGGCGTGCTGATCCACGATTACTAGTGATTCCATCTTCATGTTCTCGAATTGCAGAGAACAATCTGAACTGAGGTGATTTTTAAGGATTCGCTCCGATTCGCATCATTGCTTCCCTTTGTGACCACCATTGTAACACGTGTGTAGCCCAGCCCATAAGGGTCATGACGACTTGACGTTATCCTTCCCTTCCTCCAGTATATAACCGGCAGTATGAAGAGAGTGGTTAAATTAGTGCACAAACAAAAACAAATATAAAATTTGTTATAGTGTGCAAATTTTTATTACCAACACTTCAAAAGGGTTGCGCTCGTTAAAGGACTTAACCAAACATCTCCAATGTTTACACTATTTTTTTTAAAGAAAAACAGCATGTATCCCTTG
>Ga0068629_1000748_pt1 | contig 10047 bp, 10 predicted proteins | sample InSIn3gowninarea_FD_77432 | JGI IMG/M metagenome (GOLD analysis project Ga0068629, IMG submission 77432) | Clean room microbial communities from NASA Spacecraft Assembly Facility at Jet Propulsion Laboratory, Pasadena, California, USA -... ...
ATATCGCCATCAAAAGTGAAAGAAAGAATTAAAAAAGCGTATTCCTATATGCAATGATCAAATCAATTATAGTAAACCGTTCTTGATGAAGATGTAAAGCTATGTCAAAAGATAAATCATTTGAGATGGATTTCCTGGGTGAGAAGTCTGTATTGGTCCAGCAAGACCAAACCATTTTGCATGCTTCTTTACAGGCTGGCATTCCACACTTTCATGCATGTGGCGGTAATGCGAAATGTTCTACTTGTCGAATACTCGTACATGAAGGAATGCAACACTTAAGTGAAATAAATGAAAAGGAAAGTGCATTAAGAAAGAAAATATCGCTTCCTCAAAACGTACGTCTTGCTTGTCAAACATTTGTAACAGGTAAACCCGTTCGAATCAAAAGGATTATCCGTGACCAGGTAGATGTGTACATGTATGTTCATAAAGCAGATAGGGAAGGAACACATAAAATAGGTGAAGAAAAAGAATTAGCATTGTTCTTTCTTGATATTCGACATTTTACGCCTTTCATGGAAACATTACTACCGTTTGATGTTATACATGTTACGCGAAGACTTTTTTTAATTTTTCAAAAAGCAATTAATGCTAATAATGGTAAAATCATAGAAACTGCTGGAGACGGTTTATATGCAGTGTTTGGACTCGAAACAGCAGTAGAAGATGGTGCCACAGATGCTTATAATGCGGGCATCACTATATTAAAAGAACTGCACTGTTTTAATAACGAATATCTAAAACCTCATTTTCTTCATTCATTATATGTTGGCATAGGTGTGCATGCAGGCAGGGTAATAACAGGTAGTATTGAAGTAAATAAAGTAGATCAAATGACGGTAATGGGGCTTCCTGTAAATATTGCATCACGGCTACAAGCAGCTACCAGGGAACTAAATAATAATTTTATTGCATCAGCATACGCATACTCTTTAATAAAGAATAAGCCCCAAGCCGAAAGCGTATGCATTCTCTTGAAAGGAATAAGCGAAGAACAAATAGTTTATTTGTTGGGAAGTGCTTTTCCTTCCTTTAGTTAATTTCTCTAAGTATGACTCAGGACGTTTAATTGAAGTAATGAATCGTTCTACTCTTGACAATCCTGCCTTATCAATTAATAAAGTAGCTTTTACTTCCTGCACAGAAATCGATTTAACAAAGGATAGCAATTCATTGTTGTTATGAAATATCTGTCGCTGGTCCATTAGGATTAATGTTTACTTCTAATTCTTCCCATTACCTTCTTACAACCTTGTGAGAAGGTATCAAATTGAACTTAAAAGACATCTTCCACACATGCTACTTTCAAGTTCAAATCTAATCAAAGAATTAGCAGTATGGATTTTAGATCACAAGTAACATAAACGACATTCTTTTAACCATTTAATTAGTTTTTATAAACTATCTTTATTATATGTCAGGTGAAGCTCTAAATATCAATTTTTCTACGATAAGTAAGTACTACGTCGTGCCTGATACAAGCAATTGTTTTACCTGTTCATTTACTGAATTTCTTCCCTTTAATTCAGCAATGTATTACTACTCCAGCTTCAAGGCCTTTAAAACCTTAGTCCCCGCCTAAACATATTCTTCCAGGCGCGGGAAGTGCTTCTTTTCATTCAACATAAAGACGAGACACGCTGTCTTCAATTCTCCAAGAGGATTGGAGAGATTAATGGCATCTGTTGATTATAGCAATAATAGTATTTGCCGATCTACGACGTAGTTGTTTACAACAATAATTGGAAATGGCTTAGACATCCGTTAAAGGCTCCATAGTAGATGCTAATTTTTTATCGTTTGGCTTGCTCTTAAGAGTGTGCAGGATGTTTTTTAAACATAAATATTTTATCATGTCACATAAAGAAAAAAATGTTTCAGTTAGTAGAATTGTAATTCTACTACTTGTAATAATTAATGTTCTTATTATAAAAGTCGCCTTTATCCAAAATGAAAATTGGTATTGGGGGTTAATTGTTACAATGCCATTGCTATTGATTGCCATCATAGATGTTCGGCAAACAAAACACGCCATCTTACGGAATTATCCCGTGATCGGCCGTTTGCGTTACTTCTTCGAAAATATAAGGCCTGAATTAAGACAGTACTTTTTTGAAAGTGATTTAGATGGGAACCCTTTTAGCAGGCGACAACGCTCTATTGTTTATCAAAGAGCAAAAAACGAGAAGCAAACAGTTGCTTTTGGTATGCAGGCAGATCCTTCTGCGCCTGGTTATGAATGGATAAGTCATTCTGTTTACCCGGTTTCTATAAATCAGAATCATTTAAGAATAATGATAGGAAACAATCAGTGCTTGCAACCTTACGACGCGAGTATTTATAATGTAGGTGCAATGAGTTATGGCGCTTTAAGTAAAACAGCGATAACAGCATTAAATCAAGGTGCAGCAATAGGTGGCTTTGCACATAATACGGGTGAGGGTGGTATAAGCGATTACCATTTGAAAGGTGGTGATTTGATTTGGCAGATAGGTACGGGATACTTTGGATGTCGAACTGAAGATGGACGATTTGATCCTATTGCATTTAAGCAAAAGGCGTCGCATCCCGCGGTAAAGATGATTGAACTGAAACTTTCACAGGGTGCCAAACCTGGACATGGAGGTATTCTGCCAGCATCAAAAAACACAGAAGAGATTGCAGCTATCAGGCACGTAACGCCAAATACAACAGTTCATTCTCCGGCTCGTCATGCAGAGTTTGATAGTCCTGAAACCTTATTGCAGTTCATTCAATTTCTGCGTCATCTTTCCGATAGTAAGCCTGTTGGTTTTAAGTTATGTATCGGTGATAAGGAAGAGTTCATTAATATCTGTAAAGCCATGTTGCTAACCGGTATTATTCCTGACTTCATTTCAGTTGATGGTGCAGAAGGTGGAACAGGTGCAGCTCCACTAGAGTTTACTGATCATTTAGGGATGCCATTATATGAGGCCATTGCTTTTGTAAAACAAGTGCTCGATGAATATGACCTTTCTGATAGTATTAAGATAATTGCCGCAGGCAAAATCATTACAGCATTTGATATTCTTAAAACAATAGCTCTTGGCGCGTCTGCTTGTTATAGTGCCCGAGGGATGATGTTTGCGCTCGGTTGTATACAAGCATTGCAATGTGATAGTGGTAAATGTCCTGTAGGCGTGGCAACACAAAATCCGGCATTATACAAAGGATTAGATCCCACAGATAAAAAGATACGAGTTGCAAGCTTTCATGCAAACACATTAATTGCTACAAAAGAATTGATGGAAGCATGTGGTTTCAAAAACATAACAGAAGTGAGTGCATCAAAATTCTTTAGAAGGATTGATGAACAAACAACCAAAAGTTTCGATCACATTTATTTTAAAAGAGGTAACAAAGCCTTACACCAGAACTTTCAATTAAACTAAGAACATTATGAAAAGGACAAAAAGTAATATTATAATAGCAAAAGAAGATTACGAAACTTTAAATGCTTACGTAAAAGGTTTAATGCATGTAAAAGCATTTGATAGGAAAAATGCTGCTATGCTAAAAGAAGAATTAAACAAAGCAATCTTGGTTGAAAGAGATGAATTGCCGGATGACGTCGTAAGACTTAATTCAAAAGTTGTGATCAAGGAGGGGACTAAGAATAAACTTATAGAACTTGTTTTGGTTGTTCCTGAAAAGGCAGATAAAAAAGAAAGAAGGGTGTTCGTTTTGCTCCAATTTGGAACTGCTCTATTAGGGTTTAGACAAGGCGAAAAGATAAAATGAGATGTACCGTCTGGAAGTAAAACATTTTCAATTATGAAAGTGTACAATCAAATCAATAGCAATTAACCTTAAAAATTGAAGTAATGGACTTGATATTAATTATAACAGCCGTATTCATTGTTCTCTCAATAGTTTGTTTTATTGTTCTGTATAACAGAGGAGTTCGAAAAGACCGGCAGATTTTCGACAATTACCTTGAACAACAAAGACAGTTAAAATACAGCAGAAGAAGGAGAGGAGCTAAATGGTCAAAAAAAGACATTGGGTTTTTCAACTAATATGTCCATGGAAAACCGATAGAAAATCAATTATATAACGCTGTGTTTGCAGCAAAAAAACATTATCATGACGTCAGCATTAATTACAGCGGCAATTATTTTAGGCGCGATATTCATCTTTGTTTTCTTATTTATATTGATACATAAGAAGGGGCACAATAAAAAACTGGCTAGACAGAAAGTTGTGCTTGCTGATATTATCTGGAAAAATAAACTTGAAATAAGTGAAAAGGAAACTATAAACGATTATATGTTAGCAATTGATAAGAAAAATTCTGTTCTTGTTTATATAGACTTTAGTATGTCGAAAGAAGTAGCATCTATTATCGATTTGTGGAACATTAAAACAGTTAAGGTCAAAAAGGAAGAAGAGAGTATATACATGCAAAGAAAATGGAAGCCAGTACTTCTCGGCAAGCAAACTAAACTAATCCAGTTGGAAGCGACAGTAGTCGATAACGAGCAAAAAACCAATTTGGTCTTATACGAATATAAAGATGGCTTGCAGGATATTGTACAAATTAATAGAAGGGCAGACTATTGGTCTCACCTAATTAATACAAGCATACAAAAACTGCCTCATCCTTCGAGGCAAAATTTAAAGTATGCCTAAAAGCACGCACTTGTCATTTTAGAATGCAAATAAAGATGGCCTGTAGTTGTGAGATCTATCTTAACCAAGAAGCGACTATGCTTCCTGGCTTATAGGTTCTGATTCTAAAAATAATCGTCTTTTATTCTTTAAGTGTTGTCTCTGTTCTTATTACTTGTCCTGACGCAATTGCTGTATCTTCTTCTTTTCGCCAACAATCCATATAATATCTCCTCATTCTAATAATGTGCTCGAATCAGGATTTAATATTCTTATGTAAGTTTTTGAAATAATAGAGGAAAGGAGACGAGGATTTTAAGGGGCGAAAATATTTTTGTTAGGATTTAAGGAAGTTCGAATCAGCATCGAGACCGGTTATCATGAATAAAAACAGTAAGTATGGTAAAACAACAATTAAGGTTTCACGTGACAAGTGCTACAAACCCTTTTGCTCATTCACTACTAATGATGCTTTAACGTAAATGTTAATTAAACACATCCATCGCCGTGTCCAAGTCCTCATTCACAATTTTGGTATAGACTTGAGTCGTACGAATGTTTGTATGTCCCATTAGCTTAGATACATATTCTATCCTCATTCCTTTTCGGAGTGCCCTCGTAGCCCAAGTATGACGTGAGCTATGGAACGAAATTGCTTTATCTATCTCTGCCTTTTGAGCGAGCACTTTAAGATTCTTATTTGCATAAGCAGTGCTTCTGGAAATAGCTTGAAATAGTAGGGTAGGATCAGTAGTGTCTAACGAGTTGGAAAGTAAAGGGAAAATAAAATCTTTAGGCTTTTTTTCGGGAGAGGCAGTTGAGTAAACTTCCAATATTTCTAATGCTTTTGAAGGTAGTCTAATGGGAATTGCTTCTTTTTTTTTGCGTAATCACTTTTAAAGTGCGTTCCATCAAAATTTTGCCAACGTAATTGTAAAAGGTCTGATATCCGTAAGCCTCCAACATAGGCTGCAAAGACGTACATGCTTTTATGATGGAACATACGCTTCCTGCTTTTAATTCAAGCTGTTCAAATGCCTGCAGTTCATCTTCCATTAAATATGCTTTAGTTGTGGTATCCTATATAATGCTTTGAAGTATATCACAGTAGGGTAGGATGGTAGAATCGCTCCACAATGGTAGTTACTTTGGCGTAATAATTGCGTCACAGAAAGATAGAACAACCGTAAACTAAACCGTAAACTAAAAATAAGACTGTCTAATATTTGCTTGACTACTAGCAAGTTATACTAATAAACTGTGGCTTCGCCAGGAATCGAACCTGGATCTGGAGCTTCGGAAACTCTTATACTATCCATTGTACTACGAAGCCAAAAGAACTTTACGGGCAGCAAAAGTAGGAGTTGTTTTAGAATAAACGAAACCTTTTGTTGAAAGGTCAAAAGACGCATTTGCATATTCCTATTTTGCAAAGCCGTGAATGTTGCTTCCAAATATTTTTACTGCGATCGCTAATAATATTACACCGAAAAATTTTCTAACTGCTATTAAGCCTGCTTCACCCAAGCCTCGCTCTATCCATCTCAAAGATTTTAATACCACATATACTAGAATGAGATTTACAAGTATTCCTAACAGGATGTTTATAACCTCGAAATTTGCCCTTAATGACATAACAGTTGTTAATGTACCTGATCCTGCTATCACGGGAAAAGCAACAGGAACTACCGTGCCCGCTTTTGCATTTTTATCGCTCTTAAAAATCTCGTGGCCTAATACCATTTCAAGTCCCAGTAAAAATATTACGATAGAACCGCCTACAGCGAACGCTCCTACAGTGACACCTAAAAGATTTAAGAAAGGTTCACCAACAAATAAGAATCCTACCATTAAAATACCCGATATAAACGTAGCTCTAAACTCTCGTATGCCGCCCATTTTTGCTTTTAAAGAAATCAGTAATGGTATAGAACCTATTGCATCTACCACCGCAAAAATTGTAAAGCTTACAGTAAGGAACTGTTGTAGATCAAACCTCATAGATATCATTTTTGCAAAAATAAAACATCCCTCGGCGAGGGATGTTTTAAATAAAAGTTTACTGTTTTTTAGAAATTGAACTGAACTGTTCCAAAAAAGACTTCTGCCTCTTGTTCGAAATCCATTTAGTTCCGTATACTTCTTATCAAACAGGTTAAAGCCAGTTACGCTAATCGTAAGTTTTTGTATTGGTTGATAAAGCGCAGATAAATTAAATAAAGCAAATTCTTTTGTTCTGATTCTTTTTAAAGCTCCGAAAGGGCCAAGAGAAGGATCGTACTCTACATCACTTTTAAAACCAACAGTTCTTACATCTGCTGTAAACTGCCATTGAGTTGTTGGTTTAAAAACAAGGCTTGTATTGCTCATAGTTTTCGGACGACGAACAAGGTCTGGCGTTTCATTTTCGGTATTTAAGAAAGCACCGTTACTATATAGCTGAACATGATTTGCCTGGGTTTTATTTTTATTAATAAACTTCGGGTCGTATAAGAGATAGCCGTTATTATAGCTTATGTTGCTGTGAAGCTGCACCTTAGAAGAAAAGTTTACATCAACACCAGCTTCTACTCCTTCGTTTGTCTGTTTGCCTGTATTAAGATAAGTATCGCCTCGATAATCACTAAAAGTTAAGGCATTTGTTTGTTTAGCACCGTTCCACAAATAAACGAAGTCGATGTAATCTTTTACTTCGTTATGATAAGCACTCAACCTAACTCCAACTTTATCTGCTATAATTGTCTTTACGCCTAATTCTATGCTTTGGCTTTCTTCAGCTTCAAGGTCTGCAAATCCTCTTGAAATCCCACTTGTGAAATCTTTTTCAGGCGCAAATAATTGATACAAACTTGGAGCATTGTAGCCAGTTGCATAACTGGCAAAAACGGATATATTTTTACCAATAAGCACGGTTGGCGTTACCTCGTAGCTAATAAAGTTTCCAAACCTGTCGTTGTTGCTATATCGAACGCCTCCTGAAAGGTTTACTCCAAAACCATTATTCGGAAATACCAATTCATACAACCCATGTGCATATACAAAAGCAGTAGACATCTTAATACCAACGGTGTCGTAGTTTGTCTTGCTAAAGTAGTTGAATGTGTAAGCTGATAACACACTTTGCGTATTCATTTTATCGCGAACATAACCAGTGCCTGCTACTAACGTAAAGTTGTTCTTTTTATAATTAAACTGTAGTTCATTCGTATAGTTCTTGCCGGTATAAGTTGCATCAAGAATAGTTCTGTCATAAGCAAGCGGGCTTAGCGATGTAATTGAAGAGTCGTCATAATTCTTCCTTTTTGTATTGGTAAAACCTCCAATTAATTTAGCAGTAATATTTTTTGAAAGCGAAGTTGTAAATCCGTAAGTATATAAGTTACGATTAAACCTTAAAACATTATTCTCATCATCTTTAAAAGCGCCATCATCAATATCTGCTTTTTGGTCTGTTCTTCTGTAGCCGACATATGCATCAATACCTTTTTTATTGTAAGCTAATTTTGCAGCATAATCGGTTTTCCTGAAATCATCTTTCTCATCTATAAAAAATCCGGTTGCTGGTTTTACAGAGTTATTAAAACCGTTGCTTATGCTGTTTAAAATTTCGGCTGATCCATAAAATCCTGCTTTATCTGTGTAGTTTATTCCAGCCTGTATATTATTTACAAACGTTTTCTTACCAAACGTACCTGCAGTTACTTTTACTAATCCTGAGGCGCCTTGTGTTGTATTCTTTTTAGTGATGATATTAATTACACCTCCAACCGCGGACCCTCCATAAAGTGTGCCTTGAGAACCTCTTACAATTTCAATACGATCAACGTTATTAAGTGAAACTTCATTGAGATCGAGGCCGTTATCAGGAGTTGCAGCGTCGGTTAACCTGATGCCATCAATCATTACAAGGGTCTGTTTATTATCAGCTCCTCTTAAGTATAAAGTTTGTAGCGATCCGGGGTTTTGAAATGTACCGGGAATAAATATGCCTTCAAAACGTTGTAACAGGTCAGCGAGATTTTGATAAGGTAGTTTTTGAATATCAGTAGAAGTAATAACCGTTACACTTCTCGGCGAATTCAAAACCTGTTGTTCGCTACGCGTTGCAGTTACAGTTACTTCGCCAAGATTTGCAATCTTAGAAGTATCCTGCGCCAGCAAACCTAACGGCAGGCAAAATAATAAAAGAGATAATGTTTTTTTGTTGCTCATAGCAGTGATCTTTTTTTTGAACTATGAACCGCCAGGGAAAGTATAAAGATATGCAATAGTCTACTGCAGACAGACGATTACAACCTTGCTTTTCACCCGAAAGCCCGATGATAAAATGTTTTCGACTTGGCAGGTCTTCTGGCTTGTTTTACTGTTGAACACCTTCCCATCACTTTTGCGACAGTGGTTTGAAATTCAACCGTTGTAGATAATATCTACCAAAACTTACAGCTACGGGGATAGCGCCGGATTTACACCGGCTTCCCTTTTAATTCCACATAAAGCGGAAACCAAATCTGCTGCAAATGTATAGTTAGAGCTGAAACAGAAAAATTTATTTATGCAGATGATGTTTGCGAATAGATAAAAAGATAAAAAATGCAAGCTGGAAAATGATTCTAATATTGATGGAAATATTACAACGAACTTTACTAATTGTGGTTTGATTTTTTATAGTATTCTCATTAGGAAGGCAAGATGATTAGTAAATGGTTTAATTAGAAGGAGCTTATGAATTATATCGATATTTTTCTTGTTGTTGTAGTACTGTTGGCAATTCTAAGTGGTTGGAGTAAAGGCTTTATCCTGGGACTTCTTGAACTGTTTTCACTCATAGCAGGATTAGTACTTACCTTTTTTGGTTACAAATATGTTGCTGCATTTTTCGATAAGTATATTCCATCTCTTGACATATGGTCGTTGCCTCTCGCTTTCCTCGTTACTTTGATTTTAATAAGAATAATTATTTCAATAATAGTTAGCCGGCTTTTAGGATCTATTCCCGGCACGGCTCATACAAATGTTGTAAATAAAACTTTAGGTATAATTCCCGGCTTTATTAACGGCGTTCTTTATGCTGTAATAATTTCTGCTTTGTTGCTTGCCACTCCTTTGTTTGATAATCTGTCTGATAAAACAAGGGATAGCCAAATTGTTAGCAGCCTTACTCCAACCGCCGAATGGATAGAAAGTAAACTTTCACCGGTGTTTAATGAAGCAGTGAAACGGTCAATGAACAAACTCACTGTTGAGCCGGAATCGAAAGAGACGATTAAGATGCCTTTTAAGGTTACAGATCCAAAAGCCGGCTAACTATTATTGAAATAATTATTCTTATTAAAATCAAAGTAACGAGGAAAGCGAGAGGCAACGACCATATGTCAAGAGATGGAATATACTTATCGAAAAATGCAGCAACAT
>Ga0068629_1000751_pt1 | contig 10035 bp, 13 predicted proteins | sample InSIn3gowninarea_FD_77432 | JGI IMG/M metagenome (GOLD analysis project Ga0068629, IMG submission 77432) | Clean room microbial communities from NASA Spacecraft Assembly Facility at Jet Propulsion Laboratory, Pasadena, California, USA -... ...
TCACAACATGTGTTCTGCATCACTGCAAATATATGCTGAGGCCGATTGCGATCAAGCTAGGCAATAGTGGTAACATGTACGTGTGGTCTGTAGTGCCAGAGTCACTGGGAATAGGCAAAACAGGTGTTGTACCAAGTGTGTACTGCATCATGGCATGCCGACCTTGTATATGCCTGCCAATGCGATATGTGAGGCCAAAGATTGCGCCATGTCGGTCTCTCATTGCACTGATGCGGTGCAATGTCCCTTCGAAACCCAGGCGATTATCCTTGCGGAAGGGGTCAGCATAGTTGTGGGTGCCATCTGCAATGACAGATGCAACGGAGTTCTCAATGCTAAGTCAGCTGTTACATAGCAAGCTACTTGTGCTCGCAGCTACCAAACAAGATCACTGAAGACAGGATCCTCCTGTTATGAGTGCTGACAGCTCTACATAATGCCATACAGATATGTGAGGTGTTTTGACAAGCACATCCAAGTGTAACATGACCAACATCATAGCTGCCATATGCATTGACTTATGTGAGACAAGAAGGCAGCTCACGAATACAGTGAGTTCTGCCTTCACTACTGCAACTTCACAACCCACATGGCGCTTCAAGACATGAACCCATCAGCACTCAATCACACACAAACTCTCATGCAGCTTACCAGAGCTGGTGACTGATGCAAGTACGTCCACGGCATGTGCAATGTCCATGCACAAGGGCAGCTGAGCCACCTGTCCATTGCTGAAGCGCAGCAACACTTCACGCTGCTTGTCAGCCACAATTTCAATCAACAGCCTGCAAACAGCAGCAAAGCTTCCTCAGCTGCCATTCATTGCAACATTTCGTATGATTTGCAAGTCTCACAACCTGTGTCTTCAGACAAGACTGGAGCCATTGGTACCCAAAAAGTGCACAAGCACCAACATGCTTCAGCAATGCTTGCGACCTCAATGCTTTATCATCAACAATCAAAGGCAAAGGGTGCATGATTGAGTTTACCTGACACTGCGTTGAAGTTCACATCAAGATCAAGGCATTGTTCAGGAGGACCGATTGGTGTGTCAGAACACTTACCTATTGCAAGTAGCTTCATCTTGATCTGTGTCACCTATTGACTCAGCACAAGGATGCAGATACAGAGAGATAGCATTCTCGACATCATATGGCAAATATTGCAGGATGGACTTCACTGCATCTCCCAGGGGACCTGCAACAGCATGCTGAGGGCTTGCATAAAACACTAGAAATTGTCTTCAACCAAATCTGGACATGTGTCTAAGACTGATCAACACTGTGTGTCTAAGACTGATCAACACCAGATGCAGAGCACAGTACAACATGGAACAATTGCAGCAAACAAAATGAATGACACTTTCTCTCTGCAAAGAACCCTAGACAAGTAATACACACGCATGAGCATGCAGAGCTTTCATACCGCTGGCGTGTCTGCTGTTGCTGCCCTCCTGCATTGCAGGCTTCTGTAGTTGCACACTGTTACTTGGTGGGTGTTGCTCAAAGTTTGGCTTGCAGTCATCAGTGAACGTCATCTCAAGGTCTGTGTTTAGAGGGGTCTGAGCATGTTTGCTGCAAGCAGGAACACGACACTGAGACATGATGAGACCTCATGAGGTCTGCAAGGTTCACTGCAGTTTTCTATGACGGTTGTCACTACATGCGGCTTGCACTACTGCCAGCATCTCCATTGTAGCTCCTGACCCAGAAACGACACAAGCAAACGGTGCATGGGGCAGGTAGCATTTAGCCTTTATGGAGCAACTGGTAGGGAGACCGCCAATACCTGTATGAGTTAGCTGTGTTCATGTTTGGCAGTGCTGATCTGTACCACACGCAGCTGAGTTGCAATACCAATGCTATGCCTCCCTGACCCAAGCAAATCATTTGTTTATCTGCTAGGCTGAGAAGCTGTGAACCTTCTGAGGACATGGCAGAATTGCCTGCAACATCATCAATCAAGAATAGCATGAGTCTGTATATAATCAGTGCCTTTGCCAATGCAAAGCATATGGGTATGATATTGGTTGACTGGGTCATTCCAGGTAGACATTCGTAGCAAGGCAGACACTACTTGTGCACACAATATCCATGTGGGAACTTGCTTATTACTGAGACACCCTGCCAGCATGCTGCTTGTCATCACACGCAATCTGGTGAAACATCAAGGGTGGCATGATGTCCAACCCGTTATTGTACTGGATGACTTTTGGTGCGTTGCTGGAATGGAAATCACAATGCTATTTGTTGATGCAAACTTTTTTGCCAAACATTACAGGTGAGAGATTGCAGGGGTGCCTCTACCAAGCTGGGCGCTACAAGGCCTCTGTTCCAATCCATGCAGTGCCACCAACTCTCGCAGGCTGCTTTGCAAGGGGGTGTAACTGCTGTCTGGGAAATTGTTGATGTGATCCAAGACCCCTTCAGCCACCTGGAAGCGCAAACTCATACAACACAGCAGTGTTGCATTGCAAGTACTCGCTGACAATTAGTAGATTATCAGCAGAACAGACACACCTGGATGTCAAACAGCTTTTGTGGTATGATCTGAGCATGCTCCGGCATCGCATTTGCCAACGCATGGCAGTTGAATGTAATGTTGATTCCAGCATCATCCAGCTGCCCCTGAATAGTAGTCATGACTTGCTGTGAGCTGTTGTGTTCAAACACGACCTTCTGAACAGCGCTTCGTGATGCCTCTCTCTGCATGTCACAAGTTGTTATGTCAGTAAGGAGATATCATAATATTCATGATGACATATTCTCAACTTTATGCAATACACTCGCAAAGTTGCGTCAATGTCCGTATCAGTCTGACTGCAACCTTTTCCCAGAAAGAAAGATGTCACATGTCATGATGTGATCACGCGGACCTGTCTGTGTCGACGTCAACTCACACCCATCATGCTGGCAGATCAGATCACATTGACAGAATGGTAACATGCTATACAATTCAACATGGATCTGCAATAGGTATAAATCTCAGTCTCCGGGAAGTGTGTTACAGGCAGCTTTTCACCTGAACAATGTGGATGAGCCGCTGCATTTGGTTGCCAGGCTGGTGTAGCCCCATGTCAAGAACAATAGCTGCTGATGGCATCACAGGACATTTTGGGATTTGTAGCTTCAGCTGTTTTGTTGATGGTGCTGGGACTGCATGATGTGCTTCAATGTTGCTGCTGGAAGAACTGCTGGATTGCATATCACGACTGGCTGGAAAAACAGCTTCCTTCAAGCATGCAGGGCGGCCTGAAGCGACTTTCCATGAAACGCTTGGCAGAAGACCTCTGATTGTGCTGCTGGCTTGGGGTAGCAATTCTGCCATGTTTACTGCCAGAAGCTTCTCACTGTTGTTCAGTATAGTCCAGGTGAAGTACTGCTCCAGAGACAACTTGCTGATGATTGCTGTGAGAGGAGTAGAGGCAAGGTTGTTTTGTTTCTTGAGTCGTGCAATCTCTAACCCAACTTTTGTGAAAGGGACGGGCTTGACTCTAAAGCTGTTCGATGCTGTGCTGCTAAAGCCCAAGTCAACCATGGCAAAAGCAATTGCACGTATGAACTTGTCTGTAAGGTTATTGCTGCTATGCTGCTGTCTTATTGAAGTCTTGAGTTGTGATTTTGACTTGGCCTTGTGGTGTTCTGCTGTGACAACCTGTGCAGGTAAGACCAGGATTGCAGTGACAGGAGTGTCAAGGCTCAGCATGTGTAGCTGAATCCAATTCTCTTTTAGGTCAACAGACATGGTAAAGCTTCTCAATCTCAGTCTGGGTGTCAAGACTGACTGGCTTGAGGGCCCATGTTGTCAGCTGTTTTGACCTGGTCATGTTGATTACTTGGAACATTTACCTGATTGCCGCGGGAGGTCATGGTTGTCGTATTGGAGAGAGATGAGTGTGCAATGCAACGTTGCCGGGACGGGTCTCAAGGCCACAGCTTGAGCGCGTGTCCAAGCGACTTGAGTGGTCATGCACTGCTGTGAGCAATCTGCCTGGAAACGTGACGTCTGTCAAGCCACTATCCCAATGAATGCAGTCACTTCCACATGCAAATCACGTATTGCGAACGAGTCAGAGGTTCGCACGGCACGCACGCAGGCATACTTGATCTCAACTTGCGGACCCGCCGTTTGGTGAGTGATGCGGGATCATTCCCCAAGCAGTATTCCTAACTGTCTGCACGGTCCCGTGCAAGAGCCTTCAAACCTTGAAGTCCCGTGGGTCTCTGTCCGTGTTCAACACGGCAGGTTTGAATTCTGCTAGAAATCGTGCGAATGAGTGAAGCCGCAAGGAGCCTTCTGTACTGCTGCTGTTGCTGTTGTTGTTCACAGATTTACGTCATCGCCTCTGCAAGTACGAGGAAAGGCTTGCATTTAGCGTTCTGCGCATTCGCAGTGGATCTTTCGCATGCCCTGTTAGGTCGCTGTCGTAAAGCGTCGGCAACCTGGTTCGCAGCGGTGCTTGCTCACGTGCAAAGTATCAACGAGTTCGCCGGAGTTGATCTGCAATCGTTGCTGTCTGCGCCTGTCTGCATATTGCCACCATCGGCAGACACTGGTGCTTGCGAAACTACCGATAAACGGTACGCGGTCTTGAACAAGCTTAGCTTGTAAAAACGAGTGATCGGTGCCTTCTGTACTGCTGCTGTTGCTGTTGTTGCTTGACCTACCGACTTCAGCACGAGGAAAGTGGCAGTGCATATGGTCCGCACGCGCGGGAAACACGACTTTATGCTTCTGCAGTGATACTTTCACTCTCGATAGCCTGAGAAGCCCACGGAGGCCCTCTGCCACGGTGATTGTTTATCCACCTCTCACAACGCGATGAGGACATTCCTGACTGGCTTCGTGAGCTGCAGCTACAACTTCTTCTGACGCAAAACGGCGCCTGACGTACTGGTCGAACCTTGCAGATGAGGGAACATGAGCATGAAATCAATGTAATAAACGCCCATGGTCAACGAGTTAGCGCCCTTAACCAAGAGCTTTGGAACCGTTGGGAGGTATCTTACTGCTGCAAAGCGCTTGCAAGCTTGACCAACCATTTGACACCTAGGTCTAGGCCTTGACATATTCTTGATATCCTTGATGAACGTGGCGTCGCCCGTTATAATTGCAGGGTCTTAGAGAGGCTTACGATCAGGTCCCTGCAGTGCTCCAGTATTCTCACACATTGGGAACTTGCAGCGGAGTACTGTCCCCTGCTGAATCGAAGGTAAGTGATGCCTTTCAGTCATCTGCAAACCCATGAGGCTCCCTTGTGTTGACTCCCAGGCCTACTTGCATCCAACAACCTTGCCTGAAAAACATGCCCATACAGCTTTGACTGCAAACCAGTGGCTCATCAAGAAACCCGTGCTTGTCAATGTAATCTCAAAGCCCTCCAGGCGGCTGTGGTCAAACAGCAGTTTGCTGCTGCTGACAAAGCATTTTGCTTGTGAGTCAGCAATTTGACTGCGCAGTCAGCTCACACGATGCTACACCATGCTGTTTTGCTGCAGGCGTTCTGCATGGCACAGCAGCAGTTGCATACCTCCGTGTCTCAGCTTGAATGCAACAAGGGGTTTTTGTCTGAGATGTTCTCAGCATACCATGACTACAAGAACCATGGCAGCAGTTTTGAACTGCTGCGTAAGGTAGGTCTGTCTACAGCAGCGTGTATAGATCTGCCTGTAGGTCTGACTGAAGCCTCTGTCTGTATTGCAAGATGTCATGTTATACAATGCTGCAAACGCATGCTGTTGTGCAGTATACCATATTGTGCAGCAGGGAAGGTCAGCAAACAATGGTCATCTTGCAGGGCTATTGCCATCTGCTTTTAGCCACATGTGCAGCGTGATTTCCTCCCTTTGCTTTGAGTGTGCCTTACATTTCTGCACTGTCAACACACTTGGCTGTGCTATCTTTTGTGGTTACATCTCCCTCCATTTGTATGTATGCATCTTCATAAGATGCGGAACTGCAGCTTAATGACATGTCTGCTGTGCAGAAGGATGCTCAGCTGGCGGATGCCTACACCCTCATTGAGGAACTCAAGGGTGCTAACAAGCACTTGATAGCTGAGTTGGCTGAGTGCAAAGCCAACAGGAGCCTGCCAAGCTCTTCCCTAGACCCAGCAGCTCCTGTTGCTACCCAGATCCATGACTGCCAACCTAGGAGTACAGCTTCAGTAGCCTTTGGCGATGCGGTTCTGCAGGTGGCGGTTGCCAAGGTATGCTGTTGTGGTATGCCTTGATGAATGTAATCAAATGTACATGCTGTGTGCAGACAGCATGCTTTGCTTCATGAGTGAGTAACTCATGTACACAGCATTCTACATCTCTGGTGCCTGTTCTGGCACACGTGCAGATCCCTTGCAGCAAACAAAGGCTTCTGATACTTACATACAACTTGTCAGGATCTATTTGTGCTGTGCAGTGTGACCTCCCTGCTTCAAGAACGTCCTAAGTGGATGTGGCTTCTGAGTTCTTGATTGTGCTGTGCGGTAGTATGTTCTTTCCCAGCAAAGCTTTACCTGATGTGTACTTGAGTGGCTATTTCTGCTGTGCAGGTGGACTTGACCAAGTTCTCCTTTGGGGAGGAGTATGTGGCTGCCACTGACAGCCTGCCACCTATGGGCCCCAATGATGCCCTGGTAGTTAGACCTGAGGGGCACACCCCGATGCAGTTTGGGGATGAGATTCTGAGGGAGACCATGTGTCAGGTAACCTTGCTCTGTACAACACTGATCAAGCCGTTGCGCTGCTGTATGCTGTGGATTGTAGCCCTACACTCACTTTGCCTTTTCACATGCTGCCTGTGCTTCCTGTGCCGCATCAGAAGGCCTCACAAGTTGTGGTAGTGGACAATCGACGGTGCCCACTCGCCAACAGACATGCTTATGCTGTTTTTTCAGTCCATGTGCTTCTTGATGCTGAGGCTCATCTCTGCTCTGCAGGCGACTTCCAAGGCGAAGATCCCTGAGCACCACAAGGCTGAGCCTATGATTGCCAGCTTCACCCTCCCCAACACGAACCCTAAGCCTCCTACGACTTCAATGCTTCCCACCATGAAGAATGCATTCATGGGTAGTGTTGAGGTAACTTCATGGCTCGTCGCGATGTGCAATTGCTACATGATGCCAGTTTTGTGAGATACTCTCGCCATACCAGTTGTTCATGTATTTTTAATACTTGCAGTAAGCCCTTGCAGCGCTGTGTCAGTCTTCTAGCTGACTTTTGATTTGTGACCTCCCTGCCTGTGCAGCAATCAAACATGCAATAAGTACCTGCAGTGATACCCATCTACCAATCTTGAGGTGCTCGTGTGCTTGTAGTCCTGCATCCATAACTTCAGCATGCTGACACAAGCAGCTGTGCAGGCTACCTCCATGGATGACATGCCGAAGCGCAACATGGATGAGCCTATTTCTGCTGCCTCTCCCATGCTCTCAACTCTTGAGAAGAGGTCTGCTGGTAGCTCTGAGGTATGCTCAAAGCTGCATGCAATGTGTAGTTGCTACATGACTGTGCATAAACTTCAGAGGTTGTGACGCCGCTTTGGCTCCTGAATCTCCTTCTTGGTTTGCCTGATGCCCTGCCAAAAGCAAACATTTCTGTCTGCTGGACGGCCTTGCAATTCTCTTTTGTCTTGTGTCGTGATGCATCTACAGTAGACGCTCATACCTATGCCATCGCAATGCACTGGTGCCATGAGTCATCAGCGTCAATGATGATATAGTTGATGCTGCATTAGCAACACATCATGATTGAGGTATTTGTACTGATGCAGGATGCTGGTGGGTTTGCACCCCTCACACCAGATGTGCAGACTGCTGCTGCTGCTTCCACATTTGCTTCTGCTGCACAGACAAGTGGTGACAGCTCCCACATGCTCTCAGCAACCCCTCTTCACCATGAAGCCACATACTGCTCTGAGAAGTGGTCCTCTACCTGGAGCTGCAGAAGCCCTGTATCAGAGATTTGGAGGATGGGATATGAGTCACGGGCCGTCACTGTGAAGGCCGGCCCTGGCCAGGCCTACCTTGATGCAGGGGTGAGCTACTTCAACCATGTTCTGGGCATGATTGTGACATGTCAGGAAAGTCTGTGTAACAATGCCAGGTAATATGGGTCTTGTGGGCACTGGTGCTGTCAAGCACCATCTGCTGTACTGAACTTTGGTTGAGAATTTAGTGTTGCCATCGCACCTCTTCTGTGTATAGCTTGGATGCTGCATTGCAGGTCGTGTCGCAGCTACATTGTCAAGAATGTACAGCTTCAGCATTATTGTACTTGTGACAGGCACTCTTGCTGTTGCTGTTAGTATGCTAGGCAGGACCAAAACACAGTGCTTAGTCTGCAATTGCCTCTGCTGCCCATTCTGTCCTACCATCAGAAAGTTACTGCCTGCTCATGCAACCACTGTGATGACTCACAACTCAATTACTAACAGGAGCACCACCTTCACATGATTCATGCTATGCAACAGGAAAAGAAGGCAAGGCAGTTGCAGCTGGCCCAGCATGCACGGCAGGCTTTCAAGACCTTCAAGGTATATTGAGCACTAAAGACATCACTGTGTATCTGCCCCACTGCTTGCAAACAGCCTTTGACCCTTCAGCTGACACTGACAACCTAGCCAGAACTCCAGCTTGTTTAATGTGCATGTTGCAGCCACCCTGCTTTGCTCATACTCAAAGCTGCCACGGATAGGCGTGTGGCAATGTTGGTGTGTGAGCTCTATTGCAGCTTGCTTGCTGCCTGTTCAAGTCTGTTTCAAAATGTGTCTGCTCATTCTGCTGTGTGCTTGCTCCTGATTTGACTCTACTGTGACTGTCAAGTTTCCATGTCTGACTGCAGAGAAAGACGGTCAGGCAGTTGACCGAAATCCTGGGGGGGAATGTGGAGGAGGCCAAGCGCCTGTTCCTCCAGTTGCAGAAGGAGTCGGATGAGAGGGTTAGAGGGGCCTGCCACCATTCCTTTGGCCAGGTCAGCGGTGGCTACGGAGCCTTGAACAACTTTGTCAAGGTGTACCTCAGGTGAGCAACTACATGCATGTACTTGGGTGTGAACTTACATTCCTTGTTCTGAGACTTTGTGAACAGCTCCTTGAGATCAACAAGAGTATTGTGCAAAGATGTCCTCTGCATGCACCTCCCAGTGTCGTGACAATGGTCTTTGTTGGTCTTTGAAACGAAGCTTCACAGTTTACATATGTCAATGGCATTGATGCGGGCTTCATGACCATGTAAACAAACAACAAATCTGTGTGCATGACTTTGCATACTATGTGTTGTGCCACAAAACGATTTGGCTGATGTGCAGGGACAGAATCAAGTTCCCAGAGCCTGCTCCTCTCCTGAGTAGCTACTATAGGACTTGGTTTGGCAGCAAGTTCAGGTGGTGGAGAAGCAGGCAGCATGGCGCCCTGTCGTGTAGTTCGATTTCAGGCTGTTATCGTGTGTGTACAATGGATCAATATTGCGCAGGCATCTCAAAAGCTTATGTCTCTGTTGCGCAACAATCGTGCTGATGAAGTGCAAACACCTTCTAGCAAAGATGATGTGTTCAGGTCGGAAGTGACGATTAAAGTACGAGATGACAAGTGCTTATATCACATGTAGTATGCAGTTAGCATTGATCCGCTGCTCCTGAGGCATGTGCAATTGGAATGACCAAATTTACAGCATAATTTGACAAGATTTGATTTGATGAATGCTCTGCATGCAATACTGACATATCCCACTTTTGTGAGCAGCTAACGTGAAATTATGTGATCAACGCATTTGAACACAACACTTTAAAGGTTGTAGCACAAAGCACAAACGAAACACTGCTGCATGTACATGACTACATTGGCACGCTGCTTCAGTCATACTGCACTCAGCTTGACCATGTCACAAAAGTGTGTGCCTGCTCTGGTTCACCTTTACTTTGAGCTGAATTCGAGGCCCAGCTCGGCAGCGGACAATGATGCCATCAGGCAAAACAAAACATCAACTGCCCAAGTGCAGCTTGTAGCCAGCCAGTACAAACCTTTCTATCTCATTTTGACAAA
>Ga0068629_1000753_pt1 | contig 10028 bp, 15 predicted proteins | sample InSIn3gowninarea_FD_77432 | JGI IMG/M metagenome (GOLD analysis project Ga0068629, IMG submission 77432) | Clean room microbial communities from NASA Spacecraft Assembly Facility at Jet Propulsion Laboratory, Pasadena, California, USA -... ...
CTATTGAACTTGAAGAAGTGTATATTTTGCGTGCCTTTTGAGATTTTTCTCAGCCACGTTGTTTGTACGTAGGGATTTATGGTGGACCCTGCAAAGACCTCTGTAATTGTGAATTTGGAACCCTCTATTAATGTAAAACAATTGCATGCGACATTGGGACACACTGGGTACTACATAAAGTTTATCAAGGCGTATGCCTAGATAACTGCACCGATGGAAAAGTTGTTAAAGAAGGATGCAATTTTTTGTTGGGATGAAGACTATCAGTGCAACTTGGATGTATTTAAGGAGAAAATGGTGACAACACCTATATTGGTGTTTCCTGAATGGAAAAAGGAGTTTCATGTGCATTTTGATGCTAATTGCATTGTGCTAGGTGTAGTATTAACACATGCAGGAGAGGGAGATATTGATCATCTGATATCTTTCATGAGCAGAAAGTTAACCAAAGCCAAGAAGAATTACTCCACTACAAAGCATGAGGGGTTGGCAATGGTCTACGTGCTATAGAAATTCATGCATTATTTTTTGGGCAAACACTTTAAGATGTATACTGATCACTCTATGCTGAAGTACTTGGTCAATAAGCCTGTGTTGGGGGAGCAGACTTGCTATTATTCAAGTTATATGACATTGAGATGATTGTGAATCCTGGAAGGTTGAATGCAGGCCTGCACCATCCATCAAGGATTGAAATAGGTGAAGAACCTAGTAGTTTTGAGGAAGGACTGCTAGACAGACATCTCTTTGCGGTGCGCATCGTGGACAATCATTTTGCTAACATTATTCAGTTTTTAACAATGGGAACCACTCTGGAAGGTTATTACACTCAACAAAAGAAGGAGTTGGTAGTTCAAAATGCAGATTTTGCGATAATTGTGGGTCATTTGTGTAAGATGGGGTCATATGAGATATTGCATAGGTATGTTTTAGATTTTGAAGGTGCTAGTATCCTAGCTGAATCTGATGGAGGGGTGGTAGGAGGTCACTATTCAGGGAAAGTGACTGTGTAGAATATTTTGTGTGTTGGGTTAGGGTAGCCAACGTCACACAAGGATTCTAAGGCATATTGAAAGGTGTGCCATGCTTGCTAATGGATGGGGCAACCTTCACGAAGGGATGAATTTCCCTTAAATCCCCAAATTTCATTGCAAGTATTTGAGAAATGGGTCATTGATTTTATAGGTCCCGTACAACCACTAGGAAAGAACACAGGAGTGCGATATATTATTACTGCGATAGAGTATTTAACCATATGGATGGAAGCACATCGAGTGAGGGATTATATAGCTACCACTGCTGCGAAGTTTCTCTTCAAGTATGTCTTAACAAGGTTTGGATGACCAAATATTTTGATTAGTGATAGGGGTACGCATTTTTTCAATGAAACGATTAACGAGATGTTGGAAGAATTTAAGGTATATCATTAGAAGAGCATGCCCTATCACCCACAGGTGAACGGCACGGTGGAATATTTTAATAACATCTTGGAGCATGCATTGACAAAGGTATGCAACATGTAGAGGAATGACTGGGACATGTGCATACCTATTATGTTACGGGCTTATAGGATGACCTACAAGAAATTGATAGGACAAACACCATTCCGATTGGTCTATGGAATTGAAGGAGTCATGTTAATGGATTATATTGTGTCGAGTTTAAGGATTTTAGCCTTAACTAAGATGGTGGACTGCGAGACCTTGGATGAACGACTCATGCAGCTGGTCGAGTTAGAAGAAGATTACTTCCTAATATTATTTCATCAAGAAGTGCAAAAGGAGTGAAGAAGGCATGGCATGATCGACATATTAAGCTGCACATGTTAAAGATGGATGATTTGGTGTTGTTATATGACACCAATTTCACAAAGTTTCTAGGAAAAATTCAAATGCACTGGGTGGGTCATATGTTATTAAGGAAATCACGAATGGTGGCACAATTCAGTTCACGAAACTGAATGGGGAACCATTCCCTAGAAAAGTGAATGGAAGTAGATTAATGTTGTACACAAGGGATCCTGCCCTTGCACAATGACTATATGAAAGCAGGAAAATCTCAGTAATCTAGGCAGTTGTAAGGGATTGCAAGACTATAAACTATGCTTCTCGGCAAAGTGAAGAACGTGGTAGAGAGCTTGCGTGATAGATGACAGGGGTGTGACAGGTAAAGTTATCCTGGAAGAGCTGCAACATGGAGGATGTCACACAGGTGGGTCAAAATGTAGATGTTGAGGTTACTATTCATGATTTGATGGCCAAAAATCGATTAAGAGGAGCAGGTAGGTGTTATTTATGGAAAAACTCTTTAAATATATGCCACCAAAGGGGCATTTATTATCAGAATTTGGGGGGAATGCTCTGATTTGAATTCAAAAATGCCTATAAATCTCATGTTGGACCACCGAATAACACTTTTCATTCTGAGACTTTTCTGGGCAATTTGTTGTCTAAAGTTTATGAGTTTTCAATTCAGTGAGGATTTTGTGGCAAGCCCAGCATTTTCTTCCTTACCTACAAGGAAACAGAAGGCCATTCTATAATGGGCGACTGCACCAACCTCGTCAAAGCCATGAGTTACAAAGCTACTGTGTCTAATGTGTCGAGCCATGAGATTTTGAGTATGGAAGCTTTAACCCCTATGCCTACTGCGCTGAGGTCAGCTAGGCCACAACAATGCGCCATAAAAGAGAAATAGCCCACCACGAAAGAGAAGCAACAAACTACAAGAGGGAAGCAACCATATGCAAAGGAGAAGCAAATGAAGATAGTGCTAGTGAGAATGTCACCAAGGAAGAATCTGGAGGTGTGGCAGAAGGAGGAAAAAAGACAAACAACTGGACTAAGTGGTGGATTTAGAAGAAGAGGAATACCAAGGTATACAATAAGTAGATGTTGAAGCAATTGAACCTATCTCAATGCTTCTTGAGTATATCCTTCCGCAGAAGGGAAAAACTAAAGTGACTAAGGACCCAGATTCTAGAAAGTCTGTGGTGTCGTCTCCCTTACTATCTGAGCAGGTCGAATTTGAAGATCCTAGGTTAGCATGCATTTCTGTATTGAAAATGGAGGACTAGGACCTTGTGGACCATGAAACATTACTGCATTTAGTGACCCATAAATATATGACCTGGATATATTATGAATAAATGGGGGTTACGCAGTTGGAGCCCATGAAGTGGGTCCATGGTGTTGAGGAGGAGGGGCTTCTAAATATGTTCTTAGTGCTGCACTATCATCGCTCAACTATCAATATGGTTTGTGTGTGCCAACTCCTTGTGTTGGTGCACAATCGGTGTCTATGGCTTGGGAAACCCATTCCAATAACCCACATGATGATCCATAGGATAACGAAGTTGCCTAACAAAGGATGGACCTTGCCAAGGAGTTTGGAGGGAAAACCGAGGAAAAAGAATTAGCTAACAAAATGAAGAAACTGTATGGTCTTGTGAAAAAGTCACACAGATACTCTATCCTTTCAATTCAACACCAAGAAGTATAGTTCACTTCCCAGATTATCACGACAAGATCATGAGGAAGTGTCATGCGAACGAAGTTCCATCATTGGTAGTGTCACTGGAAACATAGTCCTTGAAGGGCGTTTAGTATAATTGTGCTAAATATTTATGCCAGGAGTTCCTTGCGAACTATCGAGAAGCCCAAGAAGAAAGCAAGCCATTTCATTATTCTTGGCTTTTATTATATATTGTGTTAGTTGCATGAAGGTTGTCAAAGGATAGTTAGTTTTCCCCACACAAGGAATATTTGCCCGAGGTAACGGGTTCACCTTGCTATGGTCTACAAAGGATCCAGCATGAATCAAAGAGTCGAATATTTTCTAGAACCTAATGTAGATGGACCTTCACATGGTAATTAATCAGTGGACAAGGTTGTCCCCAACCTTATTCGAACAATTGATGGCCTACGTGGAGTTTAATACCAACTTTCACAGTGTGTCTATCAAAGCATGGAAGGACCCAAAGTACACATGGCATATGTTGTCGTAATGGTATCTGAGATAGATGTACAAGAAGTTGTGGGGTATTGGCCAGAAGAGTAGCGTGAACCCATAACTCTTGATGTGGGAACAATCAAAGGTGCAGTGAGCTCTGTTGCGCAAAAACAAAATGATGCAGCTCAGAAGGCCGCGCGTGCCTTGGCTAAGTAGAAGAAGAAGGAAGCTACTAAGGTAGTTGTAGAGAAGGAATGCATGGAGAAAGAGGATACTGCCAAAGAATAGGCATAAAAGGAATGACATGATTTGGAGGAAGGTGGAAAGTATTCTTCACACCACACAAATGAGCAGGAGTTATCAACAGAGGGAGGAGGTAGTGGTGAGGAGCAGAGAACTCCTTTCATCTTGAAGAGAAATAGGCAGGAGAAAACGGGCGAACAATGGAAAAATCATAATCTGATAAGCATACACATATCAATTTGATGGTGTTGATAGAGAACAATCTCGATGATATTGAAGACAAGGTGATGGACATGACAACATAAGTGTTCTAGCAATTTGAGAAACAAAATATGCAGATTTTGGGGAGCATCCAAAAGGATCTGCGTGAGCTGCAGATCTAGGTGTATAGGATTCAGGAAGATGTTGGGAAATATAGTGAAGCACAAGTGAGCCTGACACAGGGAAGTATCATAGTGGCAGAGCTAGAATGGGCTTTGGACCTTAGAGTCATTTCATTGCCAAAGTGGTTAGCCCGCATATAATCGGATGAGGATCGCGTTGTGATTAGCACAGTGAAGGATATGGGCCTGAATTTGGTCGCGTTGCCCTTCCTGACCCTCCATGCACTGCGTTAGGGGGTGTCAGATGAATTGAGGATTAGAGAACAATGTGCCCTCATCGTTGTTAGTGAATCTAAGGTCAACAATGAATAGTTTTCGCAAAAAAAACCTATGCGCTGAAGGAAAAGGAAGAGTTGCATACATGACGATAAAGTGTAGAAACAATGATTTAGTAGGCTTGTAAGTTAGTACCTAAACTAAACATACCAGAGGATTCAGAGGCCCTAACCAAAGTGAGGAAATTGGATACTACAGTACGGGCATCAAAGGAGGAAGTCGGTAGGGTAATTTTCGATTTCCAGATAAAAAGAGCAGAGCTCCAATTGAAGTTGCAGCTAACGACTCTGCCAAAGGTTCAGGAGCAGTGCAGAGTAGCAATGAAGGAGTGAATGAATAAATTAGATACCGTAGTAAATGACTGCTCCTCGTTGTTTGATGAAAATATGGAATTATGGATGAATCTATAAGAGGACACAAACCTGCAGAAGATGAACACAGATGTCTGAGAAATGTAGCAGCAATATGATGAGGTCTAAGCAATTACATGCACTTTGGCACGAGAACAGTGCCTAGAGAAGCTACAGGAGGGCAAGCAACTGCTGACATAGGTGGAGAACTTGTAGAGGAAAGAGGCCTTGTTGAAGGCTAGATTATAGCCGTGGCTAGAGGAAGCTCATCAACTGACTTTGTCACTTTAGGAGAAGCTCAAGGGGCTAAAGCAAACATAGAGGAGAATGTGCCCAGTAGTGGAAGGACTAACAACAAAGAAATTGGTCAAAGAGGTACAACAGCAACACAGAGCACTACTGAATTTGTAGTGATGCAGGTTGAGTTGGGTGGTTTTCATAGCAAGATTGCAGCGCCAACTGAGTGACTGAAGTGTGAGTCAAGATATTTGTGTTGAGGGACTGTTTGGGTAGGGTCCCTAGGGTCAGTTTTGGGGTAAGTTAACCAAAATTTTGTATATTTTTTTGTAAGATATGTAAAGTCTCCGCGATATTGGATGCAGAGTGAGCAGATAGTTGAGTGTCAAATGGGTCTTAGCCCCTTGTTTGGATAGACAATTAAGTCATTTTTGAGACTCACCCATGGTTCATAGACCATGTTATCGTATTGGAAAGTATATATATTTGAGTCATAACAAGTTTAGAAGAAAGAGTAGATAGTGAAGAATCAAGATAGGAACTATTTAGGAAAATGTTAAGGTAGCAAGGCTTTTCTTCCTATACTTAGACGAGAAGGGGAAGGCTCCTGCAACTAAGTGTGAGGAAGGCCTTGGTAAGTCTGCAGCTGAGTGTGTGAACACCTACAACTGAGTGCGTAGGGTTGAAGAGTCTGTAATTTGAACACTGAAGATCAATAAAGATTAATTTTGGAGAATTACTGTGCACTTTTGTTGAATTTTTTCATGTTATATTTTGTCACTTAATGATATGTTTTATAATGAATTAATGTTGCATGAATTCACTGAATCTCTCTTATTAATGCACACTTGAAGTAGTTATCTTGTTTCACTAAGATAATAGTTAATTCTGCTATATTTTCTAATGAATTGGATAGATCTGCATGAACTCAGATCTAGGTTTGTTTAGTAATGCAAGAAAATAGATAGATCGTCTAGATAAGGTCTACAAAGACTGATCATAGATCTTCACAGAGGTCTAGAAGCCATTTTAACTTAGCTATAGTGACAAGCCCTAGGAAGATACTAATATGCGCGAAGGGGGATTTGAAGCTGTGCAGAGTTTGAAACAACTTATCACATATCCCTTGATGCAAAAACTTGGTTCTAGCATCCCCTAATATGGCTTTGGGTGAGATTGCAACCTACACTATGCAAGTTGTTTCTGAAAGGGCCAACAGTTGAGGGTTTTGTTGGTTGGCGTGAACAAATCTAAACTTGGATCAGGCCCCTTTAAGCACAAATAGACATAATATAATCACATAATATTAGCTCATAACCACACAATACTAACCTCATATATTTTTCATGACTATTCTTCCACTTGATTACTCATAAACTAGGAACCTCTTCATGTCATTCACCTACGTAAGCAATCATTCCCCCACAAGAATGATTCCTAATGGCCCTATCAGACAACAACATACATACATACATATAAATACATATAAATATTAGCATTAATAATCATTATCCATGATGACTCAGTCGGACATGACATACATACATACATACATACATACATACATACATGTGTACACATATAGACATCATCTTAATCATGATCACAACATAATTACTAGGTATCATAAGGTCAAGGTTTAGAGAACTAACTTTATGCATGAAACACATGCACAACATCAAGAACAATAGTTCCCATCATAGCCAAGGCATATGACACCTCAATTCCATTTACCTTACCTTTCTTGATTACTTTTTCTAGGACTGTCCTGCAATAATCCATTTACACTAATTAACCCAACTAGTCCAACTAGTTGTCATACCCTTGCCTTCAACTGCCCTTATACATGCACAAAGCTTCATCCAAGCCTTACCTTACCTATCGAGTACCACATAGATCTCCTCTAGCTCTATTAACTTTCCTCTTTCCCAACCAATCCCCAAGACTCAAAACATAAAAGGAAAGACAAGAAACAAACAAGAAGAAAACCATGAAAATCAATAACAATACGACACCACAAACAAAGTGGCAAGGACTTGCACTCGACATAACAAAGATGAAATCAAGCGCAGCGAAATCACAAAATACCAAAAGGACAAGACTGACAACATATTCCATGATTCAATCCCATAGTTCCTAATGCTTCCCAGGGAAACCTAAACTTGAGCCTTCTTCAGAATGTCATGGTAGTCTCTTTTCCATGCAATCCCTTACATCATATTTCCATAAACACATAACTTTGAGTGCATAAATAAACATAACAACATACTAGTTACCTTACCTTGTTGTACCGAGCACATTTCCATGTAGCTGAACACATCCACACCATCTCTGAAGGGACTCCAATTCCCTTGACAGATCCACCTATAACTAGAGACTAGCTCATCTACTCGTCAAATACAAGTTCATGAATTTAGCACATATCCACCTAATGTCAGACAATATTAAAGTTAAGAATATTTTCTATATGCAAAGAACTCATTCATTTGGAATTAGGGTTTCCAAACATAGCCAAAATAATTCTTGTCGAATTCCTTCCTTTGACCTTTTCCTTGTTGCAATTGAGTGTTACTATGAACTATCACATCACCCAACTGTTAGTTATATAAACACATCAATTATTACCTTGTCATGCTAATACCAAACATGTTTCTTGCACCATTTATACATGTCAAACACATGTTCCAGATATCAAGACAATCATATCTATCAATTTGAAATCAACCTTTACCCAATATAACAACCATGTCATAATCAACAATCAACTCACATTCATTAGTCGCAATACATAATGCTACAACTATCATCTACTTACACTCAAGTACATATCAATTGTCTCAACACATATGTATTAGTACAACCATCTTAAAACAAGACCATTCATTCATGCAATCTTACAAAACATACTCATTGTTGGGCATCGGATCCCCCCACAGCATGTTTTGGTACTCAAAGCCCAAGTTTTGGTCAAATGTATTGTAAGACTCTGTGAACTGCAAGTGCAGAGCGTGAAGTATAGGTAGAGTCATAAGGTTGTCTGCCCTAAGTTTTGTAATGTAATGTAATGTCATGTCGGCCTACCCATGGTTCGTGAACCATGGGATTGTATAAATAGAGCAAGGCTCTAAGCTGTAAAGATAGCTGAGGAGAGAGAGAATGAGTGGATTAGAGATATAGACCATAGAGCAAGAGTCTAAGTGTATTGGGTCGTAGTAGTAAGAAGAAGCTCTGTGGCTGAGTGTGCAGAGGCCTAGTAGAGTCTGCAACTGAGTGCGGGGACCCCTGCAGCTGAGTGTGTAGGGCGATGTCGAGTTTGTAACCTTGAATGAAGACTAATAAAAAGAAGTTGATTCCAAATTTTGTGCATCTTCTTGTGTATTTCATTCTATACATTTATACTGTTTTTTTATCACCCGCACTTATAAGATTGTTGAATATACTGTTAGTTATCACTAGTCTTACACAGTTAGGTTAAGTAATCAGGTAATAACAGGTTAAATAGTAATGAACTTGGGTATAATATTGATCGCGCCCCGAGTAGGGCTGCGTGAAGGCAGCATCATAGGTTGTGAGGGACTAATAGATGCACATAGTAATGTGTGTTCACGGTCAAAACATGGACAGCTAGAAGCTCATCAGACGTCCCCAGGTTGTGGAAACCTAGTTCTAGCACCCTCCCATACTACTTTGGGTGAGACCTCAGTCTACACTACGTGGACTATTGTTGAAAGGGCCAGTAGTACCGAGATTTGTTTGGCTAAATCATCTATGAACTTGTGTCAGGCCCATACAAACCAAAAAATGGTTCCGTTGTTGGGACTGCGATCTGCATAAGGGGTGTTTGGTGTAGAGCCATTGGAATCCAAGAAAGAAAGAAAATGAAGGGTGGTTGGACAAGAAGATTCACGAGTTCACGACACAGGAAAACATAAATCTATGAGTATCTAAGGAATAGAGGTTGGAGCACTACTTCTATACGGAAATCCATGAAATTTTCTTTGCATCCTTTCCTTCTAAGCTGTATGAGTGGATCGCGAAGTTAGCAGACAGTTAGGGAAGGTGTAGGCTTGACAAACCAATTGTGTGGACTCAGGAATTAGTGCGCAAGCTAGAAGCATCAGGAGATAAGATCACACGAGTTGTGGACCATTGTCTTGACCGAATTATAGGAGGACTTATCACCGAGTTTGTGGTAGATATAACCGTCAACTACAGTGAGGCGGAACGATGTTTCCTCAACGGACCGCAAGATAATTATATTAAATCTTTGAACACTTGGATTAAGATGCTATTGTGTGAAAACCGAGTTATGCAAATAAATTAATGTTTGGGACTACACGAAGTGGCAAGATCTATAGAAGAAGAAGTAGTGAAGAATTAGAAACCAGTCCCTTAATTTCCCTGTCACAGGAAAGCGAGGAGGAGCTCGCAAAAGTTTCTCCGAGAGGCGCAGCCAATCTGATAAGGAAGTGCATTCCGTGCTTACCACCTCCACCCACACCACCACACATCTCAACCTCCTCACCTCCATCTCCACCCACTCCACCTCCACCACCACCATAGTTCAGTATGGTGAGTGCAATCAAAC
>Ga0068629_1000754_pt1 | contig 10017 bp, 10 predicted proteins | sample InSIn3gowninarea_FD_77432 | JGI IMG/M metagenome (GOLD analysis project Ga0068629, IMG submission 77432) | Clean room microbial communities from NASA Spacecraft Assembly Facility at Jet Propulsion Laboratory, Pasadena, California, USA -... ...
GGTCTGGTTGTAATATCATCTGCTCAGATAAAAATAATTTTAATGTTGAGGAAGCTACTAGAAAATTAAAAATCTGGCTTGGAAGAAATTGGTACTGGTATGGTAGAGAATGGCCATATAAAAATGTAGTCCCTAAAATAATATGTGAAGAATACATGGTTGATAACAATGGTGATAAGGGTCTAACAGATTACAAGTTTTATTGTTTTAATGGGAATCCTACTTATTGTCAAGTAATTCGTGGGAGAAACTCTGATGAAACTATTGATTTTTATGACAATCAGTGGAATCAAATGGAATTTACAGGACTTAAAAAAAGTGCAAGAACTAGTTCAGGGATTTCCAAACCAGAAAATTATGAAGAGATGTTGGATTTATCAAGAAGGTTATCCCAAGGTTTACCATTTGTAAGAGTAGATCTATATTATATTAAAGATAAAATTTACTTTGGTGAGTTAACATTTTATCCTTTAAGCGGATTTGGTGAATTTTATCCTCTTGAATGGAATACAAGAATTGGGAACTTATTGGAATTACCTAATGTAACTAAACCTATTTAATATAATCTAATATAGTGCATGTATTGACTAAAAACTCTAACTTAGAAGGATATTCAGGAATATTTGATACTTTATTTATGGAGTTACAGAGTATAATTAGGGGTTGTAATATGAAGAAAAAAGTCTTACAAGTAGGATATCGTAGTTTAGCGAATGGTGGTATCCAAGCTGTGATAATGGGAATTGTTAGAAATTTGCATAATGATATTGATTTTGACGTACTGCTATTTTCAAATAAGCAAGGTCATTATGATGACGAGTTTTTAAAATATGGAAAAATTTTTAGGATTCCTTGTGATAGTAAAGGCAACCGATTATATAATCGCATTGAAAACATTACTAGACCCTTTCGAAGTTTTTTTGGGACTTATAAAATATTGAAAAATGGTAACTATAGTGCAGTTCACTGCCATAATGGGATTGAAAGTGGCATTACACTTCTGGCTGCTAGAATTGCTGGTATTCCAATAAGGATCACACATAGCCACAATACTGCATCACCAAAAAAGGCACGTATTTTATCCAAAATATATAAGGGGTTAGTAAAAACCCTTATTAAGCGTAATTCTACAGTTAGAATAGGATGCTCTAACGCAGCGAATGAATATCTTTATGGGGAAAAGGATAATGAATCAATTGTGATTAACAATGCGATTGACATTAAAAAATTCAATCCTTCTAATTATTCCAATGTTATAAAGGATCAATCTAAAATTATTTTTACACATGTAGGTCGATACAATTACCAAAAAAATCAGTTGTTTTTAATAGATGTCTTTAACGAAATTCATAAAATTTTCCCTGATTCTCGACTTAATCTTATTGGTTTTGGCGAAGATGAGGAAATTATTTTAAAGAAAATAATCAATTTAGAATTAACAAATAGTATAAAAATGTTGCCGCATAATTCGGATTTGCCAGAAATTCTTAACAGAACTGACTATTTTCTGTTTCCATCAAATTTTGAGGGATTGGGTATTTCTCTCCAATAGTTTCACTTATATATGGACGAACTGAAAATTTATCCACATAAGTTGAATACTCAGGTTTCCGATAATTTAACTTAAGCCAATGAATTTTTTCACTAAAGGACTTTGGATTAGATAAATTGAGTTTCCTTCCAATATGGTACTTATGTTTAACATTTAGAAAGATCTTGTCAGGAACTATGCGACTTGCTGATTCAATATAATTTCTCAATTTAGTTATTTTCATATTGATTCTATCCTTTTATTAGTTTCAATTAATTCTTTGTACCTTTGATGTGATTCCTTCGCAAGAACATCCCAATTATATTTTTTTGATAGTTTCAATGCATTTTTACCTTTCTCCGCAAAACTACCTGAGTCGTTCAAAAGAATTTTAATTGCATCAGTTAGGCTTTTACTATTTATATCTGCTGTCCAACCAGCATCGGCTTCTTTAATCTCATGCGCCATATTGGTGCCTTTAGTAACTAAACATGGAACCCCGAAAGAAAGAGCCTCAATTAATCCCATTGGATGACCTTCAAAGCGTGAAGTTAAGATAAAAAAGTCACTATTTTTCAATATTTCTTCCTTTTCATGATCAAAGACACCATTCTTTTGAATAATTATATGATTGAGGCCCTTATCATCTATCATTTTTTGTATTCTTTGCTTATTATCAGCTATTTCTGGGCCATACAACTCTATAATGCAATTATTTTTTTGTAATTCCTTTCTTAGATAGGCACAAGATTCTATTAATATGTCAATTCCCTTTTGATAAATATCTGGTCTTCCAATAAACACCCCTTTTAATCTTGCCATGGGGTTATCTTCGAAATGTTTAATTGTATTTTTTGACTCAATACCATTTGGGATGATAAAATGTCTACTATTCCATTTAACACCTGAATCTTGGTATTCCTTGGAAGTTAAATATTGAATTGCATCTGCATTCTTTATGAAACGGTTAAAGAATATCAAATTAGCAATACTTTTTTTAATGTTTTTTGACTTTTGAGCAAACTCAGTTAATGAACTTCTTGGAATAATTATATACGGTATATTCCTTCTTCTACATTCCTTTGCAATTTTACAGAACGAAAAAAAGTATAAACCCTCAAATATTACTAAATCAGGATTGTTAAATGGTTTTGGTAACTCACTAATTTTCAATTTAGGATAATCATCAATATCATTGCATTTTAGATTTCCGTTATTTCTATCCTTAAATAGATTATTAATGTTATACCAAAATACATTATCATATTTTGATTGAGCATTTATTTGGCTAGGAACGCTATAATTTGGCCCTGTCCACTTTTTTCCAAACAAATATGTTATATAGAGAATATTCACTTCTTTAAAACCTCACTTTAATAACTGTTTTTCTTTAAATGGCCTTTTTCCTTAAATTGTAGGATTTGGTAATCTAAAATGCCCTCCCAATTCATAATCAAAGTTATCTGGATTAAATTGCACACATCCACTCCATGGATAAAAAGTTATTTCTCCAAAATAAACTTTATTATTAACCCAATAAAAATCTACTCTAACAAATGGGAAGTCATTTGCAATGCTTTCAGCAATTCGCATCATATAATCAAATCCACCTGGTTTTTCAATATCATTATTTGAAATTGGACAATCACTTTCAATATTTAATAAATTCCACTTAATATCATAAAAATTTCTTTTATGTTCAATATGTCTATCTGTATCAACCCAAATATATTTTACTTCACCATTAAAACAGAGGAATTTATAATCATTGATTTCTCTATTACTATTTTTTTTATCTATAAGCAGTTCTTCTACAACGATTTTATCCTTAATATCTTTGTATGCCCACTCTCTACCCATCAAAACAGTGTTTACAGTATTCCAACTTTTTATGGATCTACTAATTTGATTATTATCTATACTATTTTTGTCCTTTATAAATAAATTTGTACCTGAACCTTTATTGGATTTGATAACAAAAGAATTTGGAAGTTTCTTAAAGTCTATTTCTTCAAACGATTCACAAACTTGATATAGTTTTACAAGCGTATCTCCAAACCCCTTTTCTTGTATATATTCTCTAACAAGATATTTATCAGCACACTTTGTCATGAGAGGAATTCGATAATTTAATTTATACCATTGTAATTTTTCTGTAAACCGTTCAGGATTCTTCAGATCCGGCTTACGTTTCAACACTGTTTTATATTGAATATTAATAACCTGGTCATCTGTTAGAAATCTAAAAAAGAATTTAACACATTCTTTAACAAACGGATTGTTTACTAGTTTCTTTAGCTTCATACTATTCCTCCAATATATTCCCTAGCTTTGGTAAGTCTTTCTTAGAAATCGATTTGAAAGTTGTTTCAGTAGCCACATAGGTGAAACAAACATAATTAATTGGCCAATTGTTACAAAAGTTAAGTCTTTAAATGTACAATGCCCTCTCTTCCAAATGGCATACTCAACATCAATATAACTTTTACAATATGACCAACTTTTTCTTCTTTTAAAATTATCTTCATTGGACCTAAATAGCAGCAAGGATTTGTCTAAGTTCATCCCTACACAGCCACTGTTAATCATTCTTGAAAATAAATCTAGGTCCTGTTTTCTACGGAGGTAACCATACCCTCCACACCTTAATACTTCTGATTTCTTATACATCACAGTAGGATGATTAAATGGGCTTCTCCTTTTGATAAACCTTACGATATCTTCATGTTTTATAGGAACAACCCTTGATGAAACGATATTTTCAGGGTCTTCAAAGAACTCATCTATATTAGTTCCAACAATACTCAATTGGGGACTTTCCAAAAATACTTCAACCTGCTTTTCGCATCTTTGTGGTAAAGAGATGTCATCAGTATCCATCCGTGCAACTAGCTCATTTCTACATTCCTTTAAACCTACATCAAGAGCCTTTCCTAATCCAATGTTTTTTTCAAGAGAGATAATATTAAATAAGCCAGGATACCTAGTAACGTAATAATCAATAACTCCATCCAAACTTTTATTTAAATTACCATCTTTCACTAGCACTATTTCATCCGGTTTAAGTGACTGATTGATCATACTATCAATACTTGCTTTTAAATATTCTGGTTTCTCCTTATGATAAACTGACATTAAAACACTATATTTCCTCACAGTTAGTTTCTCCTACTTTCAGTCAGTATTATTGATTGTTTAAAATCCCTAATCTGATAATTCTCTTTGTAATTACTAATATTTTTTTCGTAAACTAGATTCCCAAAAACTTTATTAATAATTCCCAATCGCAATCCAATTATCCTTAGAATTGGATTAAATATTTTTGTTAGTTTAATATTATTACCGTTGATTTGAGATATTATCTTAACCATCTCACTTGTTTTAACATATTCCCTATTTTGTGGAAAAAACATGCCACTCTCCCCATTTTCAATCATTAATCGAATAAACTCACAGAGATTATCGATATGAAGCATGCTCCGCTGATTATCCACGTTAGGAAAAATTGGAAGTTTCTGTGCTGCTTTGGAAAGTTTTAAATAGTTGCCTTTCGAACCCCTGCCATAAATCATTGGTGGCCTTATTATTACCACTTTAAACGTGTCACTCTCTAAAGGTTTTATCTCTTCCTCGGCTTGGAGTTTACTATTACCATAAAAATTGCTAGGGGTAGGCACTGTATTTTTATCGATTACTCTCTTTTCACTGCTGCTATCACCATACACAATTATACTGCTCATAAAGATGATCTGCTTTACACCTTCAGCTTTGGCCTTTTTTGCAACTTCTATCGTTAAATCACGATTGACTTTATAATATAATTCTTCCATGTTTGGGTCAGTTGAGACATGAGCAATACCCGCAACGTGGAGAACCACATCAAAACTTGAAAACTCCATCTCTTTCCATTTATCATTTCGTAAACTTATGGCTTCAATCGAATACTTATTTTGATAATTTTCTAACCACTTTTTGAAACTTGTACCAACGTAGCTATTTAATCCGGTAATTAATATTTTTTTCACTTCGTTAAATTCTCCTTAGTACTAGCAATTTCTTGCTTTACTACTTTCCCTGTTCCACCTTCGACAACGCCATCGCTCTTGATAACACTAATAATGGTTCCAATGAAACATTTTACATCCATCCCAAAACTAATTTTTTCAACGTACTCACCATCTAGTTTTGCTTTGGTCCCAATTGGAAGCTCATCTCTGCCATTAATTTGTGCCCATCCTGTAAGGCCGGGTGGTATACCATTCGCACCATACTTATCACGTTCTGCTATTAAATCATATTGATTCCAAAGAGCCGGTCTTGGCCCAATAATACTCATTTGACCAACCAGAATGTTCAAAATTTGCGGCAGTTCATCAAGAGATGTCTTTCGTAAGATCTTTCCTACTTTCGTAATATATTGCTCTGGATTCGCAAGTAAATGTGTCGGCATGTCTTTTGGAGTTTCGATCCGCATTGTCCGGAATTTCAGGATATTAAAATGTGTTTTGTTAATTCCAACACGTTTTTGTTTAAAGAGAACAGGACCTTTTGATTCAACCTTGATTGCTATAATTAGAATTAAGAAAATCGGCGATAAAACGATTAAACCTATTGCAGAAAGAAAAATATCAATCAATCTTTTTATCTTCAAATACATCATTTCCCTCACACTCCAGTTTCAGAAATATACTTTTTTTAATTCGGCATCATTCATATAAACCATTCCAGCATCAATTTTCGTTAGCCGATCCACTCTACTACCCGCTTTGACAACCGCACCAGAATTAATATGAGAATATTCGCCAACAATACTGTCATGGTCTACTAAAGCCCCAATACTAATAATGCATCCTGTTTCTACTAAAACATTCGAATTCACCACAGCCGTTGCACTAACGATAGAGCCCTTTCCTATCGTTACTAATGGGCTTATGTACGCTGTAGGGTGAACCAATACAGGAAGGTGAAACCCTGCATCATTAAGTTCCTCAATTAATTTCTTTCTCTGCTCATTATTGCCAACCGAAACAAAAGCATGATGATAATCATCAACAAAATTCTTTATGTCTTTGAACTTGCCAATGGCAATCTCAGCTTTGTCATCAAGAAAATCAACTTTCCCATAGCATCCCAATGCTAAGGCTGTCTCTTTTACTACTGCTCCATGACCGCCAGCACCTAAAATAAGCAAATTTTTAGTCATATTCACACCTCCACTACCATTTTTAATATACTTAGTAAAGATCTTTAACATAGGGACTTAGTCGCTTAATACTTAATTAGAAAATTACATTTTTCCACCTAACTATTAATCTACTAAATATTCATTTAAGCCAAGTAATCCTGTCTCTAGTCATCAAAGACCAGCTCCTTTTCTATGCATCTCTCGTTATGAAAAGGAGCCAGTTCTAATATCGATTTCTACCTTACTTTGTTTAATTCCATAATTTCATCAAGATACGTTAATAATTCACCTTTAAGTTCTACATTCTGTAATGCAAACTCAATGGTTGTTTTTACAAACCCGAGCTTTTCTCCCACATCATACCTCTTGCCTTCAAAATCATATGCAAACACTCTTTGAATTTGATTCAAACTTTGAATGGCATCTGTTAATTGAATTTCCCCGCCAGCTCCAGTTTGCTGTCTCTCTAAAAACATAAAAATCTCAGGAGTAAGAATATATCTGCCCATAATGGCAAGATTCGACGGAGCTGTTCCTGTTTTTGGTTTTTCAACAAAATTGCTAACCTGATAACGTCTTCCTACCTGTGTAGATGGATCAATAATTCCATAGCGGTGTGTTTCATCATCAGGAACGGTTTGAACTCCAATTATCGAAGAATGAGTTTCTTCATATATATTAATTAACTGTCTTAAACAAGGCGTATCACTTTGGACAATATCATCGCCTAAAAGAACAGCGAATGGCTCATCACCAATAAAGTTGCGTGCACACCAAACCGCATGCCCTAAACCTTTAGGTTCTTTTTGACGTATATAGTGAATATCCGCAAGATTAGTAGAATATCGGACCTTTTCCAAGATATCAAACTTGCCCTTTTCCATTAAGTTTTGCTCCAACTCAGGAGCAAAATCAAAATGGTCCTCGATTGCACGTTTTCCTTTTCCCGTTACAATGATAATATCTTCAATCCCAGATGCAATGGCTTCTTCGACAATGTATTGGATAGTTGGTTTATCAACAATCGGTAGCATTTCCTTTGGCATTGCTTTGGTTGCTGGGAGAAACCTTGTCCCCAATCCAGCAGCCGGGATAATCGCTTTTCGTACTTTTTTCATTTTCTCTCCACCCTTTTTAATTGAATCGTTTTCCCGTTATTCTAATTCATCGCAGTTAAAACAGGCTCCCTCTTATACCTATTATTAGCAACTGCAATCAACGTATCGTGCATTTCAACCTCTGACTGATCTAACAGCCCATTAATTAACTCACTTAGTTCCTCAGCTTGGGGTACATTCGCCTTTCCAATATGAATTTTAGGGAAAATACTCTCAGGATGAACTTCATTCTCATTCAGTAGCTCTTCATACATCTTCTCCCCAGGACGGAGTCCCGTGAAGTGTATCCCAATTTCTTCTATAGTATAGCCAGAGAGCTTAATCACATTTTTAGCCAAGTCAACTATCTTAACTGGCTCACCCATATCAAGGACAAATACCTCTCCACCGCGCGCCAATGATCCCGCCTGTATTACAAGACGTGATGCTTCTGGTATCGTCATGAAATAGCGTGTCATATCCTGATGTGTAACTGTAACTGGTCCACCTGCTTGGATTTGCTTCTTAAAGAGCGGAATAACACTCCCACGACTGCCAAGTACATTTCCAAACCGAACCGCAACGAATTTCGTACTACTGTGTTGTGCTAGACTTTGAATAATCATCTCCGCAAAACGCTTTGTTGCACCCATAACATTCGGTGGATTCACCGCTTTATCCGATGATATTAACACAAATGTATGAACACCATAGGTTTCTGCTGCCTCCGCAACGTTCTTGGTACCGAACACATTGTTCTTCACTGCTTCCCGAGGATTATATTCCATCAACGGTACATGCTTATGTGCCGCAGCATGATAAACAACAAATGGCCGATGTTCTTCCATCACATCAAACATCCGATTGCGGTCTTGAATATCACCAATTACAGGAACAATCTCAATTTGCTCTTGATAGATTCGTTTAAGTTCCATATCTATCTGATAAATACTATTTTCCCCATGACCAACTAAAACAATTTTTCTAGGGCTAAACTTACAAATTTGTCTGCAGATTTCAGATCCAATTGATCCGCCTGCACCCGTAACCAACACGGTTTTTCCTGATACATATTCTGAGATACTGCCAATATCCAGGTCTACTGGTTCTCTACCTAATAAATCCTCCACTTGAACCTCACGGAATTGATTGACAGAAATTTTACCTATCATCAAATCCTCAAGCTTTGGAATAATTTGCGTTTTAGCTTTTGTTTTTGCACATTCCTCGAAAATACGATTTATTTCTTTTTGCTTTAAAGAAGGAATCGCAATCACAATGTTTTCAATTTGATACTTTTCCACTGTTTGAGCAATGATATTAGAACCACCGACTACAGGTATTCCGAGAATATCCAATTTATATTTCTTTGGATCATCATCAATAAAAGCAACAGGCTTTAAGTCAATTTCTTTGTTGTTCAGTAACTGTCGTGCCACCATCGTGCCGCCAGAGCCAGCACCAATAATGAGAGTTTTCTTGATATTCTTTTGTTTATTCATAATGTTGTCTCGGAACATTCTCCATGAAAACCTTGAACCACCAATTAACAGCACATGTATCATCCAGGTTATCAGTAAAGCTCTAACATACGTATTTTGAAAAACAATCAGTTGCATGGCTGACGTTGCAGCAATCGAAAGTGTTACTGCTTTGACAATCGCAATAAGCTCGCCAACACTTGCATATTGCCACGCCTTATTATATAGATGATAAACAGATGCAAATAAATGATGACAGACTAATAAGGTAATCGCCGTAACAGACAGCATCGGAACCTTAAAGATGTGGATCATTGGATTCACTGTCCAATAGCTTATGTAGATAGCTGTTAATACAATGATCGAATCCAGTAAAGCCAGAGTGGTTAATCTTTTCTTATATGTCACCTGAACATTCCCCCTTTATCTCTTTATTTGGTTAAAGTAAAATTTTTGACAAAAATAATAAATATCTAATGGAAACTCAGTTGTCACTTTACCTGACCTTTCATTAGATATTTATTATTTTACTTATTTTTATCTCTTGGCATTTAACCCTTCCTCACATCATACTAATGACGACAAGCGTCTAAGGATACGAAGCATTTCTCCCCTCCCACAGTACAATCGAGTGCTCCCATGGATAACGGACAGGGAACGTCGCCGTTCAGGGTTTTAACCCTGTTTGTATAGTCTTCATTGAGAAACCTTACTGGTTTAGTA
>Ga0068629_1000756_pt1 | contig 10015 bp, 8 predicted proteins | sample InSIn3gowninarea_FD_77432 | JGI IMG/M metagenome (GOLD analysis project Ga0068629, IMG submission 77432) | Clean room microbial communities from NASA Spacecraft Assembly Facility at Jet Propulsion Laboratory, Pasadena, California, USA -... ...
ACTATATTTGTCCAAGAGTTGGACCAATGGTTAATAGCTAGCATGGTGGCAATGTCACATGCGATGGTGCACTGACATTCACCTTTCCCTGAAGGGTTGAGGGCTGCCACGTGGGAACCACATACGGTCCACATGGAAGCACAATGCTGGCATGGAAATAGTTAATCAACCAGCGTCAAAAGGCCATTTGTTATGATCCGGATGTAGGCTTTTGAAAAAAATGTATCGCCAAAAAGCTCTCGATGATATGGACACAATGTCAATGTCTATTTTAAGTTTTGAGGAGTTTGAAAATTGATGAAATTTTAAGATCCCATTTCCATAAGAGGACTTTGGAGGTTGGGTCAATGGAAATAATCCCTTATTTTTCCCTTATGATGGTCTTTGTGGTGGATGGGAGTGTTACAGATTGGTATAAGAGCAATAAGTTCAACACTTGGACCTCTGGAGATAAAGTTAGGGGTCTCTGACATTGTAATGTTATGCATTAAGGTTTGTTTTAGGGTAATGTCAGAGGAAAGGTTCAATGCTTGGACCTCCAGAGATGAGTGGAGCTCAAGATCTCATTATAGTAGCTGAATGTGAATATGATTGCATGCTACTTATAACATCGATTGTGGATTGCATGATGACTATAATGATGTTTGAATTATTTTACCAGAGGCATTGACATCGCATAGGTTTTGCTTCTTTCATTTTGAAGGTCAGGACAATTTATTGTTGTGACCTTGGGTGCTTGTCATTTCTTTAATTGTGGCAAGACTTCCTGCATGGTTGTGTGTATCTTTGTTTATAGTGTAACAACACTAATGGTTTAGTGGAAATTATGTTACAAGTAGAATCACCCTAGGGTCTTGGTTTGAGAACCCCAATAGAGTGGAGGGCATAAAACATAAAGAGACATGCAAACAAGCAGTCCTAATACTTAAAAATTTAAACTTGGTACAAAAAGTCTTACCTGTAGGTCCTGCAATTCATTCAAGGCAAAGCATATACACCAAAAATAACTGAAAGCATGTTCATGATATCAAGGTTAGGTCATATAAGCATGTAAGAAAACAAGCATTAACCTAAGATTTTATAAGCAAAACATGACATAAATTAATGCATAAAGACCATAATAATTAGGAACAAGACAATGCCTCTTTATTAATGTAAGATAAAGAAAATATGGAAGAACTACAACTTGAGTCATCCACTGGCTCCAAGTGAAACCGTCCTCTAGATCCATCCTACCTAGGCCTTGGCAATCCTCCTCCATAAGTCTACACAAGGATGTCATGAAGGGATGATGAACATCTCAAGAAGGAAACATGGATTTCCTATGACTTGGGAGTGCAAAAGGAATAGGGATATCTTTTGACTTATGTAATCAACTATAATATCAATATCTAATATTTTCTCTTGCCTTAGGCTTTCCCATGGAGATGTATTTATACTTCTCCAAATTAGTTTTTTCAGTTGGGAAACAGTTGGGCCATGGGCTATAGTAGGTGGGTATTAGGTCAAACTCGTAAATCCTGCCTGAATTAAGGGCGATTATATATTTTTTAATGTTTTAACAAATATACATGGGTTGGGTATAGTTTGACCGACATGTACATGTGATTTAGATAGGGAAATATCACGTATGGGATTTAAAACATTGTCTTTTACAAAATGGACCAAATCTGGTAGGGAAGGGTTACCCTAGGCCATATCATAGAGCATCAAATCTACCAAGGGTGGTAAATGGTGCCATAACATATGCCCCATAATATATGAGGTTAGAAGGGGTACACGATGGTTGAAATGTATTAAGTGTATAGAATGAATCATGCAAAGACATGAGAGGAGTTCACCTTATTTTAGCCTGCCAAGTGAGTGGAAGAGATTAGAAAGAAAGTTGTTGTCTAAGGGGAGCATACCCATGCTCAAAGATAATATCCGTAGAAGTACATGTCACAATATCACATATAAATAATTGATCAATGATGCTGAGGTAGAAATTTGATCATTGAAGTCATAAAGCTGATGTAAAAAGTACCAAGTCAAATAGTGGAACAAATGGTACTACATGCAACTCGGGTGCTAACATATAGGATGTCGTTGTGATGAACTGCAACATATAAGGTAGATAGTGTCACTAGTAGAAATAGGAGGAAATGGAAAGTGAACCAACAAATGATGATGCAAACCTGAGATCTTCACCAATCACCATGGTACATTTATTCACAATGGGAATAAATGATCTAAAGTTGACCATGTGAGAAATCATTTGATTACCGGTCATTGATGTATACCATTAACAAACACAAGACTACTTATTGATAATGATGATGAGAGCCAAGGTACCCAATACAATTTAACAAGTGCAAATAAATGATCTGAAGTTGAACACTTGGAAGAATCTATCAATCAGGAGACAATGATCTATTCCCACTGTTGATAGTGAAGGAATCTTCCACTGATGACTGCAAACCCTAAGGTAGTGCCAAATTTACTCTAGACCTTGTTCTAGGAGCAATGAGTTGAAGTCGATGGGAAAAGATCTGTTGGAAGGAATGAATTATGACATCCTTCATCAATCTAGCACGAGTGTAACCCGCAAGCCATAATGTGGAAGGAATCACACAAAGGAAGATGTAGTAACCAAATCGAAGCACATTTTTGGCGTACACAAGATGTGGCTAGTGCACGACAGAAACCCTCCAAACCAACCAATAATGAAAGCTAACATAGAGGGGAAGAATCCACCAATCGGGTCAAATGGAAACCAAGGTACTGCACAAATCCCAATGTGTGATAATGAACCTTGACGTCGAACACAATGGAGACCACTTAGTCAAAGACCCATGATATTGATCGATGTTGAGCACAAGGTCACCTATCAATGATGGAAATAGGGCCATGGTGTAGCGCTAGGTCTACTCTTAGAGCAATTTGTAGTAGTCTATAAGAATAAGACCCATTAGTAAGAAGTCAATGGAGACCTTCTCACACCAGCATGAGAAGAGGACCAAATAGTTGATGTGATAATGAACATGACTCTGACAACCAGGGATGGGTGACTGAAAATAAGCCAAGGGACACCACAGAAAGTCTGACTTAGGTTTACTTCCCTTGAACAAAATCACACTCAAATGTGACATTATGGCAGCATATGATAACTTTATATAAGATTTTCATGTAAGAGGCACAAACAAACTCTCCATATGATTGGAAGTGATAACCAACCAGAGGAGTATTAACTCAATAACAAGGTTAAGGCTCTCCTAATTCAAACTAAATCCCATCCCAATGAAGGAAAGACTCAATTTTGAGTGCTTTGTTCAAGGGCGACACAACTACCTCTAGCTGCCATCAATCATGGAAGTAATGTCTCGTTCTTGCTCTTTTTGGAATATTTAATTTTTTGTCTTTTCCATATTTAGAAATCTTGAAAAAGAATAAATAATGCCTATGGTACCATGGAAAGAACGAGTGTCCAGATACAGATGTGCTAGTTCCTAAGAGGGCAACATTCCTATTCTTAATGCAAGGTGACGAAACTGGTCAATGACACTTAAAGGAATGTTCTTTCCATGGGAAAAAGGTGTCAAGTTGCAGAGGCTAAGTGATTGCAAGGTTGATTTTGCAGAAAGACATGGTCAAAAAGTGGCTTATACATGAGTCCAAGTGAAGCCAGCTTAAGGCCAAAAGGTACAAATAGTCAACATGCAATGCAGTAGTACAACTCAACACAAAGGAGCCTCTAGGGTATAAATCTAGAAAAATAGAGAAGAATTAAGAGAATGAAGCTTCAACACACAATTCATGGTGGGACTAAAGAGGACTCTCGAGCCTACACAGTATAGTAGCATGGGCAACATATGTTAGCGAGAATCTAACTAATATGCCAATGTAAAGGTTGGTTCTACCATCACGTCATGATTTTATAAGTCACCAAGAGAAAATGGTTTAAGAACCAATACATGATGGGGTCAACCCTATGGCCAAGATATCGCAGTATGGAGGTGTTACACATCATTTTGTCACTGTCCCTGTACTCCTCATTTCTTGATCTTGGAGGGCCTCTACAGTGAACCCCACATGCTTTGCCTTCATGAAGAAACTCCCATTATGTCCCTCTTCATGAGCAAATAAATTCCCTTTTGCACCATTTCCCCTGAAACTTCTGATTTTCCCAGTTTACAAGACTGGCACTAATGGCCTTTGTCTCCCCCGCGCCGATGTGCAAAGATTATCACTACTCCTCGCGCCAACTAGAGCAACTGAGTTGTGTTCCAATCATGCCAGTGTTGTTATGGAAGGTTTTTTAAATTAGAGCCAAAGCTTCTAGCTCTAGAAACTTCATAATGGAAGTCTGGGAAATGGCTTGGCCGGATGGGGTCAAGGATGATAGTTTGGGCTACTTTCCCCTATAATGATGGAACCACCTCAAGGGATAAGTCCTTCTCCCATGAGAAGAGGATCCATCTCCCATCCATATTTCCTATAGAAACCTCCCTTCTTCCCAAGCACAAACTAGTCACAGTTGATAGTTTTGGCTGAGTGTGAGTGTTATAGTTGCAAAGTGTTGATGCTATTTTGGAGTAGACAAGAAATCTATTACTATTTGTAGCCATCTAGTTGTGTGAGGGAGAAGTGTGTTTTGGTTTGGAGTGAAGCCTAAATGGAAGAGATTTAAAATTATTGTTGTTTAAAGCCATCGTGGAATGCTAGTAGAAGTGTGTGGGAACCTGGTCTTGTCAGAGCAAGACTACAACGTCAAGACAAATGGTTGTAATCTCTCTTTGATATTAATATATGAAACTATCAATTGACTTCCTACTTGTTTTGTAATATTACATATCCATGTTTTAATGTTTCTTGACTTGTTAAGTAGGTTGAATTGCAATTTGTCTATTGTTATGTTTGTATGCTATTGTCATTTACTTGTTACAGGAGCTTGAAGAAGGAAGCGAGAGATTTCTAGAGTGAGTAAGTGAGGACATCATCAATCAGGATAGGCGACCAAGAGGTAAGCCCTCTTGATTGATTCTAACCCAAGGAAATCTTCCATAGAATGTATCTGTTGTGGCTAGAACCATTATCGGGCTAGAGGAATTCGTTCATGTCCACACTTATAATTTTAATTCACCACAAATTGGTGACTCCACTGGGGATCCCAGTCCTTTTGTTTGTTTTGGATTTCCTAATTTTGTGAAAACTTTTCTAGTTTCACGTTTTCCCTTTGGTTTTGTTTCTTTTCTCCTGCTTACTAGCCTAAGTCTAAAATTCATAGTAGGAGATTTGGTCCCTATTTTGAATGTTTTTTTAATTTTTCCTTAGTTACCTCAGCTAGTGCACTTAATCTGCTGACAATCACACTGAACAACACGAATTTCTACGGAATAGTCGTGCCGACCAGCCTCTGGCACTTGTTGTCAGTTAGGTAGTTGCGTCGATGCTTGTAAGTGAAGATTAGGGCTTGACCCAATCTTGGTTAGTGTGTTCTATTCTTGTGTTTTTGACCCCATGAGATTTTTGGACTATTTTCTCCTTGATTAGAAGGCTACTTTTCATTTGGTTTTTCTTTATTGTTGGCTTATGATCTTTCTATTTGATTGATTGAGTCATTGAGTGGCTAGCGACAGTGAGCATCTAGTTGGTCACCCATTCAGGAGTTTGTGAACTTACTAAATTAGGTTGTAGGTGTGTTTACTCCTTGCATTTGTTTTTTGTCCTTTTATGATTTTAACCTCTTTTTGCACAAGTTTGGAAAAAGTTTTGTTTACTAGCTTTAACGTCTCTTTCCAGCATAGGTTACATTGTTGGGATTGTGTTTGGTAAAGTTGGTGTTTCATTGATCTAAATGAACTTCTCTTTTCATGTTTTCATCTGCTTGAAAAACTCATTGTCTCGAAATCTTTTTCATTGAAAGATTGTATATGAAAAGTTTGTTTCGTTGTTTTGTGAGAAAGTATGAAATTCTAGCTTGTTGCATCATTATGTTACGATAATTTGCTTCTTTTTAAAGACTAGAATTGCATTAGTGTTTGAAAAAGGAAGATAATTTTTTGTTTTGAAAGGCCTAATAGATAGGTGCTTGTCAAGAAATTAGGAATTGGAATGCATTTTTCATTAGTTTATTTTTTGGAAAAAGTAAGGTAGTGAAAGATCATTTCGTTTTAAGTTGCTTGATTGTTTGCATTTGATTGAGTAGTTTCTACCCTCTCTAATGTAGGCATTTCACTGAATTGAAAGGGTCTTATCTCATTTAGTTGCATTTGAGGTTTTTCGAGTAGCATCGCTAAGACCTGAAAACTGAAACTTAACTCAAGATCAACTCTAAAATGGATTCAATTAACCTAAGGCGCATTTAACATTAACGATCATATCTAGAATGTCTAGGCTAGAGACATGTTCCGACGTCTTTAAACCTAGTAGTTGTCGTTAGCTTCAGAATTAGACAACGCTAGCATGGATTTGTGCCCCTCATACCATCGAGTATATAATGGGAGACCCCACTGGGCTACAATCCTTTTATCATTAGGAAGCCGAGTTGGCCGCCTTGTGAATGTGATACACCGAACACAACATTCAAGGAGATTGCCTGCTTGTACTTCTTGGTTCGCCAGGAGGTATTATGCAGTTCACGGTTGCCTGGTAATCATGTTTACCTAGATCATCCATAGTAGTCATTTGATCTTTTTGACTCATTAAATTTAAAATATCATTCAAGCACTTGTCATTTCAAGCTTGTTTCCAATTGAGAGCGATAGAGTCATCTTTGTTTCTTTCTCAACTCTTAAAAAATGAAAGAACATTAGTGTTTTATGCATCTTAATAATTGATTGCCCACAATCCAAAAATATCTTGCTAGTCTTTTTGACCAAATCATGAGTTCCCTTAAAAGGACATTTTAAAGCCTTGAAGTTATTTGTTCTGTTGACTAAGACAAGGTCATTGTGGCTGAACCATCTGGTTCACCCAATTCCTCTTCCTCTCCTCCATCTGAAAGATTGTTTGAGAAGCTGTTTTGTGAGTTATTAGAGTCACTCAGGGACCAAAATGTTGAACTCATAATTGTTCTGAGTGTTCAACCATTGTCATCTCGTCCTCCACCTACTTTTGATACAGAGTCACTTGCTGAGCTTGGCCCAAAATCTCTGGACAATCCTGTTCGAACTCCAAAGAACTCATTGACTACTAACGGTCAGCTTGGACTGGTTATCTATCCTTCGAACCCTCTGTTTGATGTTGTTGAGATATCACCGCAGTGTCCTTACAGTCTGTACGACCAGTCAACTGTTCCTTTGGAACTATCCCCCAGTACACATTCTGTCATTCATCGTCGTTTGTTTTTAATAATTGGAACTTGAAGGCGACAACCCAGTCACATCTCCAGATGAGTCTGAAGTTTCTACTCCACACATTATTGAGGGGAAGAATTGCAATTGTAGTTCCCTCTCGAGGGTTTCCCTTTTCAGAAGGTATTCCCACTAGCTTTCCACCAAGCTATGTGTCTTTAGGGAACTTAGTTTTAGGCACACCTAGTGCCTCATCACTCTACCATAATCTTGTATGGGCGTTAGGCGTCAGGTCCATTCCTCATGAAAAAGGCTTCCCAATAGGTTGTTACATCAGTCCTGGTGCAACTCACCATTCTAAATACTCTTGTATCATCGATCCCAGTTACACGTTAGTCACAACTGGAAATTTCAAAGATTGTCTCTGTCAGTCCCTTTGTCCCATTAGTCAGTGGCTAGATTGTACCACCACTTGGGTGACAGAACCTGAATGTTTCTATGGTGTCAGGTTCCACTAATGTGAGTGGCTCACAAGCTCACATGTTTGGTATAAACTAGCCCTCTTCTGGTACTATTTATAAACTTGCTCATCCTACTGGATCAAGTAATGTCTAGTACCAATAGGTTCAAAATTTCGTTGGTCTGTTTGGATCGAGTAATGTTTAGTATTAATAGCCCTATGGGTCTTAGGTCCAATACCAAAATCCTTACGTTCCATATGGTTCTCATGGATTGGTTAATCAACCTTACACCCTCTAATCTAGGCAGTACATCCAGCCTGGCTACGGCCAGATTCAGTTCGGTAATTTCTTGGGCATTGTTCAAGTACCCTTGCAACAACAAGGACAACCTTTAAAACAACCAGGACAACCCTTGTTCCCGTGAGGGCTACCTTTGTTGTAGAAAGGGCTTTGTGTGCAACAGTAAGGGAAAATTATCCCGCAGCAAGGTCACCTACAACAATTGCAAGGTCAATCCTTACAACAATTGCAGCAAGCCACGCAGTAACAGATGCAATATGATTCGCACACCTCTCAACCCATACCCTTGCCGGGCCAACCTCTCCAACCCCAAGGTCAAATTTTGTAACCGCAAGGTCAACCCTTGCAACAACAAAACCAACCAGGGCAGCATCAACCCTTGCAAGGGCAAGGTCAAGGTCAAGTCCTGTAGTAGTAGGCCAAAAACCATCTTGTCCTAGGTCAAGAAGTTCAGAATCCTGACAAACAAGGGAACCGGATATAAAACCCCTATGTCCAAGGGAAACAAGTGTATCAACCTTATGCCCAAGGGCTACAGGTCCAGAATCCTATTTCAGGGACAACAGGTTCATCAGCCCTATGTTCCAGGACAACAGGTTCCATATCCATATGTCCAAGGTCAACAGGCTCAACAGCCTTTTAGCCCATATGTTGCCTATCGGCAACCTATGCTTGGATAGTTTCAAGGTATTCAGGGTCAAAATCCTCCCTATGGTCAAAGTAATCCGCAATGGGGCCAACCCCAGATGCCATATAGCCAAAATCCCCCATTGTGGGGCCAAAATCCTTACCAGCAGGGATGGGCTCCTCCCTTTGGGCCCGCTTATTGTCCTCCCATGCCTTTTAACACTTAATTACCTTTCTTGGCTACACTCCAGTTGCCGGATGCATCGCGCCTTATGAAAGATCTGATTATTCATTCACCATACTGGCCCCTAGTGTCGTCTAAGATACCAAGTGATTGCCCAAAATTCAATGGAAAAGCTAAAGAAGATCCTCGGGTTGATGGGATGACATATCATCTCTAGTGCTCGTCGAACTCGTACGTGGATGATTCCATTCATATTTATCTTTTCCAACAAACCCTCATGGGCGTTGCAGTGAAATGGTACATCAAGTTACCTCGAAGTACTTACCATGGCTTTAATTCGTTAGCCATGGTTTTCCTTATGCATTTTTAGTTGTCGGTTCTCTATGAAACTAGAACCTATTTGCTCACATCACTTAAGCAAGATATTGTGACACACATCTCTGATCACATCCATGAATGGAGACGTAGACATCACCTGATAAAATTTGAGATATCTTATCATTTTCTCATTGAATAGTTTACCAAATCATTCGTAACCCCAATTTCTTGCAATATAGCTATGGGTGGATGCGTCACTGAAGAGAAAGCCATCAGTCATGCCTAGTACTTGGATCTGGTTTACTCCCAGTCTAGAATGTTATATGAGTTGTTACCCACTGCTCCACAACTATCATCTGATCCTGCAACATCAAAGTCATGAGCTATTCCTCCCGTTGATGGAGTTATCAGTTTAGTATCCCAGACCCCCACTAAAACTTCTTCCAAAAAGAAGTCGGTCTCGAATGCTGCTCCTACCAGTTCATCTTATAATCCACCTAGCCTTAGTAAAACCTTAGAGGTCCACGCTGTCTAGTCTATCACAGTGGAAAAATCCTAGAAACAAAAAGAAAGGCAAAGGAAAAGCTAAATCCAATGCCCCAAAATAGGGTCCTCCCAAATTGTCTGTTGGTGAATCTTTGCAATGGAAACCTAAGTATCCCTACCTCGTTTTCAAGGAGGATCACTATGCCAAGGATTGTCCTCGATGATCCGAAGTTAGTATTCTACTCAAAGGGACCCATGTTATCCTTAAAGAGCCATTTCCATCTCAGCAGACCCAAATGGTAGACCAACCCTGCTGGTAAGGATTTTGGCCCCACAATGGGGGATTTTGGCTATATGGCATCTGG
>Ga0068629_1000759_pt1 | contig 10005 bp, 11 predicted proteins | sample InSIn3gowninarea_FD_77432 | JGI IMG/M metagenome (GOLD analysis project Ga0068629, IMG submission 77432) | Clean room microbial communities from NASA Spacecraft Assembly Facility at Jet Propulsion Laboratory, Pasadena, California, USA -... ...
CAAAGTCATGCTACTGTCTTCGAACTTTCGTAACCTCGGTTGTGATGGGTTCGTGAAGTTGTGTTTTAGCGTGGTTCGTGATGCCTGACTCCAACTGGCGATGATTAAACATATCTTTCAGTGTCCAAACCTCTGTTCCACCGTGATATTCGCGAGTGTTGAGCAAGTCAGTCGTAACGAGCGGGATTTGCTAAGACATTCACACCTGTCACCATGCTCGTCTGTCCGAACAGCATCCAATCTGTAGCTGGCGCGAATCAACTCTGCAAAGCGTTTGGCATCAAGCTCTCTACAAATGCACAGGTCGTGTTGCTTGCGCGTAATGCTGGTTTTGATTCCTTGTTCATCGACCTCGAACATTCCTGGTTAACACTTAGTGACGCCAGCAACTTGTGCAACACAGCATTACTGGCTGGTATAACACCCTTTGTTCGTGTACCTCATCAATGTGGCAACGGATTCGTTCAGCGTGTCCTTGATGGGGGTGCAATGGGTGTTATATTCCCTCATGTTCATTCAGTAGGTAGGTTTCCGGGAAGTCCCCATCTCTCCTACAGTTTCAAGGCGATCTTAGGCTAACGATAGTGTCCACTGGTTGTAGCTGATGCCGAAGCCGCTGTACGCATCTCGAAGTTCCCACCTACTGGATGCCGCTCGATGACAGGTCAACATCCAGTCCTTGGTATGAAGGTCACACCACTTGACAAAATCGTCGATGTCTGCAACAATTCAGCGTCGACTGTGTTTGCCATGATTGAGAGCAGGGACGCTGTGGAGGCTGCTGATGAAATTGCTGGGGTTCATGGAGTAGATGTAATCTTGATCGGTTCCTTCGACTTGAGCATTGATCTTGGCGTTGGTGGACAATTTAGAAGTGACCAATATCGGCAGGCATTGACCAAAGTCAGCGAAGCATGTAAAAAACACAACAAAGTCTTTGGAGTTGCTGGAGTGTATGAGGATGCGGAAGTACAGGATTGGCTCATCAACACTCTAGGGGCACGCTACATGCTTGTTCACCAAGACTCCTCGTTGATCACAAGCGGCGCGGCCAAGGCCGTAAAAGGAGTTCCGGAAGTGAAGGCATAAAAATGAACAACTTTGGGAACTGGACGGAACGAGGACGGTGTAGGTAGTATTGCTGTACACAAACGTACGGGTCATGTTGATTCCGAGCACTTCGCTGAAACAACAATATCTCACCCGCACGGTGTATCGCAACTCAAGCTTCTTAAGTGATCACTGATAACGTAGCGCACAGATCAGTAACACAAACCGAAGCCTCTCTGAATGAGGTAACGAAGCACGCTTAATTTCGTTACAACCAATAAATTTACCAGGTTGCGAGGACCAATGCGGCAAGCTTTCTACCCGATACGAAAAAAGCGTTAAAGTTGCAGCTTTGAATAAAAATGTTTATGTTTCACCCAAGCTTGAGTCATGTAGCACCCACACATGTTGCACAGGCACGATGCCTCTAAACCACAATCTCAGTCGAGCTATTCGGCCTCTAATATCAGCTCGAACGTTGACCACATCATCGGCCACTAAACCTCGTCACTTCCTTTCGCTTAAAGACCTGACTCCGACAGAGCTTGCAACATTGGTAGATAACGCAACAGCTCACAAGAATGTGCTTCAGTCTGCCTCGCGCTCGTCCTGGCTTCTTGCCTCATCCCTCCGCGGTAGTGTTATATCTCTGATATTCTCGAAACGATCGACTCGAACTCGAATATCAACAGAAGGAGCTGTTGTTGCATTGGGCGGCCATCCCATGTTCCTGGGTAAGGATGATATCCAGCTGGGTGTCAACGAGTCGCTGCACGATACCTCAGTGGTTATCTCGTCAATGACAGCAGGCATAGTTGCAAGAGTCGGACCACACAAGGATATCGCCGATATAGCGAAGGACAGTTCGGTACCTGTCATTAATGGCCTGTGTGATTCCTTTCATCCTCTGCAGATAATCGCCGACTTTGCTTGCCTATCACAAACTCTGTCAACCAACGCTGCTGGTCTCAGAGGTCTCAAGATTGCATGGGTTGGCGACGCAAACAACGTGCTCTACGACATGTGCATTGGCACACGGAAGCTTGGAATCGACATGGCTGTGGCTACACCAAAAGGTTACGAGATCCCAGATCACATCAAGAACATTATCAATGAGTCTGGGGAGGGCAACTTGCTGCACACGAATGATCCAGAAGAGGCAGTTAAGGATGCGAATGTGATCGTCACAGATACATGGATATCGATGGGTCAAGAGGACGAGAAGCAGAAGCGGCTAAAAGCCTTCGCTGGCTATCAGATTACTGAAGACATGGCCAAAAGAGGTGGCGCAGCGAGCGACTGGAAGTTCATGCACTGTCTGCCTCGACATCCAGAGGAAGTTAGTGATGAAGTCTTCTTTGGGCCAAGATCTTTGGTTTTCCCAGAAGCGCAGAACCGTTTGTTCTCGGCCACAGCGACACTGGAAGCTTTTCTGGTAAACAAAGGTGAAGTCAAGCCGACACAATCATGAAGCCTGAGATTCGTAGGAATACCATAGTAAAGGATAGTGAAACGTGTTTGCCATCGATGAAGCTACTCAGCCAGTGAATGTACGTTACTGTACTTTCTTCTTAATAAAAAAGGCCTTGACTCAAGAGCAAGAATTTGGGTGCTTTCGTGGCATGTGAAAGCTGGCGTCCTCCGCATCACATGCCTCGGCGACGAACAATAATACAGGTGCCAGTGCGCAAGCAATGAACTTCAATGTTCATCCTTCCAGACTTGTGTCTGTACTGGTGTTTTCGCAATTCCAGTAGAACTACTACTCACTTTGACAATGGCATCTCCTATCTTATCCCGCTCTCCTTCGATGACATTTGCTCCGGGTCCTCATCGCCGTTCTCATCCCAACCTCCACCACCTTTCTCTCGTGCCCTTAACACCGAAATATCCTATTGTCCCAGCGGATTACGATGCCTATGTTGACCCATCCACTTCAGAACTTCACAGTTCTGCCTCACTCTCCCACATAGCTGCTCTGCCCTCGCCAGGCGGCATCCTGACCAACTCCCCTGCTCGATCACGCGCAAGCAGTCGCACCCGCCTGCGGAAGAAAGCAAAAAGCAGTGTGGCCATAAACGTGCCTTTCAAAGATGTTTCGGATGAGATAGACAACGATGACGATACAGAAACACTTGACCATAAGCCGGCGGGCAAATCAAGGAGATCCCAACAACATCTCCCCCGACTTCGCACCAATCCTGTAGTAGACTCGAATTGGCTTGTTCAAACAGGCTTGACTCTCTCCGAATCCTCACGAGAAAGCAAAGGGCAATCGTGGATCTCGAAGCGCGATTCATCTACATTTCTCGCCAACACTCCTATCGATTCATCCACCCATGCACATTTCTACCCTGATCCGCGTCTTGAAGGGCGCACTCCACGCTCCGGTCGCGCGACCCCAGCGCGGAGTCGTGTCGGCAGCCGAAACACCAGCCGTAACGCCTCAAGGAGTCGGCCGAACCTGAGCATGACAATGACGGGAGCTATGACAGTAATACCGGGTGCATCATTCGCTACCGCACCAGATACAAACACAGGGATACGTGAAGAAGAAGAAGAACAACCGGAAAGCTCGTACTCACACATCGAGCCAGAATGGGCGGATGCACGCACGCAAGCAGAGATCGCGGCACAGGTTCAGGCAGAGTTTGGCGAGGAGTACGACTACGACAACGGCGATCCCTTTGGAATACTTGATTTTGACAGGCGAGGCGGAGATGATAGCGAAAGTTCAGATGCGGAAGAAGAAGTCAAGAAAGCTATGACACGGTATGGTATTGGCGGCTGGATGGACGGAGCTATTGATGCATTGTTGAGGATTGAAGAAGAAAATGATACGAGGCAAGAACGGAATGATATCGAGAGAGGAAATACAAAGCGATCCGAAGCAGTAGGATTCGATAACGTTGAGACGCCGCCGGAGAGCGAGCAGGGTCAGTGGCGTATATGGAACGACGTGGCATGGTTCGGAAGGATGGTAAGAAGGAGCGTGAATGAAGGTTGAGTTGAGCTGTCTCAGGCGCCTCAGTAGGTATCTGCATAAAATGCGACACCTTCCTTGTTCTTCCAATCCACAACAATTCCGACATCTAACAAAGTAATCCGTCACGATGCCTACTGTACATCCAATGCCCTCGCCAACATCCCCCAGGAAAAGTCCGCATACAACTCTGGACATCCCCGTCCCCACCCCCTCGTGCACACCAATCACCAACAACGAACCCAACCCAGATCCGCCTGTATACAAGACCTACTCGAATCTGCATGGAACGTGAGTTGTTGTGTACCAGTGCTGATTGTAATTCATATGCTTGTCACTGTAGTTTAGCACTGGAATGTAAAGTCCAAGTCACAGTACGTAGGCACGTAAGTATAACAAAACGTATGGTGGTGGTGGTGGTGGTGGTGGTGGAAGAATGAATAAAATTGTCAAATTTATAAAGTTCGTAATCACGCAGTAAAACATCAAAAGTGCTAAGCACGAATAGAATCCTGCTTTTTTTCGTCAATGGGCGTAAAGCATGATAACTTACGTACACGAGATTCGTTGGTACAACGATGGTCGGGAGGCCGTACATTCGATGAGGTGTCGTGATTATATTGTATAAAATGCGTGGTTGTGAAGTTGTCTATGATTGAGGGTTGATGGTGAAATTTGTATACGTGAGTACGTACGTATCTCACGATGGACATGCGGACCCTGACTACGGTACGTATACAAATATACTACCTTAGTACCATTGACGAGGTAAGCCTTCGCTGAGAATGGTCCGGAGCATCAGATATGGAGGGAATGGGTTGTTGTTGACTCTCCGCTACTTTACTTTGGGTGTGTCCCGAGTATAGGAGGTACCGGCAGCGGTGTTGAGTTGAGGTGTGCTAGGAAGACCCTGTATGTATGTCTTAGGTGAACAGCTTATATATTGTGAAGTGTACGGAGTAATGAATTGAGAATTGAGGAATAAAATAGCTCCAACCAAGTGTGCAGCCATGAATTGTTTTGACACATGCTACCACATCCATTAAGTCCTTCTCAATCATGCTAATTCTGGTTGACAATACCGTTCACTAGGCTCTCTTGTCTTCCTCTCGTCTCATACCCGCTCGTTGCTACCGCTAGAGTGAATGCTGCGCTTGACTCTTCCTCTTCCACCAGCGACCAATCTCTTACGCCACCTTTGAAATCTGATATTCTTCCCTTCTTTATCGGTACAACCACAACCCAGACGTCGTTCCCCTCAATATATCCAGATGCCTTCTCGGTCGACTGCTGTACTGCACCGCCATATCCTCCTGATCCGAAGAAGCCAGCTTCCGTGCTTAATTGACCCTCGAAAGTGTTGTTCTGTAAATGTGCCTCTTTACACCACTTCTCCTCTTCACTACCTGCTTCCAGGAACCTTGCTTCACCGCTTATGGTGGTAGATATTGAGCTCAAGGCACTCGTATTGAGGTTGAGGAGCATATTTGCCAAACTTGACCGTGCTGGAACTGCAGGCGGAGAGCCGGCTCGCGCAGTGGCACCAGCCTCGGGCATGACAGCTGTAGGTGGACGGTGCGATGACCAGTCGTGGACCAACAAACTCACTCTAGGGTTATGCCGCAGGTTTTGAGTCTTTAGTGATTGTGCGTTCGTGGTCATGAGGATGACGGGTCCTTCGTCATTGTAGTTTGAGAGGAAAGTGTAGTTCATCAAAGAGACATGAGGGATGGGAGGATCGGAAGCCGATACGGGTTTAGCGATAGTTGCAAGATGTAGGTAGCGGGCATTCTTCAAGCATTGAACCACCTCTGGAGGTAACGAGGTGCCGGTATGGTGGTTTGTTGTGGGGTAAAGAGAGTTCTCGTAGTTGAGTGGTGGCTGCTGAGCCATGTTGTAAGATGAATCCATGTATACTAGTGCTCAGAATGCGATATTTTTGTCGTAAACGGGTGGTTAATTTTGAAGAAAATGTTTGATCAGTATGGCATGTGTCGTATAAGTACCACTGGTCGAATGCGGGAAGTCCGCTGTGGTTCGGATAAGGGTCAATGGCGAATCGTGGTTGTATGGTACACGCTCCCGACGGTGGCCTCTGATGGTGACGCTTTCATTCAATGACTGTCGTGTGCCTTACCTAGACGATCTGAAATGAGCAAGGCTTCGAGCACATGTGAACCTACAGAGAGATGATGATATGCATGCTTCAATCGGTACCTCACTGCCGCTAAGATTTGCTGGCAAATCACAAGTTGCGGGGTGCTTGGACTGCTCAAGCAAGAAAATTGGGGCAATGACGACTGAGGATTGGTCGACACGGGAGCTTGACTTTGTCAAACCTAAGCTTCACCCTTCTGTGCACTCCAGAGCTCCGGGATCTCGCCAATCAGACCAACTACAACCCTCCTCACTGTAACTTGTCCGCAATCACTGTGATCGTGCATAGTCGTGCAGGAACCGAGCCACGGAACGAAAGCGCCATTTTCCCACACTCCCTCAACTTGGACAGCTGCTGTCCTTCGCGTACAAGAAAGCTGACACGATCTTGGGTATCTGTTTTCTCGGCATACCTCCGACGACAACAAAGACAATATCACGGAGCTGGGGTATCCGCGGTTTGCGTGTCTGGTTTGACAGAGATTACTTTGAAGGAAGATACCACCAGTGGAAGCACGAATTGCCTTTACACCTCCCACACTTTACGTACCTCATTTGTACCGCCATGGCTACTATGCTGCGAGGCAAGCTGCTACGGTCCTTCCCTACCTCTACCCTCCGCGCCTTTACGTCTTCTGCCTTATGCAGAGACAGCCTTCCCCGATGTCCATCCCTCGGGGACGTCACATTAGAGTCTGCTGCGACCTTTGAGGCCAAGCAAACACAATTCAGAGAAGATTTGGCTGCTACCAAGCGGAAGAAGGAACAAGCTGAAAGTCAGTTGCGCGACACTTCTCTTGATACTGAAGCCCCTCAAAATACCCATCATGTAGATAACTATACCACTCCCCTTGGCGAGGATGTTGCAGCACAGAGTTCTATGGGACTTGGCTCACTAAGCATCAACGCAGGAGAACAGCGTCAGTCCGACAACGATACTACTACCAAGCGTAGCGGCGGCAAGCTATCTAGCTTCATCTATGGAACACCCGAAGGACGACAGATGGACAAAGAGATTGAGCAGTCGTTCTCCCAATTGCTTGCTCGAGGCAAGTACGTACACTCTATCGTCTTTCATGACGTCAAACCCGACAAAGTCGACGAATACGTGAAGCTCGTTGGAGGATGGTATCCCAAAGTAGCTGCAAACCCAGACAACAAGGTCCACCTGGTGGGAAGTTGGCGAACAGAAGTCGGCGACTCTGACACATTTGGTATGTTCACAAGAAAGAGAGTGTATACTTTATAGCTAACACATACAAGTACACATCTGGGAGTATCAGCGCTATCACGGCTATCACCAATCCCTCCACAACATTTCCCATCACCCCGAATTTCGCGATTTCGATCTGCAGCTCAAGACCCTCATCAATCACAAGCAAGTATCAGTCATGCAAGAATTCTCCTTCTGGCCAACAACTCCACCACGAGAACTAGGTGGCGTCTTTGAGCTGCGATCCTACACTCTTCACCCAGGCAACCTCCTCGAATGGGAGACACACTGGCGGAAGGGCTTGAAGGCAAGACGTGAAGTCATGGAAGGAGTTGGTGCATGGTTTGTGCAGATAGGCGACCTCAACACAGTCCACCATCTGTGGCAGTTCGCTAACTTGGAAGAACGACGAGTGCGACGAGAACAGTCCTGGGGCGTGGAAGGCTGGGCGGATACTGTCCACAAGACTGTTCCACTCATTCAAAGTATGAAGAGCAGAATCCTGGTCCCTATGCCTTGGAGTCCGGTTCGATAAGTTACAAATACAGCGATGGAATTCCTTATCATTGTTACAAAGCGATTGCGTATCAATTTGTGGTGCACGGTTTGGAGTATGGCGAACACAGCCTAGTACGAGATACCACAAGACCTGGGGCAGGCAAATTTCTTTCGAAGTTGCATAAACGGGTGAATATCCAGAAGTCGGATCAGCTGATTATGACACTTCTGGTCGTGAACCAGAATGCTGAGCTGTACATTACAGACAGACTGAAGGAACTTCCAAATGTCGGACGGCAGGTGTCAATCTATATAGCACCGGAGCACTTCCTGAGAGACCGAATACGGAGCATGTTAAACTTAAATTTAGTCAAGCTCAGAAGAAGCACAATGAAGCACCATACTGTACCTCAGCAGTCAACCATCCCACAACCTCCCGGTTTCTAGCAAGATACTTTTGTACACAGCAGAGATCCGATCTCATATACTACACTACGTAGCTCAAGCTGTTCCTCAATATGAAGTTCCTATCATATACATTGCCTTATCACAGTCATAGAGTGCTGTTCCACTCAAACCCCTTCAGCTCCAGCCTCACATGAAAATGGCCTCACCCGCCACACCTAGCCCTGATGTAGATGTAGATGTAGATGTTGAAATTGGGGATTGAGGATGTTGAGTGCTGTAGATGGTGCTCGGTGTCGGAGTGTGGGTTGACTCTGCTGAGAATACGGTAAGTAAGGAGAGGGAAGATTGGAGTGGTACGTCCGAGGAAAGTAATATGGATGTTTTACGCGTTTGGACGATTGGTATGCGTTGTGTAAGATGGCATGGTATAGGCTAGCATCGAGTTCGGGTTCTGGTTTGAGTATGAGTAATACCTTGTAAGTTAGCACTTTATCTCACTGGATTGTCAGTCTGATTTGTTGGATAAATTGAAGTACATGTTTTCGTTTTGGGCAGTCATCTATGTTACTTTTATCTGCCAGAGCTAAATAAACGCCTCGTTTGCCCACGTTACTTGTGTTGCATCTGCCGGTGCACCCTCGCTCTGCTAGAAGAGATGTGCTCTTCAGCCCTGCTTACCAATTTTCAAAACATAAATCTTGGCCAGGGGGCCAGATATCAATCAAGAAGCTCGCTCAAAATAACAAGAATCGTTCGGATAGTGGGTTACTCCGTGGCGGAGTGAAGGCCCCGGATATTTGCGCTTGTCCCGACAGTAATACCGTAAGCCAGAGTTAGGGAAACTATTTGGTTAGTACTGCTTGACCTTGCGATGTGGCCGCACCTCCGAACGATCATCCGTCAACGCCAGGGAGTCGCAAAGCAACCACGTTGTTGGAGGCCGAAGTGTTTGAAGCCAGGTGAATGCACTTGTCACTGACTACATGACAATGCACTTCTTGTCGTCTTTGACTTTCGCTGGTTTCACAGCTAGAGCCACACGTGCAGCCTCTGTAAATGCTTCGTTGACGCCTCGATTTCGCATGGCTGAACATTCTGTAGCATCGTCAGTAGTGTTCCGGGTAACTGAGAAACCAGTGAAACATACCTAGATATCTTAGCGCGCCGATCTGTTTTGCAACCTCAAGGCCTTCGGAGTATTCAATCAGCGGCTGTGTCTCGCCATTACAAGTAACTTAGAATAAATCTCTTGCTTCTAGAATCACCACAAGATCGATACAAAATCCTGATTGGTACACAATCGAGCTGAACTCGAATCCATTCAGCATGTGAGAGCTATAGAATACCGGCCTAGACTCTTAGCAAACGAAAGTCTCGTGTCAAAGGATCCCGAGAAGACATCCATTTCTCCACAACAGCCGCGCGTAAGATGATAGACTCTGCCGTGCCGATTGATGTCTCCGTTGCTGGCGTGGCGTGGTTGCAGGTCCTCTCTGAATGGTTGGTCCGACTTCGTGGTTCTTGACAAATGGGCCGCTTCCCCATGTGCAATCTAGCGAGTCGGGTTGCATTTGGCTTCTACAACTTTATCCATACATCTCAGCGCCAACCCTCACTACGATCGTCGCAATTATGACCTGCATCATATTATTACCTCTTTCAATCCTTAGAGTCACCCTTGAGAATCCTTAAGTTG
>Ga0068629_1000764_pt1 | contig 9995 bp, 11 predicted proteins | sample InSIn3gowninarea_FD_77432 | JGI IMG/M metagenome (GOLD analysis project Ga0068629, IMG submission 77432) | Clean room microbial communities from NASA Spacecraft Assembly Facility at Jet Propulsion Laboratory, Pasadena, California, USA -... ...
TAAAACTAAATAAATATAACTTTAATGATTTAGATTCTACCATCTTGATATTAGGGATATATGAGATATAAATTGTCGCAAAATCTGGTTGACCCGTAATAGGGCATAGTGATGTGAATTCTGGACAATTAAACTTAACAAAGTAATCACGGCCTTGATGCTTATTATCAAAAGTTTCTAAAACTTCCGGTCTATAATCAAATTCATAAGTGTTATTTTGATTGCCTAATAAAGTAATATCTTTTAATTCATCTTTTTGACGTCCTTGTGTCAATTTTCTAGCTCCTTTAATTATTTTGATTTATAGTTGTTTCACGTCTTGCTTTATCAAACATATAGTAACTTGCTCCGATAATGACAATATATCCTACTGTTGCAAGCATATCAGGTGATTCTCCAAATAGAATAAATCCAAATAATGCAGTAAATATTATAGATGCATATGTGAAGATGGAAATATCTTTTGCTGGAGCAAAACTATAAGCTAATGTTATACCAATTTGTCCTACAGCTGCTGATAATCCAGCGCCGAGTAAGAAAAGAATTTGAATTGTTGTCATAGGTGTATAAGTAAATATTGAAAAAGGTATAAGCACTACAACTGAGAATAATGAAAAATAAAACACTATCGTATAAGGTTTTTCACGAGTGCTGAGTGCTCTAACACATGTGTAGGCAGAAGCTGCAAAAATACCTGATAGTAATCCTGCTATTGAAGGAATAACTGATGATGAAAATTCTGGTTTAACAATTAAAAGCATCCCTAGTATAGCAATAATCATCGCCGTGATTTGATATTTTCGTACCTTTTCATGTAAAAAAATTAAACTAAGAACAATTGTCCAAAAAAGGATTTAATTTCATTAATGTATCAGCATCACTTAATACCATGTGATCAATTGCGTAGATATTAAGTAAGACACCAATTAACCCGAGTGTTGAACGTGAGATGAGTAGGGGTTGACTACTTAATTTTCCAAACATAGGTTGCCTATATTTATAAATAAAAAATAATGGTATAAACATGGCTACAAAATTTCTAGCTAGAGATTTTTGAAAGACTGGTAAATCACCGGCCAATCTAAAAAATACTGACATAAAACTAAAACCCACAGCTGAAATCAATATAGCAATAATACCTTTAACTTTCGGATTCAATATCATCGCCTCAATATTATATGATTAACGACATTATATTAGCATATAAAATCTAACTATGCATAAGTTCTTGATAATTCAATGGAAACGAGCTATAATAAAAAACGAACAAACGTTCGCTTTTAAAAGTTGTTATATCTTATGCGCAATTTAATAAAAAGCTAGAATCATGTTTTTAAAAATGTAATTTATATCTGTTATTGTAGAAATTTACGTAACTATTCTTTTAACCCTATATGTCTAATTTCAATAGAAAAGCAAGTAAAGACACTCAAAAAATTTTTTTTATTTTAAAATAATGACACTAATCTCGTAGTGATGCACTTTCCAAATGATAGGTTGTTTCTGCCATTAATTTTTTAACTTTCATTAGTGATATGAGTTATGTATAATGAAACACAGAATATAGTATCAAATCAGAAATGCAAACACTATATATAGTGTTTAGCTGAGAATTTAACGTTGTAGAATTTAATCATTTTAATGCAATTTGACACTACTTTTATCTCGAAAATATTGCAATTATAGTAAAACCCTACTAAAAAGATAATTTATCATGTAGTGCAAATTTAAGTTTTAACCACTATATATTGTGGTTATTTATATATTTTAAAGGCTATTTACAGATTGAAAAATTTTTACGTAAAAGTAACTATTTTCAACTGTTTTTATAAGTAGATGATTTAAATTATATTAAAGATATTTAATCATTTCTAATCTACTTTTAGCAGAATCAATGGTTGACGAAAGAAGGTGATCCAATGAAAGTAGTATATTATTCATTTTCTGGTAATGTTAGACGATTTATTAGTCGTGCTGGTATTAAAGATACATTTGAAATTACTCAAGATAATTGTAACGAATCAGTTAATGAACCCTACATTTTAGTTACTGGCACTATTGGATTTGGAGAGGTACCGCAGCCGGTTCAATCTTTTTTAAATGTAAATCATACTCAGTTACAAGCTGTTGCTGCGAGTGGAAATCGAAATTGGGGACAAAATTTCGCTAAAGCTGGCCATACAATTTCTGAGGAATATAACGTTCCATTAATGATGAAGTTTGAAGTACAAGGGACAAATAAAGACATTATTGAATTTAAGGATAAGGTGGGCAATTTCAATGAAAACCATGGAAGAAAAGAAATACAATCATATTGAATTAAATAATGAAGTGACCAAGAGAAAAGACAATGGTTTCTTTAATTTAGAGAAAGATCAAGAAGCATTGAAAGTGTATCTTGAAGAAATCCATGATAAAATGATTTCCTTTGATGATGAAATCGAAAGACTTCATTATCTTGTTGATAATAATTTTTATTTTAATGTTTTCGAAAAATATAGCGAAGCAGAATTAAGTGAAATTACTGAATACGCAAAATCAATTCACTTCCAATTTGCTAGTTATATGTCGGCAAGTAAGTTTTATAAGGATTACGCTTTAAAAACGAATGATAAAACTAAGTTTCTTGAGGATTATAATCAGCACGTCGCAATCGTTGCACTTTATTTAGCGAATGGTAATGTTAAACAAGCTAAACAATTTATTTCTGCAATGGTGGAACAACGTTATCAACCGGCGACACCAACATTCTTGAATGCAGGTAGAGCAAGACGTGGAGAACTTGTTTCATGTTTCTTATTAGAAGTAGACGATAGCTTAAATTCTATCAATTTTATTGATTCAACTGCAAAACAACTTAGTAAAATTGGTGGTGGTGTGGCCATTAATTTATCGAAACTTCGTGCACGTGGAGAAGCAATTAAAGGAATTAAAGGTGTAGCTAAAGGTGTTTTTTACCTGTTGCTAAGGCACTTGAAGGTGGATTTAGTTATGCAGATCAATTAGGACAACGTCCTGGCGCTGGGGCAGTGTACTTAAATATTTTCCATTACGATGTTGAAGAGTTTTTAGATACTAAGAAAGTAAATGCAGATGAAGATTTACGTTTATCTACTATTTCGACTGGTCTTATTGTACCTTCTAAATTCTTTGATTTGGCTAAAGAGGGTAAAGATTTCTATATGTTTGCACCTCATACAGTTAAACAAGAATACGGTGTGACTTTAGATGATATTGATTTAGAAAAGTATTACGACGATATGGTTGCAAACCCTAATATCGATAAAAAGAAAAAAGACGCACGTGAAATGTTAAATATGATTGCACAAACACAATTACAGTCTGGTTATCCATATCTTATGTTTAAAGATAATGCAAACAAAGTACATGCGAATTCAAATATTGGGCAAATTAAAATGAGTAATTTATGTACTGAAATTTTCCAATTACAAGAGACATCAGTAATTAACGACTATGGAATTGAAGATGAAATTAAAAGAGATATTTCATGTAACTTAGGCTCATTGAATATAGTGAATGTTATGGAATCAGGTAAATTCAGAGATTCTGTGTTCACAGGTATGGATGCTCTTACAGTTGTAAGCGATGAAGCAAATATTCAAAATGCTCCAGGTGTAAAAAAAGCGAATAGTGAACTACATTCTGTTGGACTAGGAGTAATGAACTTACATGGTTATCTAGCTAAAAATAAAATTGGCTATGAATCTGAAGAAGCAAAAGACTTTGCTAATATATTCTTTATGATTATGAACTATTATTCCATCGAACGTTCAATGGAAATTGCAAAAGAGCGTGGAGAAAAGTATCAAGACTTTGAGCAATCAGACTATGCAAATGGTAAATATTTTGAATTCTATACATCTCAAGAATTTGAACCAAAATTTGAAAAGGTTCGCCAACTTTTTGATGGTATCGATATACCTACTTCAAATGATTGGAAAGGATTGCAAAATAAAGTAGAACAATATGGACTTTATCACGCTTATAGATTAGCTATTGCTCCGACTCAAAGTATTTCTTATGTTCAAAATGCGACAAGTTCTGTTATGCCTATTGTTGACCAAATTGAACGTCGTACGTATGGAAATGCGGAAACATTTTATCCAATGCCATTTTTATCACCAGAAACAATGTGGTATTACAAATCAGCATTTAATACTGACCAAATGAAACTTATTGATTTAGTAGCTACAATTCAAACTCACGTAGACCAAGGTATTTCAACGATACTTTATGTTAATTCAGAAATTTCAACACGTGAACTTTCAAGATTATATGTATATGCACATCATAAAGGCCTTAAATCTTTATACTATACACGTAATAAATTATTAAGTGTGGAAGAATGTACAAGTTGTGCGATTTAATTGATTAAGTTGTAAAGATTTTAGAGTAGAGTGATGAATCGATGTATTTCTTTAAATTATAGATTTACATTGGTTCAAAACTCTTTATTTTATACATAAATATGACAGGAGGATTTTAATGAAGGCGGTAAATTGGAACACCCAAGAAGATATGACTAATATGTTCTGGCGTCAAAATATCTCACAAATGTGGGTGGAAACAGAATTTAAAGTATCAAAAGATATAGCAAGTTGGAAAACATTAACAGATTCTGAGAAAAATACTTTTAAAAAAGCGCTTGCAGGTTTAACAGGCTTAGATACACATCAAGCTGATGATGGTATGCCATTAATCATGCTTCATACTACTGATTTAAGAAAGAAAGCTGTTTATTCATTTATGGCTATGATGGAACAAATCCATGCGAAAAGTTATTCTCATATCTTCACTACATTATTACCATCTAGTGAAACCAATTATTTATTGGATACTTGGGTTATTGAGGAGCCACATTTAAAATATAAATCAGATAAAATTGTAGAAAATTACCACAAACTTTGGGGTAAAGAAGCATCGATTTACGATCAATATATTGCTCGTGTTTCTAGTGTATTCTTAGAAACATTTCTATTCTATTCTGGCTTCTATTATCCATTATATCTCGCAGGACAAGGAAAAATGACTACGTCAGGTGAAATTATACGTAAGATACTTTTAGATGAATCTATACATGGAGTGTTCACAGGTTTAGATGCACAAAGTCTACGTAATGAGTTATCTGAAAGTGAGAAACAAAAAGCTGATCAAGAAATGTATAAATTATTAAATGAACTTTATGATAATGAAGTTTCATATACACATTTATTATATGATGATATTGGTCTTGCTGAAGATGTATTAAATTATGTTCGATATAATGGAAATAAAGCATTATCGAATTTAGGTTTTGAACCATATTTCGAAGAGAGAGAGTTTAACCCTATTATTGAAAATGCACTAGATACATCTACAAAGAACCACGATTTCTTCTCTGTTAAAGGTGATGGCTATACATTGGCTTTAAATGTTGAGCCTCTACGTGATGAAGACTTTGTTTTTGATAATTAATATAGTACTTTTAAAGAGATTCCTATTAAAATTAGTAGGAATCTCTTTTTTATGAAAGTTGGTATTATAAAATATTCTGAAGTATTATTACTGCTGGATAAAACATTTATAAAATTTCCAAAAAAATATGAAAAAACTATTGAAAAAAGAAAATAGAGTCTATAATATTGATGTTAATGATAATCATTATCATTGATTTCGTATATTGACCTTATACATCTTTAATATTTAGCAAGGAGATTAACTAATGAAATTTATTTTTAAAGGTTATACCTTATTTATTTTATTAGTGATTTTAACTATTGTCTCTTTATTTATAGGGGTGAGTCAGCTCTCTCTAATAGATATTTTCCATTTAAGTGATGAACAAATGAACATTTTGTTTTCGAGCCGAATTCCCAGAACAGTTAGTATTCTACTTTCGGGTAGTTCACTAGCTTTATCAGGATTAATTATGCAACAGATGATGCAAAATAAATTTGTAAGCCCAACGACTGCTGGTACTATGGAGTGGGCAAAATTAGGTATTTTAATTTCATTGTTGTTCTTTCCTAATGGTCACATTTTAATCAAATTATTATTTGCTGTTGTTCTAAGTATTGTTGGAACGTTTTTATTTGTCCAATTAATTAATCTTATCCGTGTAAAAGATGTAATCTTTGTTCCACTTTTAGCCATTATGATTGGTGGCATTTTATCCAGTTTTACTACATTTGTAGCGTTGAGAACCAATGCTTTACAAAGTATTGGAAACTGGTTAACTGGTAACTTTGCAGTTATAACGAGTGGTCGTTTTGAGGTGTTGTATCTCACAATACCATTACTTATTTTGGCATTTGTATTTGCAAATCATTTTACTATTGCAGGTATGGGAAAAGACTTTAGTCATAATTTAGGTGTAAGTTATGAAAAAATCATTAAAATAGCATTATTCATAACAGCAACGCTAACAGCATTAGTTGTTGTTACTGTTGGAACATTACCATTTTTAGGTTTAATCGTACCGAATATCATATCTATCTATAGAGGCGATCATTTGAAAAATGCTTTACCACACACGCTTATGCTCGGTGCAATTTTTGTTTTAATTGCCGATATTATTGGTAGAATAATTGTTTATCCTTACGAAATTAATATTGGATTGACGATAGGTGTATTTGGCACAATTATTTTCCTAATCTTGCTAATGAAAGGTAGGAAAAATTATGCAAATGAACGCTAATAAAAAAATAAGTATACTGGTCGTTATGGCAATTTGTATGTCAATTTTTTATTTATTGGTAGGTTTAGATTTTGATATATTTGAATATCAATTCCAAAGCCGTTTCAAAAAATTTATTCTTATATTATTAGTAGGAGCAGCGATAGGAACGTCCGTAGTTATTTTCCAATCTATTACTACAAATAGATTATTAACTCCTTCTATTATGGGACTTGATTCTGTGTATTTATTTGTCAAAGTCTTACCTATTTTTATTTTAGGTGAACAAGCAACTGTTGTTACAAATATCTACCTTAATTTTTTAATCACTTTGATCGCAATGGTGTTTTTTTCATTGCTGTTATTTCAAGTTATATTTAAACTAGGTCACTTTTCAGTCTATTTCATATTACTAGTTGGTGTAATATTAGGAACTTTCTTCCGTAGTATTACAAGTTTTCTCCAACTTATAATGAATCCTGAATCTTTTTTAGCAGTTCAAAATGTTATGTTTGCTAGCTTTGAAGCATCAAATTCTAAATTAGTAACTGTTTCAGGCATATTATTAGTTATCTTAATAATTGTTACAATAATACTTCGACCATATTTAGATGTTCTTTTGTTAGGTAGAGCACAAGCAATTAATCTAGGTGTTTCTTATGAAAATATGACGCGTATGTTTCTTATTCTGGTTGCTCTACTCGTCTCGATATCTACTGCATTAATAGGTCCTGTAACATTTCTTGGCTTATTAACTGTCAACTTAGCACACGAATTTATGAAGACCTATGAACACAAATTTATTTTACCGGCAACAATATTATTCAGCTGGATTAGTTTATTTATAGCGCAATGGGTAGTTGAAAATCTATTCGAAGCAACAACTGAATTCAGTTTGATAGTAGATTTAGTTGGTGGAAGTTACTTCATATATTTGCTTGTCAAAAGGAGAAATGCAAATTGATTCAAATTCGAAATTTAGATAAAACGATAGACAATAAACCTATTTTAAAAGATATTAGCGTAGATATTAAAAAGGGAAAATTGACTTCACTCATAGGGCCTAACGGTGCTGGTAAGAGTACATTATTATCTGCTATCAGTCGCTTATTTAGTTATGAGAATGGTTCAATTTTGATTGAGGACAAAGAAATTTCAGAATATAAAACTGACGATTTAGCTAAAAAATTAAGTATTTTAAAACAATCTAATCACACTGATATGAACATAACTATCGAGCAACTAGTTAAATTTGGTCGTTTTCCATATTCAAAAGGTCGAATGAAGCAAGAAGACTATGACAAAGTGGAATATGCTCTTGACTTATTACAGCTTAATGAAATTAAACATCGTAATATTAAAACACTATCTGGAGGTCAGCGACAACGTGCATATATTGCTATGACTATAGCACAAGATACAGACTATATATTATTAGACGAACCTTTAAATAATTTAGATATGAAACATTCAGTACAGATTATGCAAACGTTACGAGAGTTATGTCGTCAGTTAAATAAAACAATCATTATCGTATTACATGATATCAACTTTGCTTCTTGTTATTCAGACGACATCATTGCGCTTAAACAAGGTGAGCTAGTTAAAGCCGATGATAAAGATAATGTTATTCAGTCTGACATTTTAAAAAGTTTATATGAAATGGAAGTACGTATAGAGGAGATAAGGGGACAACGTATTTGTCTATATTATGATGAAACTACTTTTGACTCAGTTTAATGATTAAAATTGAGACGCACAGTAAAATAGGTTATCCATACGAAAAAGAAATTATAAATTTGATTAGGGAGTTGCACATATGAAAAAAACAGTCTTATTTTTATTATTGTCTCTAGTTTTAGTATTAACGGCTTGTAGTAATAGTTCGAATAATAATTCAACTTCGAAAAAGAAAAATAGTGATTCTAAAGAAACTGTAACCATCAAGAATAGTTTTGAAGCAAGTGGTAAAGAAAATAATGGCAGTGATAAGAAAAAAATATCTAATACTGTCGAAGTACCAAAGAATCCTAAAAATGCCGTTGTTTTAGATTATGGAGCGCTTGATGTTTTGAAAGAATTAGGTGTGGCTGATAAAGTAAAAGGCTTACCTAAAGGTGAAAATAACCAATCTTTACCTAAATTTTTAGATGAATTTAAAGATGATAAGTATATTAATACTGGAAATTTAAAAGAAGTGAACTTTGATAAAGTTGCATCAGCTAAACCAGATGTGATTTTTATTTCAGGAAGAACAGCTAATCAGAAAAATTTAGACGAATTTAAAAAAGCTGCACCAAAAGCTAAAGTTGTATATGTAGGTACAAGTGATGACAACCCAATTAAAGATATGAAAAAAAATACAGAAAATTTAGGGAAAATCTACGATAAAGAAGATAAAGCTAAAAAAATTAATAAAGATTTAGATAGAAAAATATCTGATATGAAAGATAAAACTAAAGACTTTAATAAGAAAGTAATGTATTTATTGGTTAACGAAGGTGAACTATCTACATTTGGACCAGGAGGAAGATTTGGTGATTTAGTGTTTGATACATTAGGATTTAAACCTGCAGATAAAAAGGTTAGCAAAAGCCCACATGGTCAAAATATAAATAGTGAATATATTAACAAGCAGAATCCAGATGTTATTTTAGCTATGGATCGTGGTTCAGTTGTAGGTGGTAAATCGACAACAAATCAAGTTTTAAAAAATAAAGTTATAAAAAATGTAAAAGCAGTAAAAAGTAATCATATTTACGAATTAGATCCAAAACTATGGTATTTCTCTTCAGGATCTTCAACGACAACTATCAAACAAATTGAGGAATTAAATGAAGTAGTCGAGAAAGTTGAAAAATAATCTTATAATAAGAGAAAACCAACCGAGGTATAAGAATAAATCTTTAAATACATGAATAGAATGTTGATATAAGAAGAGCTCCTAAAACGAATTTTTAAATAAAATTCACTTTAGGAGCTCAAATAATTTCAAAAACTTTGTAACAAGTTAATTATACTTCAAAATATAAATGATAATGAAATTTACAACGACTATTAAAATGCGCTTTACAACGAGGACACATTTCTACCATCATATAGTCACGAATACGCATCTCATGTTTACAAACACCACACATAATAGCTTTTTCATCAAACTCATTTTCAGCCCATCTTTCAATTGGATGAGACACGTGTTCATTATGACATTTATAACACGGATAATATTTGTTGCAACATTTAAATTTAATGGCAATAACATCTAAAGATGAGTAATAATGTGTACATCGTGTTTCATTATCTATGAGTGATCCATAAA
>Ga0068629_1000765_pt1 | contig 9991 bp, 11 predicted proteins | sample InSIn3gowninarea_FD_77432 | JGI IMG/M metagenome (GOLD analysis project Ga0068629, IMG submission 77432) | Clean room microbial communities from NASA Spacecraft Assembly Facility at Jet Propulsion Laboratory, Pasadena, California, USA -... ...
GCGATCGACATGTCGCAACGTCGTTCGTGTCATTAACTGACATTTTGGTGTCACGCAGATCAGCTGCCCATATTGAGGCATAGTGTGCAGCCAAGTGTTTGATCGGCTGTTGGCGACGATTCTGGTTGTATCCGAAGACTGATGGAGTGATGTCTACAGGCTCCGTGTAACCTGATCTGCTGACAAGGGTAGAACAGTGGCCTTACAGGGCAGTGCAGGACGATGCAGGACGGCGCAGGACGCTGCAGGACGCTGCAGGACGGGTGCATGCGCATGTGATTGATGATGGTTGTAGGTTTATACGTTACCGCAGCATCCACAATGATGCGAGTAGCGCATCATGCCATCGTTGCCGTGGAGTTCCTATCTCCCCTCAGGATGATCAGACGTCTGACATAAGACATTGTGCCGAGTCCTTCTGTAGCGAGGCAACAACGACTCGTATATGATGAGTAATCCAACGGCTTGGACATGTCTTTGCATGTGTAGCAAAGACCGTCTATCATTTGCGCAGCTTCGAACCTTTAGGCATAACGAGTGACGTTTGGAGAACACGCACGCCTGTATTGAAAATGTATCGATTCTGCACTCCGGCCTGCATACCGGTGAGCAATATCTGTCCTTCTGTTAATCAGGCAACGTTCGCATTAGCCTTTGAACCTTGTCGCCCGCTCAGCGCCGCGGAGGAGGCTTGCTTTGCGACAACTACTCGGTATCTCGTTATGCAGTGAACACAGAACCATGGAGAGGATCAGGGGGTTATGGGTGGCCGGCAAGCGCCAAACGCGCTGGAAGCATGTCGGCTATAGTTATCGAGATATGGTTTCGATAGACCGACTGCTAGCGGAGTCTTTCAAGGATGCGCCGCCGTCAATCGATGAATGCTGTACCCCGCAACGCAGCTTGAATGGCGCCCAATATCGGATGGCGTAGCGTGGTCTATGTCGAGATGGTATGTTGGTGCATTGGTGGGTTGGTGCGTTGTGCTACTATCGAGTGCAGCGATAGCTGTTTGCTTCAGTGATTCATCCCTACAGTATGGCAGGAATGAAAGGCATTTGCAGCCGAGCAACAAGCTGGTGGACCTGCGGTGCATCCTGGCATGATGTGAGACCAATTCGATGAATTGAGCATTTCCTTGGAACATGGGATTGTAAACCTGGCCGCAGTCGTTACGGCAGCTGCAGGCTGCGGGCCGATGTAAGTGGGGAATTGTGCTCCCTCATCTCAACTGGAAAAAAAGACAGTCACGCGGAGCTATCGGCCACAGCAATACGCGAAATTGAACGGTGAGGTTAGTTGCAGGGACCTTGATATACTTTCGTGTTGGTTCCTGGTAGAGCTGTAAGCCTAACGTCACGCAGTAGCCTTGCGAACGGCTCAAAGGACACGTTATCAGGCACAGTGTTACGCCAGGCCAATGCCATCAAGGCTGACTACACCACCACCAGAGCCACGTTTTCTTGGAGTTGCAGTAGAGGAAGAGTGTAGCGACGCGGCAAGAACATGGCATCAGCTCGGATCCGGGTAAAACTGCAGGCATGGTGGTGGTGGTAGTGGTCCATGACGCTTGTTCATACTAATCATTGTAAGCGCATTCGCCTTCGTGAAGTGGTGGTACACTATCGGCCATGAGCGTGTTTCACATTGAACAAAATTAGATCGAGGGGTATTGAATATGAGGTCATCTTTGATCGAGTGATTATTACTGTAAGACAAATTGGGTATAGGTATCCTCCTGGCATTGAAGCCGCCAAAACATTAACTCCCAAATAGTCCGTCTATAACGATGCAATAGCGCACAAAAATGTGGCTCCCCAAAGCGCCAACTGATGCAGTGCAGAAAAACAAGGAAGTGGTCGGTATTACAAGGGCCAGTTGTGCCTCTAAGCGAAAGCAGGCGTCTAAAAGAACAAAGAAACAGTACGCTAAGTTCCATTCACACGGGCCGGCGTGTGTAGGAAGCATGAGAGGTCATGACCTGACGTTGAGATGTTGAGTCATAGAGGGAAGATGCGCTAAGTAATGCAAGCGGTAGGCGTAGTCGTTGATGTGCAGCGTGTCAGCAAACCAGACTGGTATGCTGGACACGAGGCTCGTTTGCAAGGCAGCAAGGCCGATACCCGATGAGTGCGTGGCGTGTTGAAGATGGACCGGGGTGTGATGCACAACTTGTGTCGAGCATCAGATCGTGTTGGAGCTCGCGAATGTTTTGCATGATGGCGGCACACCAGGGAGCGGTAGTGTGCCGTTCGACTCGAGTGTGGCGTTCATTAGGGTGACGAGGGATAGTAGTCGGATAAAGGATATGGAGGATATCGATGTTGAGAGCACCAGAGCCAATTGCGAGTCGAAAGGACCAACGTGCAAAGATAAGCCGGTTAGATGTTTATTTGGAAGGAACCGGGGGAAGAGGACGTGTTGGTGGTGGTCCAGGGCAAGGGGGAAGGTTGTTGTTTGCCATGTTGGACTCGTCATAGATGGTAGCAGCCATTGTATAGTTTGAAGCTGAAGTTTGGCGGTGGTTGTTGTTGTTGTTGTAGTTGTTGTCGATGACGTTACTGTCGTTGTTGGTAGTGGTAGTGGTAGTGGTTGAGCTTTGGCGAGGTAGTTGGTCGAGTAGGCTGGACAGTGACTGGTAGTTGTTGTGTAGAGGTAGTAGCGGGCTGCTGTAGATATATATCTCGAGTGGTATCCGGCTGAATGGTTGTTGTATGAAACAAAGTATACGACCAGTGGGGGTCAATGGTATTTATGTGCGTGCTCAGATTGCTACAGCCCCCAAAATGTCGGTCAGCTACGTACTTTTGATGATGTGTGTAATTATTCTAGGCAGTGCATGGCACGGCCCAAGCGGTGAAGCAGGCGTTAAGCTGATGGACCAGGAAAGGGGTGGCTCCTGGCTTGTGCATGAGCTAAAGCATGCCGAAACATCGCTCATCCTGGTCAATTAATGAGCTCGGGTGCAAGGAAACACGACGACGTCTGCACTGCTTGTGGTTTCATCGTGCTCGTGACTGCTTTGAAGATCGTGTTGATCCAATCCTGTCACAGCACTGTCGCCGTCACGGCATGCTGTTTGGGCAGCCTATCATTTTCGGTATGGTCGAGGGATGACTCTTCAACGATAGTCGTATGCCTAACTCTGACATCACCTTATGGCACTTGCGTCTTGTCCTTAGTAGGTTCGCTAGTGTGAACGGTCGTGATGATTGAAACGTGGTCCTCTTTTTCCAGGCAGATAGTTGTCAGGGCTGGCTGGTAACGAGTGCCGAAACGCGGCTTCACACCATGTGTGGAAGAGGGCTCTGCTTGCGAAGCACTCAGGAACAGGCAAGGTTAGCTTCAGTCTTGTGTCAGGATTAAATTTCTGACACGACCACGGACCACAAGCAGACTTGACGAATTTTGTCACCCAATTTGCAACGTTGCTCATGCCCAGCGCACAGCATCCACAGTCTCCATCATAGCTGGACGATCTAGCGCGTACAGCGCCCTTCTCCCGTGCTTCTGCCATGCTTCTATCCAATTTCCAGCCCCCCTAGAATTTTCTTGCTCCACTTGAGACTCTGCTCATAACCAGCGGCGGTGAGTTTCGCGTGTCATTTGCTCCAGCGACTTGCTTGCCCCAGGCGAGTAGGCTGAAGATTTGCAAGGGAGCAGTCAAAGGGTCCTGTCAGGCTTATTTTTGTCCTTGTTCGTGCAACTCGTATAATCCCAGTGAGTTTGCAGAGGCAGAATGATGGCGTTTCTGCCCTGTTTCTTGCAGCCCTCCGGCGGCCGCAAGTGGCTGATGTTTGAACTCTAACTATGCTCCTCCACACCAATCCGGCAGCTCCGAAAGGGGAGAGTTGCGGGTATGCAACCATCAAGGCATTGTTGTAATCGTACTGCCAACGACTACCGAAGGAGCGGAGGCGTGCGCCGCCAGTTGTTGTCTGGTACAGCTGAGGCTACATTCCACGTGGACTAACAGGGATCATGTCTGAAATCACTTGGGATGAGCGTTCGTTTGTGTTCAAATGCATTTCATTCGCAATCTGTGTCTCCTCACCCCTGTTTTTTTCGCCAAATGAATCTCAAGCAGTGTGTTGCTTGCTTCATCCATGCGCCGGACGTCTCGGTGGAACAGAAAATTCTTCCATCGCCGGAAGAATGCCAGATCTTTTTGTCAGTTGTTCCAGTTTAGGAATGCGATGAATCGATCTGCAGGGGCATAGCTGGTCGTACGCCAAACCTTGATAGGGAAGAGCAATCTGCCCACCATCGCCACCACAACCAGTCTCAAATTTGCCACAAATCTGCTGTTTCAAAGCCGTGGAGAAAACGTTGGCTGTTGTTACAGACCAAATTGAGAGTGGTTGCGACTCATACCAGATCCGTGACCCGACGGTGCGAATCTGAACGACATTCCAAAGCTGACCACGTCCCGGCAAACTGGACGATGCGGAGAACAGCGAGGATAGGCCGAGCGTCCGTCTGCCGTTTACTGACAGGAGGTCATCAACAATGCCGATATCACGGCGAAATGACTGGTCACACAAATAGACTCGTAGCTCGTCGCCATGCCGCCGTCGTAGCACCCGCGGGATGCCTTTCAATTGAGCCTCAGCGGGTAGCACCTTGGATTTGCATTGCAACATCTTCTTTCAGAGCTCTTCGGCGACTCCAAAAAAGCAAGTATGAGATCGGAGAGCGCAGCAAAGTTCAGGTCTGAACTCTAACTTGCGAGTCTGGCCTGTTGCATGCAGTCAATTGCGTGGCGCGTCACCAAGCGAACGCAGGCTGGACCGTCTGATGCTGCATTAGATGGGCTGGACGTAAAGTCGCGATTCATGGCCCAAAGCCTCGCATCAAGTCCATCACAAAGGGACAAGTATTTGGTTTCTACGCTGCTGCAGGTACGCGAACGCACATCGATGCTACCACGCACTCCCCCTCTTGCGGCTTACAAGCGAAGGGAGCGGTGCGCCACGATACTGCTGACTGCGGCGATCCCGGGGCACTACCAATATTGCTTGCTTGCTTTTGAACGAGCTGATCGGTGATCGAGCATAAGGAAAGGCTTCGAGCGTGTGCAAAGCGCCAATGCGCAATCGGCGGGTTGAAGCGTGCCGCTTTGGGAGGCTCTGGGAATGAGCAATGTGTTGATGTGCTATGCTATTTCTGACGCAGTGCAGATTGCGCATGTCAGCTCCATCGTGTCTGTTATCATGTACTGATGACAGAATCATGGCACGGCTGTCTGGAGAGCTGAACCACGACGACATCGATCATTCACGGCTGCCGTGATTGCCGATAGTACGTAGGCTATCGCCTGCTGTGACATCGCCAACTATGTACATCTTCACATGTTGCCGATCGTCAGATTCTCCATGTACCGTGGATTGCATTGGATGGTGCTCAACATATGATGCAGTAGCTATTGTCACGGCGCCACAATTTTTTTTTCGAACCATCGTCTCTCAAGAACGACGATCCATTGCGACACTGCGTCCACATGAAGGTTCGAGAAACGCCGACAACAAGCCGCAGGCTATGTGGTCGAAACCCAGAACTCACTGATGGCCAAGTGGCCTCGCAACCATGGGACGCAGTGTACTGCTTATGTGTATTGCTAGCTCACCTAGCTGACTCGGCAGGATCAACCGTTGTCTTCGTCATCATCCACCTGTCCAGCAGCTTGCGTCGACACCCAATTCTCTAGCATCTGTTGACTGGACACTGGCGCACCAGCGCTTCCTTTACCGCCCCGGACACCGCGGCGCTTGACCACGAGACAGAGTATACGACCATATATGCTGAACCCTTCATACGAGGTGTTCAGCTCCAACTTCTTTTTGTCGTCTTGCGACTCTTCCTCACCTTCAACCTCGGCGGCGTCTGCTGGCGCTGCACCTTGCTTGCTCCTCTTGCTACTCGTCTCCGATACGAACAGGTCCGCCTCATCACTATCACTGGCATTATTAGCAATGCCCTCGTCGGCTTCGCTTCTGCTACGCTTTGTTCGTGTTGAGCGTCTTGGTAGATCCGCCTCAGGTATGTCAGCCATGTTGACTGCATCATCTTCTTCTTCAATCACAATTGGATCTGCGGCAACCTCGTTAATGACTATTGGCTGATCATTTGTGCCGGTCGCGAGCCAGTTTGTGAGCTTCCCTGAGTTGCTTTGGATCCGTGGCTTGTCTTTGATGACCTTTTGTTTGGTCATAACTGAGTGGCGAGAGGACAATTCTGTCAGAAAGATTGAAACCTCAAAGTCGTCTGCTCAAAGATTAGTGGTCTAGCTAACATAGATGCTTTGCGGCTGTCAACCACGTCTGAGATATATTGTGACGGTTGGCGCTCATAAGCAAGACCTACCTTCTACCACGACATCTTTGACACCCTTTTTCTTCGCTTTGCTTCCACTGCGGCTTTTGCCTCGCTCATTCTCTTCCCGAAGTTTGGGAAGGACAAGGGGACGAATTGCCTGAATGACGCGTGGAAGAGCTGGGTTGTCGCGTTTCAGTAACCATGCCTCAGCATCTGCTGGGCGATCCAGATAAATTCGTACTTCGAGAACAGAGTGCTTCGTGATGCGCAAGTAACATCTGAGTGGTGCCATGTTTCGGTAACTTCTATAGCACCGTGCTCAGTGTTTTGGCAGCTGTCTTTGTTCGAAATAGATGATCGCAAATGAGACTAGCAGCTGTCAGAGAGGTGGTGCGTGTTCACGTGTTAGCGTAACGCCAAGGCAGCGCCTGTCACTTGCGGCCAGAGAAGTTCGTCACTTGCTTTCGCTGCGCATTGACAACATTGTCTCGAATAAATCTTTTACTCTATAACGAGGATGGCGCTGGAGCTTCATGTATGGGGCCCAGCCTTTGGTCTACCCTCTATCGACCCTGAGTGCATAGCTACTGTGACTTACTGCCAGCGAGTTATTCCAGAAGGACAATGGAGCCTCGTTGCCAGCTATGATAAGTCTGTCCGTCTGACTGGTATGTTGTAAAGGGGGTCTTTCATGCTGTCTGGTAGCTCATGCACCGCTAGAGAGCCTGCCGATACTTTTTGATGGTGGAATTGCGACGGCGACAGGATTCAAAGATATTGTCTTGTATCTGCGTAATCACCCTGCAGTCGGTGAAGACTTGGATGCAAACTTAAGCAACCAGCAACAGAACGACCGGACTGCATATTCCACCTTCCTTCGAGCGACCGCTACTCTCCTCATCGACCTCTCCCTCTTCGTCTCTGCCGAGAACTATAATGCCGTCACATCCTCCGCATACACTGCCATACTACCGTGGTACGCCAATTTCACCGTCCCTCCCAAACGCAGAGAACTGGCAAGGACACGGACAGCACACATGGGTTTGGATAGCCTGGATGTAGACACAAGAGCAATGGAAGGCATGGCGCCTGGTCGAGGCACCGCGTCAGCAGAGTTTGAGGCAGCGAAGCGAGCAGCTGGGCTCCCAACTGATAGTCAGCCAAGCGTGATGAATATGGGGCGAGGCAAGGGCATTGGGGGTTTCCTAGGTACCCCGAAGTATGCTGCGCGGTTCAGACTCGATGCTGTATCGAATAACCTGTTAGAGCCATTATCAGATCTCCTTGGACAGAACGACTACTTGCTCGGCACATCACAACCCTCCAGTCTCGATTGCCTCGCGTTTGGCTACCTTGCGCTGATGCTGTACCCTGCTGTACCGCAACCATGGCTCAAGGAAACAATTTCGACCAAATTCCCGGAGCTCACGGCATACGTTCATAGGCTGCGCAAAGAAATTCTCACTGACAAGGACGTGAGCGCGGCGCAGGTGTGGGCCATTACCACCGGCTCAGCAGCTCTAGAGCCAAAGAAGTTACAAAGCATGCTTCTGCCGTGGACAAATAGTTCACAAAGCTTCACAACAAACACCGTGACTGGTGTTTGGGAAGTAATCGGGAACATACCAGTTGTATCCTCACTTCTGGGAGGAGAGACCGGTGTGTCTACGGAATCCCTGCAAACTTCGACTCGTACGATTTCCGAGCTTCCATCGCCATTATTTATCAACACTCTCTTCGGCTTCACAGCTGCAGTAGCAGTAGGGGTGGCATCCCTTGCTATTCAGCACCGCCGATCGCCTCGAGACGGAGATATTATATTCTGGGCGCTACGTCCGACTGTTGGACTTGGAGAAGCTGGCAACATTCTCAGCGTTCTAGGCCAACTACCCAGTGGAGGATTTTCTCACTTCTGATTTGCATTTCTTTTGCATCGCGATGGCGCATAAACTTTGGATACCCAACCTGTACAATACAAAGACTGTTGACTGTATGCCCTAGGCATCGTGTCGGCCACTAAATACTTGACGAGATGTGCCACAATACTCCGTAAACACCGTAACGTGAGACCCAAGAACTGTGTGGCGCACCAGTGTTCAGTAAGACGTCACAGACAAACTAGCCACCAGTTGCGGCTGGTTACGAACCCTAAGTATCTAAGCACAGAGTGCGGGCCGCGAGGTCGAAGGCGCTGCAATTATGCGACCATCGCAGACTTTATCATGTAGACAAGTGCAAACAGTCTGTCGGACAGGCCATAATTGCAGAGCAGGTTGCCTGTGCGACAGAATGATGTACCGGCTAGAACCGTCTCCACGGCGATCTTGTGCCAGGATGTGAAGGCGCTTTCGTGGGGCTATCCTGCCGTACGTCATTGACCTCGGCGCTAACGACCGCGAAAGCTCAAAACGAGCGACGCCCTCAGATCGCTCGCCTCTTACCTATCGCAAGTAATCTCACCACTCACACTATATTGTAAAACTGTAGATCTTACAGACCTCGAATCGCAAACCTCGATAACCTTGATCTAATCCGTCACATCCGCCCAGCATGCATCGCACGTACAGTATGCGCCAGTCTCGCGCGCCCACGGTAAGCACCATACGGCGGTATATCAGCCTCGAGTACAATTCTGACTATCAAATAGGCGTCACAGATTCAGAACCCCCCTCCTCCTTCCTCCTCGACGAAGAGTGGACGCTTCTTTGGCAAGACCAACATTGGTATATTCAGCGTCAACATAGGATGCAGCAAGGTCAAGGACACTAATAGCCAACTCTTCAGGCCACACTTTCCGCCACAAGTCTGCTGGCGCATTCGGGCCCGACCTCGCGAAGAAGCTTTCACAACTAGTGAAAATGGAGAAGAATGTCATGCGCAGTATGGAGCTTGTCTCCAGGGAGCGCATGGAGGTTGCTGTAAGCTCATGTTATTTCGGACGTGTCTTCGATCTAACACTAACGGGTGGTGTAGCAACAACTTTCAATTTGGGGAGAGGCATGTGACGACGATGTCTCTGATGTTACAGACAAGCTTGGTGTCTTAATCTATGAGATTGGTGAGCTTGAGGACCAGTATGTCGACCGCTACGATCAGTATCGTGTCACTATCAAGAGCATCCGTAATATCGAGGCTTCCGTCCAGCCCAGCCGCGACCGTAGGTTGATGTTTCTTTCTGTACTCTCGCAACTAACAGTGTCCAGGCAAGCAGAAGATTACCGACCAGATCGCCCAGCTGAAGTACAAGGAGCCAAACTCGCCCAAGATTGTTGTCCTCGAGCAGGAGCTCGTGCGTGCTGAGGCTGAGTCTCTCGTTGCTGAGGCCCAATTGTCCAACATCACTCGTGAGAAGCTCAAGGCTGCTTTTACCTACCAGTTTGATGCCATGCGCGAGCACTGCGAAAAGCTTGCAATCATCGCTGGATATGGAAAGCACCTCCTTGAGCTCATTGATGACACACCGGTTACCCCTGGAGAGACTCGCCAGGCCTATGATGGATACGAGGCCTCGAAGGCGTGAGTTCACAGAATGGCCATTTACCCCTACACATACTGACTCATTTGCAGCATCATCCAGGACTGCGAAGACTCTCTTACCAACTGGGTCGAGCAGAACGCATCCGTCTCCTCCAAACTCTCCACCCGCTCCCGCACCCTCTCTCAGCGTCGGCGCAAC
>Ga0068629_1000766_pt1 | contig 9990 bp, 7 predicted proteins | sample InSIn3gowninarea_FD_77432 | JGI IMG/M metagenome (GOLD analysis project Ga0068629, IMG submission 77432) | Clean room microbial communities from NASA Spacecraft Assembly Facility at Jet Propulsion Laboratory, Pasadena, California, USA -... ...
GACATGTTTGCGCGACGTTCTGCCTCCTCCAAGGTCGTAGCTGGGCCTTCAGCGGAGGGAGTTGGGCGTTTGGAGATGGGGGCGAGATGGGACAGCAGACAGAGGCACAACAACAGAGATATTAAAACCAGCACACAGGTACCGCTAATTAATGGCAGCATTCCTCGTGCTCTCGCTCATGCAGGTCGCGGATGAAGGGCGGTTTGTGGGTTGTACTTGTGATGACATGATCGGCCGTGCACTTGTCCCAGCAGCAGATTCCGGCATCCAGTCCCTGTGCGAACGGCCGCGGTTGGATCTCGTTGGCGGCGGCGGTGACTGAGCGAGCGAGCTCCGCAGCTCTTTGTCGCGAAGAGCCGCATACCGTGCCTGCTCACTGTCGCTCTGTAGTGCGTGCCGACTATGTAGACTGTTTCCTCTCGCCACCGTCTTGATATCTCTCTCGCGCCCGACACACGGCACGATGCTCTCAGCTGGCACAGCGGAGCCGAGGGGCCGCCAAGCCATGGAAGGCGCTGCCCCCAGCGCAGCAGCGCCTTCCAGCGACCACCCAGCTACGCGTGATAACCATCGACCACGGCCCGTTCGCGTGTCTATACATCCCCTCCTGCGACGAGAGATCGGTAAGCGCCCTCCCTCCACCCTCCCTGTCCTCTACATGCACCGCGCCGCCTCCTCAGCACGATGCGCCTTCGCGTGCCTGCCCTCCGCGCGCCCGCGCCCGCTCGTTCGCTCCTGCTGCTGCGCGTGGCCGACACTAGACTGACCTCCCATCGCGTGCAGGCGCATGATCGATCATGAATCAATGGCAGCCGTCTGGCCAGGCCGATATGTTCCCAGGCACCCCCTCCCAAATTAATCCCTCCCAACTCTACGCCAACCACACCGCCGGCCTCGCCAACCCCCAGCACTTCGACCTCGGTGCCGCCAGCTCCAACTTCCAGCCCGGCCTCCAGAATGGCAGCCTCGGCGCGCAGCAGTCGCAGCAGTCTTTCAACAACCAGACCTTCCAGCCCGGCTCGGTAGTGCCGCAGAAGAGACAACACGATGGCACCGCTGGGTCGCCGCCTCCACCGACTTCCCAGGTTTCGCGCTCGCAGACGCCCAGCTACGGCCAGTACCCGGGCCAGCAACCCGGCCAGCAGTTTCCTCAGCAGCCGACTCCTTACGCGCACCTGCAGCAACAGCCAGGCTCGGCTCAAGCGACCCCATCACCAACCATGCAAAACCAGCAATTCCGCCAGCCTTCGCAGCCTTCACAACAATCGCGCATGCAGAACGCGTCTCCGAGTCCATTTCCCGGTCAGCAACAGCAGCAAGGCGGTTACGCGTCTCAGATGTCGCCCACGCAGGGCCAGCAACAGTCACAGCACAATGCCATGACGCCGCAGCAGAACCAGATGGGGGGCTACAACGCGCAGTATGGCGCGAACCAGAACATGCAGCAAATGCAGGGCATGCAAAACCAAATGGGCGCACAAGGCAACATGGCAGCTATGACACAATCGCAGATGGCGCAAAGGCAATACCAAATGCGCCTGATGCAACAGCAGCAGCAGATGCGCGCCAATGGTGGAGCTGTGCCGCCACGGCCAATGAGCGGACAGCCCGGTCAGCCAAACTCCATGTACAATCCTGCTGCTCAGCAACAGCAACAGCAACAGGGCGGACAAATGATGAATGGCGCAGGTGGACAGGCGCCAAACCCAATGATGGCGCAACAACAGATGAAGCGTAAAGCGTTCCTGACCCAGTGCAACCAATACTGCATGAACCAGGGCCGCCAATTCAACCCTAATCCCGTGATCGGTCAAAAACCTGTGGATCTTTACATGCTTTGGCAAGTCGTCATATCTGCCAGTGGATCTGGATCTGTAGAACAGAACAACCAATGGCCTGCAGTGGCAAACAAACTTGGCTTCGTAGGTCCCGGTTACGAGGCTGCCGCAGAACAACTGAAGCAGATATACTACAGCTCGATCATGATGTACGAAAGGGCATGGATGCAAGCACGTGCATCGCAGAAGCAGGAGCAGGCAAGACAACAAGCACATCAAATGGCTGGCTTCGGACCTCCAACCCAAGCCTCGCCTACAAAGACAATGCAGCCTCCAGGACAGCAGCAAAACCAATATCCCCAATTCCCTCAAGGTCAGCAGAATCAGGCACAGACACAGGCGACTCCCGTACAAGGAAACGTGGCACTTGCTCAGCAGAATGGCATGACAACACCACAGCAGTCATTGGGCGGCGTAGGTACCATCGCACATCGACGAAACAGCAGTATGCAAGTGAAGAAACCCGATGCTGCAACTCCACAAACTGCTGTACCGGGCGTTGCTGCACCCTCCCCAATTCAAAAAGTGTCAAGGTCACCCTCGGTCAAGCAGGAACTTGGTGGGCCGGTAATGAAGAAGGAAGAGCCTCAAAGTACCAACTACGTGCCACAAGCAAAACATGTCGATCTCGATGGTGGATACGATATACCGACGCTGGCGGAGCTCGGCACTCACATCCAACGAGCGATGCCACAAATGCCATTGGTAGACGAAATGGGTACCATCGACACACAGGCGATGACGCTGAGTCTCGCATCCGGCATCCACAGCGAAGTGAGGTACGCTCTGGATGCTCTGGCTATAATATCTATGGACCAGCGCGTGTCGTTCGAATTGGAGAAGTGCCACGATCTAATAGATGTCCTGATCGACTGCGCGGACGAGCAGTTGGATCTACTATCAGAGGAAGCCGCTGAAGTTTCTGATGCGTTGGATCTGCCATCTTACGAGGACATCATGCGCGGGTCGCGAATAGAAGCAGATGCACTCCAGGATGTACCTGCATTTGGCACTCAAGCATATGAGCTCGACCGCGCTGCCGACAAACTGCTTGCCATCACTGTCATACTCCGCAACTTCTCCTTCTACGAACACAACCATCGACTCCTCACGACAGAAACTCTGATGAAATGGTTGAGCAACACCATTCGCCTCTTGGGAACTCGCAACATGCTACTTCGGACGTACTACAATACCCAGGATTTCTACAAAGACATGATCATTTTCCTTTCTAACATTACACAAAGCCTGGAGCTGGCGACCAGGGACGATGCTCTGCATGTTCTCCACTTCCTGCTTGCTTTCGCGCCACAGCCCAGTCCCAGCTATACTGAAAGCACCTCGAAACTGGTCTTCGCGAGTTTCGTGCCTTCGGTCCACCGCTACCTCCCACCAGCGGTAGACTGCTTGGCCAAGCTTCTTGCTCGACAAGATCCGAACCGCGTCTTGTACAAAAGTATCTTCACAGCGCCATCCTCCTCTCTTGCATCCTCCGAATCGCCACTCGACCTCCTCACCCGAGCGTTTGCTCTGTCAATATCAGTTCTCCCCGACCGGTCAAAGGGTTCCACAACAAACTCAACTCAACTACGTATTGTAGAAGCACGAAAGGCCTATCTCACACAAGGCATGCTCGCAGCAGACATTCTCACGACTCTCGCGCCCAGTAACGCATCAGACCTCGCCCGCGCTTGGCTCGACAGCGACGATGGCTGGGCCAGCAGCCTGCTCAGTCTCGCATCTCTTCTTTCGGTCGAGCAACCTCCCCGCCCTGTCACAGCAGTCGCTAAGGGTCCGCCGCCAATGGGCTGGGATGTCGAGAGCTTCCGGCAAATTTCTTATCGCGCTCTGATGATGATGAAGCGCCTGGCAGAGAAGGCCGGTACTTCACGCGCTTTGGCACGCGGATTCGTTAATGGCGCCGCCGTGCTCGACGCTGCATCTAAAGACGTCAAAGATGAGAACGACGAGAGCGCGTCCGCAAAGTGGGACGGCGCACCATTTGGCCACGCGGTCATTGGCGCTCTGATGCTGCCTAATTGCGACAAGACTAGCCTGGGTCTGCTGTGTGGGCTACATGCTATGGCAATGCGGGAGTGAACGGTCAGTGTTTGAAGGATTTGATGCGATTGAGCGAGGGAGGAGTGTTGAAAGTGAAAGAGCAAGACCCCGTCCTGTTTGCACTCTTTTTTGCCTAGATATCTTGACCATTGTATACGCATTGTAGAGTACGAAATTGCAAAAAGACCATCGATTACCATGCAATATCTGTGCATGACACAGCTCCAAGACATGAAGTGCCGTCTGTCATCAATATTGCCGTGATATCGACCGATATGATAGCATTCTAAACACAATCATATGCTGTGCCATCAACATCAGCCTGCAATTCCGTGACAAAGGATGGAACATCCATATCTGCCACTGGAACACAAAGTGTACTCGGCGACTAAATCAAAGAACCGAGCTTATCTCTTCTCTTTCCGTTCTCTTGTTTCTCCCTTCTGAAGCGAATGTTGCGCGAGCCGATTGGCCGCCAGCGCTCAAAGGTGGGGTTTCGAGCGAGCACGCCATGTCGTGAGCGTATCACATACTCAGTCGGGCAATTGATCTTGAGAGGGGTTCGGAAGAATATAATCAGGATGATCTCGAAAATATTGTGTTCTCGTACTACTGGTACTTCTTCGTTAACAGGCTTGCTATAGGCTATTCCGTATAATACATTCTGATCTCGAGCAACGACCTTATTCACCCTTCACAGATATAGCAACCCCACGCCCTGGAGAAAACATTGCAAGACCGCATTAATACTAGCCATTTTGCCAGACTATCTATATCCCCTCGGATCTATTCTACACCCTCCCAACTCTGCCAAAAATGTCCTCCCCTCTCCTCCAAAGCACCGCCAACAAGGCCATTTTCCCGGACGGTCTCAAGACTTCTGGCCAACACAACCCAATCTACTCCCAACTCACGCCACCTTCTCAATTCCCCAAAGAGATTTCTGGACCAACAGTCTGGCAAGCAGAAGACTACCGCGACCACCCGGAGCGATGGACGCACGCTTTCAGCAAAGATGAAATAGCTGAGCTTGGTGGAGCGGCGGACGAGTATATTAAGAGTGGGAAGCCGTTGACTGCTATGGCGAAGGTAGGTAATTCGACTTTTGAGTTGCCTGTTTTGGTGGGGTTTGGATAAATTGGGGACATTTGCTGACTTTTTGGTTGACTAGGATTTGTTCCCTTTGCCTAAACTTGAAGGGTTCTTCGGGACCGTGAGGAGGGAGGTTCTCAATGGCAAGGGATTCATTTTGTTTAAAGGTGTGCCTGTGCAGGAGTGGGGGTTGCAGAAGTCGGCGACTGCGTGAGTTTTGCTTTCTGCGCTTGAGTCTGTGTCCCGGATTGCGATAGCTGACGTGTTGGTGCAGATACATGGGCCTCGGAGCGTATTTCGGGTACTTTGTCAGCCAAAACGGTCGTGGCCACGTTCTCGGCCACGTCAAAGATCTCGGCGAGGATGCCACGCAGAAAGACAGAGTGCGCATCTATCGCACCAACGCCAAGTACGTATCTGCCGCACCCGCGATATACACGCCTCGCCCTGCCACAGAGAGAGCAATCAGCTTCCAATGAAAGCACCCTATTAACGCTTGCTCTTCGTAGGCAATACTTCCACACGGACGGCGCAGACCTCGTAGGTCTTCTATGCATCTCCAAATCGCTCTCGGGCGGCGAATCTGACATCGCCTCGACCCACCACATCTACAACACGCTACAACGCGAACACCCCGACGTAATCGAGACCCTAACAACGCCAAACTGGTACTTCGATCGTAAAGGCGAGGTAGGCGAAGGGCAAGACCCGTGGTACAAATCCAGCATCCTCTACACGGAACGCGACGGCAACCGAGTCTGGAACAAAATCGACCCCAACAACGTCACATCGCTCGGCCGATTCAATACTGGACCCGACGCTGTGATTCCACCTTTGAGTGCTGCGCAGCTGCACGCGCTGCAGATTCTGGAGGAGACGGCGACCAAGTTGGCGCTGCACATGATCTTAGAGCCGGGTGACATCCAGCTTCTCGCCAACGGGCATGTGCTCCATGCTAGGACGGCTTATAAGGATTGGCCCGCTGGGAGTGTTGATGAGAACGGACGGGAGAGAGTGAGGAGGCATTTGATGCGGCTTTGGTTGGCTGTGCCCGAGAGTGAGGGAGGGTTGAAGACGCCTTTCCATGATTCGGATGTCAAGAAGAGGGGTGGGATTCAGGTTGGGGATGTGGCGCCGGTGTGTCCTTTGGATGCTGAGTAAACGATGCTGTGACTTGGGAGGGTCAGATGACGAGTAATTGTATGAGATTAGATTTATGATGTCTATTTGTCAATGTTGGGTACGCTGTCCATGCGAAAAGTAGCGCTCAGCGGTCTCTGTAATTACACAGCTTTGCGAAGGTTCACGCCACACCATAAGACTGGCGCCAGACTAGTCGCACAGTCGAATGTGAACAGACTGATGAACCAGATGATGACGAGCACTGGGACGGGTGCTAAGAGGACTTCGGTACGACTGAGGAAGGGGAGTGCTAGGATATTGTCAGCTTGATATACATTTCGGGGTAGTAGTCCTGCGTATGTATACCGTTGTATCCGAGGAACGTGATCACGAAGTAGTAGCCGAAGGCCAAAAGGTACATCGTGTTGCCAAAGAAATTCGACACCCAGTAGTCACGCGCAATGAGCGGCATGAAGAGGAACTGCAGCACGTACAAGAAGACCCAGAGCGGCAGGAAGGCACGGATGGATACCTAGAGATTGAATCAGCGAGGGTGTGCGTGGGAAAGGTAGTCGAGGGATCCGTACATCGAAGCAGTAGCCAAACTCGAGTCCTTCTTCGCCACTGGTGGGTGGGCCAAAGAGGCCCTGCCTCCGTTTGCCAAGGACTCGTCCGACAAGGAAGTACATGAGTGTCGAGACCAGTAGTGAAGTCCCGAGGAAGTGGCCGAGTACGAAAACCAGGGCAATCCGAATAGTTGGAGCCACGCCATCAGCATATGCTGATCCCCATGCTACGCCTGTCATCAGGAAGAAGAGCGATAGCAGGTATGTGAACGCGGGATCTGCTCGATGATACGAGTTTTTAGTTTCTACAGTCGATTGTTAGTTCATTGATCGCCCTCACTGCATCCTGCGGGGTGTCGTACGTTTCTACAGATGTCTGTCAGCAATCGTCGCATCATTGGAGAGTAGAGATTTGTCCAAGCTTACGTGGTAGTATATGTTTCGGAAGACTTTCTTTGGTGCGATGATCAACTGTGTCATCTCCCATACCGCCTGCTTGACGTTAGTGATTTTGTTCGGTCAAGGCAAATCTGAATTGGACAGCTTACTGTTTCGAAGTCCATAGAGGTAAACTTAAACAGTCTTCGGAAGAATGGCGGCAAGCGCATGCTGCTCCTTCGTTGTGCCATGGCGATATATCAATCGAGTTTGCTGCTGCAAGCTTTCCAGATGTTTGAAGTCCGAGCAGGATAATAACGTAGGACTGTACTGGTGGCGAATGCAAAAGGCTAAAGTTGGCAGCTTGCAGGCGTATGATTCTCGTTTCTGCCAATGGATACACTTATTGTTCGTCCGATGTGCCGGCGTTCAAATGCCAAAAAGAGAGTTGCGAGGATGTTCGGCTTTGTTTGGTCGGAGGCGACAAGTGGCCAACAGATGATCGAAACCAGAGAAAGGCGAAGAGGTGCAACCGGCTTGAGTGTGAAGTAGTTGCACGTGATCGATCCTGTACCTAGATGTGAAGATGCTCGGTGTACTGACACGTGATGCTGATTTCCTAATTGTAGCTGTAATCTCTCCTTGCGGCGAGTGAAGTCGGCACGAGCGCTGGACCAATCCCAGCACTTTGTTCTACGCGGGCCCTTCCCGGCGCTAGTCGACCTTCTCACGCGCGCCGCATGAAGCTGCTGTCGCAAAGCAACTTTGAACAACCACCAGCCTTGCCTAAACAATCTCACTCGACTACTTACCCGTATTACTTCCGCCTCCATCTCCTTTTGCTCGCTCTCTCCTTACCTGACTACGCGCACACCACTTGTCTTCGATTGAATCATGGCGGAGGAGTACGACCCGCTCGATCCTCCCACCTTCAATGCAGAAGACGACAATGACGATAGCTACGACCCGGCCGCACCGATGAACGGCAACGCTGCCGACGATGATGATGAGGAAGAATATGAACCAGACTTCGGAGACGAAGCGCCAAACGAAACGCCTGCACATACAAATCCTTCCGCGACTGCTTCAGCGCAGCCTTCACAGCAGGTCAGCCGCACATCTTCTGCCGCGCCCAATGTCGCGGAGCAGACCACAAAGCCGAAAACCGTCGGAGGATTCATTCTGGAAGAGAGTGACGACGAGGAAGATGCTACACCCGCGCCGTCGCAACTGAACGGTACGCGCGGCGCACAGTCGGGGCTGGGTGCGATTGCGACGTCGGAAGCGCAAGACTTATCATTAGGTAGTGAACCTACGCCAGATGCTGTCGCTGCTTCTTTTGCACAACAGAACCACGGTCTCATGGGCTCCACTCCTGTTGCTACATCCACAACTGCATCTGTTTCTGCTCCTGTGTCTAGCGTTACCTCTGATATACCTGTCCCTGCTGTCCAAGTCTCGACTGCTACGGCAGAACAAGGCAATGTCTTCTCACCGTCAGTTCAGCCAAGTGCTGCTCCCACGCCAATCCCCAAGCCCGCTGAGAGCACGGGTATTTCTCAGACTACTCAATCAGCATCTTTGGCCCACCGCCTCCCACACGACAAAGTCGGTCAGCTCGAGGATCGTATCAAAGACGATCCGAAGGCTGACACTGACGCGTGGATGACCCTCATTGCTCACTACAAGGAGAAAGACCAACCAGACAATGCGCGCAAAGTATACGAGAGATTTTTTGCTGTTTTCCCCTCCGCGGTATGTACTGCAACTTTCACCTTTGCTTTTGCTTTTGACCTAGTGTCTGTGACAGATGACTAATGGATTATTACAGGCGCGCATGTGGCTTGAGTACGCGAACTGGGAGCAAGACAATGGCGAACCCCTTCGCGTAGAGCAGATCTTGGGCGGCTCCCTTAATACGGTCACCGACGCCAAACTGTGGCAATTTTACCTGAACTTCTGTCGTCGCCGCAACCCTTTGATCAACGATGTCGAAGGAAAGAGTCGTACACTTCTTTCTCAAGTCTTTGAAGTAGTGCTCGACAAGGTTGGCATCGATCCTGACGCAGGTGAGCTGTGGAAAGAGTATATTGATTTCATCAAATCTGGGCCCGGGCAAATTGGAGGCTCTGGGTGGCAAGACATGCAGAAGTCTGATCTTCTGCGCAAAGCGTACCAACGCGCGGTGGCCATTCCCCATGAAGATCTCATAAAGCTCTGGAAGGAGTACGACACATTCGAGACATCACAAAACAGGGTGGCTGGCAGGAAAAACCTCAACGAACAGGGTGCATCTTACATGACAGCCAAATCAGCCAAGACGCAGCTGGATGGCCGATTGGCTGGCTTGGACAGGACGAGCCTACCAAAACTCCCTCCTGTGTATGGATGCGAAGGTGAAGATGAATTCGGGTTCCAAGTGGAGAAGTGGCAAGAGTGGATTCGATGGGAGCAGGCGGACGAGCTGGTCTTGATGAATGAAGAAGATGGTGCGCCGTACAGGAAGCGTGTCTTGTTCGTCTTGAAACAGGCTACCATGTCTCTACGCTTCTACCCCAACATCTGGTACGATGCTGCCGTTTGGTGTTTCGAACAGGACAGGGATGACATGATCGAGGAGGGCGAGAAGTTCCTGGACGAGGGCATTGCCGCGAACCCGGAATCGGTCTTGTTGGCGCTGAAAAAAGCGGATCGTGTCGAGGGCGCGCTGCCTGCAGGCTCCTCGGACGAGATTATCATCTCGAACGGTACCAAGCTTGACGCCATCTACGAGGCCAGCCTCGCAGCTCTGTACGCGCTCAGGGATAAGTACGCAGAACGCGAGAAGAGAGTCCAAGCCGGAGTCCAGGAGCACTTCGCCAACATGACACCGGAGGAGGAACAAGACAACCAAGACGACGACAACGACGACATGGACGAAGATGAGAAGCCCA
>Ga0068629_1000767_pt1 | contig 9988 bp, 7 predicted proteins | sample InSIn3gowninarea_FD_77432 | JGI IMG/M metagenome (GOLD analysis project Ga0068629, IMG submission 77432) | Clean room microbial communities from NASA Spacecraft Assembly Facility at Jet Propulsion Laboratory, Pasadena, California, USA -... ...
CTTGATGAAGCTTTAGCATGTTGTTCCTTGCTTGCATGCTAGAAGGCTTAACCGGCTCATCTGTTTGGAAAGGTCCATGTTCGTCATGTTCATCCATTAGTGAACCTGTCATTCTGTATGTTCTCCCTTCGTTCATTCCACTTGTCCTCTTGCCATGTTTTTTGGTGTACTTGTACCTACATTCACTCATGATGAGACGACATCAAATCCAAACCTCCTAGTCTACCATGACACACCATCATTTTGGAAGCAAGTGACCGGTAGAGGTAGCAAGGTTGTGAAGTGGGATGATGGCTCCGGGAACTACTGATGAAAACTATGCAAGAGTCACTAAGTGATGGAGATGAGAAATCTAAGATGAAAGTGACTATCTGCGAGGTCTGGCTTGGTTGGGAGGAAAAATTGCGCAAATTTTGGGAGGGACAATTTAGGCTTCTGGAAGGCAAGGCAGGCATGCTCTACACATTTTTAAGAATGAACGGGTAGTGGGGATGGATAGCTAGATTTGCGCAATTTTCCAGAGGAACGAGCTGGGCTTCATGAAGGGTTAGCAGGCAGGGATTGCATAATTTTTTGGGGTAACTGCTCGAGAGACTGGCAACCAAAGCTGCGCAATTCCCAAAGGGAACTACTAGTTGGTTGTTGGGTCACTGGTAGCCAAAACTGCACAATTCCCAGAGGGAACTGCCAATTGGGTGCTAGAGTCACTGGTAGTAGAAACAGTGCAATTCTTGGAGGTAATTTGAAATCTGCTGTTAGGGGTTGCTGGAAAGGAAATTGCACTAAGGTCAGGAGGCCACCCTGCTGATCATCTGTGTGCAATTTCTGAGCTGAGCTAACTGATGAGTAGCAGAAGTCCTTCTCATTAACATTGTGTAATTTCTGAGATGAATAGTTGGTCGACTATCGGGATGACTAACTGGGAAAACTATGCAATTTTCTGAGGGAGATAGGGACAGGCACTTGGTGCCTGTCCAACATATTTTTATGAAATCAACTCACAAAAAGATAGAAAAGAGAGATGCACGCCTTAGAATTCAGCCTATTCGAGGGTGCAACCTCCTTTACATTACATAAATGAGAAATTATTGGATGATTCAAATGACAAAACCTCCTTTCTATATATAGGAGTCTAAGGAGTCACAATATAACCCAGACGACCTAACAATAATAATATAAAGCCACAAAAATAACAATAGAGGGATTCTATGGGGCACAGTAATAACAATATGGGGACAATAGGGTCACAACAATATTAATAAGGGATACAACTACAATAGTAATGGGGTAATCACTAGTATTATAGGGACCCAACACATATCTACAGAATTTCCTCAGTTAGTTGAGTGGGTGAGGTCAGTGGCCTCTTGCAATGTTTGAGGGGTGTCAGTGCCAGGCTGACTACCGAGTCCGACTGTTCAAGTGGCTAGCATGAGAGTTGATTGAATTTCTTATGCGAAGTGCCACTTAAAAGACTAGCTCAGTGCTTCCATGCTGTTCTAGTTGACATTCAATCGAGTCGATGGCAGGGTGATGGTTCGGCAGTCAGAGGGGAATCTTGTCATCCGAACTTTCAACAAAAATGTCTAAGTTTGTGAACAATATAAATATACATAGGTAATTATATGAACACACACTCGCATGACTTGATGATGAAATGACCAAACCATCCAGACACACATGTTCAACATGATTGACCGATAGTGTACGTGACAAGTGCGACACTCGTGATTGATTGTTCATTCATTGAGATGACGCTTGCACAAAAGAGAATGAGACTCCATGTGTGAGTGTGACATATTCTTTCATATTAAACACAACAAGCACATATGAAGCGAAGACTTTAAGCATAAGTAGAACGTGGTCGTAAGTATGACTTAGACATCAGCATGTAGAGACTTGAATGTAATGAACAAGCAAGGTGGATGTAAAGACTCACACAAGCTCATGGAGTGGACCCGAATGTGTGCAATCATTAAGTGAATCTCTTCACGGGAGGATTCGAAATTAGTGCAGGCCAAAATTTTGGAGGGTAGTTGTAGCCACTACAACACATGGTGACACACTGGTAGAACTCCTTCTCTATTTCAATTCATTACTAGCACAGTGCCTTGGTCTTTCGAGGAGTATTGAATCACTGTGCAGTTTACTTCAGTTTCCCCACTTACCCCATCGACATATATGGTTCACCCTTTCCCACTCAGTCAAACACAATCAAAAGTTCAGCTTAGATCTCAGTGTTTCAAATCCGGGAAGGGTAGTTTAGCTTGTGAGTTGAAGATTTTCAGAGTATAAGTTTTCATCTCTAGTGTTGCTATACTGCTAGCAGGCTAGGACAGTACCCTGAAGGAGTCACACAAGAACACATACATTGCTCCATTGCCAGCGAGCCTAGTCAGTACCCTAGAGGAGTTGCATACTTCACTTCTCTACACAGGAAGCCTTTCTCTTATTTCGCCTTTGTATTTTTCAAGAGGACTGTGCATAGGCACTTATTTATTTTTGGGGTAGAAGAGGGATCCCAAATTATTGAGAGAAAAAGAGGTTTTTCCTTCAGAGAAGCATGTAAGATCTCTAACATAGGTTTGCTCATTTAGATTTTTCCCTTCTCCATTTCTACTAGTTGGATGAGCTTGAACACAAAAAGCAGAAGGCTGAGTACAGGCATGGGGCTTCCTAATGTGGACACAAGTTCATGGTTATACCTAAACTTCCCTTGCAAATGGTTCTTATTTTCCATCAAGACTTCATCGGCCAAAATTTACAACCAAGCATAGAGAAGGTGCATACAAGATTGGCTAAGTGCTGCAGTGTCATGAGTCTCCTCAAATTTTAGCCACATACTCTATTCAAAAGCCAGGATGTAGTAGTTGGAAGCATTTATTTCTGGAAACAAAAATATTAATATATCAAACAAACAAAAATAATGTGAACAAAAATAATAAGCAAAATTAGACAAGAAGAAGCAAATATAATAAGCAAAACAAACCAAATGAAACAACAAGCAACAGGCAGACTATGTACATGGCACGGGCGCGACCCAACCTATTGAAAATAATGTTTGAGATCTTGGCCATTGGCAGGAAGGTTGTCAATCATTTTTCCCAGTGATTACAAATAATACGTGTGTGGGCCAAGCCTCTCGCAGACCAGTGCAAGTCGACTGGGCTCCGCTACCAGAACCTGGTGGCATTCTAGAAGACCTTCAAGTGAAGGCAACACCATTGTTTTAGGTATTGTGTACAACACGGGCTCGGATGATCACATGGGGTAGTTGTTTTTATTCTGGGAGCAGTTCAAGTTTCTGAAGTCAATGTGTAAGTGGATTTTCCCAGATTTCTTACGTGCAAGATTTAAATTAGAAAACCAAGTGTGATGATGAACTTTGCAAGTAATCCAAACACTTAAAATGTTAGTCAATCTTTTCAGTGAAAGGAGTGCAAACAACATGTATGTGTTACGTGTTCCTTGCTGCAATGGCTTGTCTTCTCCTTTACTTGGAATCTCATGTTGGATTGCTCGCATGCAGTGCATTCTCAGGTCTGTTATAACCTAGATTGACCTTAGGCTAAAGGGAGGTAATTCTAGGGTAACCACAACCACACTTAACCTAGTAGCTAGCCCTACTAGGCCGGGAGATCGCTCTCTCCTTATGGATCTCAGTCAAGATGAATGGATCTGGAACAAGATTTTATGCTAGGTATAGTAGCTCAAGGGTTTTGATTGAATATTTTGGTGTTTTTGCTAGATCAGGAGGACCTGGGCAATTTGGGTCTGGGAAACTAAGTCAAAATTGCAGCGGATTCTATGGGGAAAGGTAGGTATGATCTTCAGCACCTTAAAGATTGATGGGGTGAAGGCTATACTAGTGAGGAGCTAAGAAGGGCCTGAGAAAATCAAGAATCCTTCCTAAACAGAAGAAAACATGAAATACTAGTGTTTTCCCAAGGCAGAGCATTAAAACCTAATGTATTCCACCTATCTAACTTGAAAACAACCAATCAGAAGCAAGTATATGAAAGAGGCATACATAAATAACATGAGAACATATTAACAGAAGAAGAAACACATGTTAAAGGCCATACCATAGGTATCCCATAGAAATAGCTGCAACTTTATTAGTTTCCGTCCAAAACTTCTACAAAATGATAAGTGTTCAGTACATGAGCATCCAGTTGAATCCAACCCCACCAAATGACCAAGAAAACACATAATATAGACATATAAACTACTCATCCTGAACTTCAGGGGTCGAATCCATGAGAAGAGGGGCTGTTTCAACCATTTCCCAACAAAGAACTGGAATATAGGCAGTCAAACAACTTGCCTCTAAAAGAGGGGAAACTAATTCATTTGCATCAAAACCACCTCTAAATAATGAATCTACCCTCTAACACTATTTTAGCATTAAATTTACATGCCATGTCATCAATTACATCAGTAAAATCATCCATGAGGAGAGAGAAATCAAATTCACAGCCAAAATAGGTGAATTTTAGTTCCCTAAGCAAAATGGAGCTAAGTGAAGTGCCATTGGTCCTAAACTTAGCACCGCTTTCCACCTGATTTTGGAGGCCTTCCCCTTAGCCAAATCGAGCCCATGATAGGTCATTGGAAAGATCTTCAAGTCTAGTTTCTGGAACACCTAGAATTTATCAATTTGGACATCATTGGCCCCCTCAATGGTGAACCGGATAGGCTCCAATGGACCCTATCAACTAGTTCACAAAATTCATAACATCCAAGGTGCATAAAACATGAAACTTCTAGTGGAAAGGCTTGCAATTCTCTTAAATTATTGGGCTCTTCTCTTATGATTTTTCCTCCCTTATGAGGCTTTCTCTGCTACCTATGTCTCCCCACTGAACTATCACTTGCTATCTCCTCATCATAATCAAAATCACTTCCTCTATCCATTGAACTAGCTATTTAGTTGCACAAATGTTGACAGTGTAGATGGGACAATGTAAATGGGTTGATGGGTATTCTCTAGTGCTTATAAGTGAATGTATGTAGTTATATACAGAGCATAGGCTATGAGAGTGAAGGGAGGGTAATGGAAATGAAAGATAGGTGATGAAAAGTAGATGAGTATGGAGGGAATGATGAATGAAATGGTTTATTTATGAAGCTAGATAGTGAAATGGACCATGTGATTAGGGTTTTAATGGAAGAGGATTAGGGTTTAATAATGATAATGGAGAAGAGGTCTACAACATGAAGTTTGCAATCTAAACATTGTATAAGAGCAGGTACTTACTTGCAAATACGAGATTGGAGGAAATTTGGGTGAAAATTTGAAGTTTGGAGTGACGGGATGGTTGTCTACACTAAGCGGATTCCAAGACGCATAGTGTTGTGCCCTAAGTGCAGTGCGCATTCAAAAATACACTTGCAAAAAACTCCCTACGCACAGCGCCTTGCCCTAAGCATAGCGTCTCCTTCCCTAAGCACAACACCATTTCAGGACGAATTTTGATTGCCTTCCTGATGTCCAAATTGGGTGTGGGATAGCTCATTGGAAAGCTTGTCAAGTCTACTGATCATTTGACTCATCAAGCAAGTCATTTATTCAATACATCTAGAAGAAAATTTGATTTTCCCAAGGTCACTCCAAAAATGCAGCAACTCTCTTGTAGCGACTGTATTTTTGACATTTCTCTAAAACCATGACACCTGTGTAAAAGGTCAAGGAGGTTTTTCTTCCTTAGCCTATTGTGGACAAGAACCTCTCTCACATTTTCTAAGTTCTACCTTGTTTTATCTAGAACATAGTTTGAAAAAAAATCGGCCCTTATGTGTCATGAATGGTTTGTTCCTTGGAATGACTTCTTGACAAATGATGGAGACTTGATGTTTGATGATACAAAATGACTGCATACCTTTTGATATCCATATGCCTCCTCTGCTCAGATATCTCTGATCTCATAGCCAACCCTACCTCAGTGGGAGGGGAAATTAGGGTTTAGTGCTTGCTCTCTTTTGCTTTTGCAGGTGGATTGGTGCTCAAGATGACTTTGTTTTTGCAGTGGCAGGTGCTTAGCAACATCACAAGATGCTTAGGAGCAGTTGGGAACCAATATTACATATGAAAACATAAAATTACATCATTAATGGAGATAAAAACAAAATACTCTATTTTCACCTCAAAACAAGTTTTGAGGTGAGAATTACATTAGGCCTTCAAAATGATAAATTATGGCTTTACCAATCATTATTGGCCTTCTCATGTCCTTGTTGATGATTATTGGCATGTAATTATTGGATTTGATCATGGTGGGACCCGAAATCCTAATGAAACCAAACCCTAAGACCTAATGAAATGAATTGCAAAGTGAACATGAGCCATGACTGAAATATATGAAAGAGGATCAGCAAGTATAGATTATGAGGGAAAGTTGAAGTAAACCCTACCATTAGTGAATCCATGACCTAATGGAATGCAAACTCATCAGTATGGGACTCCTACTATGAAATGCAAAAGAGTAGATTTTGATCACTAATGGCAGTGTGAAACACTGACACTAACATTGGCTCTAATGGGGATGGTAGCTCCTTGGAGGTGCCAAGAACACCGTAGACCAAGTAGCCTTATCCATTGGGCATGGAGTCAAAAACTCAAACTGAAATGCATGACTGAAAACTGACGACTTGACGACACAAAATGACTTTTACTCAACTAAAAATTGACTCGATACTAAAATGCAACTGACAAACTTGGAAATATGCTCAAAATGGAGCTTATTCAATAAAACCTACTCTAGCTGTTCAATTCATCACCTGATCAAGTGAAATGAAATAACCAATGCAACCAAGTAAGCATTATGGCTGTTGTTTGAATTCTCCACAAGTGCTTGCTTATGAACAATAAGAGAGAACTACTGAAAGGAAACTCCCATGAAAACTTGTAAATAGATCCAAATTTTCCCAAATTGAATAATATGGAATATCTATCTGATTCCAAAAACATTGCATAAGGATCTTGAAATTCATGTGCACTAGGACTTAGCTCATCCAATGGATTACTTTGCTTCTCCTCACACCATGGACGCAAACTTTCATCTAAGCTTTGTGACGACACTCCTGCTGAAAATGACAAGGAAACCGGCTATAGGATCAAGCTTGTATCAATACTTCTTTCAAGCTCACAGTTAGCTAATGGAGAAGGACTTTGACTACAGACATCATCCAACACATCAGCTATTGGATCATGAAAAACTTGAAAATACTGTTGCAACACATTTTGTATTGGTTCCAATGATTTTGCATGATTTTCTACAGGCTGCTCATTTGAAGATATACTATGCAAAATTCCCTTCAAAACCTGAAATGATTCAAAACATAATGGTACAGAATCATCTTGCATCATTTGATCATATGTTCTAGCTTCCGAGTCTTCATCTACAACTTGACAATTAATGACATTTAGGGGCTGCAAATCCAGATATGAGAAGTCTTGAACAAGGATTTCATTGTCCTCTAGATGGTCCAGATCAAAACTCATTGATGGTTGATTTATGATTGCACGAAAGTTGTCTTTGATGATCTGAAACAAAGTAAAACAAAAAGGAAAATATCCTTCACTTACTTCAAAATTTTTGGCACTTTCCTCCTCACTTCCATAGCTGATATGCATCGACTGATCAATGTATTCAAGCTGCTGAAATTGAACTTCCTCCTTCCACAAACCAATTGCTAATTTGCCTGCAACATTAGCTTCTGTTTGGAGAACATAATCATCATCATACTGATCAAACTTAGGGAAATCATCAGTATAAAACACATCATCAAGCATACATGTCATATCAACAGATCTCTCTTCTCCAAGTTGATCTATGAAGTAATCATTATCATATATATGACAACTAGGACAAGAAAGAAAATGTTTTGGATCAACCACGTGTTTTTCTTCAATCACCGAGCCATGGTCTTGAACATCATACTCATTCCTTGTGGTGATCTTTTGCATCATCTCTTCCACTGCACTTACCAAAATGTCAAGCTTTTACCTTTAAAGATGTTAATTCCTCTGGATCTATGTTCTTCATATCTTCTTCCTTCAACTTTTCCCTTCTGATCAACAAATTAGCCTCTACATCTACTGTAGTGTTCCACATCTCTTCAAGTGTTGTAATGTTCCTTTCTCTCAGCTGAAACTCCATTTCTGGATCAAAGGCTTATGGGTAGTGCAAGAGAGTGGATCCAGGAGGAGGTCTTATATTAACAAGCATTGAACAATAAACTTGGTTAAATCTGGCAGAAAATTGTTGTACTGTCTCCCTTGGCTATCTTTTCAGTTGGTTATACTCTTCCAGAATCAAGAAAGGGTTTTGTCTAACCACCCACCTGTCGAGGAAAACTTTGACAAACTGCTGGAAATCTGAGATGCTCTTATCAAGCAGGGTTTTGAACCAACTCTTGACTTTTCCTTGCAAAGAAAGAGCAAAAAGCCTAATACTAACATCCTCTTCATCAACTTCAAGAAGGTCAAGAAAAGACTCAAAATTCAGTACATGTCTCTCAGCAGTGATGTTGTCACACTCACCATCAAATCTTGGTAGATATAGGTAATGATTTTTATGGAAAGTATGGGATATAGGAGGTAAAATCAAAGGCTCTTATCTATCTGGAATTTTACAAGGTATAGAGGTATATACAAAAGCTGTAGAATCAGCCTTGGACTCTTGAAGCTCATCATTTTGAAGATGGTCATCATAAGATTTAGAAGAAGGGTCTTGATCAAGATCAAAGGCATGTGAACATTTTGTATTCACAATCTTCAACGGGAAAGAATCAAATGCAGGTCTAGGATCTTTTCTTGAATACAGTAAACTTTGTAAAGCCTTCTTGACATTCTCAAGAAAAGAGAAGAAATAATTTATTTAAAAAAAAAAAGAAAAACATAATTTATTGGATGAAATTCCAACTTGAATTGATCTTTCCATATTGTCCTTTCATGTTTTTGCTGGTTAGGTTCATCCTCCAGTGGAGTCCTTGGATCTGATCTTGAAACTAATTTAGAATCGCCAGGTGAATGATTTTAGCCTTCCTATGTCTGATCATTGTCCACCATCAACAATCAGATCTAAAATTGATACATTTTGCTGAGGAACATAAAACTACGTTCCCCAGTATGGCTGCCACTATGTTATCACCTAGATTGACCTTAGGCTGAAGGGAGGCAATTCTAAGGTAACCACAAACCACACTTAACCTTGTAGCTAGCCCTACTAGGTCGGGAGAGGGCTCTCTCCTTATGGATCTCAGTTAAGATGACTGGATCAGGAACAAGATTTTATGCTAGGTATAGTAGCTCAAGGGTTTTGATTGAATATGTTAGTGTTTTTGCTAGATCAAGAGGAGCTGGGCAATTTGGGTCTGGGAAACTAAGTCAAAATTGTAGCGGATTCTATGGGGCAAGGTAGGTATGATCTTCAACACCTTAAAGCTTGATTGGGTGAAAGGCTATACTGGTGAGGAGCTAAGAAGGGCCTGAGAAAATCAAGAATACTTCCTAAATAGAAGAAAATATGAAATACTAGTGTTACACCATAATTGTTTTCCCAAGGCAGAGCATTAAAACCTAATGTATTCCACCTATATGACTTAAAAACAACTGATCAGAAGCAATTATATGAAAGAGGCATACATAAATAACATGAGAACATATTAACAGAAGAAGAAACACATGCTAAAGGCCATACCACAGGTATCCCATAAAAATAGCTGCAACTTCATTAGTTTCCTGCCAAAACTGCTACAAAATGATAAGTGTTCAGTACATGAGCATCTAGCTGAATCCAACCCCACCAAATGACCAAGAAAACACATAATATAGACATATAAACTACTCATCCTGACCTTCAAGGTTCCAATCCATGAGAAGAGGGGTTGTTTCAACCATTTACCAACAAAGAACTAGAATATAGGCAGTCAAACAACTTGCCTCTAAAAGAGGGGAAACTAATTCATTTGCCTCAAAACCACC
>Ga0068629_1000770_pt1 | contig 9981 bp, 6 predicted proteins | sample InSIn3gowninarea_FD_77432 | JGI IMG/M metagenome (GOLD analysis project Ga0068629, IMG submission 77432) | Clean room microbial communities from NASA Spacecraft Assembly Facility at Jet Propulsion Laboratory, Pasadena, California, USA -... ...
GATCCTGACAATCGCCGTCCTGTTAATTATGAAGAACGCCGGCAAGTACTGGAAGAACTGGAAGCTCAAGCCGGAGAAGAGCACGAAAACCTGATGGCTCATTTATGGGAAAACAGGTACAGCGCCAAAATAAAACTCTGGCTGGTTCATAAATTAATGAATGAACGAAAGGAAAACCAGGAATTTTTCGCTAAAGCAGATTACATTCCTCTTACAATCGAAGGTGCACACAAAGAAAACGTTTTGGCATTTGCGCGAAAATATCAAAACACATGGTATGTAATTGTTGTTCCGTTGCATCTTGCAGGGTTAAGTAAACAACAACAAAAAGAAATCCTGGCAATTAATTGGAGCGATACAAAAATTGTTTTACCCGCAGAAGCTCCTGAAACTTTTGAACACATTCTTTCAAAAGAAAAAGGAAATAGCAGGGAAATTTTAATAAAAGAAATATTTAAAAGCCTGCCGCTGGCAGTTCTTAAACTGAGATAATTATGACCGAAAATAAAAGAGGCGCAGGAATATTGCTGCATATCACTTCTTTACCTTCAGTATTTGGTATAGGTGATATGGGACCGGAAGCTAGGAAATTTGCTGATTTTTTACACAGAAGCAAACAGAAATACTGGCAATTACTACCGCTTAATCCAACCGAACAAGGACAAGGACATTCACCATACAGTTCAATTTCAAGCCGGGCAGGAAATACACTTTTAATCAGTCCTAAGCTATTAGCTGCTGATGGATTAATTGATGCAGATGAGTTGAGTACGTTTGAACTGTCGCAGGAGGGGAAAACCAATTATGCCGAGGCAGACCGGGTGAAAAAGATAATTTTTGCGAAAGCATGGGAAAGTTTCCAGGATGGAAAAGGCAAGTTTTTAAAAGACCCGTTTACCGACTTCAAGAAAAAAGAAGCGTATTGGCTCGAAGATTTTGCACTTTATATGTTGTTGAAGCAACAAAATGAGAATAAACCTTGGTTTCATTGGACAGAGGAGTACAAATTAGGAGATAAATCGGCTTTAAAAAAGCTTGAAGCCAACCATCATGAAGAAATCGAAAAGATCAAATGGCTACAATTCCTGTTTGCCAAACAGTGGCACGAATTAAAGTCATATTGCAACAAGCTGAACATTAAGTTGTTTGGTGATCTTCCATTTTACATCAGTTACGACTCTGTAGATGTCTGGTCTAACCGCCACCTTTTTAGCCTCGACAAAGAAGGCAATATGATTGGAATGGCTGGTGTTCCGCCAGATGCATTTAGCGAAGACGGCCAATTATGGGGAATGCCGGTTTTTAAATGGGATGTACTAAAAAAACATAAATACGAATGGTGGATTGAGCGTTTCCAAAGAAATATGGAACTGTTCGACCTGCTTCGTCTTGACCACTTCCTGGCATTTGCAGATTATTGGGAGGTACCTGCAGAAGAACAAACAGCAAAGAAAGGTGAGTGGAAACCGGGTCCAGGTAAAGACCTCTTTGTAACGGCACAAAAAGAACTGGGGAAAATTCCTTTCATTGCAGAAGATCTCGGAGAAATAAATGAGCCTGTTTACGATCTGCGCGATGAGTTTGAATTTCCGGGAATGAAAATCCTTCAGTTTGCTTTTGGGGATGGAATGCCAAAAAACCCGTACATCCCCCACAACTATTCTGAAAACTTCATTGCCTACACCGGTACACACGATAACAACACTATTCGCGGATGGTACAGGCAGGAAGGCTGTAAATATCATCACCAGATCGAGAAATACCTGGGCAAACATCTTAATGAAGAGAGTCTCCATATCGACTTTGCCCGGCTGGTATATTCCTCTGTAGCTGAAATAGCCATTCTTCCGATCCAGGATGTATTGGGGTTAGATGAATCTGCGAGAATGAATACGCCGGCATCAGGAGAAAACAACTGGGCATGGCGTCTGGTTCCCGGGCAGATAAGTGCCGAAGCAGAACATCATCTTCGCGAATGGACCGAATTGTTTAACCGGGGTAATTAAGATGATGATTACAAAAAAATTGTTCTTCCATAATCTTCACTATTCACTGTTCACTACTCACTATTCACTTTATGAAAACCACGGGAAATACAATACTAATTACAGGTGGCACCTCAGGTATAGGATTAGCGTTTGCTGAAGAATTCATACGATTGGGCAACACGGTTATAATTTGTGGGCGTCGTGAAAACAGGTTGCAGGAAATTGAACAGAAAAACCAAGGCATTGTTACCCGGGTTTCTGATATTTCTAAGGCAAACGACCGTGAAGAATTAGCTGACTGGGTTATATCAAATTATCCGGCAGTAAATGTGCTTATTAATAATGCAGGACTTCAACTTTTAACAGACCTGACAAAGCCTGTAGAGTTGCAAAGGATATATAGCGAAGTTGATACAAACTTCATTGCTCCCGTTCATTTGACCTCGCTTTTTGCACAACATTTTGCCGCTAAAACGGAGGCTGCAATTATAAATATTTCTTCCGGTTTGGCTTTTGTGCCCTTATCCTTCATGCCTGTATATTGTGCCACTAAAGCAGCTATTCATTCACTTACTTTATCGCTCCGTCACCAGTTAAAAAATACTTCGGTCAAGGTGTATGAAATAGCTCCGCCTGCAGTTGACACTGAACTAGGAAGCGATAGGCGTGAAGATAAAACCCAGTCACATGGCGGATTACCCGTTAATGAATTCCTTGCAGAAGCAATGGAAGCCATTGAAAATGATGTGCTCGAGGCGCCAATTGCAGGAGCAAAAAATTCACGAGACAAAAGAGAGGCTTTATTCAACCTCATGAACCCATAATCCGCTACCAGCTTTTAAGTGAAAGCCCTTAATCTTTCTAAAAAGGTTAAGGGCTTTTGTACTTAGCAGTATAACTACTATGAACTCCGGTTGTGTCACTCACTTGTACTTTTACCAATTCTATTGGCCCTGTTATAAGAAACCCGTAAAGTACCAATCGATTCCTTTTCTTAACGTGTCAGAAATACAATTTGAACTTTGGTACTTTGTACAACCAGGGCAGGTTTACCAATTTTAATAGACGTACTGTAATAAGATCGGTAATTGTTCGGTGTTGCCAACGGCTATAAATTGTTTTCTTGTAATTGGGTAGCCTTTTTCATTGTAAGAATATTCATAACGGGAGTAGCCTTCTATTGTGCCGTTGGGCAAAAGGTTATTTATTTTAATCGGATTATTTCTCATTAATATTACACCTGGTAAAAAGTTTCCAGCAACTCCATCCGGCTCTGTGTTTACTTTGTTATCGTATTCTACAAATAATTTGGTTAAGTTTATGATGAAGGGCTCGGTTGCGTGTTTACGATAGGCAAAATCCAGCCTGCTTAAATTGCCATTGGGGTAGTACTGGTATGTAATTCTTGTTTCTTCGGGTCCGTCAGATAAAGAATTTGCTATTTGCTCCAACACTTCCGTTAACTTTCCCGCGGCATTAAAGCTGTAAATTAATGAGCTAATTTTTTTTCCATTAAATGCAAAATGATCTGACTTAGCTAAAACGTTATTTGTATAAGTATATGATGCATAGCCTGTTTCGGTAGATGAACGGCTTAACTTTTTCCCATCATACTCGAACACCTGTGTCAACCTGTTTAAACCTGTTCCGTTTTGCCACTGCGATGTGTATTTTATAACATTTCCTTCGGGATCGTATTTATATGCAACAAAATCGGTAGTTGATGATGTTATCTGCTTAACAAACTTTATTGACTTGGTATCGGGTGTAATAGTTTCTTCATCACTTTTATTGCACGAAGCAAGTAAGCATGCGAATGAAACTATAAATGCAAACGGAAATATAAATCTTCTCATTGATAGACACTTTTTCAGGTAATAAAACAAAGATTAAGCGGAACGGGCAATCGCGGAACCACATAAAAAGGTGATAATGATAAACGGTTGTATTGCAGGATGGATACAGAAAAGTAATGACAATGATTACCTGAAAGGATACGGCGGTTCACAAAACATGTAATAAGTCCTGAATTTAAGCCTAAAGTTGAACAAAGGGTTGCGGATGAACGAAATGCGACGCAACGATGACGCTATAAAAGCAAATGCCGGTATGCAAAAATTAAATTAAAAAAAACCCGGGAGAGTTTAATTACCCGTAAAAACAACAGAACCACCGATTAGATTTTTGAAGAAAATCCTATTTTCACTACTTTTATAGATAATTAATATTTAATAAAAGTTATGGCCATTTTTAAACTTCAAATTAACGGTAAGGAACACCAGGCAGATGTTGCTGCAGATACGCCGTTGTTATGGGTTCTGCGAGACCACTTAGGTTTATATGGAACGAAGTACGGATGCGGAATAGCTCAATGTGGCGCATGCACCGTTCACTTTGACGGCGCTGCCGTTAGGTCGTGTATGTTGCCTGTGTCTTCTGTAGGGTCTTCTAAAATTACAACAATAGAAGGGCTGTCTGAAAACGGTGACCACCCGTTACAAGTTGCCTGGAATGAAATAGATGTGCCTCAGTGTGGCTATTGCCAGGCGGGACAAATTATGACTGCTGCTGCACTTCTAAAACAAACCCCTCACCCAACGTATGAAGAAATAGATGGAACAATGCACGGTAATATTTGCCGCTGCGGAGCTTATCACCGAATTCGTGAAGCAATAAAATTGGCCAGCACTAAAATTTAATTATGTCAACTGTAAATAAAAACAGCAGGAGAGAATTTCTAAAGATGTCAGCGCTTACCGGCGGCGGGTTGTTTCTAGGGTTTAGCTGGTTTAATTCAGATGCAAAAGCACCTGCAATCATAAAGGAAGCGGCGATAGCTGGCGAAGCTGGTTTCAATAGCTACTTGTCAATTGCAACTGATGGAACCATTACTATCCTTTCGCCCAACCCTGAGTTGGGACAGAATATTATGACCTCTTTTCCGATGATAGTGGCGGAAGAACTGGACGCTGACTGGACAAAAGTTAAAGTGCTCCAGGCTCCCTTAGACACAAAGAGTTTCGACAGGCAGGTAACCGGGGGAAGTGGAGCCGTTCCACACTCGTGGAAAATATTACGTAATGCCGGAGCTACAGCAAGGCACATGTTGATTCAGGCTGCTGCACAAAAATGGAATGTAGCCGCAGACGAATGCACAACAAGCGATGGATTTGTGATCCATGCTAAGTCTGGAAATAAATTAAGCTATGGAGAACTTGCTGAAGCAGCTTCCAAATTATCTGTTCCAACTGAAGTGAAATGGAAGGACAGGAAAGATTTTAAACTGATTGGTAAAGAAGTAAAAAATATAGCTAACAAAGATATTGTAACAGGCAAACCTCTTTTTGGCCTCGATTTTCATCGTGAAGGAATGTTGTATGCAATGCTTCAACGGCCACCGGCTTTTGGAACCAAAATTAAATCAGTGGATGCGGCGGAAGCTAAAGCAATGCCCGGGATAGTTGATGTGGTTACATTTAAAAATAACGTTGCGGTAGTTGGTAAATCAACGTGGGAAGTAATGAAGGCGCGGAAAGTCTTAAAAATTGAATATGAAAAAGAGGGCAATATTGAAAGTACCAGCGACCACGACACTACATTTAAAACACTGTTAGATGCCGGAACGCCTACAGTTCGCAGAAAGGATGGCGATGTGGAAGCTGCCTTTGCAAATGCAGCAAAAGTAATTAAGAGCGAATACCAATGTCCTTTTTTGTCGCATACGCCAATGGAGCCAATGAATTTCTTTGCTGATGTGAAGCCTGATAAAGTTGAATTGGCGGGGCCAACACAAACTCCAGGCAGTGCACGTACAGCAACTTCCAAATTATTAAATATACCTGAAGATAAAATTACTTTAAACATCACCCGTTTGGGTGGAGGCTTTGGCCGGCGCCTGAAAACAGATTATGCAACCGAAGCGGCAGAATTATCAAGCCTTATAAAAGCGCCGGTAAAAGTAGTTTGGACACGGGAAGATGATATGACAGGTGGCAGCTACCGGCCTGCAGTTCGTTACCGCTTTGAAGCTGCTTTAGACGCCAATGGAAATTTGATAGGATACAAATTGAGGGGTGTAGGCATCAATTCTGGAAACTTAACACGTGAAGATAACTTTCCTTCAGGTGCTGTAGACAACCTGTTGATCGATACCGTGGAGCACACCTCGCCTATTACTACCGGTGCATGGCGGGCCCCCATTACTAATTTTTTGGCTTTTGCCGAACAGTCTTTCCTTGATGAGGTTGCCCATGCTGCCGGCAAAGACCCAGTTAAGTTCAGGTTGGAGTTGTTAGAAAAAGCAAGAAAAACACCTGTTGGTGCTATTAAATACGATATTGACAGAATGGAGGGAGTAATAAAACTGGCTGCCGAAAAATCGGGTTGGGGAACCAGAAAAGGGGTTTTTCAGGGCTTCAGCGTTTACTTTTCACATCGGTCGTACGTTTCACAGGTTTGCGAAGTTGTAATGAAAGCGGGCAAACCTGCTGTTAAAAAGATTTATGCAGCTTCTGACTGCGGACAGGTTGTTAATTTAAGCGGAGCCCGCCAACAGGTAATGGGTGGCATTGTTGACGGTTTAGGCCACGCAATGTTCAGCAAGCTATCCTTCAAAGATGGTGCAGCTTTACAAAAAAACTTTGATACGTACCGCCTTATCCGCATGAAGGAAATTCCTGAAATAGAAACTTACTTTGTTGACAATGGAATTGACCCGACTGGCTTAGGCGAACCCGCTCTTCCTCCCACCGGCGGCGCAGTTGCCAATGCTATTTTCGCGGCAACAGGAAAGCGTGTTAAAAATCAGCCGTTTATTGATGAAGAGGTGTTTAAGACGGGAGTTACTCCGAAACGGTCGAACAAGAAACTTCCAAAAAGTAGTCTCGAGAAAACGAAGAAAGCCTAACAAGGCTAGCTGAGCAGATGCCTTTTAAAAAATAGAAATTACTTAAACAAAAAAAGACCTTGTAGTTCAGGGTCTTTTTTTATGTTGAAAACGCGGACTTTTTAGGGAGTTTTTGGGAGCCGGCTGTAGCAACTTGGAGGGACTTTTGTTGCGTCGCACACTTCAACTCGTGTTAATTCTACTCGGCAACACAACAACGGTCCGTTTTCTAGGCTTCATAATGTTCTGGCAACAGAATACGTAAAGTAAGTAAACTAAAATCAATGCTTTATTTCGATAGTTATACCATTAGCACGAGGTTATTCAGTTTGTCACAACTCTTTTAAAGTACGCAAAGTAATAGAATAACGCCTTTGCTTTACAGGAGTAATACTATGTTGCCAATCAGTTCTTGAAGGTCCTTGCAATATATAAAGAGATCTACGCTGCACAGGAAAAGAGATTACAGATGCCCTGTTTTGCTTTGCTTTGTCGTGTGGGCGTAAACGAAACGTGCAATCAGACATAAGAGATATACCTGCAATAAGATCAAAAGGGGCAGCATCACGATGCCAGTTAATGACCGAACCAACAGGGTATTCTATTACCAACAGTTCAGCAAAATCAGCAGGTGCTATAGAAAGATGTTTGCTTACTTTGTTTATAAGAAAATTAAATAGTGGCGGAATTTCTTTTCCTTTTGTGAGACTTGCGTTTTCAAAACTATAATCGAAGCCAAAGCTTGCTACTTTCCTGTTGGCTGTAAATCCCTGGAAGGTGAATTCATGGAGGTCGAGCTTTTGTATCTGATCATATAATTCGCTCTCTTCATCTTGAGTTAAAAAACCGGAAGTATAAGCAAACCCCTCAGGGAAAACGGGGCCAATAGGAAATAAGGTGTTCATGAAAAAGTGCCCGCAAATTTGTGGCCAGCACTTTCAATAAGATGCATATTGTTACTTTAGTACAAGAGTGCGACGCAACGGCTGCTCTATTCTTATTCCCCAGCCGGGTACCCAAAAAAACTTCTTTATTTTACCTGCACCTCAACAACTGACTTCTCCAATCCTTCCGCACTTGCAGTGAGGGTAATTTTACCAGGCTTTCCGGTGGATTGAACGATTGCTAAAGCAAGTCCGTTCAAAGCTGTATGTTGTTCGGCTTTAAAAGGCTCATGGCTCGTAGGGTCTCCACTGTCTACCCCGGCAATAAAGCCGCTGCCTTTTATAGAAAATTGTATAAGATTATCGGCGCGTGGAATAATTGTTCCGTTCTTATCAACAATTGTAGCAGTAATGAAAGCAAGATCTTTTCCGTCGGCCTTAATAACATTTCTGTCGGCCTTTAAAATAATTTTCGCAGGTTCGCCAGCAGTTTTTATCACTTTGGTTAAAACCGTTTTTCCATTTTTTCTTGATACAGCCCGCAAAGTTCCGGCAACATAAGGAACAGTCCATTTTACATGCAGTTCATCGCCGGTTTTGCTTTGAACGCCTAAAGAAGTACTATCGATAAACAATTCAACTTCGTCTGCATTGTTGTAATATGCTACAACATCAACCGTATCGCCTTCATTCCAGTTCCAGTGGGGGTAAATATGCAACACGGGATCGTTTGTAAATACGCTTTGGTACATGTAATACACATCTTTTGGAAAACCGGCAAGATCAATAATACCAAAGTACGAACTGCGGGCAGGCCATGAATAAGGAGTTGGTTCGCCAAGATAATCGAAACCTGTCCAGATGTACATGCCGGAAACATGATCGTATTTCAGCAGCTTCTTTACACTTTCTTCATGTGTAGAACCCCATGGAGTACTTACATGATCGTATGCGGAAACAGTATAAGAACCGTTGAAATTTTGAAAGGGAATGTCCCACCGCTTTGGCCATCTACGGATGGTATCGAAAGGAACGAGGTCGTAATAGCCACGGGTTTGTAAAGCCGATGTACTTTCGGTGACGATCATTTTTTTGCCAGGAAAAGTGAACATCGACGAATCCCACAACCAATGGTGGTAGTTGTAGCCAACCATATCGAAAGCGCCTGAATTTACAATATTGTTCCAGTTGAAAGTTTGGTCGTTAGCGGTAGTAATCTCTCTGGTACTATCAAGTGCTTTTACAATGTTAACTAATTCCCTGGCAATAACACGACCTGTAGTGTCGCCTTTTGCCGGGTTTCCGCCCTGTTCAGGTATTTCGTTACCAACACTCCAAATAAAGACGGAGGGATGATTGCGGTCTCTCAAAACATGGTCTTCAAGGTCTTTCCGGTGCCACTCGTTCCAGTAAAGCGAATAATCGTAAGGAGATTTGCGCTTTGCCCACATATCGAAACTTTCATCCATAACTATAAACCCCATTTTGTCGCATAGATCAAGCAGTTCCGGCGCAGGCGGATTGTGAGATGTACGGATGCCATTACAACCCATTCTTTTCAAAATCTCTAACTGCCGTTCTAAAGCTCTTGTATTGACTGCTGCCCCCAACGCACCAAGATCATGATGGTTACAAACGCCTAATATTTTTACCGATTTCCCATTTAAATAAAATCCTTTGTCAGCCTGAAACTCAAAAGTGCGGATGCCGAAACTTGTTTCGTATGTATCCGCTATTTTTCCATTTACTATTACTTGCGAAACAGCTTTGTACAAATAGGGCCGTTCTATAGACCAAAGCTTTGGCAAGTCTATATCGAATGATTGCTTTACAGGAGTGGCAGGACTATTAACGAGTGTGGAATCGCTGGCGATAGTAACCGGAATAACAGACTTCGCCACCTGCTTATCCCGATCATTAAGAATGATAGTTTGCAACGCAATAGTCTGATTGGTATCATACTGGTTACGAATGTTTGTAACAACATTTACTGTGGCGAGGGTAGATGTAACAAAAGGCGTGGTAACGAAAGTTCCCCAATTGTCAACATGAGCTTTATCAACTGTAGTTAACCAAACATTCCGATAAATGCCTGAACCACTGTACCAGCGCGAATTCGGTTGCCTTAAATTATCAACCTTCACTGCTATTATATTTGAATCTTTACCGTAATTGAGGTAAGTAGTTAAATCGTATTGAAAGGAAATATAACCATTAGGACGAA
>Ga0068629_1000775_pt1 | contig 9961 bp, 8 predicted proteins | sample InSIn3gowninarea_FD_77432 | JGI IMG/M metagenome (GOLD analysis project Ga0068629, IMG submission 77432) | Clean room microbial communities from NASA Spacecraft Assembly Facility at Jet Propulsion Laboratory, Pasadena, California, USA -... ...
ATACGATGCACTCGTTTCATGTTGTTGGGAAGAGAAACAGAAACTACTCCCTCTTAGAATCTCCCCACACGCAACAATAAAGTCTCGCTTAGTGGATGCTTCTCGTAGGGTGCGTCCTATTGGAATTCTATTGTCTATAGGGAATATGCGTCTCTCTGCTTCACGCTCGGCGGTAGCGACGGAAACTACAGCGATGCGCGCAGGACCTCGGACGGAAAGAGATAGGACCCCCGATCATCGATCTCCTGCTCCCTTACACGTAAAACAGGCTACCCTCTCCGTCCACCCGGGACCGACTCTATAACGACTGAAAGCGGGGCGATAGCGAAACCACTTGGCTGAACGAGGCGATCAAGTGAATAGGAGTTTGGTCCCCCAATAGCGCAGCAGATCAGCGAACGAGATCCGAATGGTGTAGGGCCGGGTGGAACTATAGGATGATTCTTCCAATCTCACGACTCGAAGTGAGGACGAGCTCGGATTTTGTGTAGCATCAGTGGCATGTGGGTGGACCGATGCATTCTCCGCACTTCGATCGTCAAATTGGTCATTCTATCCAGTCTTGATCCAGGGGGGACGCATATTCCCCAGATAGACGATGCACTATTGACACGTGCTCGACTCTCGGAACTACTAGCCATTAACAATGTTTGGTTTGTGTCCCAGATTCAAAAGCCCACTCATTCGTAGTCAAATCGCCTGGGAGGATTTGTAACAGGGGGAGTCCCGCCACCCTACGTCCGCCGGGAAAAGGGCAGGAGGCATATTCTTCTCAGCAAACCCACGGAAGTAATTCCCAATAGTGAGGAATCCGAGGACCAATGGATCAATCAATAGTTTGAGCACGCCGATTGATGCACAAATGACCAACCAATTCTGGTGATTGATTCTCTCTCGGAGCTGTCGGTGATACAATCATTGGGAAGTACTGCCTCATTCATGGGGATCCATAGGTACCGAACGTATCACCGAATCTTGGGGAGAGAGTGGGGAAGAGCTTATATACGATGCATTCTAGATGGGTGTGTGACTCTCGGAGCTGGATCGTAATTAGTAAATGTTCACTCGTCGTTGACGCCCCTTAACGGTCTCATAGATGGGGGCGAGACGGGCGGGATTTGAACCTACATTCTCGGCCGAGCCGAAGGAATTACCTTATCCGACCGTCTCCATCTTGGTTCCCCAGTTCGATATTTGATCCACTCTGGGAGCCGCTGATCGGCCAGGAACAACATTGGACAGACACAGCCGGGTACGACCAGAATCATGTATAGCGAGCCAACTAGCAGCGGCCCACCCGAGCATCCTTAGCGGGGAGAGGCGGTAGCTGGGGAGCCCGAATCCGGCAGGCGGCTGCACCTTCTATTCGGGCGCATGTACGGGGACCTAATCCAGAGAATCATTGGCATCCGGATTCCATGGAGCGAAATCCTCTCATGGTAGTAGTGAAAATGAAGCATTCATTAGCGGTAGGAGCCCCTGGTAGAGCCAGTTAGGTAGGAGCCAAGATGTCAGCCCCGGTAGCAGAGAGTGGAATGACTATGATGGCAGCCACCCCGGTAGCAGAAGGTATAGTAACTATCCCTGCAGCTGCCCCGAAGAGATTAATACCGCCGTGTCATTCCCTGTCCCCCCAGTCCGTGCTCCAGTGCCACGGATGGGGTTCAATACAATAATAGTAGGTGATCCCAGTAGTAGATAGCCAAAGCTTTGTGGCGTGTGTAGTCAGAGTGAAGTGGGTGATAAGGTGTAGGTTCTTTATAGAGGCCTAATGAAGTGATCACTGAACGAGTCGATACTGAAGTTCAACCACGGGCTCTAATGAACCGCACCACTGGGAAGGAAATGAGTCACTTGGATCACAGAGTCCAGGGGGTAGAACTGATAGATCAATAAGCTTCGGTCACACTTAGATGAATGAGGATGTTCCGAACCCTGTTGCCCATTAGTTTGGGTCCGTATTCGGCCCAAGATCCATGGTTCCGGGGATTGGGTCCGGTTCTGAGTCGATACCCGTGGGTGAGTGTTGGTTCGATCACTGAGATGGGAATCAGTCTATATGGGCTTGTTCCGATAATCCGAAGATCTAAATATTCTCTATTATTCGAAAAGAGGTTTTTGAAAGGCCCTATTATTTTGATTCAAGGGGCCCCCTACTATTAATTGCGGTTGGATTCTGGGGATGGGGCGTTGCTTGCGTTCCGCTATCGTTTCGAAGTGCCCACACCAATTAGTACATAGAAAGGGCCGGTAACCCTATCTATAGCTATGAGTGAGGAGGGGCTAATCATTCGCTTCATTAATCCAGTGGAGCAGCAAGGTATGGTTTAGAGGGCAGGCTTCTTCCAGTCGATTCGGCTCGGCCCTATTCATTTCACATTAATGAATTAATGAAGCTCAACCAATCTCTCATCTTTAGTAGCGGGTGTAGGAGGAGAAGAAACTATTGAATCGAGCCGGGTCGGGGTAATTCTTTCCAAGAAGCATATCCCATTCCAACCCGATCCGGTTCCTTAGGTTCGCCCCCAAATAGTAATAGTAGGGCGCCCCTACTCCTTTGTTGATTCACAATAAAGGGGACGTAATTGCCTCTCCCAATTACTACTACCAGGGCAACCCCCCGAAAAGCAGAAGTTCTTTCCCCGCTCGAGATTCTTCGCGGGAACGGCCTCGATGGATTCAAGCTCGCCTAGCTATCCATACCATTCATTCAACCGAGTAGGGAGGCACTGCCCAGCTATATCCATTCGACCGATTGGAACAGCTGGGATTGGTTGCTCACTAAGGAAACTAGTCCTTCGCTTCACCCCTACGTAATTAAGGCCCCTCCTCTTCTGTTGCTTCGGGGCGGGGTGAGACCCACAAGTAATAATAGCAGGGCTTCTCATAATAGTAGGGGTTTCCGAATAGAGCCGTTTTCTCCCACCCGAATGAATGGGGCTTCCTGCAACTACTATCTATTCCAACCAAGCTTTATCCGCGACTACTCACCCACCTTGAATCTATAGAGAGAATAGAAATGAGGTATTCCGCCTTGAATATATAGAGAGCTTTTGGTTCAAAGCGAAGGACTGAAACGAACGGGAAGTTCTCGTTTCTCGGGAGGCGATCCACCGGAGTCGACCGGAACCATTCACCGGAGCGATTCATCATTCCTTTTGGAAAAAGAGATTTTCCCAACAACCAGAATCACGATGCACCGATTCGTGAACCCTTACGCCTATTAGACTCCCGCATTCATCCACTCATATCTGGCTGTCTGAAAACAGAGCCAGCTCTTTCTCACCTTTTTTCCATATAATAAGGGAAACGTCACTTTTTCCCACGCGGATCACTAGCACATAGCTCCCTACGCAGCTCCCCCTCCCCCCCTACGCGGATCACTTCGATATATATGGAGTGGAAATTTCATAGAGTATAGTCCCTTCAGTCACTCCTCCAGTGATTCTACTTCCTACCCCTCTCTGTAGAGTCTCGCTTGCGGGAGGGGGATAGAGAGCAAACCATATGGACGTAATAGCTTACCCCACCCCACTACGGCATTGAGCATACTCGACCGGTAGATTGAACCTGCCCGTCTGAACCGTATCATCCGAATCCGGGCTCGATTCCGGTTTGAGAGTCTATTATATGATACTGATACGACACGGCTGAACTAGGACTGTCATAACCTTTTAAGAGTCAGTTCGTTGAACCGGTTTATGAATCGACACCGACTGATCGATACCTTTGATTGATTAAAGAGAGGCCCTCTCAAACAATTCCCCTCTTGAGATGGAGAGATTCAGGCACCCCAGCCAGCCTCATTTCGGGTTGCCTCCCCACCTTCAACATATAACCGATCCTTCTCCTTTCTTCGGGAAAGATCTTCATTAATTCATTAATACATAATGAATAGGGGCTTTATTAATTTGGAAATCGAAAATCGTCGATTGAGAAGTTGTTAGTAGATAATAGAAAAGCGCTTGAAATAATAGCAGGGCGCCTTTCCGCTGAAATACGGGTTTCAATCGGATTTGTTCTGTTTAATCAATGGGGTGGGTTACTAGAGGCATAGGAGTCGCATTAAACCCGCCTGTTCCCCGGCTAGGATGGATTGGGAAGGCGTAGCTACTTCCGGCTCAAATAATGATAATAATGGAGAGATTGATGGGGATGCCTGTATGCCCAGCTCATGCCCCCGGTTCCCGATCCAGTAAAGGCCCCACTAGGAATTAGAGGCAGCCTATTCATCATTATTTGAAGAGGCTGCACCAACAAGGAATCCGTTTCACGGGCCTTATTACAGTAGGGCCCGCGGTATCCCTCATTAGAATAGTGGGGGGGGTGCTGCCGCTTGAATGATAGAAAGTAGGGCCGGGTATTCGTCCATCTACTATGATCAGGGGTAGGTGCTCGCTTCAATGATAATAGGGGGGAGACACACTTGGCCTGATGAAACCCTTAGCTCGCACAACTCAGGTGCTGTCATTCCATATGGAGCCTTTGAAATGGGTTCAGTGCCGGGCACTTGATCCATGGTGAACTATCTCTCGCTTGGGTGGGGTGATTCATCGGGAAACACATCAGCAAACTCCCTCAATACTATATGGTCATCCAAGTAAGGTTCATCCCCGTCCCCTATAGTGGTAACCGCATACATTCGGCATCCATGCCTCATACAGCGCCTAAGCTGCATTGCGGATATGAACCCTAGGGATATCGGTCCCCCAATTCCTTGGACCACTACAGGCTCACCCCTGCGGTGGGGCATTTAGGCACTTAACAGTCTTCTCAGAGCTTGTAATCATAGCCCGTTCGGGATCGAGATCGATACCCATCATCAGTAACGTAAGAGTAAGTGCGAGATGCATTTGCCAGGGGTGGATTCAGCGGACCAAGCTTCTAAACTTGAACCATCTCTACCGGGTTCAAGGCGACCGTGTCGGATCGAAACCCATATCTATTCATTGGGGTCCCATACCCAATTTCATATCCCTCTGTTCCGAAGCAGCTGGCCGTTGTTCATCGAGTTGATCCAGCAGAAGGGGCAAAGGGTTAGGAACAGGTAGAAGGGCTAGTCCCAGCCCAAGCGCTTTTACACGCGGAGCAACAACCGGGAGCACAGGAAGCATACCCCGTTACAGATTGAGTCGCTTACCTTAACGTCGAAGACCCCATTTTCGATTCTCCATGAACAGAGTCCCGAGTAACGGACCGAGATATGGATCCATTGCTGGTTCAGGATCGAGAGCCGGTTGGAGTTTACCCAGTTCACGGGGTTGGATCATAATCCGTTTACCCCCGGCATCAATGCCATTTGAATGTCCCCCGGGTGAGGGTGGAGATCCGCTGGCGCAGTAGCGAATGACGCATCCCCGCCATCTCATCCGGGGGAATGATTCTGGTGCAAGGTTCTCAAATTCCTTGGCCCTTGGGTCAAGGAGAAGCTGAAGTATCCGAGTCGGCATTCCTTCCATTTGCCATCCCTTCATTCGGATCCTTATCCAGATGACCCCGTTGAAGTACGAGTGGCTGGAGCAGAGGCACCAGAGGCGGGAGGAGCAGGGGCAGACCCAGTTCCAAGCGCAGGTGAAGATTCATAAGTTGGACCAGTCGGAGAAGCAGTAGACCCCGCAGCTCGAGAAGCTTGAGTGGATCCAGACCCATCAGCAGCAACAGATCCAGCAGTTCCGGGTCCAACAGCAGACAGCAGAAGTAGTGTATCCAGTGGATGTAGAGTATGTTGAATGAAGCCACCCACAAGTACTAGATTCAGCTGGAGCGGCACGAGCAGTGAAAGATGCAGACCCCAGTATCTATTGTGTAGAAGATCCAAAAGCAGCAGTTCGAGATCGGGATATAGTAGCGGAGGTAGCGGCACCGGACTCTGCACTTGGCCAACTCCCATAGTAAGGGTTGTTCGCAGCAGCACCAGTTGATCGAATCGAGTCGATTTTGTTCCAGCAGCTTCCCCAGTTCCAATTGTGCCCGTTCAACCTGTTGTTTACCCAATTGACCAAGACCCCGTTTGCTTCGATCTGGTTACAGAGTCGGAGCCCGGAGCAGCTGGGGTAGGGCAGCAAAGCATCTCTTCCATTTCAGCCCACATACCTTTCGTTTCGAGTAGCAGAGCCCGGGGCATCCCCGTCGGAGAGCCAGTAGCTGAAGCTATTGTATGGAAAGGGCGTTGTTAATATGTAGGGGAATGGATCGTGAAGGGCTATATATCTAGATTTGAGCGAATAAGCGAATAAGGGAACGGAAGAGGGATTGCTCGTTTTGTTCCTTAAATAGTAATGCCCGTAGAATGAATCCATCCGGTTGTTTCCTGGTATCATAGGCCGTTAGCGATTCCATCCGCGGCTAGCTTTTAAGAAACGGATAGATTGGCCTCTAAACAAACTATCATTTAATAAACTATCCCCGAAGCGGTGGTTGGGTATACTTGGATAGCAAAGCCCCCTTAACGATACAAATAGTAGTGGATAACTTCTTTTGCGGGAAGGCCCGTAGGCAGTAACCGGGAGCACTAGTATCTCATTCCACTAGTAGGCAGTAGAAGGATCACTTCTTCAATAGTTTCTGTCTCAAAAGGTAGGCGGCCCTCTCCCCTTTACTGGTTCGATTATATACGTATTAACAATGGAATGAATAGTGGGGCCGATTATCGAGAAAGTTGGGATTCGATTCCCTACAAGTAATAATAGCTGTCTAAACCCCTTCTCCATGATAATGGGGCCTTCGAAAAAGGGGCAATTCATTCCGGGGCCTTGAATAATAGTAGATACTCCCAGCCCCTCGACCAGAAACTACACCACTTTCTAATAGTAACTGTTCCTAATAGTGGGGCGTTTAATAGCAGTCTACCCCCCTTTCCTCATTCCTCGATTTCACTCCTTGTTATAGTAGAGCCCTTTATCATTTAAGGCAACGGATAAATAGGGTCGGATACTGAAGTTACCATACCACTTATTAAGCCGAAGGCACAGCTGCCGTTGCTACATTCACTAAGCCCCAGCTAGGTTCGGCCCTCGATAGAAGCCCCTACTAGTAGGAATTCCAGCCAAGTTATTATGAAAAGAAAGGGCACTCCCCCACCCCCCCAATTAGCACAACCAATTCCCTATTATCCCTGTACAGATACGCTGGCCATATCCGCTGTTAATCCGCCATATCCGCTTATCCTATTACGTATATCATCTTATATGCCCAGCCTCTACTCTCTCCCATTACGAAAGGCAGTCTCATTATACGGAATAACTCAATGGATCCCTATTCCAAGCTTCGTCCCCATCTTCCGACCCAACCCCTTTCTACGGGAATAGACACATGAAAACTACTCCGAGGAGACAGCGCGACCGACAACGAGGGGAGCATCTACGACCCTATTTCATGATCACCCTCTCCCATGCCGAGAGAGGGAACAGGGCTCTTATCGATAAGCAGGAATGCGCGAGGAGGATTAGCGAGCTCTTGAAATGTACCACCTTGTCTCTAAAGAGACACATAGAGATGGGGGATTTCATTATCACATTGCCGTTCTCGCTACACCTTCGTCAGAAAGATTCGAGAACGATTCCCAGAATTCAACGGAGCGGATGTCTCCGTCGCCAAATCCTTCACCACCCTTCTCGTCTATGGCACTAAGGAAGACCCCGAACCCGGGGCGAGCCTTTCGACCCCAATCTCGTCGAAATCGCCAGGGCCAAACTCAGACGAAGGGACAGGAAAAAGGTCGAGCAACTCCCAACCGAGAAACAGTGCCGGCCCCCCCGACGGGCAGGAGGGAAATCGCGTCGGAGAGCAACCCAGGCACGACGAGCTGCTTTTGAGCGAGAGGGAGACGCTACTTATTGAAAAGGAAAAGCTTTTGATTGAGAGGGAGAGGCTGTTGCGGGAGAGGGAGCAGCTTTTGACAAAGAAATAACTACTTCCTGATGATCGACTCGAGTGGATGCACAATATCTGGAAAACAGGGATCAAGACCGGCAACATTCATTCGGTGTATTATGATGAGGAGCTTCGATGGATCCATATTCATAATGATAAGCATCGGTAAGAAACAGAATGAACATCATCGGTAGGAAGCAGAATGAACATCGGGATCTTTTATACGTCAAATGAACGCGTCTTTTATCATTCTGTGAGGGAGTCGTTAGTACCTTTCGAGAGGCAACGGTTATGGGGCTGCCAGATAGAGGTATTTGTTTGGGAGAGAGAGAGGCGGAAGGAAAGGCTTCTATCATTGATACACGGATTAACAACAACCATTGAATAAGGCCCGGAGTAACACCTCCCACCTACCTGCTATTTATTAAACCGATATGGAAAGATTGAGAGGGAGGGGTACTTACAGCGCATGTGGTACAGCATAACTAATATGCCCTTTCTTCATTAAGAAACCTCCGGCTAGCTATAGATGCTAGTGCTTACCATTAATAGCCGGCCCGCCAAGGGAGATTGATTCACAGCATTTACTACTGTTGAGGGATAGCTGCAGCCCACTACTACCGAAGGATAAGCTTTATTAGACTGCCCACTATCGAGGGGGAGTTTCATAGACTGCCCACCAAATAGAAGCATGAAACCGGAAGCCTTTACTAATTTATTGATAATAAGAAATAGGACTTGTTACTGCCTACTATTGGGATGAAAGCGCTGGCCAGAAGTGAAGTGATCCACAGCTGATAAGGTTGTTGATACGTGGATAAGGGATACGTCTATTATTAGGGAAGAGAAAGGCCTCAAGAGCAAACCGCCTACTTCTTAAAGGATAGAATTCTCCAGCAGGAAATAAATCATTTCGTAGATTCTATTAATGGAAGAGAGAATGGGATTAATAATCAGACCTCCGGGAGGAATCATCAGTAAAGGGAAGAGAATGGATTCTCCCGTTCCCCGATCAATCCGTATTAATAGAGGGGATTGGGTTAGAGGGCTAGCCATTGAAGCGAGGGAGCGATCATTGAAGAGAGCATTCCCTAGGGGCAGATCCTCCCGGGGCACACTTTAGAAACCGCCTACTTCCCAAAAGATGGAATTCTGGGACGGGTCGGCGTATGATTGAATGTTTGAGAAGCCCGCCTACTACTAAACCAAATGCTTTATAGACTGCCCACTATTAAGAGGCGGGGAAATCTAGAAAGCAAGCACCCCAGGGACTGCTATTAGTTATCCGAATCGATGGAATGAGGGTTTGAGAAGCGTATTGTACCGCCTACTAGTAAAGCAGATCTTCCTAGACTGCCCACTATTGAGATTGAAGGGTCGCCTTTCTCTCATTAATCTGGATCTAGCTGGGTCTCCATATTATTGGTACCGCAAATAATAACGAGAATAATGGCGAGGTTTTTCATTACTGGGGTAATTAATTCCTCCCCGTGTTTGTCCAAATCATTTGTTCAGTGGGTAAGCGCTTCTAGATGCTTGTGAGATGAATGGCTAAGTATCCTTCGTCGATTTGGTGACCTGATCAACCCCCTACTATTATGATAAGGTGGTTTGCTTGTCTCATCTACGGGTGTATTTCCATCCGTTAGGATGCCGCTGGGATTTCATTCTCGAGGTTTAGTGCCGGAGATTGTTCCGGCAGCGGGCGGCGGTTAGTACTTCTTCTGTTTCAATTAGCAAGCCAATTAGTAATAGTAGGGGGGCGGATGTGGGCACGTGTACAATAGATGGCCAGTTTCTGCTCCATAGCTAGGGAGGCCGCCTCCCTGGAAGATGAAACCGCTTATGCTCCGCACTTGGGATTGATACAAATCCCACCTTAAGAGAAGCACTTGAACCAACCCGGCATGCATTAGAGCTAGAAGTACGGAATAATACTCCTGCCTTAAAGCGAGAAATAGGGAAACGAGTTCAAACCGCTTATGCTCCGCACTTGGGGAGATGAAACCGCTTATGCTCCGCACTTGGGGAGATCGGCCAATTCCAAAATCCCCACCTACCTATAGAGAAGTAATAGAACCTATCCCTC
>Ga0068629_1000780_pt1 | contig 9949 bp, 5 predicted proteins | sample InSIn3gowninarea_FD_77432 | JGI IMG/M metagenome (GOLD analysis project Ga0068629, IMG submission 77432) | Clean room microbial communities from NASA Spacecraft Assembly Facility at Jet Propulsion Laboratory, Pasadena, California, USA -... ...
GAGCATTATAATTCGGTCAGTGGCGTACTCCAGTTGCTGTAAGTCGCGTTCGTCCTTGGAATGTATGATTAGTGGCCCATACAATCCGTCAGACGACTGTACTCCTTGATGTGCGTGGTACCAGTAGGTGCCGGATTGCCCGTTGACCGTAAACTCATATGTGAACTGCCTGCCTGAGGCGATCGGACACTGTGTGATACCAACAGTTCCGTCCATCCAGTTCGTTCCATTTTGGTACATGCCATGCCAGTGGAACGATGTAGCGTTAATAGCTTCGTTTGTAACACGAACAACAATGGTGTCACCTTCGTTGACCTCGATAAGTGACAATTTCTTCCCCTCCTTTTCATCTTGCTTATGTGAGTCAAAAAAGGAAACAAGGCGTGGGAGAAAAATAGGAACCCCCCCAAAAGAAAACGAATCTTCAGGTCAAGACTCACAGGCGACACATACACACGCATCGTCGAAAAGAACACCAATCAAGAAGAAGAAGAAGAAGAGGAAGACAAAGGGTCCCTCCCCTTTCTTGTTGCGAGCACATTGAAACACACCGAAAAGCCAGACTCCTTCTCTCTCTATCGCTCTCTCTCTCTCTCTCTCTCCACCTCTCTCCACCTGATTGATAACTCTTCCCTGTGCCAAGCCACACGCGCGCCGTTTACTATAAGTTACATGTACATGTATACAAGGGAATCCACCTACCTTGCTGCTTCTCACCGGGGTTGAGGTGTTCCCCCACCCCTCTATTTTCGGCCCCCCCCTTTATTTGCAAAGGGATAATAGATGGAGCACCACCGTGCGGCCGTGCGTTGCGCAGATGATTATGTCGCGATGCCATTTCATGTTATCATCCACTACCCAATTCATGAGGGCACAAGAAAGCCCATATCTCAGAACTTTTTATCCCCGGGCCTTTAGAACCTGTTTGTGAAGGGAGGGAACAAGGAGGGGGGTGGGAGGGGAGGATGAAATGTAAAAAAGAAGAATAGAAGAAAAAAAAAAACTGCGGACAAGAAATGGGAAAAGTGTTTAGGATTTCAAAATTCATTGATTTTTCGTAAATACAACGCCCCACCCCGGAAACCCTCTCTCCTTTCCTTCCTAGGGCTTGAATGGAATAGGTAGAAAGGCCAGGGGAGGGGGGAGGAGGAAACTCCCCTTGGCACTTTCGAGACAAGAAAATGGAAATAACCCTTTGGCAAAAGAAAACCACCCCGTGCCTTGATTGGGCAGTACCTCAACCTCCTACTACTCCTGCAGTAAACGCCGTGAGAAATGCATTGAATCCTGCGGTGAACGCCAGTGTCTTTCTCTCTCCCTTTTCCGGTCTGTCGCCACGTGAATGAACAAACCCCGATACTTCTCGAACTGCTACTGCGGCCAAGTCACAGAGCGGTCAAAAGACGCTTCGTGCGCTCCCGCTCCAGATCCCGAGTACTGCACGCCGACACCTGCATGGACGCGGACCTTCTTGCACGAAGCGTCCGCGGCGAGATGTGAAAGTGTCAGCGCGGCGGCCTCGTGGTCTGCCAAATCGCAGAACGAGCGTTTCTTCGTTGTCGGTCGACCAGCGAGTTTCGCGCCATTTGACCTGGTTTGACGTGTCGCAGTAGGGAACCCCAAAGCGGAGGGGATCGGAAATTCGCCGCTCGAGCCTGAGCTCAAACCCATCAAATGACGAATCGACGGCAGGCGCAAGTCCTGGGTCGGGTAGAAGTCGTTGGGAAAAGACAGAGGCGTCATGCTGGCTGGGCTGCTCGTCAGTGGTGCCGTGAGCCAGGTGTTGCGGAGACGGAGAGGCATGTCTTGAGTGATGGGTGCCACGGTGATGGCCACGTTTGGTGGGGTTTGCGGTGGCGTGGGAGGTCGTCTGGCCATAATTCCATGCTGCAAAGAAGCAGTCACTACGTTGGCTTGAAAACTCTGCAAGTCACGGCCCACTGCAGGGGTCGGGATAATTGAGGTTGTGAGTAGTGCTGACAGAGCGCAAGTCGACGCTTGCGATCCCGAAACTGTTGGATGAGAGCAAGTTACCACGTTTCTCAGTTCAAGAGAAACGTTTGACTCCACGACAGAGGCCTTTGCGAGAGGGAAAAGATGCTCGAACTTCGGCGCAGAAAGCGCAGTTTGCATTCTGTCAAGGCTCAAGTCCGTCTTCAAGGTCTCTACGACCGCAGTCCACGCGACCCGACTGACGCCAATCTTGACGAGATCCGTGCACTTTCCAAGGATCCCGATCCACTGCTCAAACGCTTCAGTGGTGACGTGCAATTGCCAGTCGATGGCGGCGAGGAATGCGACTTCGTTAGAGTTGATCTCTCGCGGGTTTAGGCCACAGATCTTGCTCCATGCTTTTGACGAAAAGTTGCGGTCCTGAAGGTATTTCGAGGCTAAAATCAGCGCGGACAGAAACATACGGCGGCCGCATTGCAAGGACGGCGCCTTGCTATCCTTTGATTTTATGAGCGCCAGGTAGTACAATGCTACTTGAAGTGTGGAGTGACTCGTTCGAGACCGCTTCAAGGTTTCCCTGATAAAGAGTTGTAGGGGAATCACAACGTTGCGGTTTGTTCCATCGGCGTCGGCCGATGGCCACATGAGCGACACAGCATGAGCTGACGAAACGACTAAGCGTTCAACGAGGACTTCTCTCTGTTCAGTGTCTCGTACAAGACTAGGCCTTTGCCAGGAATCCGAACTCAGCGCCCTTCTTGGGTTTGGAACAGCAATCCTTCTGGGGTGTGATGTTACGCCGGTTTGTAAATGAGGCACTGTGACATTGCACATGCTCTCGAGTGGATTGATTGCACCGAGTCCTGGGTGGACGTTTGCCGACCCTCTGGAAAGCCTTTCGGCAGACTCTCTCAAGAGAAAAGCATAGCGCGCGACTGGATCATAGGCATCTGCACTGAAGGATGCAGTGCTCCAATCATCTCTGTCCCAATCCTGGCGACTAGCGATGGACGATTGTGATGTCGCCGATGACGCGACAGACCCTTGCGAGGAGCTAGTTGTTATAGAGATATCGGAGTTTCTGCTTTCAATAGATGAACGCCTCGAAAATCTAAAATGCTGGCGCAAAGCATGATCATTGTTGATTCCTGCAGCCGCGAGATTGCCGTTGGCATTCGTGCCGACTGGCATGCCCGTTAAAAGATGTGATAGTGGAAAGTTCATGATAGTTGCGCGTCGTATGGGACAGGCAATAAGAGTATGTGGGAGTGTTGATGGATCTGACGTGAAGGAAATGTGTCTTCAAAGTTGGCTTCCTAGCGAAACCATTGACACCAGAAGAGCAGTTGTAAATAGACGACGTGAACCGAGGCGCACCACGCAGCAGCCTTGTGAGCGTGTTCTGTTTACCAAAGGCGACAATCCTCCCGAAAGGTAGTGGCGACAGTGACAATCCTAGACGATTGCCGCACGCGATATCCTTCGATCCTGTGCTTGCAGTGGTGCGCTTTGATGTTCCGTGGACAGAGGTTTTGCGTAGAGGCATGCAAACTTGGAGTATAAGGCTATGTAAGAGGCGTCGATCATATCAAAGAGGTTTGAGAAATCTGGTCTTGCACGTTAGCAGATGATTTCAAAAGGCGGTCGATCTGAATCAGCACTGGCGAACACCCGGGGGCTTTGGCTCTAGGTATGTTCGAAGTCCGATGCCATCTCTTGTGACGCGTGGCGGCAACCTACCGAAAGACTGTGTTATAGAACCTGTGGTGGGGTGCTTTTCGCAAGACCGAACGGGAAGGCAGAATGGGTAGATGAAGCAGATGCGCCCGAGACCCAGGATACGGTGGAAGTGGGAGGTATAGAGAGGAAGGTGTGATGAGAGGAAGGAGAAGACGAATGAAACAAAGAAGCCTGCTCTTGAAACAGGCGGCGAGAAGTGTGATGCGTGAGCAAGAGCGCTTCTTAGACGGCGACGGCGGAGAGTGCGACGGAGATGTTAAGGACGGATGATGGAGTAGAGTTGAAGAGCCTGCGCTCGATGAGTACAAGAAGAGGAGTCATCGCTGGAGAGTGAGTGAGTGAGAGAGAGGAGAGAGGTGGAGGAGAGTAGGTAAGTTAATAATGGATGAAATACAGGCGGCGGCGGCGGCGGCGGAGGCGCGGTTGGAGGCCTTACGGAGAGAGTGAGTGTCTGGTCAGCTCGGGGCAGGTCAGAGTCACACTTTCTTTCTCCTTCGCCACGACTTGCTTGCTTGCTTGCCTTGCCTTCTTGCCACCCCCCAAGCAAAGCCCCTCCCTCTGTCTGATAACTAGCTTACTGCATCGCTACTATTGCCGATCAACTGCCCCATCCCATCTGCTCATTCGTGTGTTCCTCGACATCTCTCTTGTGCGTACTCAAACGCTCGGCAGGCTCTTTGCAGGCCAAGAGTGTGGTGCTACAGCACAGCACAGCACAGCACAGCACAACACATTCCTCAACGATCGTGGTGGTTGCCACATACTACGCTCGGTGCTGCTTGGCGGTGTCGCACAGACGCGATCCGATCGGGTGACTGAACCTCACGTACTCAAACCCAGACGTCACGAGAAGGAGGCCGCTCCGACATTGTCACCGTTCTTCAAGTATGTAATAGAATTCATGTACAAACCCTTGCGTCTCCTCAAGCCTTATGTATCATATCATGTCCATCGTTAAAAGCCAGTCGAAATTCGAAAAACTCTCTCCAGACCATAGCGCCGCAGCATTTGACAGAAATCTTCTAAAACCCCCAAAGAGCCACCGAAGCACGGACAGCAAATGCAAAATCATCATTCGACGTTCATAAAGGGACATTCCAGTGGCGTGAGCTTGTTCATCTCTCTGTAGGTGGCCTTGGCCTCTTCACTCTCGGGTTTTGCAGCGACGGCTTGCCCAGGAAAAGGGGACACACCTTCGGTTGTGCCATTGGTTTTGCTGCCTTCATTGATGTCCTTGGATGATTCTTGTGTGACACTATCCAAGTTGGCAGCCTCGATGAGCTTTGCAAGATCTTTGACACTATCGGCGTCACTTTTTACGTCGACAAGCGCTGCGTCAGCGTGATCGCCTTTGAGTTCAACCTTTGGTTCGGGTGCCGGCTTGAGTTTTTCGGTGACACCAGCATGGCTACTGTCAGATGTGGGTTTTGACTCGGCGGAAGCCTTTGTTGTTGCGTTAGGATCAACGATTTGTTTGTTGACGATACCCTCCGGAGCGATTTGGCGGAACATCGACATGGGATCGAACCAAGTTTCAAGTTTTGTCACACGAAGTTGTTCGTCAACCTCGGCGACTGTCATACCTTGAATGTCGATTGTTCCACCGTGCGCTTTGGCTGTGATTTTTTCACCTTTGCTGTACAAGAGTCAGTCGAAAGGAACAAGGTGAAATGAGCGAAGAGCCGCACTTGTTAAAACCAACATAGTCGTTCTTCATTACGCCCCAATGCCTCCAAGTAAATGCAACGCGTCTTGAACAAGGTCAGTAATAGCCTATGCAGCGAGTGAGAGGTACAAACGGTGGCCCACTGTAGACCTCCATCACCTCCCAAGCAAAAGCAGGCATCATCCTTTTGAATGTCTTGTGACTCGAAGCGAAGTTGGAGTATTCAGGGGAGTAGTATTCATTGGGGGCAATGATAGCATTGTACGTGCCCTCCTGGAGCATGTATTCGGCTGGTTGAGGTGCGGCGCCGTTGATAGCGAAGGAATATTTGGTCTTGTCGACAGTGCGCCAGTCGTCTAACTTTGGCTTGTGTGATGCTTCAACCTCCCAGTTCTTGACTAGATTTTCCACCAGCTGTGGCAAGCTGCCTGCCTCATGGTTGAATCGCTTGGCTGTGGAGTGTGTTAGTTATGTATACCAACATGATCACTGACACCCCGAAGGTAGGTAAACCCTCAGACGTACTTTCAGCCCAGTACTTGCGGGTCTTGGAGTAGTCCGGAGCTCTGCCGAGTCTCCATGTGACGTTGGAGTCCTTCAAGGCCGCGTCAGGATCCGTCATGTAGTCTGGCACTGCAGGCGCCGGAGGGGTTTCAACTGCTGCTGCTGCCATTTTGAAGTGAAAGAGAAAGGGGTTTGCGAGAGTGGGTAGAGAAGCAATCAAAGAAACGGGCTCTTCAGGATGATATTTTGCGTGAGAGATGGAAGGACACCATGGCTTTTATGTACTGTGGTGCTGGCGCCGAGAAGCGAAGGTGCGTTTATACTGTAGAGCACCTGCCGCCCCTGGCCCGTTATTCTGATACGATAGTCACGCCAAACAGAGGCAGCTTGCATGCTGACTGCAGCTTTCGGAGACAACGGCGTCGTCTGATTTGTAGGAGGTCCAAGCCTGGCAGATAACTACCAAGAACTTGACGGGACTACTCCACACATGCTCCTACCGCGCGGCTCAGTACTAGCAAGGGACGTGCGCAGCAGCCGTGGGATAGAGTTTCACTCGGTGCTTCGGTCAGCGGGGCCTTCCTCGTCTTGACGGCCTCACACTCGCAGCCTGATATCTGCTCGTCTGTGAGACGAAGACGAAGATTATGGACTTCTTTCTGGACACTTGAACTGCAGCACATACTCAACAGTGGGAATACGTATCTCTATGATCTCCAAAGTGGTGAGTACAGCTTTGAGGCTCATTCGCGTCTGATGGAAGCTGCATGCACATGACTCGAGAGATCCCGTCTTCCTCAGCCATCCCTGTGAAAGCAAGAACATCACATCAACACGACTACAATATATGGTAGGATTCTCTCTTGCGACGTGGGTTCGCGGTGTGTTACATGTAGGATTGACTGCGAGCAGGCAGACTGAGCAGGCTTACGATATGTACAGCATTGGCCAGTGATATCCCCGTCGATTCCAATGATGTATGCAGCTGACGATAAGTCGAGTTCGCCAGCGCGCTTTTAACATGCAAGCGGACATCTTTGCAGCCTTCGCCACTCTCCTCTTTGCAAGCCGAAACCGACCACAAGTTGTAACATATCAGTGGTGCACTTTCGTTAAGCTCAATTAATTAGCAGTTGGTGATGCCGAGATGTGCATATCGGGCTGCTACAAGTTACTAGACCTACGAATTGGCTAGTTGGCAATGCTGTGATACTAATGCTAGCTCATGAGATAAATAATTAAAATATCTGCCCACACCAAGACTCGAACCTGTAGTGGCACAGAGAGGAAAGGCTCGTACGGCTCAAGATCTATGCACGCACTTGGTGCTCCTGGACATGCCTCCAGCTTGTGCAAGCGACACAGCGATTAAAAGGTGCTTCGGCAGTATCATCCAGGCAACAAAGGTTGCAAAACGTTGAGGCTACTACTGAATTCAGTAGTAGCCTCAATCGCCCAATCTCCATCAAGTGGACTGTCGTACTACTGGCTCGGTGCCGACTCACTCCATCAGGTAGATGCATTGGCGTTGAGCAAGTGAAGCCGGACCTCTTTCTGGGGGGGGGATTAATTAGTTGGGCGCTCTAACCACCGAGCTAGTAATACATGAAAACAACTGAAAACAAACCAAATATAAAGCTATGATCGGAAAGCAGTTTGTCTTTACCAAGTCGATCAGAGAGTAGGAAACACGTCGCGTCTGCGCAAACGCCATACTTTTGACAAGGCGCGTGATGAGTTGGCGTGGGTGATATGAACATGCTTCCACTCAATCAACACACTCCTTTTACAGTCTTGACGACCACTGCTAGGGCGATTGAGGGTTACAGACATCGAAAAAGCTTCCACGATGCAAACCTGAACATGCGATAAGCCACGAAGTAAAGACCGCTGAGTCGGTTTGACCACGCAAGGTGCTCATCAACGTGATATGTTTTCAGGGAATTCTCATGACAGTCTATCAATTTCATATTGGATTGAGCTTTGTGCGAGCGTGTGTTGATTGCAAGAACGAGCTGCAAAACAACAGCGAGGCTACCATCGCTCTTGCACAGCGCTGTGCATCAGGAACCGCGTACTGTTGATGTCTTGCATGCGCTCTTCACCTGAGCTTTCTGCTTCAACAAAGGCGTGGAGAACATGGGCTTGGTACGATTTTTGGCATGTATCGAGCTATAATCGATGTCTTAGGGCTTGACGATGACGCTCGTCTGCTGATCTTTGTTTTTTCTCGTCCCTGCATCCGTCGAAGTGACTATTTCTCGCGTTTTTCAGACTTATGGTACAGGAAGAAAGCAGACACTATACCTGTGCCTATCCTTACGTGCAACGCCGGTCCTGAACACGACTGTATTGATCTAGCCATCAACATCCTCTGTATATTCAACGTGTCTCCGGCCAGCCTGGTTCTGTGCTTCAACGCACAAGTCTGTTCAAGAACAATGGCTCGAACTCGACATACCCAGGCAGCAGGATAGAACAGCATACTCGTACTCGTAGTGCTTGTCGGTGGGGGTGACGGCTTTAACGGAAGACGGACGCTAGCTAGAAAGTGGTGCACGTCATCGCCACGCGGCCACCTCCTTCCATCATACAAAGCTCTCCCTCTTCCCCGTCAATCGAGTTTCCTTCACCTCATACACCTCCAACTATCATGAAGACCACACTCTTGTTGCAGCTTGCTGCTCTCAGCACTGCTCTAGTTATCCCCGATGAGCAGGTCTTCGCAAACATCCCCATCGAAAACAACAGGCAGTCTTCTCTGCTCGACAGGCTGCCATCCAAGGCCGACCTGTTGAGCGAGATTGACAGCACCTTTGAGCGTGTTTCTCACGAGGCTACCGGTACACTTGACCGTGTTGCCCAAAAGTCGAAGAACGCCCTCGATGTCGCCATGGCATCTGTGGCTGAGGCCCGTGAAGAGGTCACCGACAAGTTCTACGAGACCTACTTCGATGCCCAGAGCTGGCTCGAATCGGCAGTGAACGACAACAACGGTGTCGATCCTTTCAGCTTCTTCGACAAGGACGAACACCACGATCACCCTCCCCACAAGAAGCCTGATCACGACGACCCCCACCATGGCCCTCCTCACGATGGTCCTCCCCACCACGGTCCTCCTCACGATGGCCCACACCACGGTCCCCCGCATCACGGCGGCCCCCACCACAAGTCCAACCTTACTGTCTACGAGCTCATCTCCAAGAGCAACTACACAACCAGGCTCACCAAGCTCATCAACGAGTTCCCCGATCTTGTTGACGCCTTGAACAGCACTGAGGCCAACTTCACCATCTTCGCCCCGACCGACCGCGCATTCGAGAGGATTCCTGAGCACCACAAGAAGCCCAGCAAGGAGGTTCTCAAGGCTGTTCTCTCTTACCACGTCTCCCCTGAGTTCTACCCGGCTGGACGCATTCTGGCTTCCCGTACCATCCCTACCCTTTTGAGATCTGCTGGCCTTGGTGTCAAGCCATTGCCTCAGCGCCTGAGCACAAACATCGGCTTCAAGGGTCTTACTGTCAACTTCTACTCAAGGATCGTGGCCGTCAACATCGTAAGTCATCACATTACGGTTTTCCTTTATTGAAATATGACTTACTAATATCTCTTTAGTTCGGTACCAACGGTGTCATCCACGGTGTTGACCACCTTATCCTTCCTCCTCCCAAGACACTTACGATCATCGATCTCCTGCCTAGCGAGTTCTCTACCCTTGAGCTTGGTCTTGTCAAGACTGGTCTTTTCGAGACCTTGAACAACACTCACCACGCTGGTGGCACGTTCTTTGCTCCTTCCAACTTCGCCTTCCAGAAGCTTGGACCCAGGATTAACGCCTTCCTGTTCAGCAAGTACGGCCAGAAATACCTCAAGGGTCTTCTCGAGTACCACGTCGTCGCCAACCAGACTCTCTACAGCGACGCCTACTACAAGCCTGACACCAAGGACGTTGACTCTGAGGACCGCGACGAGCACGGTCCCCGTCGTGGACCTCCCAAGGGATTGTTCCACGTTGACCTCCCCACTCTTCTTGAGGACCGCAGCCTGAGCATCGACATTGCTCGCTACGGTCGTTTGATCGAGATC
>Ga0068629_1000781_pt1 | contig 9933 bp, 7 predicted proteins | sample InSIn3gowninarea_FD_77432 | JGI IMG/M metagenome (GOLD analysis project Ga0068629, IMG submission 77432) | Clean room microbial communities from NASA Spacecraft Assembly Facility at Jet Propulsion Laboratory, Pasadena, California, USA -... ...
GCAAAATGCTACAGAAAGCTGGCTTTGTAGTGCTTTGCAGTTTCTCCGCGTCGATAACCCCGATATAGCGGGAGTTTGTCAATACCAACCAAGCGATCGCACTCTAGTACCCGCTAACGTGATAGTTGAACGCTTTTCTACTTCAGCAAAAAAGCCTGGAACTTACAATCGTAGATTAGCAAACAAACATTCTGGGATTGACCTTTACCGGATCGGCGAAGGATTTACAGAAAAATTAGCCTCTTATATGTATTGGGACGATCGCGGACAAGCTTTTGCTATGTGGCGACACGACAAAGCTTGGGATGCGGGAGAAGGGACAGAATGGCTGGGGTTTCGCTTTGATTATACGGTGGAAGCTAATTTAACTTTTGCGAAAGATTCCCCTCTCAATAAGTTAGAAATTAAAACCCTCAGACGACGCGCCGATGCGTTGTTTCCACCCAAATTAGAGACAGTTTTTGTCAATGCTCGAATGGAGATTGTGGAGGATACAGGCTTATTAAATATCCTGCAACGTCCTTACTATGGCAAAGACAGCGATTACCGCGACTACAACTTAGCGAAAGACCGCTTATCAATTATTGATGAATTTATCGATCCGAGTAAATGGTCTAACTTCTGCAACTTGGCGCGGAAAACTTCAGAAAAATTATTACGCGATCGCACCAGTTTCAGCGAACTATGCGATCGTTGCGCCAAAGTTGCAACTTTAAAACTAGATAACCGCCTCAACGGGCTTCAATTGCGCCTCAACCGAGTATCGCCAGCAACGGCTAAATCTTCTTTATTAGCTGAAGAACTTGCCAATGAAAGCACGATTAGCCAAGCCTTAATTGAAGGGATATATCGCCCCCGCCTCAAACTTGATTCGGTAGGATTCATTATAATTTCTGGGCGACTTCCTGCGGGAGAAAAGGAGGCGATCGGCTGGTAAGCGGTAGAGCAATCGATATTTCGTAATTTTACTGAGGTAATAAATAATCCCTTGAGCCAGGATCGGCTTCAGTTGATTTACGATTATGCGGAGTAACACTCAATGGTTGCTGAAATTCTGAAGCCAACCGTCCAAGAACTACAAAAAGACGTTATTGAATTGCTAGAGAAAATCAGCGCCATTATTTCTGGGCGACTTCCTGTCGGGGAAAAGGAGGCGATCGGCTGGTGAATAACTCCTTTCAAGCACTGCAAGACTTTATTCAAACTGGGGATACATCTTTTTCGAGCTTTGAAGCTTGTCATCAACGTTTAATTAATGCTGTTAAAGTTGAGGGAAAAAAGCGATCGCCTGTAGATATTGCCTGTTTAGTTCGTCACGCACTCCGGCGCGAAGATGAATTACAAAAAGGAGAAGCTTTTATTAAAGTACCTCGTACTTCTGCTTATCCTGACCGAGAAATTTGGCAACAAAGCGGCATCAAAATAGTTGGCGAAGGTTCGGATTACTATCTCATTAGCGCTCGTCCTTGGATACCTGAATGGCTCAATTGTGCTGACGAGTCTCCAGAATCCGCCGCCTTTAAAGAGACTTTACGGCCAGCAATTCTCATTATGACTTTGGACTATTCAAGCAGAGGAAAACGGGGTAAGGTGAAAGAGTCTTAACCCAGCTAAGGGAGTCGAAGATGTTGACCCCGAAGTGCAAGTTCGATAGTCTGATAGAGTTCTTTCGGAACGTGCTGCAAAAGTTACCAGACAAGCGAACAGGCAAGAATACGCGCTATGGAATGGAAGACGCAGCTTTAAGTGCGTTTAGCGTGTTTTTTACTCAAACTCCATCGTTTCTGTCGTATCAACGGACAATGGCAGCTACCAAGGGACGCAGTAATGCCCAGACCTTGTTTGGGGTGCATCAGGTGCCGTGCGACAACCAGATCCGCGACCTGCTAGATGGGGTGAAACCGCAGTGTGTGTTTCCTGTATTTGAGGAAATCCTGCACTTGCTGGAGCAAAGTGGAGAGTTGGAAGCGTTGCGGTCGTTTGGGGAAACGCTATTAGTGGCAATGGACGGGGTGGAATATTTCAGTTCTCACTCAATTCATTGTCCTGAGTGTTCGACCCAGACCGCCAAGGATGGAACAGTGCGGTACTTTCATGGGGCGGTGACTCCTGTGATGGTCAGTCCAGGACGCTCGACAGTGGTACCAATGGTGCCAGAGTTCATCGTACCGCAAGATGGGACGAATAAGCAGGACTGTGAGATTGCTGCCGCGAAACGCTGGTTGGCGACTCACGCCGAAACCTATCGCTCGATGGCAATTACAGTGCTGGGGGATGACCTGTATTGTCATCAACCGTTCTGTGAAGCCTTACATTTTCACTCGTTCAACTTTATTTTGACCTGTCGCCCAGACTCCCACAATACGCTGTATAGGCATCTCGACCGCATTGCCTTACCCACGGTTATCTGCAAACGCTGGACAGGCAAAACTGAGGAAACCTCTACTTACCGCTACCTCAACCAAGTTCCCCTGCGCTCGGGTGACGACGCTCTACTGGTGAATTGGTGTGAACTGACCGTGACGCGAGCCGATGGCAAGCAACTTTATAAAAATGCCTTTGCCACCAGCCATCTCATCTCTGACCAAACTGTCAGCGCCATTGTCCAATCCGGTCGCACTCGTTGGAAAGTGGAAAACGAACACAATAATACGCTTAAGACCAAAGGCTACAATCTTGAACATAATTTTGGACATGGCAAGCAGCACCTCTCTTCCCTGCTAGCGACCTTCAACCTCCTCTCTTTGCTCTTTCACACCCTGTTAGACTTACTCGATGATAAGTACCGTCTACTGCGTCAACACTTGCCAACGCGCAAGACCTTTTTTGATGATCTGCGTGCCTTGACTCGTTACTGGGTTTTTGAGAGTTGGGATCATTTGCTCACCTTTATGATTGAAGGACTAGAGTTGCAAATCCCGCCTAACTCTAGTTAAATTCCATAATGAGAATTGCTGCTTTACGGCGCAACTACGACCCCGTACCGGGCGATCCGTTTCTCAAGTTAGTTGGCTTACAAAAGTATCGGAGTGCAGCGCAACGCGAGGCAATCCGCGCGGTTCTGACTGCGCCTAAAAACTCAACATTGGTAATTAACTTACCTACAGGTTCGGGGAAAAGCCTTTGCGCTCAACTACCTGCTTTGATGCAAAGTCGCACGCCGGGAGTCAGTGTTGTAGTTGTCCCGACAACTGCCTTAGCCCTCGATCAAGAACGAGCTTTAGAACCTTATATTAAGCATCCAACAGCTTATTATGGCGATGATTCGGAGAGCGGGATTGCCAGAAGAAAAGAGATAAAAAATCGGATACGCCAGGGGACTCAACGGATTATTTTTACTTCTCCTGAAAGTCTCATTGATTCCCTTGCTCCTGCTCTTTATGATGCTACCAAACAGGGACTATTGCATTATTTTGTTATCGATGAAGCCCATATGGTTGAACAGTGGGGAGATGGGTTTCGCCCAGCTTTTCAACAATTGCCAGGGTTACGCACGGATTTGTTGCGTCTGTCATCATTCAATACTTTATTACTTACCGCAACTTTGACGGCATCTTGTTTAGATACTTTAGAAACATTATTTGGGCAACCTGATGGTTTTAAAGTTATATCCGCCGTTCAATTGCGCCCCGAACCCGCTTATTGGTTTGCTTGGTGTGACGACGAAGAAATAAGGATGCAGAGGCTTTTAGAGGCTGTGTATCACTTGCCTCGCCCGTTAATTATTTACGCCAGTACGCGGGAAGCTGTCGCTCGATGGAAAAGTGAGTTATTGGCGGCGGGGTTTAGGCGCTACGCAACGATGACAGGTAAATCTACCACGAAAGAGCGATCGCAATTAATTCAAGATTGGCGCGATCGCAAAATTGACATTGTAGTTGCAACTTCTGCTTTCGGTTTAGGTGTAGATCAATCTGATGTCCGGGCAGTTATTCATGTTTGTATTCCTGAAACTATCGATCGTTTCTATCAGGAAGTAGGTAGAGGAGGACGCGACGGTAACGCCGCAGTTTCGCTGACACTACATACCAAAGAAGATCGCATAATTGCTGCGTCTCTCAACAAAAAATCGACTATTACCATCGAGCGGGGTTTGCAGAGATGGGAAAGTATGTTTTATCAAAAAAAGCTTGCTGAGGATGGCAAATTTATTATTCCAACTCATACCTCTCCTTCGCAACAGCCAGGAGATATTGATATGGATGGCGAAGAAAATCAAAAATGGAATATTCGCACTCTCACATTAATGAATCAAGCAGGATTGATTAATCTTGACTGGAAAAAGCCGCCAACAAAAGGTGATTTTACTGCTCAAGAAAGCTACCTTCAAGCACTTCAAGACTATCGTAATTTTCAAGTTATTAGTATTAAAAATGAACATCATTTATTAAAAGAGACTTGGGAAACTCAAGTTGAGCCAGTTCGTTCCCAGCGTCAGTTATGGAGTAATCGCAACTTAAGATTAATGCAGGAAGCATTAAAAACAAATCCACGACGTTGCCTTTCCGAAATATTTGCCGAAGCTTACACAATTCCTAGTCGAGAAAAACCATTTTTGAGGAAATCGATTAGTGTTTCTCGCGCTTGCGGTGGATGTAATTTTTGTAGAAGACGTAAACTTGCAGCTTCTTCAGGAATTATGCCCGATCCTATTCCTGTTTGGCAAAACTCTTATTTTTATCTAGAAGAAAAACTTAACCGTTTATTTATACAAAACAATTTAATTTTAATTTTTTACAACGTAATTGAGCAAGATAAATGGGAGCAGCAACGCAATACCTTATTTGACTGGTTAATTACTCAAAGTCTTAGCAATATTGTTGTTTCCAAAAAATTACAAAATGCCTGTACTCAAGAAAAAGTTCCTTTAGTTTTCTGGTTTGATATAGACAATTATCAAGCAATAAAAATGCCCCGCGTACCAACTTTAATTGTCTACTCTCAAGGGGATCTTTTAACTTACATTCCTTCTAATCATAGTCAAGTACCATGTGTTATTTTGCTTCCTATTAATACACCTGACCCAAATAGGAGCGATCGCAGATTAATTGATATATTTCCCGGTCGTAGTTTTAAGTTTGAATCATTTTGTAGAGAGGTCGGAATATGAGCGTATTAAAAACATCTTTAGCAAATCCTAGCAGAATGCAGGGAATATTTAGATATTTGCTCTACACTAAAGAGCAAAGAGAAAAAAGAGAAGTTTTAGAACAAATTATTTCTCCTAACGAGTTAGTTAAGCATATAAACGATCCGCGTCCTATGTTCCGAGCGGCGCTTAATGAAAGCTTAAAATGTCAATTGTTAATAGAAGAAGATACTTATATAGCTATTAATCCCGATTTACCTGAAGAAGCTAGAAGTATTGAATCTGGTACTCAGCTATTACCTAATACATTTGCCAATTTATTTTTTACTTCAGGTAATAAAGATGAAGAAGATTTTGGCTATGATTGCGCTTGGTATTTAGCACAAGACATATATGATACGCCTGGGACATGGGAAGACGTACAAGAAAAAGTTTATCAACAAAAAGTTGGAGAGTTTTTAAAGCTGTCTAGCGATCGCCTTTTCGATCAATTAGGTGACTGGATGTGTTACCTAGGTTTAGCTTGGAGTCATAGAGTCAAAGAGGGAAACACACATACAAAATTATTAGTTCCAGATCCTACAGTTTATATTCGACGTAATATTAACTCGTTATTTAGTAAACACACTGACGACAAGATTGTGATCAATGAATTCATAAATAGACTAGCGCTCAAATGTCCTTTGTTTGAAACAGGTAAATTTAGAGAAACTGTGGAAGAAATTATTGGTCAACGTCAACCTAGTTATTTGTCAACATCTACAGCTTTTGCTTTATTTCGCCTGCAAGATGAAGGTTATATCAAGCTAATTAGAGAATCAGATGCAGATTTAACGATTTTACCAAAAGCTAATGCTCAAGTTGATGATGACGGACGAGTTTCTCATATTATTTATTGTGATAAAACATGACATTTAAAAACTTTGTTTGCTGGGATTTAGAGCAAGTTCAGCGTGTAATGAATGTGGAAGCAACCCAACCTCCAGATTATATATTTCTAGCTACTCATCACCCTGTTGCTATGAGAAAAGGTGAACTTATCAAGGGTGGTACAGAAATTAATTATAGCGAAGAAGAATTTTTAAGAGACTTTTTAGAAACTCCAGACTTTGCTTTTGTACCAGTTTTAGGTACTTCAGGTACAGGAAAATCGCATCTAATTCGGTGGTTAGCAGCAAATATAAAATCGACAGATAAACGTAAGGTTTTACTAATTCCTAAAATTGGTACTAACTTAAAAGACATCATTGAGATGATTCTTAGTCTCGAAGGGACAGAAAGCGAAAAATTTGCCGATTACCGTCAACGAATAAAACGAGCTACAAGCACGTTGACGGAGCTACAAGCGCGGGAACAACTATTGAACCAACTAGCGATCGCCGTAGGAATAAATAACCAGCGCGATCGCTCTAAGCTCACAGAGGTACAAAAATATTTAATTGATGAGCTTGGTTCGCTATTATACGATCCGTTCTTCCGCAAACATTGGCTAAAAGATAATGGTATTATTCATCGCTTAATTGTGCATACCCTCGGACAACACAACAAGCTTGAAATTGTAGAAGAAAGACGACAATTTTCTCTCAGCGATTTACCTTTAAGTGTTTCAGACTTGCATAAAGCTGGTGAAAAATCCCGTGATTTTTATGCGGCTTTAATTAATGATGACGATATACAAAAAGCAACAATAGAATGGTTGAATCACCATCTTGACGAAGCTATTACCCAAGTATTAAGTCTTGGTAGAGAAGACTTGCAAAGACTAATGCGCGAAGTCCGCGAAACTTTAGGAGAACAAAATATTGAACTTGTATTATTAATTGAAGATTTTGCTAAATTGCAGGGTATAGATAGAGAAGTATTAGAAGCAGTTTTAGCACGACCTCAACAACCAGGAAGCAAGCCTTTATGTGCGATTAGAACTGCTTTAGCTTGTACAACAGGATATTTTGATAATCTGATTGATACAGTACAGCAAAGAGTTACTTTCAGTATCAATTTAGATGTGGGTATAGTTGGCGACAAATCCTTAGTTACACAAGCAGATATACAACAGTTTGTAGGTCGATATCTTAATGCAATTCGTGCAGAAAACAATCATCTCATTAACTGGGCGAATAGTTTAAGCAAAGATTCAGAGAATCCAACTGAAATACCAAATTTTTGCGAAGAATGCGAACATCGTATAGCTTGTCATGCAGATTTTGGTGAAAACAATGGTTTAGGGTTATATCCTTTTACATCCACAGCCTTAAAACAAATGTTACATCGAGTTAATCCCGGAGATTTTAATCCGCGAGTTTTAATTAAAGATGTTCTTAAGTATACTCTAGAAAATTCGATTGATGAAATTAAACAAGGGCGTTTTCCTACTGTTTCATTACAAGAACATTTCGGTCATAAAAGAATTAAAGCTATAGTTCAAGACAATATTAGAACCAAAGATTCTTTAAATTATGCTCGTCGTGAAGTGTTAATTGATTTATGGACTGACAGCGATATATTAGTTGATTTACCTGCTGAAGTTCACACGGCTTTTAATATTCCACCTTTGGGAGTAAGCATCGAAAAGATAGAAATCGTTAAGCCAATTGAATCAGAACCATCTTTAGTAACAGAAAATTTAATTCCAGATAAACTAGCAAACCAATTAGCAATTCTTGATAAATGGAATAATCAAGAAATTTTGCCTCAAGATGTTGAAAAACCTATTCGCGAGTTTATTTATCCGGCGATTATTGAACGAATTGAATGGGATACAGAAATGTTACTGAAAGGAAGTTTTACGGGGGACGGTGGTAAATTATTTAAGCAAAGAAACATAATTGCTCATAACCCAAGAATTACCAGAAGGGAAAACGCGGGAATTATTTTATCTCTCCCTATTAACCCTGACAATGAAAAAGAGTTGCGAGCAACTGCGATCGCATTCCAAGGCATATTGCAGTACAAGCATTACAAACATTGGAAGTTTCCTGATGGCGATCGCTACTTTCGCGCCTATGCTAGTCAATTAGAGCGCTGGAGTCAATATATTGTCGAGGAAATTCGCCGTCGTCCTAGAGAAAGTGGTGAAATTTGGGATCCTGTACCCGCTACGGTGGAGTTATTGGCGATCGCAGCACGAATGTCGGGACATTCCACCAGTTTTCCCGAAAATATAATTAACGCTTTGTTTCTAGAAATAGAAGACAAAGACGAAGAAAATCGTAGTAAAACCTGGAAGGAATTATTTAAGTTTCTGAAAAGCAAACGTCAGGAATTATTAGAAATTGTCAAGAGTAGAATTGCTTGCACTAAAGGTAGCAATAGTACCTTCCAAGTTATCGACACTGTTCAAATTCTTGCACCTCTAAAAGATATTTACCAAAACTGGCAACTCAAGTCAGAGATTCCTGACGATTTAAACACCGAGTATCAAGTAATTCAAAAAACCCGGCAAAAGGTAGATGAATTATTACTCATTGCAATTGAAGAAGAATGCGATCGCCAGTATGGAATCTACAAATCTCTAATTGAAGAATTTGGCGAAGAAATTAACAAAAAAGATGTAATTGATATTATCAAGCAAGCTAAAGAAAAGGCAAGAGAAGCAGGAGTTTTTGGCGAACAACGTGCAGAAAATCTGACAACCGTTATAGATCAATTTCAAAAAACCCGCTTTGGTGGATATACCGATGCAATGAAGCGCATACAAACTGAAATTGAAAAACCAGAATACTTACCTACTAAATTATTGCAATCTTTAAGTGAAAATAATCAAAAAGCGATGACCGATACTACAGACTTTCTTAAAGTAACTAATATTTTTTTAGATACATCTATAACCAGCACACAAAATCAAATCGACCTGCTTAAATTAGCGGAAGGTGGAACTATAGAATCTTATCTAACAACTATTGAAAGCGAGTTATCTAAGTTACAAAATTTGCTAACAGAAATTAAAGGATAAGTACTATGCTTATTGATAGAGCAAAACAATTGATTGAACTTATCGAAGAAAAAAATAAACTTTACAAGTATGCAAATCAACTTGATAGTTTTAAAACCAGACAACAGCAAATTGAAAAAGCAGTATCAGATGTTCTTCCTTTTGCAAATACATTAAGAGTATTTCGTCAAAAAAACATTATTGATTGCGATGTTAGGCAAAAAGTTGAACAGCTATTGTATGCGGTCAATTTAAGACTAGAGAAATTTAAAGAATCTCCAGAATGGATCGTTGATTCTCACAATTTTAATGGAAATATTTTAGAGAGAAGTATCAAAGGTATAACAAACGAACTAAATGAGCAGCTAATCCAAGCTTGGGAAAATTATCTAGCTGAAAAAATGCCTAGCACTAATCAAGAAATGCTCAATGTTTTACTAAAAATTGAAGCATTTAGACCAAATGTGCAAAAGATTCAAGATTTAAACGCTCAAATTCAACGCCAAAAACTCCCACAAAACTATGAAGAATTTGAGCATATAGAGCGATTAATCGACCAATTACGAGAACATTGGCTTACCTTAAGTTCTGATGATTTTCCAGAAACCGTATTACATTTTCTCAAAGCTGCGGTTGATTTCGGAGCGCCACTTAATCTCCTAACTCCAGAAGTTCGTGAGTGGCTTGATAGTCATGATATCTCTGACAGTTTACGAATTCGCTTGACATAGGTTTGGATTAGCCATCCTAGCCCACTTTAGAAAAATTGTTATGCGATCGCCCAAGTTTCAGCGAACTATGCGATCGTTGCGCCAAAGTTGCAACTTTAAAACTAGACAACCGCCTTAATCAGCTTCAATTGCGCCTCAACCGAGTATCGCCAGCAACGGCTAAATCTTCTTTATTAGCTGAA
>Ga0068629_1000782_pt1 | contig 9932 bp, 19 predicted proteins | sample InSIn3gowninarea_FD_77432 | JGI IMG/M metagenome (GOLD analysis project Ga0068629, IMG submission 77432) | Clean room microbial communities from NASA Spacecraft Assembly Facility at Jet Propulsion Laboratory, Pasadena, California, USA -... ...
AAATTTTTAGCAAATCCTGTCTTGTGTTTCTTTCTTTTAGCAGTTCTATGGTACATGGTGTTTTAACCCATGGTTTTTTTGTTCTGATTAAGGAACTATGATTATTTCATAATTCAAGGTTTAAGTTTTCTATAGGTTATACATATTGTATTGTAGCATTGAAACTATATAATATACAAAAAAATATTTCTAGTTCTCCCCATTTGGGTTTCCAAGGTGAAATGTCTATGTTAAATGTTTGTATATGTATGTGGTGTTACATCTTCTTTGTTTTTATTAAGAATTTGTTTGTAGCAATTCATTATACAAGGTTAAAACAAACACAACTACAATCGAAAGATACATTCCCTTGCAGTCCTTCGACATAAAAACATTATTTAAATATTTGTGCTTCCTCTTGCAAACAAATAATTATGTGAGGGGTTATTGGATTTGGCTTGGTTGACAAGGAAGGTGGGAAAAAGAATCACACTATGGGGTAACAAATCGATATCAATAAGAGATTTGTTAGTTTTGGTTAATTAGATCATGGAGATATTCTTATATACTAACTTTTGTTGGCCCATATCCCAAATCGTATTATGGATAAGATTAGTAATATTTGCTTCAACTTTCATAGGTAAGGTAGTGGTGACTCTAAAGAATCTCATTAGTAATTTGGAAAGAAATTGCAGTTTCAAAGGCTTTTGTAGGTTTGGAATTGAAGGAAATATATTTGTTTGGACATTCACTTGTTGTTAAGTCATTATGGAATGTGATTACCAAAGAGAGTTTGTGGAGAAGGATTTTAATACAAAATTACATTACCCCTAGAACTGTAATATTCGATTGGATTAGGAAGGAAAGGGAAAGTAAGCCAAAATGTATCAAACCATTGGAAATCCCTGAGATTAGCTTTCCAAATGATCAAATCCTTTTGGCCTAGAAAGTTGGTAAAGGGTCTCAAGTTAGAGTAGGTGTTGATGCATTATGGGATGTGATGGAAGAATATTTATTTTTGAAGATATAATCTACTATTTTAAAATGGTAGGAAAAACCACTTTAAACTCAATGTCAAATCCAACATCTACTACCATTTTGGAAAGAGGTTGGTTGAATGCTAATAATTTAAATATGGAAGGAGATTGGGCTATTGAATGTACCAATTTCACAAGATCAATTCAAAGGAATGATGGAGACTGAGTACTAGTGAGGATGAACTTTCTTTGGGGAGAAATGAGGTTGGAGGAAACTTTTTATCCAAGTTGGGCTATGAAGGTCGTTTTGGTCATGGGAAAAATTGTAACATCCTTGGTGAAAATTCCATGTAATAAAAGTTAATAAAGGAAAAGTAATAACCACAATTGATGGGACACTTATTACAAGTTGAATGTTGGGCAAGACATCCTAGTCTGGGTGTTCATTTGGTTATTAATGGCTAAGGAAATTGGCAAATGCAATGGCTAACGCTTTGGAAAGGCAAAATGGCATTTTTGACACATTTATTTATGAAAATAAAGGAAATTAGGAGAAAATGGAGGTGAAAGGTCATAGGTTGCATGTGAGGAGGAAATTGAAGGAAAATAATGGAAAATGAAGACAATATAGGCCTCATTCATAAAACGGCTTCTAAGGGTCAGTTGGTAACCTTTTGTCAGTTCGGTTTTGGAGCTCTCTCATTCTTCTCTCCTTCTCATACTCTTGTATACTTAGAGTTTTCTTGGAGCACTCTTGGAGGGTGTGGCATACTTGGATTTTTGGAGCACGAAGGGAACGAAAAAGAAGAAAAACACAAGAGGACATCAGGATTAGCAGCTACAACAATTTTTTCTTGCAGGTACCATGTTACATGTATGTTTTCCTCACGACTTTTTCCATGCATGGCATATGCATGTGGATTATTAGTCATGATCTATCATTGGCATGGAGGATTGCCTGTATTAACAGTGGATTGCCTAGCCTTGTCATTTCCTAGATATCCATGGTGTTGTGGATTTATTTCTTAGTTTTCTGGTTGGTTCTCATGCTTCCTTAGCTTGGGTTAAGTTATTAGTTCCTGGAAGCCTTGATTGGACAAACTCTTTGGGAGCCTTGTAACAGCTTGGGTTGACATACTAGTCTTGGAAGCCTTGGTTGGACAAACTCTTTGGAAGCCCTTGGTGCGTTGAGTTACTAGTCCTGGAAGCCCTAGCTAGACAAATGCTCTGGAAGCCCGACGACGGTTGTGGGTTGAGTTACTAGTTCTGGAATCCTTGGTTGGAACAAATGCTCTAGAAGCCCTAAAAGGCTTGGATAGAGACCAATCTAATGATGGTTTTGTGATTTTTGACTGTGCGGTGGAATCACTATTTGATGGGATGAGATGGATGGCCTCTAGAAGCCCTAGATGGTTTTAGATTGATGTGTTCTATGATATCCCACATTCATGCTTTGAATATGACACGAGGGTGAATGGACGAAGAGTGATTTGGCTCAACCATTCTATGGTCGGGTGGAACGTGGAAGTGCCATCCTGGGTTAGGATTTTGCATCATCAATATGAGGTTATTTCTCCTTGTATTTCTATGAGTATTATACTTGTTTATATGTGGATCATATGGTTGTTATTTCACTAGTATTTTTGTTGCTATTATGTTGGTTATGTATGTGTATTATGACAGTAGCTATGTATGGATCTCATCATGTTTTTACTTGTAAATGAATGAACAATGTATCTATGACCTAATGGATTAAATGGAAGCTAATGTGTTGAGGCATCAATGTCTCTTAGAGATTCTCAACAAAGTATGAGACCCCTATGCTCAGATCTATTATTTACCCCTGTAGATTACATATTCGTGAAATGTTTGACAAAATGCATGTCACGGATAATAGGAGTCCAGTCAATATCTTATTCAAGTAATTTCATTTTTACTGTCATTTCCTTGTTATATTACTATTCTGAAGGTGTCATTCAATTCTGGGAAGTGAACTGGGCTCTGGGCCTGAAAAAGTGGCTCAAATCTCAGGGACGTTGGCACATCACTGAGTCAAAGAGTCCCTGAATGCTGGAATGCCTTGTCATGAGAGTGTCCATAGACTCTTGGACGTTGGCAGGCCTATAACATGGGAGCGTCTCGGGGTCAAGTGGTCCAAAATGTCATTGGGACCCAGGGCCTGGTTAGCAGAAAGGTTGGGTTGGTTCCTGAGGGTCCTAATGTTGATGTTGAAGGTTTGTATGGTGTGTTTCCATCGGTTCCACTTCCTTAATGTGATTTAGGAGGTCAAATCATATCATAGTGGCGTCTCATTTCATGTTTACCCTGACTGGTCAGTTTCTTGGGTAGATTTGGAAGGAGGGTGTTATAAAGTGGTATCAGAGCATGGTTCACCCCTCGAACTAGGTGAGCTGTGTATGTTGTTCATGCATTCATGTCGGTTGCATGTGTGTCTCTTATGCTTGCATTCCATGTGCTTTTTGCATTTGCATGGTGTTGATCATGGTTGTAGTGATGTCTCCATGTGGAAGTTGATGTTGTTATTGTGGTGTGGATCATCATGAGTGTATGACTGGTTACATGTTGTTATATGTCGCTTACATGTATCACTTTTGTATGCTTTTTTACATTCTTTTATGCTTGGTTACAATCTTGTATGCTTGGTTACATGTATCATTCTTATAAGTTTGGTTTCAAGTATTGTTTGTTTATGCTTGATTATATGTGTTTATGTGTGTGTGTGGTTTATGACACATTGCTTATGCATGTTAAGGTTTGCATGTGGTAAAGTGTATAATGATGTAATGGTTGTTGTCATGCAAGAGGTCATGGTATGCGTTGTTGATAAGGTCATGCATTGATGACTGTACCCTAGTTAGAATGATGGTTGCATGGTTATATGCTTAGGTGTTATTTTTCTATATGCTATCATGATTATGTTATACATGTATCACACTAATTTATTGATCTTGTAGACAAGGTATCCTCCCCAAGCTATACTACGGTACGCTGGTTTATTGTGATTTGGTTTAGTTGACATGATATACCTTGTAGGAAGAAATATTAAATGGCTAGCAAGATGGTAGACTACAAGGACTCTCCCTATGAATCAGATGAGTAGTATGGTGTTGGTAATTCTTTCGATTTGGCAGATACATTGAGAAGCTTAAAGGAAGAAATAAGGTGTAACGTAGACAATGACATAATCATATAGACATGGGAGAAACAAGCAGAGGTAAATACAATGATACTTCAAAGTTTGTCAGATTTGTAGTGACAAGGACCATGTCGGATCAACTATGAGTAGGAGGAAAAGACTAATGGGACATATGGTAGTAGTTCACATGGTGGTCACAGGTCAAATAGAGATGACACAGCTAGAGATGGAAAATTGTTGGACACTCCAGATAGGAGCGAGGATAGACACATGTACTATTCTAGTTCTAATTTAGATAGGAACTATGATCATCATCATTATCATACTTACTGGAGGAATGATAGGGGATATTTACGAGTTGAGTTGAAGAAAGAAAAACCACCTAATTTTGATGGAGAACTGAAGAAACCACGTGATGTAGAAGGATGGTTCCTTGGCATGAGGAAGTTCTTCGGGTTACATGATTATTCAGAGAACATGAAATCCAGAGTAGCTACATTCAGTCTCAAAGGTAAAGCAAAAATTTGGTGGGAAGATGTGAAGAATTTCATATTTATTCATGAGGAGGAATTGACTTGGAGTGAGTTTGAGAGATTGTTCAAGAAGAAGTATTTATCAGAGAGATACTTTGATGACAGGGAAAAATAATTCTTTGAGATAAAGATGGGATCGATGACAAATGAGGAGTACACTAATAGGTTCTTAGAGCTACTAAGGTATGTGCCTTACCTCACGGAGGAGAAGGCCAAGATTCAAAGGTTCATTAGTGGATTACCAGTTGCATTCAAAGATGGTATTGAGTTCCATCAGCTAAAATCATTGGAGGAAACCATTCGAAAGTTAAGGCATTTCCATGAATAATTGAAGCGCATATATGAGACTAAGCCATACTATAAAGGTAATGCAAAGAACAAAGGAAAATGGGACAAAAAGCGAGCAAGACCTCAGGGTATAGGTAATAAAGATAATGTTGCACCACTTAATAAGTTCAATGAATTAGATAGAGGATAGGGATTTCGATCAGGAGAACAAAACAAGGATGTAGTCTTGAAGCCTATAGAGTGTTGGACTTGTGCAAAGGATCATCGCATGAGAGATTGTCCACAAAACCAGGGTGGTAGGCCTAAGATATATAGTGCACAGGATGCATAGACTATTGGGGATGTTGGTCAGAGCGTTCCTCGTACTTATGTAGCATTGGATAACAAATAGGCAGACCATTTGGCATCTATCATTGAGATGGACAGTAAGCTTTGTGATCAAGTTATTTCTATTTTGATTAACCCTGGATCTAATTATAGCTATGTTAGTCCTGACTTGGTGGATAAATGTGGTTTGAGGAAGGAATTTCATGTCAAATATTGGTTAGTGCAGTTGGCTACAGGTAGAAAGAAGCAAATTCACCATTGGGTAAGATCTTGTGTATTTGATTTGAATGGTATGCCTATCACAACACATTTGAATGTATTACTATAGGGATCATAAATATTTTGTTGGGCATGGATTAGTTGTACCTTCATAGAACTAAGGTGGATTTCTATGACAAGGCCATTGAGTGCTTGGATGACAATGGGGAACCAAGAGTCTTACAAGGAAGGAAGAAATCCACATTAGTTAGGATGGTAACAACTATGCAGGTAAAACATAGTCGTAGGAAAGGGTATATGTTATTCATAGTGCACATTTCTAGTGACAAAGGTAAGGAAGTTGATGATGTAGATGTTTTGAGCAGGTACCCAGTTCTATAGTAAGTTCGGGATGTATTTCCCGAAGACATTTTAGAGTTTCCATCCTTGAGGGAAGTAGACTTTTCTATTGAGTTAGTGCCAGGGGAAAATCCAACATCAAAAGAACATTACAAGATGAGCACACTTGAGTTGGTAGAGTTGAAGCTGCAGTTGAAGGAAATGTTGGACAAGGGATACATTAGGCCAAGTGTATCACCATGGGGCACACCAATATTGTTTGTAAAGAAGAAAGATGGTACTCTCAGATTATGCATTGACTATAGGTTGTTGAGAAAAGTGACCATCAAGAACATGAATCCATTACCAAGGATTGATGACTTGTTCTATCAGTTGAAGGGAGCAACAATGTTCTCAAAGATTGATTTGAGATCCAGATATCATCAGGTACAAATCAAAGAGGAGGACATTTACAAGACAACTTTTCAGACCAGGTATGGGAATTATGAGTTTGTTGTAGTTCTATTCGGTTTGTCTAATTCTCCAGCTACTTTTATGTGCTTGATGAATAGTATGTTGCGTCCGTATTTGGATAAGTTTGTTATTGTGTTCATTGATGACATATTGGTATATTCTAAAAATGAGGAAGAGCATGTCGAGCATTTAGCAGCAGTATTGACGTTGTTGATAGAGCATCAGTTGTATGCTAACATCAACAAGTGTAGTTTCTTTTAGACTGAGGTACACTACTTGGGACATGTTATCTCCAAGGAGGGCATTGCAGTAGATCCAGAAAAGATAAGGGCCGTCATGAAGTGGGTAGCTCCCAAAAATGTAGATGAGGTGATAGATTTCATTGGGTTGGCAGGTTATTAGAGGAGGTTCATCAGGAACTTCTCACATATTTCTTATACTATTACATCATTGCAAAGAAAGGATAAGAAGTTTGAATGGACAGAAGAGTGTGAGGTCAGTTTTGAGTAGGTTAAGCAATTGTTGACACATGCATCAATGTTAAAGATTGTAGGTCTAGACAAAGAGTTTGTAGTATGCACAAATGCTTGCAAGAAGGGACTTGGTGGAGGCCTTATGCAGGATGGACATGTGCATTAGGGGGATTTTGAGGTCTAAAATAAGCCTCCTAAGGAAATTATAAAATAATAGTGGAGATAATACAATAAGATTAGATCACATCATCAAATTTTAGAGGGAAAGAAGAAAACTATTTTTTCAACTTGTATTTTCAACTTATCTCCCTATGGTTTTACTCAAATTTTAAGCAGAAACACTTATTGGATCCATAATTTGATTCCTCATCCAAGGAGTACCCAGGTTGCATACTTTCGATGGACCCTACTATATGAAAAATGAGAGGTACATGAAAAACGTGATTGCAATCACGTTTTTTCATGTATTTCTCATTTTTCGTGTAGTTGGGTCCATCAAAAGTATGCAACATGGCTACTCCTTGGATGAGAAATTAAATTTTGCATCCAAAGAGTACTTGCACTAAAATTTTGAGTAAAACCTTAGGGAGATAAGTTGAAAATACGAGTTGAAAAGGTAGTTTTATTATTTTATTATTTTTTTACTTTTTTACTCCAAAAAAGGTGAATCATCCCCCATGGTTGAAGTCGTCATTTTGAATCCTATTGGTTCTTATAAAGTTTATTTTGGTTGTACATTTTTCTTAGGAGACTCTTTTTAGACCTCAAAATTCCCCTAATGGTATGCTATGACTTATGAAAACTAAATGAGCATGAGCGAAACTAACCACACATGATCTTGAGTTGGTTGCAATCATACATGTATTGAAGATGTGGAGACACTATATTCTGGGAAAGAGTTTTGTGTTAATGAGTGATCACAGTGGTTTGGAGTAACTATTTGACCAAACAAATCTGAATGGTAGGCAGGCTTAGTGGTTGGCTATGATCAGTGAGTTTGATTTTGAGATCAAATATATCAAAGGTCAAGAGAACAGAGTGGCAGATGCTCTTAGTAGGCAGATACAAGTAAATCACTTAGCAGCTATGAGCTCCTATGGGACAAACTTACAAGATAGGATCTTGCAGGCAGGTCAACAGGATGTCAGGTATATGGAGATTATGCATAGGTTGTAACAGAGTACTAATACATGTATAGGTGGTAGTACAGGTACAGCTGCAGGTGCACAAGATGTGGACTATTACCTTACAACAGATGAATTGGTTAGATTCAAGGACAGGATATATGTGCCAGATAATAATGATCTTAAGAAGGTGATCTTGAGAAAGTTTCATAAGAAACCATATTCGGGTCACCCAGGTTATCAGAAGACATTTATTACGGTAAAAAAGTTTTATTATTGGCCCAACCTGAAGAGGGATGTAGTAGATTTTGTAGCTAGGTGTTTCGATTGCCAACATGTGAAGGAAAATTGTAAGAATCTAGGTGGACTGCTACAACTGATTGTGATTCCATAATGGAAATGGGAGGTCATTCCATGGAATTTATCACAGGTTTTCCGAGGACATTGAGACAACATGATTCCATCATGGTTGTTGTGTATAGGTTGACAAAGGTTGCACATTTCATTCCAGTGACGTCTACATTCTCAGCTAGCGATGTAACAAAGGTATTCATCAGAGATGTGGTTAGATTGCATGGTGTTCCAAAGAAGATTGTGTCAGACAGGGATGCGAAGTTCACTTCCAAGTTTTGGAAGGAGCTATTTGCAGGTTTGGGCATAAAGTTGGCCTTTAGTACAACTTATCATCTGCAGATAGATGGAAAAAGAAAGAGGGTCAACAAGATATTGGAGGACATGTTGAGGATGTATGTGGTGCATCAACAATGAAAGTGGGAAGAATATATTCCACTAGTAGAGTTCGCTTACAACAATGGGTATCAGGAATATTTGAAGATGAGTCTGTTTGAGGCATTGTATGGATGGATTTGCAATACTCCTATCAGTTGGAGTGATCCAGTTAACAAGGTGTTGATTGGACTAGACATGTTGGCGGACATGGAATAGAAAATGCATGTTATAAAAAAAAAACTAAAGATAACATAGGATAGGTAGAAGAGCTATGTAGATCAGAATAGGTTGTTCAAGGAGTTCTAGGTTGGGGAACAAGTGTACATGGGCATCAAACCAAAGAAGATCTCCTTACGGACTGGATCACGTGCCAAGCTGGCACCATGATTTTGTGGACCCTTAAATATCATTGAGGGGATTGGGCCAGTAGCCTATCAACTTGCAATGCCTCTGACAGTGAAAGTCCATGATGTTTTCCATGTGTAATTTCTTATGAAGTATGTTAAATATGATGATCATGTGATTGACTGGTTTGTATTGCAGGTGGAACCAGATGGAGAATTCCAACCGAAGCCTCAGCGTATATTGTAGGAAAAGGTGCTCATGCTTTGGAACCAAGCAATCGAGCAGGTTAAGGTGCAGTGGAATCATTTTGGTCCCGTTGAAGCTATATGGGAGATGGCGGATCAAATGTGGGCTATGTATCCTTCCTTGTTTGCTGGTTGAGGCAAAGTGATTTTGGTATGGTGTTTGGTATATGTTTTGGTAATGTTTAGTATATGTACATATGTATATGGATGCAAATACTGTTATGCTCTTAACCTGCAAACGATACCCAAAACATAGATTTGCGAGGAAAAAATACCGAGAGCACAGAATATGCGAAGAGAGATATACCCAGAGCACAGAATAGCAATGATTTTATTATCCAGAGAGAAATGTTCACAGGCCTCTTCGAGGGGGCAACCTCCAATAGAGCAGAGCTCGATTACAAAATAAGACACAATGCTCCTCGCAGGGAGTCTCTATCCTTTATATATGACTCATACATGCAATACCACGAGCCAATATCGTGGATTTTATTAATACCATCTATCTAATACTACCGCCCATTTACCATCTACTAATACTACCGCCCATTTGTAACTAACTGTGGTCCCGTCATTAAGTGCGGGTTAACCACTTACAAATATTAATATGGGCTTTATTGACTCTTGACTCTGACGTGATCCCATGACATAAATAAGGGGGTTAGGGTGGGACCCTAACATGCCCTCCCCCTTAAGACTAGCCTTGTCCTCAAGGCTGAAGCTGCGGAAACTGCTGAAGAATAG
>Ga0068629_1000787_pt1 | contig 9917 bp, 8 predicted proteins | sample InSIn3gowninarea_FD_77432 | JGI IMG/M metagenome (GOLD analysis project Ga0068629, IMG submission 77432) | Clean room microbial communities from NASA Spacecraft Assembly Facility at Jet Propulsion Laboratory, Pasadena, California, USA -... ...
CGAGAAGGGACCACAAGGCAAGACGGCTGCACATTAATCGAACAGCTAGACTCTGATAGCATAGACTGTTGCTGTTGCGGCTGTTGTTGATGCTGCTGTTGCATTAAATCCATCAACGTGTTACTATTTTGAGTGTTTAATGCTCCAAGATTGGCACTGGGTCCCATTGGACCAAGGCTATTGGCCGGCCATGCTCCATATCCTGAAGAGACATCGTCAACATACATGATGGATTGAGGAAAGTGTTTGGATATGTTGGTTTGCGTTTTCATTAAAGGTTGACCAAATGCCACACCATGTTCAACAGGAATACACTTGGGTCCCTGTAGGGATGCTTGCAGAAGAGCTGGCTGGTCCATTGTTGGCAACACTAGGCTACCTGTCGGCCGCCCAAAAAGCTCAGCATGCAGGGCAGCCAATGTATGGGGAGGAATTTTACCAGAAGCTACCAAAGCTTGAATATCAAATCTTCCTAGTGAAGAACCTAATTTCACATTTGGATCTCCAGGCCCACAAAATGAACTAGGATTCCCACCTTGTTGAGCCACTCCACTTAACCTCTTTAGATAGAGTCTAAATTTCTGCACATTAAATCACAGAAGTTTAAAATTTACAAATGCGAACATTACAAGTATTGAGTAAAAATAAAACACAAGTTACCACAAGTAGAAGTCTACATTAATATTTTATTTGCACAATTACACAAAATCAAATAGCAGAGACCATAATCACAGTTTGGCAAACAATGTATGTGTCATCAGATAGTTGCAATTGCAATTGCATAGGCTTCACAAGAAAGCAATTTCCCAGATGCCTACGGCTATCATGCCGCTCATATTTAGCTATCCCCCCTTAAGCAGAAGCCATGGCCCCTACTTTATCGTTGTATACTCTCCTGAAGGGCAGAATCACTTTTTCCTTGTGTATCTCTTCTTATTTAATACATCTCCTCCCCATCCATTAAGAATATCCTTCTTCAAGCTAGGCATATAATACATATAGCATCTGAAGGTAAAACAAACATGGCCCATTCACATTCACCCTCAGCTAGGCATACAATACATATAGTATCTAAAGATAAAACAAAAATGGCCCATTCACATTCACTTTCACACTCAACCAGCACTATCTCTGAACTACCATTCAAACATATATCATGGATCTCCAACCAAATAAGTTCCCCAACATATAGATCTACTCAAATCTCCAGCAATGATACAATTTATCAACAAGCTGTAAGCTTCTTGATCATTTATAAAAACAAATTGTCTGAAGCATTTACCATATGATTATATCAGGCATCCTTTATTCAACTCCTTTGAATGAAATGAGCAACATCAGCACTGCACGGGTACAAGCATGGTTTAAATCATTATTTGACATCATGTTTACATTTCAATTTGCAACAGAGTTGTCCATTCCAGTGGCTCATTTCCCACACAACTTAGTTGAACTTAATATTGTGTCCACCAAACTGACACAAATCTGACCATGTTTGTACACTTTATCAAACAAAATTTACACTCATGGAAGTGAGGATCAACAAATTTGGATGAGAAATCTTGGCTAAAAAAGAGAAAAGGAATTGACGTTTAGTTTCTTCAGTAAGTTTTTTAAATCCCCCCCCCCCACCCTTTACTTTTACTTTATAATTTTTTATCATTTATAATTAATGAGAAATGAATAAGAGCACAACACTGAAAAGGAATGGGCATTTAAGGAAGGAAAAAAATAAAAGGGGACTTAGGGGAGGAAAAAAGGAAAAGTTTGCAGCAAGGAAAAATAATCATAAATGCTATTCCCCAAAATTCGGATCCAACAAATCAGGTGGCCTATTACAACCAGTGCAAGACTCCTTCATGATTATTTAGATCTCCACAACTATGTAGTTTTGCTTTTATATTTTTCTTTTCGTTCCCTCTTTTCAGTTTGAGGAGATTTACCTTGTTTTTTTTGCGATTCTGTCTCTCTTCTCATTATAATAATCATCTACTATTTAATTTGTATAATATCACTTTATTTTTGTAAATATCCATAAAAATTCAAAACAAATAAATAAATAACATTTCAGACTCGAGAGAATCAAACCTGCAAATGACTAGCAACATTTTCTCTAGTTAAGCCTGGAACATTCATCAATTCAAGAATTCTCTTTGGTACAGCCTCTGAAATAGGAGGGGAAAATATCAGCAATGAATAGAAAGAAGCAATGAGCTCTCATATACTATTTTAGATAGGATACTAGCAATAAATTTCAGTTTTCAATCTGCAAATAATAATTCTTTGAATCAAGAACATACGGAAGAATTTAGAAAGAGAGCAAAATATAGAAATAAATTGTTCAACTTCTTACTATCGATCCCGAGTTGGTTTACAGCACTGACAAATTGCTGATGGAGTTCCACTGACCAGACAACACGTGGTTTCTTTGATGTTGATGGATCATCATTTTCCAATTCGCCATCATCTTCTTCTTTTGCATCCCTCCTCTTTTTCTGAGCCTTCAATATCCCTTCTGTTCCTTCATTAACAGAAGAAGCATATTCAGCATCGTCACATCCCCTTCTATGCCGATCATTATCTTCCAAGCTACCCGAATGTTCCAGTTCTTTATTTTCATTCCACCTTTTCCTAACAACATGCTGCCATATATTCTTCAGCTCTTCTTCACGAATAGGCTTAATCAAATAATCACAAGCCCCATGCCTAATTCCTCTCATCACTGCACTGGTTCTCCCATCAGCGGACATCACTGCAGGATAAATTACCAGGTTAGATTGTAGAAATAGGACTCAAATACCTTAGCTCAATAAAAACAGTACTCACTGATGACAGGCAGGTCCATTTCCAGCCCAACATGTTCAAGGAGCTTATAGCCATCCATATCAGGCATATGCACATCACTTAGTACCACATCAAAACAACCTTTCTGCTCCCGTAGTAGATTTAACGCAACAGTAGCCTGGGAACAAGTAGTGACTGCAACCAATTGAAAATTGAGTAAAGAGAATTGAACAGGAACTTTCAACCTGACATTTTAGAGGTGACAAAATAGGCTAGATCAACAGTAACAGTTTAATCAAATACATTTTGATACCGTATTCTCATAAGTGTGCTGTTGACTGAAAAATTCAGAAAGAATCAACAATTTTCAATAGTTCAACATGCATTCACAATATTAATAAATCAAGCACCTGGAGGATACCTCAACAAGTATAAAAGGAAATTTCTATCTTATCTGATATGCTGCCACATTAGGACAAAAATATAGTTGTAGTGATGCCATCTCCAGCCAACTTTTTGGAAAGAAAACTTTGATCTATTTAGCATAGATCAAACCAAAGCTGAGGAGCCACGCTACAGCTACCAAACATATTACTGTTGAATTGTGCAAAATAAACATGCATTTTGTGTATTATTTCAACCCTAATGTGGGATAGTATAATCTTGCAAACAAACACTGTCCCACAAAAGTAAAGCACAATTTGCCATCTTCCAAAGACATTGAGTAGCTTTCCACCACAAAAGAAGAAAATGTATTGAGCTTGTGTCATTCTTATCTCGCTTGGAGGGTTTTTCTTTGAGAGAGTCTACCCCTGATTGGAGGGTTTGGACGGCTGATTCCTCTGGCATTTTTTCTTGTAAGTCCTTTTTTGAAAGGTTGATTGATTGTCCTAATCTTCCATGTTTTCCTCCCTCTGCTTTGATTTGAAAGTCAAATGTGCTTCTCAAAGTTAGATTTTTCGCCTGAACTGTGGCTCATAAGAGATTTAATACCAATGAGATGATTCAAAGGAGGAGGCCTTCTTTGTTCCTTTCTCCTCAATGGTGTATTATGTACAAAAGAAAGTATGAGACCACTGACCATCTTTTTCTTCACTGCCCCATGGCTTGGTGGTTGTGGCATAGACTTTTTAGCATTGGTGGCGAGTCTTGGGTTTTTCCGGATTGTGTTTCTAGGATGTTTCTGATTAATTTTTGGGGTCTTGGGAGACGCAAGAAGGTTGGGGTTATTTGGAGATGTGCTTTTTTGGCGGTGTTTTGGGTATTATGGATTGAAAGGAACTCAAGATTTTTTTATAAAAGGGAGCCCTCTTTGGTTGAGTTATGGGACAAAGTGTATTTTTGGGTTCTTTTTGGGCTCATTCTTCTAAGGAGTTTAGGGATATTCCTTTGTTTGTGTTAATATCGGATTGGAAAGCTGTATGTTGTTAGTGTTTCTTATTTTTTGCTTCTTGTTGTTCTTGTAGGTGAACTTCTTGTCCCCCTTTGTTTCTTTTCTCTTTCACTAATAAAATTGCTTTTTTGTTGCTGATAAAAAAATTATAATAATAATAAAACAAGAAAACAAATTTGAATATTACTTTTAAACTCAAAAGATTAATTCCCTCATGCACCATTTTTCTTCAATACCTTGGATTTATTCTGAAACACAGCCCACCCTATATTGACCTTACCCCATCCATCCACCCACCCACCCAATTAATATGGTGTTCAAGCTCCTAAAGAGATTTGAACCCCAAGTTTCTAGTATGAACCCAAATCAAGTTGATTCACAAGCAAACTTAAATTTTGGGTACTCAAAAGATTTAAACATGTTATAGAAATTTAATAAATAAATAATTGTAATGATGGGAGTAGATTAGTGGGAATTTGTTAAAAAAAACGTTGAAATCACTAAAAAACCATAGGGAATTATGGAATTAGAACTAGTACACACTTGAACTCATTATATAATGTACTATAAGTCTATAACCATTTAAAAGGTAAAAAGTGAACTCTTTTTTTATGAATAAGTATAATTGTATTCAAAAAGAGGCCTTTGGCTCATATGCATGGAGTAACTCAGTAACCAAATAATAAAGAAAGTTACAAGCATCCCAAAAAAAATTAAAATAAAATAAAAAATAAAAAAAATGAAACATTGTAAAAAAAGGTTGGGTGAGGCATGAACTCCAAGTCAAATCTAAAATGATCAATGAAAGGCATCACATTTTTTTTTTTTGTGGCTGGAAAGAGGGGGGGGGGGGGGCACCTTCTTTTTAGGTGAGGCTTCTATGGACCCACTTTCATGTGTTTGTGTGGTGGTGTGGCCTAAGTGGCTTTAAGTCAAGAACATTAAGACGTAATTTCTTGTGTGACAGCACTTGATGCCATCCATTTTCTTAAAGGTACATGACGCATTCTTTTCATTATGTGGGTCCAACAAGCATCTTTCTATTTACAGTGGTCATAGTAAGGGGAAGCAACATAAACAAGTTCAGTAAATTAAGGGAAGAACAAGAAATCGACCAATTGTGCTACACATCTGTCTCAACTCTTAACCAATCATCACACTAATCATCTCATTGCAAATTGCATAGTTTTTACTCCCATCAATTTGAGGGGAGTGTTGAGGTGTATGGTTGTGTGGTGTAGTGCGATGCACTGTATAATATCTTTGAAGATTTAGATGTTGTCAAATTAGGAATATCTCATGATATTCTCCAAATAATTACTTTCCTAATTTATAGCGTCATGTAATCTAGATAAAACCACTTAAAAGTTTTGATCCATATAATTCCAGTCTTCATTATTTCATAACAGCTGTATTTGATTGTGAATTTATCTTTTTCCTCCCTTGTGTATACACTCCTTATATACTTTGGTTTTAATGAAGTATTACTCATCAAAAAAAAGAATTTCAAAATTGATCAATTCATTTTTTCTCATAGTAGTAATATTATGATAAGGGAATAAAACTGGAGAGGATAAGAATGAAAAGGAGGCAAGCTTCCAACCTTAATGATAAAAAGGACTACCAATTCCAAGTTGACTTGGATATTGAATGTAGCATGAATAGAATGTATAGGAAGTTATTGCTGATAAATAAATAAAAAAAGAATGTATAGGATATAGGAAGTTATAAGAGAGGAATTTAATTTTTTTAAGGCTCCTCTTGGAAAGGTTAGGAACAAGGGAGCTAATTTCAAAATTGATCATGATCCCATGAAATTGAAATATTTATTAACCAATGAATGAGAACCCACTTGGATTTGTTGTTATAATGGACAAATATTTCTATGCGGGCAATTAATTAGAGCCACATTTTGAAGTGTGAGACAGAATTTAATGAGAGGTGAAACCAAATTGAATGAAAGTATATTCACCATAAAAGAAACTAATTTTAAATTGGCAAATGTGATTTAGCCATGTCATTAAGAGTGTACAGTCCAAAATATATACATACATACATATATATATGTGTGTGTGTGTGTGTGTGTGTGTGTGTGTGTGTGTGTGTGTGTGTATGTGTGTGTGTGTGTGTGTGTGTGTGTAGGGGGTCAGAGCACATTTTTGACACAAGTTTTTATAACTCCATCTATGATTCATATTTTGTGAAACCCATAGTTGGATTAAATAGCCTTTCCCTGTAGGTCATGCGTGCAAAAAATTAAGTTGATCCAATATCAGTTGCCATCCAATCTAAAAACTTACATTTCTATTCAATAAAAATCTCACAATTATGGATGAAGCGGCTCTTAATCTCGGATCTGATATTGAATACTTTCACGGGTAATTAGTTACACATTACAACATCACAATACTTCCAGTTAGGTAGCTTAGGAGTAGTAGTTAGGAGATGAACATGCATGTAAATATACTCATGACAGATAAAAATTAAAGTCAGATAAGCCAAACTACAGAGAACCAAGCAGAGGTGGTACAAGTCAACTACAAGAAATTCCATGAAGTACACAGAGGTAAAACAAAGTAAATGGGGTGCAAACAGAGCTCCAATCTGACGACCCTCCAAGTCAATCAATTAAACAAGAAAAGCCCCATATCCTGAGTCTCACATTGACTATTAGAATATGTACGGCCCCAACTCAAGTAGCCTAGAGCAGAAACAAGACTTAATACCAAACTACATTGAAGACTTAAAAATATTTTATGACAACTATTCTAAAATGCCAAATCCGCATACATTTTCCGTCAATAATCTATACACTACTATTTTGACCAATTTAACTTATCAACGTGACACAAATAGGCCGCTCACACAATCATATAATATCTAAATGTGCTTATATGAAGATCAACCAACTGGAATTACCGCAATCTCCATCCCTGCAACACACAAATAACATCCAAGACCCTAAACCCACGACCACAATCTTCAATCCCATACTCAAATTCGCACTGTTTCTTCGGAAAATTCAAATTAATTCAAAACAGATACGTAACAATTCAAAACAAAAAACCAACAAAATGGCCATAATACACGTCTATTAAAGCATAATGAAGAAAACGAGCAGTTGACTTACCACGATACATGCACCTCCGAAGCATCTGTTCCAAAATCCTCAAACACGTCGTGTCATCGTCCACCACAAGAACCCTCAAACCCGCCGGAAACTGATCGGGCACCACCACCTCCGCCTTGCACGACCCGTAACTGCTCGCCGCAGTCGCGCTCATAGTCGACTGTGGCAGCTTCTGCAGAGCCATCAACCCCAAATTGCGAAAAGAAAAAACACACTCAACCCACACTCTCTCTCTACTCTGTCTACTCTTTCTACTCTATCTATCTACTCTCTCTGTACAACAAGCTCAAATACATCAGATCCTCAGCCATGGCGGACCAATCACGCATCAAAACGATTCCAAAACAGATCTATTTGTACGTATTTGTACACATATACACATATAAATATATACACTAATTACACCATTTGAGAGCGGATCTGTGTGCAGATAGCTGTAATGCTTGCTTTGATGTTGCGAATTTGTTGTGAGGAATGAGAATTTCGAGTGAATTCTAGGGTTTTGGTGATCAGAAATGTGGAGAGAGAGAAAGGGAAAGAGATTTTAATGGTGGAGAGAGGATCGAAACTTAATTGTTACAAGTTCATGAATTTTGCATATTTACCCTTAAGTTTTATATATTCTAAAAACCAAAATTAGTATTTTGCCCCTCATCATGCTATATATCTAAAAGAACAATATCTTTCAACAATTTCCCACTTCATCTATTTTTTTACACCTTCACCCTATCTCTTAAATTATCTTTTTACATGAGTACCCGCACCAAATTTGCACACTTTAGTAGTGTCCCCATGACTTCTGCTTTAAGGTTTAAAAGGTTCTGACAATTAGACCTGCACCCAACACTCATACTCAAGTCTATGTAATATAGGTTTCAGTTCTCAAACACCCCTAATCTAGAAGGTATCTGTTATTAACTAATGATAGAGGGGTACAATAGTAATTTAAGTAAAACCTATCACCTATAATTTTCTAAAAAAATTCCAATTATAATTTACCATGGAATCATATCTATACCACCACCCAACCACCAATATTTGTGCCACCGTGGCCACTAGAAAAGTATTACTGCCACAATCACCAACATCATGACCATAACCATTGCATTACAATCCCCCACACCATTAATATGTGCTTGTGACCACTCTGTGTGTGTGCAGGTAGTTCATCATTAGGCCAGAGAGAGAGAGAGAGAAAGAGATGATTGGCAGCACAACTGTTTTTGAGCTAGAACAGGGTCTGCATCAATCATGTTATGTCATATGCATAATGCAAGGTTACCCACGCAAAGAAACAACTATATACAGTTCTTCACCCTTGGTGTAACCCATGAAAGTTCAGCAAGTTTGTACAGTTGCCATAGAAAATAATTGGCAGTCTCACACGATCTATATTGAGAGTGATGCTAGGTTAAAAATAAATTCTCTTTTGAATAAAGATAGGTGCCCATGGGGTATTTATAATATTATTATGGATCGCATTAAAAATTAAATTCATTGTCTGAGAGTAGTTTGGAAATTCGTGTGAATCATATTTATAGAGAGGCTAATAAAGCCGCAGACTTTCTAGCTAATTGGGTCATTAGTTGAAGAGAAACCTGATTTGGGATGCTAATTTTCCACCAGGGATCATTATCATATATTCATATCTATTTTAAGGGAGGATGTTATTGATAGAAACTGTAAAATATGGTGTTGATTTCATTTTCTATTACACCCAACCCAAAAAAAGAAAAAAAGAATTACTGGGCAGTCTCACAGTTCATAATCTGAATTCCAAAATCTAAATAAAATAGTGGTAAAAATATTCATGCACATGCCTAGAAAACATAAAATAGACAGCATTATGCCAAAGCAACTGACCTCACCTAATCTGAGAAGACACTCATGAGATCGTTCGAGGGAAAATGTTGTAATAATGGGATGCCCATTTTAGCATTCTCCATAAAGTCCAGATTCGGCTCCTGCTTCACTCTGTTTCCATTGTTATCACCATATATCTTTCCATGGTTAAAGTTGCTTGTTGATGATTCAAGTTCATCCACTGCAAACCGGCTTGGAATAGAAGTCCCTTTACCAACAAATCCAAGATTTTTAAGTGGTCCCTGATTTTTTAGTGGTCCCTGATCAAGCACTTCCCCTGACTTAGCACTGTATGAACCCTGGATAGTGCAAATATTAGGAACAAGCCCTGGAAATTGTCTGGCAGAATTGAATGTTATGGTCGAGTTCCGAACTGGCTGACTGGTGCTATTGTCAGTATGCATCGAGCAAGATGACGCGGATGGAAAAATGGAACCTGGGCCAGAGTACCCACTAAGCACACCTGTTGTTTTGAGATCCCCATCTGAGGCTTGCCCAATACCCAGAGAAGAATTATTTGATTGAGGCGGGAGGAGGCTGTAATCAATAACAGCACTTCTGCTAAAGCTGGAGTTCTGATTAACAGAAGCAGAACTATTCCCTGCTTGAAAACTGGCTGATGACCGAGAAGGGACCACAAGGCAAGACGGCTGCACATTAATCGAACAGCTAGACTCTGATAGCATAGACTGTTGCTGTTGCGGCTGTTGTTGATGCTGCTGTTGCATTAAATCCATCAACGTGTTA
>Ga0068629_1000788_pt1 | contig 9907 bp, 5 predicted proteins | sample InSIn3gowninarea_FD_77432 | JGI IMG/M metagenome (GOLD analysis project Ga0068629, IMG submission 77432) | Clean room microbial communities from NASA Spacecraft Assembly Facility at Jet Propulsion Laboratory, Pasadena, California, USA -... ...
AACTAGGGAAAGGAGAGATATATATACAATAATATGCTCCGCAGGAGCCTCAGGCCCTAATATCGGGTACAAGGCTATCCAGGCCTATATAATAAGCTAGCTACGGATACTATAGAATTTCTACTAGTAAAACAAATAAAACTAACTAGTATCGGATAGCCAAATCCTGAAATACTAGGCCCGGTACCTATATAGCCGAAACCAAACCTAAAACCTAGCAAAACCAACCTAAAACCTAGCCTTATTTCAACTCCTCTGTGCACTCCAAGCGCCCCCTAGATCTAGCTCGGGGCACTCTTCGAGTAATCTAGTACTATAAAGTTTGAACCAAAATAATAGTAGGCCTAATTAGGTACTAAATACCTATTAATCTAACATATCTACTAGTCCAACTAGTAGGGCATAAAATTGGCTAGTAATACTAGACCAAGGTTTAGATTACTTCGAAATTAATTTTAGTATAACTAGTAGTAGCCGACAACTAGTTAGCGACCATAGATATTAAGGGAAAAAAAACTATGTAACTCCCTAGCTAAGGAAGCTACCCCCTACTAGTAGTATAAGCTTTGGCTACCTAGGTAGAAAGATTAAGTATTTACATAAGCAGGCTTGGACTAGCGATCTAGAAGCCTACTCAAGTAAGCCTAACTTATTAACTTATATATAATGAAATTTAGCTACAAATTGGGGACAAAGACCCTAATATTACATATTACGAAACAGGAGCTAGCTAGTTCATTTTACCTCCTTAAGCTAGGGCACGGCTGTAATAAGGCCTGCTTATATTTGATTAATCGCTCTAGTAGCGACTAGTATAAGTGCAGATGGACAGAGGCCCCAGAACACCTACTTATTAGCTATATAAAGAAAGGTTAAAGAGGCTAGGTCGGAACTCAAATTTGCACTTAGGAGTACTAGGCTTAGCTTAGAGTTCTTATTATATACAAAAGTTGGAATAGAATCTATTATTAGGTTCCTGAAAAAAGGCTACGATTGCTATATATAGGTAGTACTTAGAGCAGGCGGAAGAATAACTAGTTAAGAACTGGTTGTTTTGGTATTATTTCCTATGTCTTACCATTTAGGGCTATATCCAAATTATCTACTATTATACGTTGGCTTCGTATATATAACTTACTAGCTACTTACTAAACCCTTGGGCTCTAGCTGTTATACTCTAGTCTTCGACTTAAAGAAGTGTATTAAAAGGAATAAAAAAATAAACAAGGAGTAAGATTACACTACTCTATAGGCTTTTAGTAGGGCGTAGTTGGGCTTGTCTCGTTTCTTTAGTATAGTACCTGTGGCTTATTCCTAGTATATCGGGTAGCGGACTAGCTCCATTAGCGCCGAATAGAACCTAATGATAGTATTCTATATAGTATTATTGGCTAGTCTATAGGTCTGTTTGTTTATTTATATCTTTTATATCCTTTGTAAGTTCTAGCCCATAGTTTTGCGCTCAAGCTTAGCTATACTAGCTATAGTTAGTTTTAAACTAGTTAATTCCGGCTATTTCTAGTTAATCGACTCCTTATAGCTAGACTCACAGGGTTTAGGATATATAGAAGAGGGTCTGAAGAGTATATTTTGAAAGATAGAGAGTATTTAGCTCTAAAGCTAGTTTCTAGTTTTTTAGGGTTACTAGGTAACTATATAAATAGGTTATATATATAATTAGCTTATCTTTTATATAATCTAGAGCCTTAAATATAGTCTTAGACTCTTCTTTTTCTAAGAACGAGTTCTAATAGTTTCTCTTGCTTTGCTTAGTAGCTACCCTTAAAGCAAGTGTAAGACCTTAGCTACTAATTGAGATACAACCTACTTGCTTTAAGGCGAACATATTATACCCCTAGTAATAACTATATTATATTATACCTGCTCTATATAAGTAATTTTCTTAAAAGCTTTAAGATCAAGGGGGAGGAAGTTGATTAAATACCAAGAAGCGCTATATAATTATTAAATGTCTTTTAAATTATGTACTGAATAACTAAGATTTTAAAGATAATCAATCTTATTACTAAAATATAATCAGTAATATTTGGAAGCACTAGAAAGAATACAATAACTTTAACAATAAACTTCTATATATATATTAGTTATAACTAGACTACTAGATATAGCGAGCTTATTTCTGTGTTCGAGACTAGCTTCACCCTTGTTTACGTTACTAGTTTCGACTATGTAAGGGGTCCTTCCATATCTAGCAGTATAATAAGGGCTGTGTTAAGGACTCCTAGTATTTTCTGTAAGGCCAGTTTTTGTAGGGCCTTAATTTTCTTAGGAACTTAAGGAACTAAAATAGTGGGTACTTTGTAATTTAGCTTTGTCAGAATATCCTTATTATAAAAAAACTTGCTCTAAGCGCTTTCTAGGTTCAGCTCGGCGCACCCTTCGGATACTCTATTACTATAAGGTTTAAACCAAAATAGTACTAAGCCAAATTAGGTACTAAATACTTACTAATCTAATAAATTTAATAAAAACAAACATTTATACCGTTAAAATAACTATTGTTCTAGATATACTTACCCGAATATACTTAACGAGTACTTAAACTACTAGATAGACTACTAGGTCAACTACTATACTAACTTTTTCTACTATAGTAAACTAGGGCACTTAGGCTACTAATGCTCTATAGGGGTATACTATATAAGTGATACCCTAATATCTACCCTATTGTTTCTTAGTAAATAGATATTAGGGTATCACTTATATAGTATACCCTTTATAGCTTTCTATATATGTATAGACTATAATAAGGCTAGCCTTAAACTATTGTTACATTACTCTTGATATATATATTTTAGTATTATCTTATTAATAAAAATCCTATAGCTTATATATAAGTAATAGAACTTCCTTAAGAGCTATTAGATAAATTTATATTATATGCTTACTAGAAGAATTGTAATATCTTTCTTTTATAACTAAGTCACTTATGCTACCTATCTGGATTATAACCTATAATATAATTATAAAGTCTAGCTACATATAGTTTGTACTATTAACGATTTTTTAATTATGTAGCTATGTAGGTTAGCTTATTCTCAATTAATAGGCAGCTATGCCTAGTAGTATTCAATAGTTGTATAGATCCCTTTACTTATATAAGGTAGTTCTCCACAGAATACCTTCTAGGGACTTTAATACCCCCGAGGGTATAGCCCTAGTAGTCGACGAAATAAGGACTTTTAACAAGGGCCTTAACCCGATTGGAACCCCTTATTGGCTTACGTCAAAAGAGAGGCGCGATACCCAAAAGGCTGGCTCAATATAGCTGGAATTAGCGTACGAGTTGAAAAGCTCTACTCTACAGCTCCTACAACCCAGTGTACTAAGTGCCTAGGCTTCAAAACAGCCCCTATTGTACCGCTAGAGGTCGAAGCTAGCTTAGCTGCACCCGAGATTCGCCTAAACAGGCAGATAAGGCAATACGCGCTACGCCTAACAAGGCTCTCCAATAACCACCTGGTTAATCTAGAGGCGGATCGAAAAGCTCGACTAGCTAGCTCCGAACTAGCTAACCCACGTATAGCTAGAGCTTATTTAGCTAACCCGGACCAAACCGACCCGAATCCGAAACTAGTTGTACAACTAGACCGGATCAAGAGTTCTATTAGTCAAGTTAGCCCAAGGCAACTAGAGCGGATCCGGCCCTTCTATTTCGCTCCCTGGGCTAAGCAGACGCCTTATATAGTCGAAATTAGTAGACTAAATAAGGAAGAAGCTAGTCTCGAACACAAAAACAGACTAGCTATATCTAGTAGTCTAGTTACAACTAATATCTATACCGACGCCTCGGCTATACCGGATAGTATAGGCATCGGTATAGGTATAATAGCCACAAATAAAGCAACTACTAGATCGACCTATAAGAGCCCTATAAGCTCTTAGCCTAATTGTAGCCATATAATTACCTAGTGCCATAAGTAGATTTAATATAACAATTAAATAATAACCTCTTGAATATAGACTAGAATCCGTTTGATCTAAGCTAGGATCTTCTCCTTGGGTAATTCCTCCTGTACTTAATCTAACCGTTTTGAAGCTATTATTTGAAGTAACAAAAAACCTTGTTTAGAAAGCCTTTATCTAAAATAACATAGATTCAATATTAGTATTTAAATTAGGAGAGTTGCTAGGGGAGAGTTGCTAGGCTAATTAAGCTATAAGATATTATATAAATCAAACACCTCTTTCTGGTATTTAAGAACTATAGACAGACGCTCTATCTTCTTAAATAGGCATTCTAGGCTGTTCTATTTTTATACTAAACGGAAACAATACTAGGCCTAATCAGGTACTAAATAAATACCTATTAATCCAACACTTCCCAGCCTTCGAAATCACTAGCATGCTGCTCTGCGGCTGTAGATGGTCGGGCAACCTATTCTCATAGGAGAGGTACGTCACGAGTGCGGGAGACAGTAGTAGGAGCTAACATAATAACCATTGGAAACTTTCCACCATGAACTAATAAAAAGGGTCAGAATAGCTGTTATAATTTAGAGGATCAATAGCAAAGGGGTAACACTAGAGGCATACGTTATGGTGTGTACTGAAGAGCCTTGCGCTTCGCCAGTAATAGTAAGGACCTTCCCAGCACTATACTGTCCCACTGCAGTACAGCTTGTTTTTGGGCATGTGCGATATCGAAGACCATCCACAGTCACTACACAGTGCTTCCCATCCCAACCTTCCCTAGCTGTAACTATGGTGTGTGGCTCTGTAGCTGTGGCTGGGAGGGCAAGGATAACCACGGGCAAGGCAATGGTCGGAAAAAGCGAAGAGAGCTTCATGATGGAGTAAATGGCAGGTATGAGGTGGTTGAAGAGCTGGCTCGACAGCTACAAGTTTCATAGCGAAGCCAACGATATTTAACCCGGCCGGGTTGTAGTAAGTAACGCCCACTCAGCCCCACCTCTATCTACTATTAGGAGTACGGAGTAAGCGCGGAGGAAGAAGTCGCCGGGCAGTATCCGAGGGCATTGGTTATTGGGCGACGATAGTCTAGCTTATTCGGTGCCTTACGAATAGGATTGCAATGGCGGGAAATTATCAGATAATTTTTCAGCCACCTCGCGTATATAATCCTATTCCAGGAAAATTCTCTTATAAATAGTATTATTTACAATTAAGGCTAGTCGATTGATATTAAGATGCTCAAGGAGTGTCATATAATCACTGATCAGCCGACCTCTACGCCTGTGCCTATTCTGTACAGCTCATTTCAGAGATTCACTTAGCTAGATTAAGGAGCGAATCAACATGTTGCGGGGGCGCCACGCTAAATAAACGTGTGTAATAAATTATTAATAACCCATCGTCACTTAAACCACTTACATCGTTGAGTGGCTTGCTTCGCCCTAGCCTCCCGTCTTATCTAATGCTTTTCTAACACCATCATAAAAATGACCTGTTCTCTCCTGTTTAACAATTACTTGCTTAGCATGTTTCTATCTCCAAAGGAAGGTGTCGAGGCCACCCTCTAAGATCGGAAGCCCTTGGCCATTTAAAGGTTGCAAAATATATGTTGTAGGGCTCATCTCCTATGCCCTCTATATTACTAATTTCGCTTTCCCAGTGGGATGGAAAACTTCAATATCCGATCCAGGTACCAAGCAAGACTCTAGCTATGGAGGCATTAGCGTCTACGTGGCCACTCTCCATTATAGAATTCGTAATTAGATATTCAAAAACCCTAGTACTACCCAAAGCAAACGTGGATCCACGTTGAACCTTTAACCGGAGAGCCAAAATTGCGGATCCAGGGCACTTATACCTATAACCCGTCTTTTATAAATCTTACTAGGGCTCTCGAAAGATTTGAGCATGGCAATATTTCTAGTATTATTCGGGCATTAGCGTAATTCTGGCACTGCCGCATGAGACCTTAGATCCTTCCTCTAATCCTGCCTCATTTTTTCTTCAATCTGTTACTTTTACTTCCCCTTTAACGTTGATCTAATTATAGAGCCCGTAATAAGACAGTAAGTAAATAACACACCGTGAGTATGGTGAGTAACACGGTCCACATTTTAAGCATCGTATAATAGTCCTTCCAAGGTTCTTCCCAAATATAACGGGCCCAATAGGTATCTGCTCATAAAAAATCCATTCGGGGCCACACTGAGGCTGCTTTTGAGCCATATCTTCGACGCCAACCCTTCCGAGTTCCTTATATAGCTAGAGTCTAGATCTAGATCTATAGTCTGTCTAGTCCCCTACTAGGGCTAATCACCGCCGCCCAGGAAATTGTGCGAGTAAGAGACTAATTAGTATCATCAGTTCAATTGGAAGGTTCAAAATTATCCCAATGGCTAATGTTCCAAAGGGCGCTCTTCCCGTCTCCAAAAGAGAGAAGCTCCGTAATACTGAAACTGAAAGCTGATTTTATGCCCTTGATAAATACCAGAGATCTGTGGAGCTATAAATTCAGCGAGGTTGTCTATATATACCTATATCGCTACTACCTAGACATGTAAGTGAACGAAACGGGCCCAGGGGCTTATTCGGTGTAAAAAACACATAAGAATACAAAATAAGGTACTATATCTAGTTTTTCGCTCCTCTATGACATCACCTTTATATAAGCACTCGATTATAGTGCCATATACGTATAACCTAGAGGCTCCAAGGTGTAGATACAGGGGATAACATGTGGGTTTCCACATTACATAGAGTAGGATCGTGTTCTCTTCGAATAAGGAGCTCGGGCCTAATCTCACTCATACCGGCATTTTTTACCTCGATGCTTTTCGGTTGCGTTCTAATAATTGACAATGATTGAAATCATGGGCAATTAGAGAGAAGTTCTGTTGATGAAAATTGAGATTTGGAAAGAGTTAAGCAAGGAGCACCATCTAGAAGAGCATTTGCTTCTGGGGTCGGAATCCTTAACCGTGTCTATAGTATGTACTGGAACTTCTAACCTAGAGGAGTGTCTTCGGGCATAGCGTGACGGCATCACAATTTTTTATAAATAATATCTACTTGTTCGAATTGACTTTATTCATATCTCTTTCCCAACGCCAGGCTTAACAGTCCTGTAAAATAGCCAAGACGCCTAACGCCGACCCCCAATGGCTTACATACATGCTATAGAAACCGCGCATCTCCTAAGACTAAAGCGGGAAATGAAGGTGGAAAATAGTACAGGTTATACACGCATGCTAAGAGAGCAAATTTCGCAGGGATGGACTAGCACTCGCCCCCCCATTGACTCGACCATCAGCCTGCCGGATGGTAGGTGGCTGGGGAATGCTGTTGTCATGCGGCTGGGGTTGGCTTCCGTGAAGCATTGGTGGGCTGGTTTGCGGTGGTACATACGGCGGTCGGGAATGCATCGTTGCCATACTGTGCGAGAATGGCTGCTCGGGAGCTCGCGGCGGTGGGCCCCCGTTCGTTAGATGCTGCGGCGGTGGGCAGGTAGAAGAATACGAAGAAGTGTAAGTTCCATTCTGCATATGGTTTGTTGAGGGTCCTAGACTGCGATGTGGCGAAGGAGGATAACCATTGCTGGCCTGTCTGGTATGGCTACTTTGGTGAGGTGAATGTGGTATGCTAGGAAGGGGTTGCCTGGTCGAGCTCTGGCCTGCCATGGATTGCGCTGCAGTTGTAATTCTGGGTGAGTGACTGCCATTAATCTGATTAACCAGCGGCCCGCTTTGAGGCGGTGGATGGTGCGACCAAGAACTATAAGAACCATTAGGCGGATAGGACGGTGGAGGCGGCCACGTGTACTGAGGCAACGTGCGGGCAATATCCGCATCTGGTGTTGGAACATGAACACTAGATGGCATAGTTGGTAAAGGGCGTGACTCCACTTGCTGAAACTCCGGTGCGGCTAACGGTTCTTCTTTCTGTACCTTTTTCCAATGGCATTTGTGGCATTGGGACTCAATAGATTCGGTCCCGAGGGGGTGTGTATTTTGATGCAGAGCAGCAGCCGCAAGTGCTGCATGGCTTCCACCGTCTTCGTCGACTGGTTGACCTCCCACCCGAGGCGACCGACCATAACTAGCTTGATCCCCATTAGGTTGGGTGGAAGTATTGCCTGTAGTGCCGACATGAGGGAAAGGCCACCATTTTGGACTAACATCAACCCCGCAAGTGGCGCAGGTCTTGCTGGCATCAGTGGTAGCTGTCGAAGGGCTGTCGCCAGCGGCGTATCCATTAGAAGCCATGGCCGCTGAGGCCCGGCGGTTTGCAGGAGCAGCAAGAGATATCGGGTTAATGACCTTCGTGGACTGGTTGACAAGGGTTGCTTTGCGTACCGTGCCAGTCAAGGTCAGATCAGCTTGCTTAAAATTCTGGATATATAGCTGGAGGGCATTGAGTCCTGTATCATCCACAATATCTTGCATTTGGTGAACAATTGTTTTCGTAGGCACATGTTCTTTGCACCATATCGCAGCTGTCATGGTGCCCACCTCACCGTTAATGTTCACGATATTAAACTGATCCCGACGGGACCCCTTGACTGGAGCAATGTCGAAGCCTAGTATGTATCCTGCTTGATGTGCACATTCAACATGGACTAAAGCCTTTTAGCACGTCACGGAAGGGTGGGGTTGGCATGACTTACCTGATGCCCGGCATGAATGACAACCCACACACGCACCTCCTTTTTGCTTACATGCTTTGCAGGTCTCGTCATAGCGTGCTGACGGAATGGAAGGAATGCCTTCAGAGGGTTCTAGAGCTTTCGCATTTCCGAACTTGACCTCTGGCGTGAAGACGGCGCAAGTAACATGGACCCAGTTGTTATTTGCGGTACGCTTCAACGGCTCTCTAGGATTGATCGGTTTATTGAGCTCCTCTTGCTTCTTGCGGAAGATGTTGGCCACCTTCTGAGCTGTCTCGCGTTCAAGGCGATCACGTTCCTTGTCGTGCTTCTTCCTGGTCGTAGTGGCTTTAGGGGGTTCAACAAAATCGTGCTCTGTGTACTCAACAGGGCAGAGCATGCATTTATATTGCTAGCAAAATCAATTTTGGAAACTAGAGATTTTTGAAGGGCAACTTACTATTGATACCTGAGGGTTCCTATCATTCGAGCACATGTCGCAGGTCCATTTACTTGAGTTCCTATTTTCGCCGACAGCGCCATAGCAGTTGCGATGTACTGTCAATCGGCATTCCTTGCATGTGAGATGTTGGTCACCCATAGGGTCCATTTCGCCACATATTGCACAAGGTAATAGCCTCGGTTTTGGAATCTCAGGGGCAGGGGGAGGACCAGCTGGCTTCTCTTGTGCCGTTTTCTTCTTCTGTGTTGATACGCCACTGCCACCGTCAAGGGTAACATCGGACGATTCCCTCTCTTGTAGGCCTTTGATTTTCTTTTTTGGCGGCTCCACGGCAGGCACGGCGGCTGACAATGCCGGCGCTGGCGTGCCGCCACCTGATGCCGGGCCAGAGGGCGTGGCGGTTGCTGATATATCTATGATTTCATTTGCAGTCACAAGTTCCTTGAGGAGTTCCTCATCGATCTTTCGCCTCCAAGCCCTGCCCCCGGCTTGGGCAACTTTTTTGGCGACCTCCTCAATGTCTTCCCATTGAATTGCATACCGTCGCCAGAGTTCTGCGCATCTCCAGCACAGGGCCACCATCGATTGAGAGCCCTTATCTTTCCCGGATGGTTTAGTACCTATATTTCCAATAGTCATCGTGCCAGGAGCTGTATTCGGGGCTCGTCTCCACTGCCGTGAGGTTTTCGTGCTACAAAACTTGCACTCGAATCCTCTTTTCTTCTGAAAGGCCTTGTCATTGTCAAAGGCAGAATCGTCGTATTCATCAGCAACGTCATCCTGCAGTTTCCCAGCTGTTGCTTCTGCCCTTTTTGCCTCCTTCTTGCCCTTCCTGCCAGAATAATTTTCCCATATATGCTGTCCTC